>JAABUR0100003169.1_pt1 | contig 23428 bp, 27 predicted proteins | sample 5560091 | NCBI WGS metagenome assembly JAABUR01 (sample SAMN10711879, study PRJNA513375) | rock metagenome | isolation source: Antarctica rocks | place: Antarctica: Victoria Land, University Valley sud
ATGAGGGAGGCCCCTGGTGTGTGTGTGTGTGGATTAGGGGGTTGTCGGATCGAATCGAAGTACGATGAGCCTGAGATTCCACGCAGTTTGGTATCTGCATTCTTTCGTCCCTTTTGGTGTGAGAGGAAAGATCTCACGCGGGAGTGGGGAAATTTGGAATGTTATGATGGTGTGACATGGCTAGATATGTAGATCGCTGTGGACAAAAAACGGGGCGGGGGGGTATCGAAAAGATCGCAATAAAAAACCCACATCATCCAAGATAATCCCACGGTCCGCCATAGTCATCCCCCCTATGCCCTCCGCCCACACTAGAACCGATAAACCCTAACCCCCCCATCCTCCCCCCCAGTCACCATCCTCTCATCACTCAACCCGATACACGTCACCGCGCCCGCATGCCCCGTAAACGTCCTCTCGCACCTCCCACTGCGCGCATCCCACACCTTGACCATGCAATCCTGCGCCCCGCTCACCACCCTTAGCGTATCCGCCGCCAGCGCCCAGATGCCCTCGACGTGGCCAAAGTAGGTGCGCAGGCATTTCTGCGTGGACACGGACCAGAGGCGGATGGTGGAGTCGAGGGCACCGGTGAGCATGTAGCGTGGGGGGAGGGGCCGGGTAGGTTCGGAGGAGAAGGTAGGGCCAAAGGAGGTGTGGGAGTGGGTGGTGGTGGTGGTGGCGAGGGAGGGGAAGAGGGAGTCGGGGGGTTGTTGGGGGTGGTGGGAGTGGGTACTTGAGGTGGAGGCGGCGTCGTCGTGGGCGTCGGCGTCGGCGTCTTCAAAGTCGAATTCGGGGGGGAGGGGAACGACTTGTTGGACCTGGCCGACGTGACCTTCGAAGGTTTTGATGCAGGTTTTTGTGTCCAGGTCCCAGAGACGTACGGTGCAGTCGTCTGAGGCGGAGAAGACGGTGCGGGAGGCGGAGTCGACTTTGACGGAATTCACCCAGTCGGTGTGGCCGCGCAGGACAAAGGTGGATTTATCTTCGAAATTCCAGATCTTAACGGTCTTGTCCCGAGATCCCGAAGCGAGAATCGTGGAGTCGAAATGCAAGGTTATCACGCCATCGCTGTGCCCGTTGTAAGTAGAGATGCATTCTCCCGTACGCCAGTTCCAGACTTTGATCGTGTGGTCAAGACTGCCGCTGATGAGCTTGGTGTCGTCAAATTGAAGGCAACGAATGCCGCTTGCATGTCCTCGAAGGGTTCGGAGCTCTTCTCCGGTGTTAATGTCCCAGATCTTGATTGTTGCGTCATAAGACCCGCTGGCGAGTATGTGGTCGTTGAATTGTAGGCACATGACGCCATTAGTATGGCCTTTGAATATCTTGGTAGAGCATCGGCCGTACTTCCAATTCGTACCGACCTTAAACCTATCTTTGTAGACGTCTTTCCAGGGCCGGAAACGCGGTTTAAAGTACGAATCACATGTGTCTGTCTTGCTTGGTGCAAGTGGTCGCTTCGAATGAGGCTCTAAGGCGTTTGCCAAAGCGCTTGCTGCTAGTGAAGGATGCTGCGTCCCAGGCAAAGTGCTGGCATCCTCAGGGAAGCCATGGTCGTGAGTTCCCGAGGTAGCCTCAGGAAATGGAGTGATATTGGGCGACCATTCATTCAGTCCCCTTCCTGTTGCACGTAATTGGATCTGCCTCTTGGAAGCCCTCAATCTCTTCCTCTCCAGCAGCGGCAGGCCCCAGCCACACTTCAAGCACTTTCTATCAATGTGCTGCTCACACATCTTGTGCCAAACCACATCATCATCTGCAAGTGTCCTCCATCTCTGGCTTACTTGTGCAGCTTTGCATAGAGAGGTTGTGTCTAGGTAGCAGAGAATTTTGAACGATATTTCCGGCGGTAGTGCGCTAAGAAAATCGAGTTTGATTAGATCGCGGACTTTGGAAGAGATAAAGGATAGTTGAGGAAAGCAGCACTGCGTAAGGATGCCTTGGAGCATAAGATTTCGATGCTTTGAAGGCGCAGCAGAAAAAAGTGACCAGACGTGAGCTATCGCTTGCTGGTCGCCTTGAGAGAGCGCTTCAAGTTCCTAATTTATTGTTAATCAAGCTCCTCGATAGTGCTAAGCTTCAAAGCTTACATGCTGTAGCTGATCCATAGAAGGTTCGTTGACTTGTCTTCGGCACTTCAAGTCTGGCCGATGTCGATAGCAGTACTTTGTATTTGTTTCCTTGTTTGTAGATCCACCCGAATGATCCAACCCACCCATCGGTGCGTATTGCTCCGGTATATGTTTGGCTAAAAAAGGTGCAACGGTCTGTGTTGCCTGTTTAGAGGTAGCTGATATCGTTATGCTCTCTTCCCCCTCAACGTGATCCTCGTTGATGGGCCCTTCGAAGCGTGGGGCGGGGTTTCCGTAACCTCGAGCAATTTTGTTCTTTGGCAGAACTATGCTTGGCAAAGGAGTCCACGAACCATCGCTGATGTTCTGACCTGAAGATATTCGCCTCCTCTTTGACGGACTGTCCCCATGTTCGAAACCCGGACTCATAATAACCCGGCTCTTCTCTTGCATGGCCATATTGCGTTTGCAGGAGTAGAAATACGCTGGAGTTATTTGAGAGAAGTAGGTGAGGACTATGTTGAATAAATTTGCCTGCTGTCGTCTTGCGTCGGAGATATTCGCAATCGATGGCGTGCGCGAACAAAGAATCCAATCGATGCGGCGGCTTGACCATCGGTGTGGCCTGCCGAAGAACCAGTAAGTGTCATGAAGCAAGTAGACTCATAGGTACGTATAGCTGGAGTAATTGTCAGGTGTACCTGTTCGTGCACAGGTTATCTCTATGTACCTTGATCGAACCCTGGCATTGCCAAGATAGATTACAGCGGGTCTTCCCGCCGCTAGAAGAAACCCCAGGAAAATGCACGTGCCATGCTTCACTCAACGCCCAACGGACATAGCGGTTTGTTGATATCTCACACTTATGGAACCGAACGTGTTGGTGCTGGGTGCTTGTAAAAGCTTTTGTGGCATACCTATATACTACTATAGGCAAAACTACGGTCTGGACGAGTAATGATGCCTATCCGATCTACATCAGGCAACGACAAGTTTGGTTGAAGGTCTCCCTTGGTTGCAGAACTAAGATTATCAAGGCTTCGTTACTAAGGTAGCTTCTGACCTCTGCATAACTAAAAAATGGCCTCCTCAACCGAAAGCCTTTCACCCCCCTCCGCCTCCACGACCTCAATCCCTCTTGAAACCCTCGTCTCCCATCTTCTCGCATCCAAACGCTCTCTCTCCTCCATTAATCATGTCTTACGCGCCAACGAGCTCGTGACCTCCACTCGCAGTTCCCTCGAGAGCAATGTCATCACCTCCGCCCGAACCGAATTCCTTCGAAGCGGTATGGATTCCCAAGTTGTTATCCTAACGCAGGTGCACGACAATATTGAGGGAATGAGGCTAGAGGGTGCTGAGGAGTTCATGGCTGTGACACAGAGCATAGACGAAGCGGACCGACGATTGAAGAAAACGCTGGACCGGCTGAAGAAGACCATGGTTGAGGCAAGCTTAAGGCCGCCTGGGGAAGAACAAAAGAGCTTGTTGGATTTTGTGGATGAGAGTGGTGTAGATGGACTTCTCACGACTTTGGAGGAGTCTGTTAGTGCAGCTAGTGGTGCCCATGAGGAATTTGAGGCGTCGAACAAAGCGTTTGATGGGGATGTGCAAGGGGTAAAGAGGCTTCTGGCTGTAAAAAAGCAGGGAACAGGGGATAGTTACGTTGACGAAGGGAAAAGATCACCGATTCCTGAAATACTGCATAACATGGAGGATCGTGCAAAGGAGATGGCGGATAACCTCGAGTCCCTGGTTAAGCATTTCGATCTTTGTATTACAGCGATCAAGCATACAGAAGGTGGAGGCGACGCTGCTCAACGCATTGCTGGTGATTTGCCAGATGGAGTTGACGTAACGCATGAAGCTTCCGATGCGCCCCCAGAGCCGATTAGCGAAGAGGAAAGGATAGAGATGATGGAGATACTTGAGAAAGATGCAGGTCAAGTCGAAGACGTGGTTATGGAGATTGCGGATCTTATCTCGGAAATGGAAGTTCAGCATGATCGTGTGACGGTACACATGGATCAGTTGGCTATCGAACATTCTAGGACAATCTCTGCGTTCAAAATGCTAGAAGACAGCGGTCTTCGGCTGCCTAGATACATAATACAGAAGCAAGTTTTCCTCATGCGCTGGGAACATGAGAAAGCCAAGATCTCGGAGCGTATGGATGAGCTTGAGGGGTTGAGGGAATTTTACGATGGGTTCCTCAGAGCTTATGATAATCTGCTTATTGAGATTGGTAGAAGAAAAGCTCTGGAGTTGAAGATGGAAAACGTGGTTGAGGAAGCCATGACCAAGATCGAAAAGCTGTACGAAGACGATGCTGAGGAAAGGGAGGTTTTCAAGCAAGAGCAGGGAGATTTCCTACCAGTTGACATCTGGCCTGGGTTGATGGCAGAACCTCTTCAATATGAGATCTTACCGGTGGATGGCGCAGCAGGAAAGGTGCCTGATATATCAAGGTCTGTTCTCCAGCAAGCAATACGTCGAGTAAGTGAGAAGGGAGTACCGCATAGTAACAGGTAATATCTCAAAGCGACGGAGGCGTCGCCAAACAGAGTATGAGCCAGGTGCTTTCCATAGATTCATGCATCTGGCGTTAACGATTGCTCTGTAGAAATTAGCGTGAACGGGTAGGTATCAATTCACAACGAGCATGGTAGGGATTTGAATGTTTCTCAGGGCTCTCTTTGTTCTGCATTTGGCCATGTAAGGCGTTCTTGGTCTTCATGGTCGACCACGCGGATGAGGTTTCGTACTCAAGAGAAACACTACACCAGCGCCTGGTCGGCTGAAGTGCTGATTTCTTCACTGAAGCAAGATAGATGTACTTAGAGGAAAATGGATTTGTACATACCTCAAAAGGTGTGATAGAAAAGCTCTAATGCTAAGTGAAGTTGATTGTCAATTCAATAATTAAGATATTCAGCCCTTGTGCCTCGTTGAGCTACTAACTAACTTCTTCTTGATATGCTTTGGCATCTTCTGCTCTCTCTGAACTCGCTTCTCTTCCTTCACTTGCTTCTTATGCTCCTTCTTGGCGTCTTTGTCCTCAAAGCGCTTCCCACGCGGATCTTTCTTGGGAAAAGGATTCGACTCGTTATCACCATCTCCACTTTTTGCAGAAGAGCCCCGGCTATGGTCATCTGTGTCGTCATCAGCGCCTTGCACTGTTCTGTCCTTTGTTGCAGGGGCTTCTGATGCTAGTTTGTCCGCTAACAAATCGCGGTATATCAGATCCTCCTGACCACCTTTCCCAACCTGCTCAGCATCTCTCTCAATGTCATACACTTGCTCGAGCGTTTGTGGGATGTATTGATTCCGAAAGACCTCGTTGTCAACGTTGTTCTCGTCTGGTCGTTCTTCGTACAGCTTTTCCAAGGCATTGGCCATACCTAGCGAGTCTAGAGTACCCTGAACAGCCGTGACAAAACCAAAGACCGATCTCTCCGACAACCTATCTATACCTTGACGCCGAAAGAAACCACTAACGTTCTTGATGTCCATCCGCAAGAATTCGAGACTCTTGGGGTGGTCATGCTCAACACTCTGGCTCACATCGATGATCCACAGCTTCTCTTCGTGGTAGAGAATGTTGTACTCACTCAAATCCGCATGAACTAAGCGGCATGTCTGATACAGAACACGCATATATCCGAGAAGCTGTAGATAGAGCAATCTCCACCTAGTCTCAACATCATCACCCTCGAGCTCGACATCTTTTAATCGAGGAGCTGGGATGCCTCGTTTATCACCAATGAAGCCCATGACAAGCACATGTAAACGTAAATGTATAGGCTCTGGGCATGGTATGCCTGAAGCATATATTCGTTTCAAATTCCTCATTTCTTTTTCGGCCCAAATCTTTACCATGGCTCGATTATTGCTCTTGCTGTAGCCTTGCCTAAACCTATACTCCCCCGTAACGTATTTATCTCTATCCTTGAACACCAGAATACTTGTTTTGTAGACCTTGATGGCACGGTGAAGAGTAGTCATGGCGGTTTCTGATCCTTCTTCCTGGTGTGCTGAAAAAGCATGATAAACGTTGGCTTCTTTTCCAGTTGACAAACAACCGTTTACTTCGGACACAATGTTACGGTTGATCATCTGAAGCAAAATCATCCGGGTCCGTGGGTCAAGCACCTGCTCGCTTGTTGCCCGATCGCTTTTGTCTGCGGCTCTGTCATGCTTTCCTCCCTGTCCAGATTGCCTGTCGTCAAGTTTCAGTTTGCCGGCGTGTCGAGATAACGAGCTGGCTTGGTCATCAACAGACGCAAAGGTGTTTGCAGTGGGCTTCTGAGGGTTAGTCTTCGGAAAAGTCGAATGGGGAGCATGTGGATCCGATGAGAGTTCGTTCAAACGGCGTTGGCGGTTGTATGTTTTAGTGAAGTCTGACGGGTCATATAGAGCGTAGTCATCGTCCTCCATATCATCTCCCGCAAAGATGTCATCGTAGTTTTCGTCGTCCTGCTCCTCCTCTTGCAAGTTGCCAGGCATCGTGGTTCTTGCCTCAGGCGCATTTGTCTCTTCAGTGTTACCATTTGCGTAACCTTGACCAGGCACGAAGTGGTACGTGGGCGCTAGGCCTCCAGCTGGATCCTCCAGATTTGACATTGTCTAAATTTGTGGGAACTTTTGCCCCTCTTTCCTCTCGTTGTCGACTAGAAAAGGAACCAGCTTCGGTATCAGGAAAGCTTCAAACACAGCTCACATAGACAGGCTTCTGGTTGTTTTGATTATCAACACTTCCACGTAGATAGAATCTGTAAGCTTCAAGTAATCAGTGTCTGGGCCTGGTCGCAGTCTTACAGATTTCAGACCGTAAAAATTCACATGTTCAGAACCCAAAAATACTAGTGTGCTCCGCCACGCGAGCAACCCTAAATTCGGCGCGTCTCTCGCGTAATCACCTGTCTTACGGCCAGCTCAAGGTCCTCGACCAGATTACATCACCCATTCCTCCTACGATGAGACTGAAATAAGCACCATCCAGTATTTACCGTCTTTCATCTTTTTCCTGGCCCTGATATCACCGTCTGGGCTGCGCGCGTTGAACCCAAGATGTATATCAAGCAGATCATCATTCAAGGCTTCAAAAGGTACTCGATGAACGCGCATTGTTAGTAAAGCGTCCCTTGACATCTATATAGCTACAAGGAACAGACCGTGATCGAGCCTTTCTCACCGAAGCACAACGTCATCGTCGGGCGCAATGGTTCCGGAAAGAGCAATTTCTTTGCGGCCATTCGATTTGTACTCAGCGATGCATATACTCAGATGGGCAGAGAGGAGCGCGGAGCTCTTCTACACGTGAGACCTATGTCCGATTAGTTCTGCGGCAATGCGCTGATGCTTTTACCAGGAAGGCGCAGGTGCAGCGGTCATGTCTGCCTTTGTTGAGATCATCTTCGATAACAGCGATGACCGATTCCCTACAGGCAAGCCAGAACTCATACTCCGGCGGACGATAGGCATGAAGAAGGACGAGTATTCCCTTGACCGGAAGAATGCCACCAAGTCAGATGTCATGAATCTACTGGAGTCCGCCGGCTTTTCTCGCTCTAACCCCTACTATATTGTACCTCAAGGGCGAGTCACGGCACTGACAAACATGAAAGATGCCGAGAGGTTGAACCTGCTGAAGGAAGTTGCCGGGACCCAGGTTTACGAGGCTCGTAGGACAGAATCACTCAAGATCATGACTGAGACAAATAACAAGCGCGAAAAGATTGACGAACTACTGGACTACATCAAAGAGCGTCTTGCCGAGCTCGAGGAGGAGAAAGAGGAATTGCGGGACTATCAGGAGAAGGACAAGGAGCGGCGATGTCTGCAGTACACCATAGACCACAGAGAGCAAGTAGCAATCGCAAACGAATTAGATAATCTCGAGGAGCAACGGCAGACAGGAGTGGATGACACGGATGATAGTCAAGAACGCTTTCTCCAGGGCGAAAAAGATTTGGCAGAGATCACTACCGAGATAAGCGAGTTGAAGCAGCAAGTTGAGTTCTTGAAAGTGGATAAGAAACAACTCGAGGCTGAGCGAAGAGATAAAGCTCGTGCTAAGGCGCAAGTTGAGCTGGACGTAAAGGGCCTAAGTGACGGTCAATCAGCAGCCCAACAGGCTACAGCCCAATATAAGACGGATCTGGATTCAATACAGAGCTCGATCAAGGAGCACGAGGATGAGTTAGCTCAGATAACCCCTGAATATCTTGCAAAATTAGACCAAGAGTCGACAACCAAATCAGAACTTGACACTGCCGAAGGAATGCGACAGCGTTTATATGCTAAGCAGAGTCGTAATGCTCGCTTCCGGAATAAAAAGGAGCGGGACAATTGGCTACGAGAGGAGATCAATAATAGCTACCCTCAACTAGCCAAGATTAAAGCTGTTCGGATGCAAACGACGGAAGACATTGCGGAACTGGAGAACGATATGGCGATTACAGAAAGCGAGATCGAAGAGCTGCGCAAGCAACTGGATACACGAGGAGACAGTAACGATGCTATGCAAAAGGAAGTCTGGGATGCTAAGGCAGAGCGGGATAAGCTCATGGACGAGCGCAAGTGAGTAGTTCGTGACTCTTTTTTGATGCTTACTGATGTCTCTTCAGAGAGCTTTGGAGAGAGGACGCAAAGTTGGATTCGATCATTTCAAATGCCCAAAATGAACTTCGTCATGCCGAGCAAGAGCTTTCCCATACAATGGATCAAAATACTAGTCGTGGATTAATGGCCGTTAGGCGAATACAACGTCAGTATAATCTTGAAGGTGTTTTCGGCACACTTGCAGAACTGATGGAAGTTAACGAGCGATATCGAAGAGCTGTGGAAGTCACTGCAGGGAATAGTCTGTTTCACTACGTCGTGGACAATGATGACACCGCTACTAAGGTTATTGAGATACTGCAGAAGGAAAGGGCTGGTCGAATCACGTTTATACCTCTCAACCGAGTCAAGTCTAAGACAGCCAATGTTCCAAAAGCCAACGATGCAGTCCCAATGATTGAGAAAATCAGTTTTGATCCAAAATACGAGAAAGCGTTCCAGCAGGTCTTTGGCCAGACAATAATATGCCCAAATCTTACGATTGCCGGTCAATACGCTCGAAGCCATGGTGTAAATGGTGTCACCATGGATGGTGACCGCTCAGACAAGAAAGGAGCTTTCACCGGTGGCTACATTGATGCTCGGCACTCTAGGTTAGAAGCTGTTCGTAACGTAGCCAAATGGCGAGATGAAACAGATACGCTACGGAGCCGATCACTAGAGATCAAGCGTACCCTCGAAAGAAAGGACCAGGAAATTACTAGGGCAGTGGGTGATCTTCAGAAGATCGAGCAGAAGCGAGTACAACAAGAGAACAGCTATGGTCCTTTACGGCAAGAGCTTCGAAGCAAATCCGCCAGTCTCCAAAACAAGAACGATACCCTTGATGCCAAGCGACGAGCACTGTTGAACATTGAAGCGAACGCAAAAGCTCTCAACGACCAGCAAAACGCCCACGAAGCCGAAATCGCCTCCGACTTCAAGAAAGCCTTGACTGCAGAAGAAGAAACCCAACTCGAGAACCTCAGCTCCACAGTCCAAGATCTACGCCGCCAATACTCCGAACTCTCCTCCGCCCGTAGTGATCTCGAATCCCGCAAAACGATCCTTGAGATTGAACTCCGCGAGAACCTCCGCCCGCGTCTCGACCAACTTAAATCTCAACCCTTCGACAACGCCGATGGCAGCTCCTCCCGCGGGAATCTTCAAGAAACCCAGCGTGAGCTTAAACGCATCAACAAGGCTATCGACACTGTCTCCAAAAACCTAGAACAAACCGACTCCGCCATCGACACTGCCTTATCAAGTATCGCCGACCTCCAAACCCGACACTCGTCGATTGTAGCTCAACAAACCGAAATCGCCAAAACCATTGAAAAGTCCCAAAAGCGTCTCGAAAAATCAATCCAGAAACGTCGCATCTTGACAAAACAAGCCGCGGAATGTGTCGTCAAGATCCGGGACCTTGGTATCCTCCCCCACGGCGCGCTGGAAAAGTACGACAAAACGAAATCAGAAGCTATCGTGAAGCGGTTACACAAAGTCAACGAGGCGCTGAAGAAGTACGCTCATGTGAACAAGAAGGCGTTTGAGCAGTACAACAACTTCACGAACCAGCGGGACACGCTTACCAAACGACGCGCCGAGCTCGACAACAGCCAGGCGAGTATCGAGGAACTGATCCAAGTCCTCGATCAGCGCAAGGACGAGGCCATTGAGCGGACCTTTAAACAAGTAAGCAAAGAATTTGCCACCGTGTTTGAGAAGCTCGTCCCCGCCGGGCGGGGGCGGCTGGTCATCCAGCGAAAGGCGGATCGTGCGCAGCAGCCTGACGACGAGTCTGAAGACGAACGGCGCGAGAGCGTGGAAAATTACACGGGCGTTGGCATCAGCGTCAGCTTCAACAGCAAGCATGACGACCAGCAACGTATCCAGCAATTATCCGGTGGTCAGAAAAGTACGCAACGTCCCCTCATTCTTACTTTTGTCTTCCGTTTCTAAGATCAAATCCTCCTGTACTAATCCTATTCCACAAACAGGCCTCTGCGCCCTTGCCCTCGTCTTCGCCATCCAACAATGCGACCCGGCCCCCTTCTACCTCTTCGACGAAATCGACGCCAACCTCGACGCCCAGTACCGCACCGCCGTCGCCAACATGCTCAAGTCCATATCGGACCGCACCACCTCGTCCCAGGAAGGCGGCCTGGGCGGCGGCCAGTTTATCTGCACGACGTTTCGACCCGAGATGTTGCTCGTGGCCGAGAAGTGCTATGGCGTTAGGTATAATAAGAATAAGAGCAGTAGTGTGGTGGTGGTTAGTAAGGAGGAGGCGTTGCAGTTTGTGGAGGGGGAGAAGCAGTAAGGTGGGGGTTTTTGGCCGCGATGGGAGAAGATGGGGGTGGTGTGAGAAGGGAAGGGGAAGCGGGGTTTATGGTAACGGGGAGGATGGAACGATATCGTCGATTCGAGCTTTGGCGTTGCTTTACGATTGATGTACAACACAGAACCTACGGAAGGCAGAACTAGGATACCAGCGATCTACTTCGGGGCGTTGTTGCTGTGTGTAGCTAGCGGGCTCCGTCCATATCCCCGACAATTCATCCGCTTCGGCTGCTTCTTAGCACGTTATTCCCAAACTCAAATCCCATCTTCGAAAACGTAGATAGTTACAAACAAAAAAAAACAGAAGAAAATAGATATCTTGGCTCAGAAGTTCCTTTTCCACCCCTCGACCACCATTTTATCCACGCCACCTTTTATACCCTCTACCACCTTTAAAAAGCCAACCACGTCGCCCACCCTCCGCTGTGTTGAAGCAATAGGAGCTGTAGTAGGAGCAATAAATAGTAGGAGCAGGAGGAGTAGTCGTCCGATTAGGAACATACTGTAGGTAGTTCCTAGTTAGGAACGCTGCCCGCTAGCCTAGTTGGGGCTAGCGAAAATTGCGGCACAAAACGTACCTTAGATACCTTACTGTAGAAAACATACCATTTAGCACTTCATCACACTGCCAAATCCCGCAAAAAACCTTTTTCCAATACCACATACCCTCCATCCCTGATTCTGAAAAAAAAAAACCCTATTCCCGCCCCTACCTACTTACTTACTTACCTAGCACCGCTTTTTCCACCACCGATACCACGGATCCGTGACTTTTGGGCCCGTTGGTCCCGGATCGGGGGTTTAGATAGGCGAAGGATTGGGAGGGTTGTTGGTGTGGGTTTTTCTGTCGGGGTGGTTGGATGGTTGGATGGTTTGTGATATGTAAGGTAGTATGTGATGGGGATGTTGGAGGTGAATGGGGATGCGTGAGTTGGGTTTGGGGGGGGTAACTGAGATATTGGGGAAGCGGAGTGGATATCATGGAGGAAGATCGCAGACTGTCATGACTTATAGATCAAGGAAGTAGGTAATAGTTCAATCATATCATCGAGACTACTGGTGAAAAAGGATACAACCATCTATGTACAAACGGTTTGTTTACAAACAAAAATGTCTAAGACAGAGCTCCAATATACAAATTAAGCAGCTCTATGAATTAGAACATTCCTAGTAGAAGCGAACCATGACGAACGATCCAAAAGCTTTTCCATGCAGAGATCCGACTTGTTATATCAGGGAAGTGATCCAGCCAGATCGTACCATTACATAGCCCATTCCGTCGTCCAGATTAATTGCTTGAGGCGCGCTGTGCGGTTCAGAAGACGACGAGCATCTATAAAGCAGCAATGACAGCCAAGACAGCACCGAATACACCAGTGATTGAGCCGACGAGAGTCGCAGCGCCACCAGTGAAAGGAACGGTGCCGTTGCCAGCAGCGCCAGAGCCTGAGGGCATGGCTGAGGCGACGGTGGTAGCGCTCTTAGCGGTGGCGGTTGGGTAGGGAGCGCTGGTCATGGGCGCGGACGAGGAAGCGGTCGACTTGGGTGCTGAGGCCGACGCGCTGGATCCGGAGGCAGCGGTGGAGGAGGCACTGGCGCTGGAGGCGCTCGACGAGGCGGCGGTGCTGGACGCAGCGGTGGTGGAGGCGGGTGCGGAGGCGGCGGTCTTGGCGCAGGCGCAGACGGCGTTGGCGGAGGACTGGACGGCGAGACCGGTCTCGGCACCGCAAGCAGCGACCACGCAGCCGAGGGCGGCGGAGGCGATGGCGGCGGATTGGGAGGCGCTACATTGGCAGTTGAAGTCTGCGGCTCCGCAGCCTACGCCCTTGCCGGCGGAAAGGATACAGGATTGCTAGATGTGGATGAGCATTGGATGTTGATGAGCGAGATTCGAAGATGTACTCACGGCACAAGACGGGATCTTGGCAGCAACACCGACACAAGCGTCCTGGGCCACAGCACCAGCGACGAGGCCAAGGGCGAGGATGATGGATACAGACTTCATATTGATTGGGATAGTTGGAAGAGTTTGCTTTGAACGAGTGAAAAGCAAAGACGAGGATATGGAGATGGTTATTAAGTAATTAGATCGGAGAGAGAGACGGTTGGATAGGGAACAACATCGCAGGCTGGGAGGACGACGTTATATAGCCCTTCCCTTCTCTTCCCTCGGCCATTATTTGACGGCCGATGTCTCCCCATTATTGCTGGGAAAGTAATAATAGCCGCCTTCAAGGCTTTCTGCTGCCGTGCGAGTCTGCGAGACCCCTTACTACTAACACTGCTACTACTACTACAACGTCGTAGTGTTCCTTTGCAGCCTCCCGGTTCATCCCCAATCCATGGACCGCGGTGAGTGGGAGACAGATCAACGCCAGCGGTTCGGTCGGATCATTGGATGGGGTAAATGGGAGGAGACACGGAGCCAGCTACCTAATTTATTCTCCGCCCCCTCGTCGTCCTCTGGGTTGGTCGCATACCGGCAAAGGCTTGTAATTACTACGTACGAAGTACATGTACACAGGACGTGATAGGTAAGCCTCGTTTCTGTGCCTGACATCGGGCAGTTTGATCTTCGATGGGGTCACGCTATGTCACGAAGGTGCGCCAATGATTCGTTACGAGGGGCATGCTAGCGGCTTGTGGGGAACCCTGGGAAATACTGGGGGACCGTCCAAGCAGACTGAGCTTAATGTTTACGAGCGTTGACGCCGGCTCAGCCGACCTCATCCAGGATTCATCGCCCGTGCTTAGCGTCAACTCTCCTCCGATGTCTCACAGTCACAGCAGCAGCCTTTCGAATATCCGGTGTAGCATTCCTCTAGTGCCACGGTGTCGGCATTGTTGTCGATGGGAATAGTGACATGTGAATAGTAATATTCCGTACCTCCATTGTTTCGAGCCTCGGAATCAGAGACACGGAGCATAACTTGGCTGGAAATGGTGGAAGATCTGGATTCGGCAAGACAGGATGGACTTCCTTGCCATTGACCATGTTGCTAATCGAGTCGACGCCCCATCAATATCAATTGCGCCCTTGGGAAGTACTACGTGTTACAAGAAACGGGCTCCAAAACGTCAATCGAGATCCTGTACGAGACGCCATCCCAGCGTTGCCTGGTGAGAGAATATGTTCAGAGGAGCTGTGAGCGCGTTAGGGTAATGACAGTTGGCACCGTCCTTGTCACCAGGACAAGTGCTACAGAGTACAGACCCATCATTTAGTGGAAAGCCAGCCTTGGCCGCGTAACCAAGTCTGTGCTCTTCTCCGCGCCACTAATCATACCGCTCCGTACGATGAACAGCCAAGCAAATCTTGGATATCATTTCCGTCGTTCTTCCATCAGTATTCTCTTAGAGGGGTGTAGCCAATGATTGTCAGCTCATTTCAACAATCCATATCGGTTCTTGACCTGGTGGTGGTGTCACATTATTCCTATCTTGGTCTTACTTTTTCAAAATATAAAGAGCCTTACGAGCGAAACTTGAGCAGTGACGGCTAACGCGGGAATTGTACCGCATGGGGAGAACATCAGTCCTCGGTTGTGTTCAATGCGTACAATTTGCACGTGAGTGGAAGTAGAAGGGTAGACTTGCCTCGGTATGGGCATCTTCTTTCATCGCGTACAAGCCTTCTTCGGCATCGTTCCTCTTTCCTATCTTTGAGTTCTGAGTCTGGGCCAGGCTTGTCTACGATAGTTGATAATCTCCTCGTTTATCACTCCGTTCCAACCACATCCCTCGGTCATATTGAAAGAAAGTGGGGATTGATTGTCTATAGGATCTTCTGTCGATAGCTCCACCATTTTACATATACAGCACCGGTGGCTCGAGCTCGACGCTCTTTAGCATCTGATTATCGGTGTGGATTTTGTTGTGTACGAATAGCTAATGGTTGTTACATTTCTTGCCTCAAAGAGTAATTCTACAATGTCTTCGTCCGAGGGAAAGATACCGCACACAGACTATGTTGAAGAGGTTGGAGAAGTAAATAGGAAGCCAACCTTTGGTCAAAAGCTCAAGGCACACTTAAGGAAGTGGTGGTGGGCCCATCTGATCTTCTTCATCGCCAGCACACTTATTCTTGTTCTTTGCTTGTGAGTAGATTGCCAGCGCCACTTCGTTTCGATCTCAAATTCAGAAGAGGCTGTAGATATGCGACTTAGACTGTACTAACACGAATGTAGATTATATGTGGCATTCCCACGCATATCTCAAAATGGAATCAACGACTCTACCCTGGAGGTCAAATCCCTAGTGCTGTCAGATCCAACTCCAGACTCTTTCCACCTCAAACAGACGGCCGTTATCGGCAACAAAAGCCCTTATCATCCCAGACTCGATGCCTTTAATGCCTCTTTATCTCTTGCTGGACCTGTCATCAAACCTTATGCTTATGTGCAACTCCCAGCGATCTTTGCGAGTGATCCCGCTACCACTGTCATCGATCAAGATGTCAAAATCACAGATATTGACCAATTCGCCAACTATACTAACACAGTACTGAGCAGCGAAACACTCTCGCTGGCAATCAATGGTAGAACTGCACTCCATGAGATGCAATTCCCTACCACAACCGTCAATTACAACAAAGTGATTGAGATGAAGGGTCAGTAACCTCTACTGGTGAATGAGTTCTGCTGATTGAAAACCATCAGGCCTCAACAAACTCAAGGGTTTCAACATCACCGATTTCTCAATCAAGCTCACCCCCGACCCAGACGGTACCAACATGGTAGGAACAGTCTTCATCCCCAACCCAACAGTAATGGCAATCTCCATGGTACAATACACCCTAAACCCCCCATCATCATCTTATTTACTAACCATCCCAGGGCAACGTAACCTTCAATACCTACGTAAAAGGCGACTATATCGGTAACTCCACCCTCGCCAACCTTGTACTCGTGCCAGGGAACAACACGCTTCCTATGCGCTCCATTGTCAACCAAACGACCGTTCTTGAGAAAGTCATCTCCGAGTACAAGAACGGCATGCTTCCCATCGATATTATCGGGAACAGCAGTATATACAATGGACAGCACCTGCCGTATTTTGAGAAGGCCTTGGCGTCCAACACGCAGTCGATTACGCTTGATGTCGGGACTGCATTGAAAGCTATTGGATTCACAATTCCCGGTGCATGAGTAGTTGTTTTGATGTTTAGTTCCTCTTTTGTTTCAGGTACATACTGCATTTGGGACTGGTTGGGTTTCCATATTCTCTGTGTATACCATAGTGTCTTGGCTTGTCATGAGTGATGAGGAATTGCCGGTTTTTTGATTCCTTGGTTCTTGATGATATAATTCATAATGCAATATTCAGAATCAATTTCTTCCCCTTCCCTCGTACACGCCTTGTCAACAACGCCTGCTTTTTTTTTCCCATCGCCTCATTCGAGTATTCACAGATCTGATATCCACAGGCAATCCATCCCTCGCCGTCCATATATTCGCCTAACCAAAGGGAAAATATGGCCATTGTACCAATATGTAGCCTCGAATATGAGAGCATTAGAGCTATGATCTGATTTGCACGTAATGACTTCGTCCTATTTACTGGATCCTTTCCACGCCATGTCCATGTCAGAAGCTGTAAAACTGAACCAAGGGCTACTGTTGCTGTGATTTTCCAGCTGGTCATGTCACTCATTGGTGTAAGGCTTGAATGGTATTATTTCAAGATTAAGCGTACAAGTCGGTTTGAATGTGCTTCTGTATATTTCGAAGGCTCCGTACTTCATATTCAAGTGATGATAAAAATAGCTTTTGGACTCGCACGTGCCACCTTGATAGCGGATAGATAATCTGCAAGCTAAACCCTAAAGTATCTAAGCGCCTACTTTAATCTACCGATCTTTGTCACGATGAGGTTGATTTGCCCAAGGTCGCTGTCTTCAGGGCCATGGGAAGTGGGGAGACACAGCTGAGACCCTGGGCGATATCCTATCGAGTGTTATTTCCATAAAACAGCCACGGCCGTAAACGCCGTGCCAGGCTATCTTGAAAATGGCAGAGGTACCGAACACTGGGCTTCTCGACCTCGAGAAGGAGCTGACATGCTCGGTGAGTACAACAAAAAGCACATTAAGGACGCCAGCAAACTGAATGGTTACTGGAGTAGATCTGTACCGAGGTTCTCTATCAGCCACTAACCCTCCTTGACTGCCTACATACCTTTTGCGGCTCATGTCTTAAGGAATGGTTTTCCTGGCAAGCCTCTCAAGCAGATAGCTCAAAACCGAACCCGTTCACCTGCCCATCATGCCGCGCAACAGTACGAGAGACAAGGCCCGATGCCAAGGTTACAACGTTACTGGACATGTATCTCCAGGCCAATCCAAGCAAAGGGAGAACCGCAGAAGAGAAGGACGAACTAAAGAAGAGGTATACCGTCGGCGACCCGGTCATGCCTAAGGTCAGACAGAAGCGTGATACCAGTTCGGATATGGAGGATAGGAGAATGATAAACGAGGTGCGGGAGATGAGTCTACGCGAGGTTGGGGTAAGAGGTTCAGGGGCCAATGAAAGAGGAGCTAGGAATCGAAATCGGGATGGCGGTCGAGAGTCAAGGGAGGACGACGTGAGGCAGCAAAGAAGGCGCGAGCAGGAGAGGAGGAGACGGACAGAGGGGCGCGACACCTCAACTGCCAGAAATAATGGATCGTCAGGTGCCGTGGACTCGAGGTCCCAAGCACGGCAGATTGAGCATCAATCAAGTCTCAGGTCGCTTCTAAGCAGCTCCGATATTGACTCTTCGGAAATGGAGGAAGAGATATTGCGGCAGATTATGGATGAAGGTCTACTCGACGGGATAGATCTTAATGATATTGATGTATCCCGAGAAGATGAGCTAAGTGAACGCATCGCCGATGCTTACCGCCAACGTCATGGGGTGAACTCAAGATCTCGAAATACTCGGTCTGAAGATCCTAGGACTACGAGTGCTCGCGTCCAGACAACAGACCAAGCACAGCCTCAACGACGCCATCATCGGAGAACCTCGAGTGCTGCAGATCAAGTAGTACGTTCCTCGCATCCTCCTATATCGAGGCCTCACCTCCTCGAGGCATATCCTATACCACAAGGCCAAAGACGTAGGACTTCAAGTGAACACAGGCGACAGACATCACCTGCCGCTAATTCCTCAGCAACGAATGTATCCTCCAGTACGCAACCCCAAGCCGCACGATCGGCCACAGATGTGTCTACTCGGACGCAAACTTCTAGCACCGTGCGACCACGTCCCCCAGACTTGCCCCTTCAAGGCAGAAGGATTACCGACATGGAGCACCGCCGACCACGAGCAGAATCGCGAGACAGGACACCTCAGAGCGCGCAGCCAATGAGTCCAAGAAGCACAAACAGGCCATCAAATTTAAGTGCAAATGGAGTAACTGGGTCGCAAACAGCGAACGCTACGTCGGCGACGCCATCTGTCTCAACTGCAGTTCAGCCTCCGACGAGTGGTGGAGAGGCGAGCCGTGAACGGACTCCAACGTTGCGTGATACTCCTCGAGAAATCCCACATTTAGTATCCAGACCGGTATCGTTACCATTGACACCTAGAGCGCCGCCCGTACTTTATCCCGAGCCTTCAATCAGATGCAATCGTTGCGGATCGTCGAATCTAGAGTACGAACTACATGAGCATTGTTCAATTTGCAATGGTGGAAATTACAATCTTTGCCTTCGTTGTTATCGTCTCGGTCATGGCTGCCTTTACTGGCATTCATTTGACTATGCGGCACGTCAGCGGTATATGCCTCAGGCACCACCTGCTGGGTGGCCTCCAAATCATCCCCTCCCACATCAACTCACAGGTCACCGCTTTCTCCGTCCAACGTCGGCAATAAGTCAACATCCCACGCCAGAGAACAGGAATCCTAGTCGCATGACGCCCGAGGATCCAGCCAAACGCCTGCAATCTGGGGTGTTTTGTTCAACTTGCTCTGCCTTTGCTAAGGACTCCTTTTGGAAGTGCGACATCTGCAATGATGGTGACTGGGGGTTTTGCAATTCCTGTGTAAACCAGAGCAAATGCTGCACACACCCTTTGCTCCCTGTCGCGCACATATCCTCAGAAAATGCTAAAGTCAAGGGTCCATTAGTTAGTCCCAAAAGAGCATCAGGAAGTTTTCATCCTTCCGGAATCGCACCTACAGGCTCTCCATACATTCCTCTCACATTCAGCGCAAACTGCAAAGTCTGTACCTATCCGATCCAACCGTCCAACACTCGCTTCCACTGCCCCCAATGCAGTGAAGGAGACTATGAAATCTGCACAAGCTGTTATCTAAAGCTTGTGGCTACAGGTAAGATTAACAAGTCCAACGGAGACAAGGGTTGGCGCAGATGCTTAAAGGGCCATCGGATGGTAGTCGTGGGGTTCGAGGATTCGGCCGCCGGGCACAGAAGGATCATCGTCAAAGACCTAGTCGGAGGCCACACATTAAAAGACGACGTCGGTGCCCAGCATACCGAAAACGGCGACTGGAGCTGGCAAGACGGCCAGCAGCGACAAGTCCGGCCTGTTACGAAACCATCCATCCACACCACCAACACCAACAGCGCATCATCAGCGCCTGAAACCACCCCACTGCTAGGCAAATACCCCCCCGACGGCGGTGTCGGAATGAGATTCCGAGCGAACTGGGGTTGGTGGCCCAAGGACGGTGCCACGGATGAGCTTGCGTTTCCAAAGGGTGCGGAGGTTCGGGAGGCGGAGGACATTAATGGGGATTGGTGCTGGGGGTGTTATGCCGGGTCGAAGGGGTTGTTTGCTCGGATGTATTTTGAATATTTGGGCGCCGTGACGATGTGATGAGTTCTCGGCATGTGTGATGAGAAAATGAGCAACGAGCTATGTATCGGCAAAGATAATGTTCCATTTCTCAACCTTTGAAATATCTTCCCATCTATTTGACGAACCGACACCTTCGCTCTCCATTAAGGTCAACTTCCGAGGACCCCCCCCAGGAAAACAACAGACGCTAGGTCCACACTCTTAGTAGATAAAATCCACCCCCCCCCCAAACCCATAACCCCAGCACCCCCCCTACCCTCAAGAACCAAACCCAAAACCAAAACCAACATACAAACCAGCCCATGCCAAACCGCCCCGCCATATACTAACCCCTACGAGTAAGAAATCGACAAAAAACCCGCCAAACCCCCATCAAAGTCGAAACCCATCCCTCCGTGTCCTCGATATCTTCCCGTCCCCCCGTTTCCCATCTTCGACCATGTAAAATGGTAGTAGGAGTAGGAGTAGGAGGAGGAGGAGGAGGAGGAGGAGGAGGAGGAGGAGGAGGAGGAGGAGTAGGATACTGGATGTTTTTTATAGTGTGTGATGATGATGCGAAGATGGGGGTTGGTGGTGGTGTGGTGGTGTGGTGGTGGGGTTGTGTGATATGTGGGGGGGGGGAGGTGGTTGTTGTTGTTTGAGGGGGGGGGGTTGTGTGTGCGAGGGAGGATGGTTGTGCGTTATTGATTCAAGGGTGTATGGGTTTGGTTGTGAGAAGGAAAGTGGTTGATGGGGTTGATGTTTTCAGTTTTGCCTTCGCGTCCGTTTATTCTTAAGCTCTAGACTTCCCTCCCCATCGCCTCCCCTAAATGACAACGACAACCACCAAACACCCCCTATCCACCAAACCCATAAAGCGTCCTCCCCTGCCGCTTAAGCGCATACACGACATCCAAACTCGTCACCGTCTTGCGCTTGGCATGCTCGGTGTAGGTGACCGCATCGCGAATCACGCTCTCGAGGAATGTTTTCAGGACACCGCGGGTTTCTTCGTAGATCACTGGGGGGGGGGGGGTTTGATTAGTATTCGGGGGTTGTGCGGGCAATAAAAAGGATTTAGGGTTGCTGGGGGAAGGGGACGGAAGGGGACATACTGGCACTGATACGCTTTACGCCTCCACGACGCGCGAGACGACGGATCGCGGGTTTCGTGATGCCTTGGATATTGTCGCGCAGGATTTTGCGGTGGCGTTTTGCGCCGCCTTTGCCGAGGCCTTTGCCGCCTTTTCCGCCTGTGGAAGGGGGGATGGTTAGTATAAGTTGATGGGAGGTCGAGGGGGAGATGAGAAGGGGGATGCAGGGTGGGGTAGGGGAAGGATAGAGATTGGGTTCGTTGGGGGTGACGGAGGGGGGAAGGGAGGGAAGGAAAGCAAGGAGACTTGAGAGTGATGGGCCGGGAAAGATGACGACATGGGGTTAGGGGTAGCGTGTTGTAGTAATGCGGTGATTTAGGATACAGTTGACAAGTACGATGACGGTGATGATGATAGTGATATTCGGATGTATTCGACGTGATGCGTTGACAAAATTCGCAACACCAAAGTCACGATGATATTGCGACCACACAGAAAACAAACACGTAAATAAATAGTTGAAACGAAGCGACAGCGACAGCGACACCAAGAAGGAACACGAAAGGGAGAACTTACGTCCAGTCATTCTAACAGTTGTGTAAAGTTCTTTTCAAATGAAAAATATAGCTCGATTGATGATTCCACAGGCAATATCGATGAAAAACCGCCACTTTCTTTGATAATTCTCGTTGCGACTTTTGGGTTCCAGAGGTTGAAAAAACCAGAAAAGAAACAGCAGGAAAACAGCAGTTTAAGTATTTGACTTGCCGCAGCAGTGATTCGGAAAGTGAGCGCTAAGCCCTTGTCCGGGGGTGTTTGGAAACCACGAATGGCCAGGCAGAAACGACACTCTAAATTCGAGTGTCGGAAAGCGAGAGGTTTCCGGGGTGTGGTTTTCGGGGTTGATTTGTGGGGGGTTTTGGTAGTCGTTAGCGGGATGTTGTTTGCAGGAAGGATAGTTGTGGGTATCCGTATTTTTGCTTAGTCATGCCGCGTCTGGTTCTGGGACCCGAGGTAAGGAAAGGTAATCAGGTGATGACCATGGCCATCTACAAGAGATAGTCCATAGTCCATTGTTCATTCTAACAAAGCGTGTAATCGTGTAATCGTGTAATCGGTCTTGTTGGCTGGTCTTTCTATCGCTTCTACTAGGACATTGCTCCCATCTCCTTAACCCTGTTACCATTATCCCAGCCTCACCATCACTCCTTCATCCTCAACTAGGTAAACCTTTCAGTTCTGATAATCCAGCCCCAATGGCATCTGCTCTCTGCCATTCTCATCCTCCTCTTCGTCGCTCTCTTAGTGTGGTGTAGCAGTATTAATAATCTCGGTTACAGTAGAGCACCTACTGGATCCGGGGTGAGTTAGTAGCCCTCTAGGACTAGATACGAGCTTCTAGGTTTGTAGTATCTTCTATTGTGTGCAAGCTCGGCCAGGACCGCCTTTTTGTGCCTGTGTGACCTAGGTCTAGAAGATCTTCTGCTCAGTTTCTAGCTTTTCGTTTCGCTGGTGGATGACACTCTTATCGACACGTTATTCGTTGCCTCTTGCACTTTCACTGCAACCGTCTCTACGCTGTCTTTTGCTGCGTCTATTAATTGGCCGGTCCGCTCTTCCAGACCATTCCTAGCCTCTCCTGCTTGCTCTTTGATCGATTGCGCTAGCTCCTGTGGGCTTGGATATCTTTGGAGTAATTTTAAGACAATGTAGTAAAGCTGGATAATTAGCTTATGAACTTTTTCCTTAACGAGCATGGTAATGCCGTTGCTGAAAAATCCTTTAAGCACTTCTGCCGCTAATCCCTCATATAGCGCACCCATGCCTTCGGTTTGAGCAATACACAGGATAGTGCTAAAGACATTGCTTGGTGCATGACTTCTCAACCTTTTTGCTGTAGAATCGGATTCTTTGCTGAGACGATCCTTGCCATCAATCTCGCTATGACTGACATATCCTGAAGAAGCTTGTGCACGAGATTTAGCCAGAGAAAATGGGTACGTAACCGTCGAGGCGATAGCTTTGCTGATAGCAGCGAGAAGGAAAGTTGCTTGAGGAGGGGGATCAGAACGGTGTTTAAGTGGTAGCAGAGTGCGCTTGAAGGTCTCAAAAAGGAAGAAAGTGAGGGAAGGATTCAAGGTCAGGACTAAAGAAGCAGAGTAGCCGGACCAGAAACCTTGCAAGCCTTTCTCGGAGCGGATCTCAGAGGCTATTGAACCTGCTGAGTCTGATCTGGCCTCGTTACTCTTCGAACGGCCTGACAGCATAGCCGAAGCTTGTTTTCGGGTGACGATATTGGCAATTGGTGTGGTAAGAAACTTCGAAAAGGCACCAGCGAGAAATCCAACGCCGAGCTCATCCACGACTGGCAGACTACTTGCCGAGGATTTATGAGAGCGAAGTCGAGTTTGTCGTAAGAAATTATAGGCCAGAAAGAAGAGAAATGAATCGGCAATTGTTTTCGACGTGTCTTGGAGCACGCCGGTATATAGACCACTCAACCCCCCCTCTTGATGATAAATCTTCTCG
>JAABUR0100003174.1_pt1 | contig 23386 bp, 16 predicted proteins | sample 5560091 | NCBI WGS metagenome assembly JAABUR01 (sample SAMN10711879, study PRJNA513375) | rock metagenome | isolation source: Antarctica rocks | place: Antarctica: Victoria Land, University Valley sud
GTAGGGTACCGAGGGCAGAACCTCGGGTTGGGTCCCGACAAGTCGGCCCCAACAGCTACGCGTGCAGCCTCGTGTCGCACAGCCCTCTCCGAACCGGGCATGCAGCTTGTAACTGCACCCGGCTCTCTAGTGCCTGTATGCCGCTCACGCGGCTGGCCTGGCACAGGATGTGGCGTTCTGCATTGCGCATACCTCCCCTGTCCCCGGCCACAGACACCTGGTCCCCTTTGCCCTGCGATTGGCTTTCCCAATCTCCCTGGTGGGACGTGACGCCCGCGACTACTACGAGACCTCCGTCGCCGTAGGGCTCGCACCCCGTAGGCGATCCCACATTCCCTCGTTGCTAGACGTATCGAGCCTGACGTAGGTGCCGTTTGCGTCCCCTTAAGTGGGCTCGTTGCCCACCGCCCACCAGCTGGAAGGTTCGGATGACGAAAGTCAATCATCCCATGCCGGTGGCTCCGCTCTTAGGTGTTGTGTCGGAGGATGTGCGGTTGCATCGCTGGAGACTGCAGTTCGGGCAATACGGCTCTCACCCTATCAGGCGGGTCTTGCACGGCCACGCTCTAAACGCCTTCGCGGCGCCCCGTGCTTTCCCACCATGCTACTTTCCCCTCGCGCTTTCGCGTCCAGGTAGGGTGGGTGACCCAGAAGTCAATTCTTCCAAACTCCTCCTCTCTGCGAGAGGGATCTAGCATCGGGTGATGCGGCGCACGCTTTCACCGCACACGGCTCCCAGGTCAGTCGTCTTATCCGGTCTACTTGCAGGATAGGGTCGCCCCTCGGTGGGTCTGTTTACAACCACAAGGGCCGTATCTAACTTCTGCCACCGTACTCCTGTGTTCGCCGACCTCGCCTCCTGATCCCCTGCCCCACGTCAGCACCCTTGCGGGTCGGGTCTCCCCGCTCACGCGGCCCTATGTGCCCGGTTATGGATTCCCGTCGCCTTTCGGCTGGCACCCTTCGCTTCTTGGGGCATCTTGTCCTCCTGGGGCGTTGTTCCTCCCTTGCGGTTGGCCTACTGGCCTGTCGGAGCCATCTCCGATCTCTCGACCAGACCCCAGGAGGGTTTCCACGTTCCGCACCGTCGAGATGCGACTGGGGTAGGTGCCCTCTATACTCCGGGGCCGTGGTGTCCCAGCGGGGCGGATGATCGCCCGTCCCGCCGCGCCTGGGGCCGGATCGCGTCCCAAGCCATGGCCCATCACTCGCCGCCAAAACCATCGCTTTCGGCGATCCAGGGTTACGAAGCCTCATCGAGGGTTCACTCGCGTTCACCATACCAGTCTTCCCCTAGCCCGGTCCGGGTGGATGGTTCACCCGCTCCTTAGGCGTTACCCCGAGCTTCGCACCCCGCCGTTGCCGGCGACGCGCGTCGGGATTGGGGACAGGCTTGGACACTAGCCTGATGGCGGCCTCTCTTCCGCCACGCTCAAACGGTGCGACCTCGTGTCGCACGCTCTTTGCCCTGAAGGGTTACATCGAGCACGGCTCCAAGGACTGCAAAACAGCTCCTGCCTGCGGCATAAGGCTACGTCCGTGGTAGATGGGGAAAGCGCCGAAAACCGCATAAATGTGCAAAAATGCGCATAGCAATACAGCTAACCAAGAACGCATTGTTCGGCTACTGATCGGGACTGTAGGCGATACACCATTATGGTTTACCAAAGTCACGCTGTGATATCAGTTGATGTGCCGCGATTAGGTAGGTTCGCCATGCGCGAACGTATACCGGCGATCGTTATATTGGCTTCCTGCAAGACACTCAACGCTTCGCCACTCCCCGCGATGAAAACCCCCACGAGCATGTGCACGGACTCGACGCACTCGTGCTTCCATCGCAGCGCTTCGACGGCCGCCTGCTCGATAACCTCTTTTGCCGGACGGGACAAGTCAAGGCCATCGACCTGCCGCGCTGTGACAGGCTCGCGGATCGGGCCAAGACGTTGCGCGACTAGGTGTCGCACCCGCGCCACGTCGCTACCCAACGCCACAACCGCGGATCGCATGCCGTCGCCATCGTCCTCGATTGCCCCTGCGAGGAGATGGAGTGGGGAGACGGCATCAGCGCTGCGGATTGCGGCCGCCCGCTCCGCCGCTATGATCGTGGCCCGCCCATCCCCACCAAGGGTGATTGATCGTGACGGTGGGAACACATGTCGCCGTAGTGTTCGCGGCGCGAGCAGGAGGAGCAGCATATACCCATCGGTACCGATCGCTCCATCATGACGCGGCTGACGGAGTCGCCATGGCGTCAGATTTCCGACGAACGCGAGGCACTCGCAGAGACCAAATCCGATGAGCACGAGATCCGGGAGGATCCATATCTGTGCAGCGCCTCGTGCGGCGCTAACGACCAACGTGGCGATGGTCAGGGCAGCCATAAGTAGCGTGGCAAGCGGACCAGCGAGGACGATCGCGACATGGCGCGCGGTTCCGATGTCAGCACCCTGCTCCAGCCTTGTGATCCCGGAGCGCCATCCACGTAGGGCCAGGTCAGCCAGGCCGTGGATGCCCGGCTCACGACGGATCATGAAGACAAAACGCCCTACTTCCAGCGACCCGGCGCGGTCCCCTTGCCCAATCTCGATCGTAACTGTACCAGGGGCGAGAAGCAGCGCCATGCACGCGTGTCCCAACTCGTGCACGATCATGCCTACGGTCAGCAGCGCATACAATCCGATCACGGCGACGGGGAATAGCAGGAAACCGGCGGTGCCGAACAAATCAACCCTCCGTTTTGTTTCGCTATCGTGTCCAGCGATAGGGGGAGTGGGCTACATCCGATAGGGAGGCTTGTGAAAGTCAGATTCTCGTTTCGCTGGCCCGCTGGCCGCGATAGTGTGCGGAGTTGCGGGCATGATGCAGCCTGAGTTCACCATACACTGTATACACTGTTACCCTAGTATAAGCGTTGGGGCCACGGCGGTAATTGTCGCCCCGAAAGATAACTTACCCCAAGCCCCCATCGCGCTGCCACAGACAAGCTGGCGCAAAGTTTACTGGCCTCGCATGACGTGCCTGGAGATAACTACCTACGGATGACCAACTCCTATGGCAGCCATCTTGCACGAGTAGCCACACACCCATCGACAGGCCTGGATAAGAAAGGATTATGTGGATGCAGCACAAGATGGCGCACGTTCTCATTAGTATTGCCATTATCTCGGCGGTCGGCATCAGTGCGACGCCAACGTGGGCGGGCGGTCAACCGGGTCACACACCACCCTCGGTGGCCGTGACTGCGCTCCGCACCGTCCACGTTGGCGCGACTGCGGAGGCCATGGCCGTCGACATGCGGACGAACCGGGTCTTTGTCGTCAACGGCGGCGCGCTCGCCTACCCGGATAAGCCTCCCGTCAACAGTGTCGTCACGCTCGATGCCCGCTCCGGTGCGCTCCTGCACACTACGCTTTTGCCAGGCCAGCCGTTCTACCTGGATGTCGATGCACGGCTCGGTCGCGTGTTCGTGACCAATCCAGGGCGCAGCGCCGTGGACATTCTCGACGCGACGACAGGAGCGCTTATCCGCGCCACGGCGGTACCGTCGGACCCGAGCGTCATCGCCGTCGACGAGCGGACGGGTCGCGTGTTCGTGCTTACCGACAATACGATGACCGTGCTCGATGCCGCGTCCGGGCGCGTCCTGCGCGGCATCCCCGGCTTCTCCGGCAGTTCCACGAGCTATAATACGCTCGCCGTCGATGCCCCGGCCGGACGCCTCTTCATCCGACACAGCCCGCCGGCCGCGTCGTGTCGGGCAACGGGGGGCGCCTGCATCGATGTCCTCGACGCCGCGACCGGCGCGGCGCTCCCGCCGTTGCCGGTCGCGGAGCCAGCGGATAGCGTGTTCGTCGATGCCCAAGCCGGCCGCGTCATGGCGATGGGGGAAGGTGGCGTTGTCAGCGTCCTCGATAGCTCCAGTGGGACGCGCGTCGCGGACACCACCGTAGCTACCGTCCCACGCGCGGAGGTGACAAGCCTACCGATCCATTCGGCCGCGGTCGATAGTAGTGATAGTCGGGCGGTCGTACTGAGCGCCGCCGTCCCGGATGGCCCAGGCCTGGTGGCGGTGCTCGACACGCGCGCTGGCCGTCTTGTCCGTCGGCTCGTCGTGGACCGCCCGCAGCCGCACGCCTATCTCAACATCGCCACTGGGGCGGATGATCGGGGCGGCTACCTCTACGCCGCAACCGAGCAGACCGACCCGAATCACTGTTGCCAGCCACTCGGGCACACGCGCCTCACCGTGCTTGATGCCACGGGTGGGCAGGTTCTCGGTGTGGTACTCGTTGGACACGGAGCACCGACCATTGCGGTCGATGGGCAGACCGGTCGAGCCTTTGTCGCGACGCAAGAGGATGGCATGGTGACCGTCGTGAGCGTAACACGACGCTAGGATGGTCGCGACCGCATCGTCCCTACATGTAGTCGTTGGGGCCACGCGGCAAGAGATATGCGCGCTTACCAAGGGCTCTGACACTCTGCCCATACATCCTGTCCGCCGCCCTCGCGGACGCCCTCATCGGTTGACGGGCATGCCGCCATTCTGTATAACCATACAATTTGCCTACCGGCGACGAGGAACCTGTGCGGCAGGCATCGCCGAACACCCAGATCACTTACTGTGGGTCGCCGATGTAAGACTTGCACCCAATGTAAACATCGGGCGCGACGCATACACTGTGTACGTGAGCTATGCACGCCTCGCGTGCGCGTCGTCACGCTGTACCCGTGGCCGGCAGACGCTGCCATGAGACACGTTAGGCAGCGCATCTTCATGTATACCGATGCATCATCATACGACGTGAACAGCCGTTGATCTCTTCGCGTGCGCCGTCGGCATGTGTGGGTGCCATGGGTGCCACGCTATCCAATCGAGGTGCAACATAATCCTGCAACTTTAGTGCATGGTAGCGTTGCACTTGACACAAGTGGACGCAGCTGGGGCTCACCTTGGCACAGGATGACTTCACCGATGCGGAGGCGGTCGCGGCGATCGTGCGCATCACCGGCGGCAACTTCCGGCTCATTCAGCGCCTCTTCACCCAAATCGAGCGCCTTTTGCAGATCAACGAGATGCGCACGGTCACCAAGGAAGTCGTTGAAGCAGCGCGCGAGAGCATGGTTATCGGGCCGCTCTAACAGGGGCGGGGTGCAATTTAGCTCCCCAAAATTGCGGCAAGTGAGCTCCCAAAGTGACAGTCCACTATTTTAAGGTGCACCCTCCACCAATTGCACCAACATGACAAGCGTACGCTCCTGTTGTACCATGAAAGCACCTCCTCTGTGGATGAGTTGACACTTTCTATAGTACGGAGGTGGCCGCGCGAAGGAAACCTCCGTGCGGCCTCTGATTTATGCCCACGCCTCAGTAAGTTGACTGCCCGTCAAGCCACCCCTGCTATTGGTAATCAACGTCAAGCCCTTTGAGGCCACTGTTAGCTATCCAATAGCACGCTGCCCCCAGGCCCCGACTGATTGTTGCCCAATTGGCTGAAGTTATTCCAGCCCCACGCTGCCACCGTGCCGTCTTGCGTCAGACACACGGCATGGTTATCCCCTGTCCCAATAGCTACCGCCCCCCGTACGCCCGGCACCTGGATGGGTATCGTTGTATAGTCATCGTCCCCGTCAACATCCAGCAGTTCATGTGCACCCCAACTCCAGGCTGTCCCATCCCGTCGTACGGCGACGCTGTGGAGCCAGCCCGCCGCAATTGCGGTCACAGCGGTGAGGCTAGGGACGTGCACCGGAGCAGATCGACTCTCATCGGTTCCATCACCTAGTTGCCCAAAGTAATTCGAGCCCCACGCCCAGACCGTGCCATCCCGCCTGAGCGCAAGGCTATGGAACCTACCCCCGGCAACGGCCATCACGTCGGTCAGCCCTGTGATCTGCCTCGGTGTCACCGTGGCCTCGGCGGCGGCGTCCTCCTCCATATTGCGCCCCCACGTCCACACCGTCCCGTCGCGCGCCACGGCAAGGCTATGACTTTCTCCCGCAGCAACAGCGACCACAACGGGCAAGCCGGTCACCCGCATCGCGACCGCCACCGCACCGCCCACACGCCCTGGTCCCACCTGGTGGTAGCCGTTCTCACCCCAGGCCCAGACCGTGCCGCCTTGCCCCACCACGACACTATGCCCTCCTCCCGCTGCCATGGCCTGCACGCCGGCGAGACCAGGTACCAGCACGGGCAGTGCTATGTTGCCTTCCACGCGCGCCACAGGTCCCTGCCCCAGTTCACCGGAATCATTCGCGCCCCAGGCCCACACCGTTCCATCGTGCGTCAGGGCAAGGGTGTGTGTGCGCCCAGCGGTCACGGCCTTCACCGCAGCCAGACGCTGCACGCGTACCGGCACCGGGCTAGTGGCGTCGTCTCCCATGCGTCCGTCGCCCAGTTGCCCAAAGCTGTTCCTACCCCACGCCCATGCGGTCCCGTCACGACGCACAATGACGGTGTGATATGCTCCCACGCCGATGGTTATCACGTCACGCAGGTCCCGGGCGGTGTGGGTGGTGCTAGACTGCATTGACACTGGTCCCCCCTCTAACTCCGTCTAGTCACATGCTTCGTTAGACCAATTGCTATCCCTTCCTGTCCGGACCATAAATCTCGGCGCTCACGAGACTCGCGCGATCCCCGGCCGCCAAACCACCGACGACCAGAGTAGCACCGTTCGGGAGGAGTGCCGCTTCCGCATCGTAGCGGCCGTGCCGCATCGAACCGGTCATCGTCCATACGTTGGTCCATGGAAAGTAAATTTCAGCACTTGCTAGCGGTGGGCAATTGGCACTCCCGCATGTGCTCCCACTGCCACCGGCAACCAAGACCGTCCCATCGGGGAGCAAAGTTGCCGTGTGCCCATTGCGCCAAGCCCTCATATTCCCGGTGCGTGTCCATGTCCCTGTCTGTGGTGTGTAGATCTCTGCATGAGTGGGAGCAGGGCACACGCTGCCCGGACAGGAGATTAAACTCATCAAAGGGGGAAAGCCACTCACTAGAACGGTGCCATTGTGGAGCAACGTCGCCGTGAAATTATCGCGCGGATAGATCATGGAGCCGGTGCGCCTCCATATGGCGGTTTGTGGATCGTACAGTTCGGCGCTGGCGAGCGCATGAGCCGAATCCCCATTGTCGCCGCCTACGACGAGCACCTTGCCAGTATGCAGCAAGACGGCCTGGTGCGTGGAACGGCCAACGGTCATCCGTCCGGTCATCCGCCAGCGACCCGTTCGTGGATTGTACAGTTCGGCACTTGCCGGTCCTGCTGCATCAGGGCTGACGCCGCCCGCCACCAGCACCTCTCCGTCGGTCAGGAGTGTTGCACTGTAGTCACCGCGCGCGTAATGCATACGGCCAGTCATTGCCCACGTACCGTGGTACGGGTCGTAGAGTTCCGCGCTCGCGAGCGTGGTGGATGGACCAAACCCACCAGCGACGAGGACTTTCCCCGTGTGGAGCAATATCGCGCTGTGATCATAGCGAGCCATATGCAGCGATCCCGTTGACATCCATGTCCCAGCCTGCGGATCATAGAGTTCCGCGTCGGTTAGTGCGGCACTCGTGTTGTTGAATCCACCGACGACGAGGACCTTCCCGTTTGGGAGCACGGTGATCGTAGCGCCACTTTGCGGGACTCGTAAGGAAGCCGTGGCGGTCCATCCAGGACCGTGTCGTGCCGCGCCAGCAAACGCGTGTAATGCAACAGTTGTCATGCACATGCACGCCGCAGTGTACGCTAACATCGTCTTATAGCACATGCTATACCCTACCCTACCCTACATCGCTTGAACGGGACAGGAGTACCACAGTTATCACCCTCTAAATGTCACCCCGCCTGGGGGGTGCTCGGGAATATCCTGCAACGCACCATCGACCCGGCAGAACAGTTGCATGGTAGAATCGGCGGTGATCAAGAGGCAACTCTCCTGCTATTTGTGTCGATCTTATCAGCATCGGAGACGCCCATCCTTAGACTGCGTCACCTAACACTACTTTGGCGACTTCCAAAATCGCTAGACATAGTGACCTATTAGCATCCTGTCTGACGCTGTTTGCGTGGCTCACAGGGCGTCGTCACCAGTTACTATGTCCGGGCGCTGAACCGGGAAAATGGCATCACGCCAAAGTAGTGTTAGCCCCAGTGGTTAATCCAAGATTCAGCCTACGTCCCCGGAACCTGCGCGTTACAGTCGCTGTTCGTGCTATTAGCGCCAAGGAATGGGCTCGGCATGAAGCTCGCTTTCGAGTTAGTTGTATTGAAGAAGATATACGACCTGACAGGGCACATCGCGAAATGATATCCGTTCGAGGATTGAGACGCTCGGTAGTCGGTGTAGAAGTCCGGTTGTCCTTGTCCCACCGGTACCGACGTCCGCTCAATAACCACGCCGAAAGCCTGGCACACACAGTACCCGTGCAGCCTCGGAGGCTTCTGTTGCCCGTAATCAACAACGACTGCATAAAGCACGCCATAACCCTGCCTTGTCAACTTCCTCACGACGTTCTCCACTCTCGCAAAAGAGCTGTGATTCACGTTGACAGTCTGGGCCACGAAGTTTTCGGGGTTCGAATTAGTACTCGGCCCAGCAAGGCTCGCGGCGATCAGATGGCCCGCTTCGTAGCCCCCACCGATTGAGGAAGGCGGATTCGTCGTTGCCTTCCCGACATCGTCAGGTACGATGCGAGCAAGTGCAGATCCGGGACAACCATCAGGGCCGCGACGGTATGTTATCTTCCCAAGACCGCCATTAGACCCTGCGACGTGAAGGGCAGCCTCCCGAGCTTGTAAATCAGGACCGGATGTTGCATCGATCCCGCTCACATGGGGACTAATACCCGATCGGCTTAGTCCACTAGGATCATCGCCCGCGAAAATGTAGCTGCCGCCGGGCGCGTCGGGCTGGAGATAGCGCTCCAGCTCGGGGTCGTAGTAGCGGCCATTGTCCCAGAGCCACTGCACCTGCATCTCTTCGTCGTACCACATAGCTCCGAAGCGCAGTCGCTGCGGCACCGCCTCGTGGCTCGTGTCCGTTATCTCCTCGCCCCACAGGTCGTATTCATAGCTGTCTACTACGTTGCCATTGATGTCCGTCACCGACACCACGTTGCCGCGCCCGTCGTACTCGTACCAGTAGAAGCTGCTGCTGCCCCCTTGCTGCCGGATGAAGGCGATGGGTTGCCCGTCCCCGCCGTCGAGATAGCTGTCGGTGTAGCTGATGGAGCCCCCCGCCGTCGCGCTGACCACGCTGGCCTGGCTCAGCGCCCCGCCGCTATAGGCGAACAGCGCGCTGTAGAGCGTCTGCCCTGTCGCGGAGAGCGCGCTGTAGCTGGCGCGCTGCCCCTGCGTGTTGTAGGTGATAGCGATGGTGCGCCCGTCCTTGAGCGTGATGGAGTTGACCTGTCCCGCAGGGTTGTAGCCGAGGTGGGTGTTGATCGCCCCCGGCGCCGTGAGCGAGCCGCTGACCGGCGAGGTGATGCTGGTGGTGTTGCCGCTGCCGTCGTAGCCGTAGTGGGTCGTGCTGTTGGCGTAGGCCGGCGCGTACAGCGTGGTCAACTCGTTGGTCTGGGGATTGTAGGTATAGGTGTAGGTGACGGGGCTGCCCGCGTCCACCGTGGCCGCGGTGATGTTGCCCGCACTGTCGTAGGTCCAGTGATAGCAGTGGTCGGGCGACTGCGCGATCACTTGCGGCCCGCAGTCGGAGTGCAACCACCCCTGCGGATAATGGGTCACAGTGTCCGTGCCCGAGATAGCCGTGAAACTCGTGATGCGGCTGGCAGCGTCGTAGGCGTAGCCATAGGTCACGTTCTGGCCTGGCCCCGGATCGTGCCAGGCCGTGAGCCGCCCATTGGCGTCGTAGCTGGCCTGTTCGGAGACACCGTTGGGCAGCGTGATGGCGGTGGTCTGGTCGTTCGCGTTGTAGGCGAACGCGCTGGTGTGGCCGGCCCCGTCGCCCAGCGCCGTCAGTCGTCCCTCCGCGTCCAGCGCCATGGTCGCCGTGGCCGCCCCGTTCTGGTAGGTCTGGGTGCGTTGGCGCCCCGCCGCGTCGTAGCCGTAGTTGGTGGTCACGCCGTTGTCGGTCACGCTGGCCGTCCAGTCCGCCGCGTTGTAGGTGGCCGTGTCCGTGCTGGTCTGCACGGGGGCGGTCCTGCTCTGCGTCTGGGTGGTCGTCTGGAGCGTGTTGCCGTCGGGGTCATAGCCGAGCGTCGTAGTGAGCGTGCCCGTGCTCGTCACGGCCACGCTCTGCGCCACGCGGTTGTCTCCGTCGTAACTGGTGGTGGTGTCGCGCCCGTCGGGGTCGACGGTCTCGACCTGATTGCCCGCCGCGTCGTAGCGATAGGTGGTCTGGTTCTGGTGCGTCGCGCTCAACACCGGCGCGCCATCGGTCTCCGAGGTCACGAGTTGGTCGGCGAGATCGTACGTATCGACGGTCGTCGCGCCGGTGGGCTGGTTGACCTGGTAGACGTTGCCATCCACATCGTAGCGCGTGGTCGTTGCCTGGGGTGTGCCGCCCGGCCCGGTCACGGTGTCGGTGATGGCACGGTTCAAGGCGTCGTACTGCCGCGTCTCGGTCTGGATGACGTTTCCTGAGGTGTCGCCGGTGGTGATGACAAGCGTGTTGCCGGCGGCGTCGTAACCGTACTGCACCGTGCCGGTCAGGGCGTCAGTGGCCTGGATCAGCCGCCCCGCCGCGTCGTAGCTGGAGGTTGTCGTATTGCCCTGCGGGTCTTGCGCGGAGACCTGCTCGGTCGCGTTGTAGGTGGTGAGGAAGGTTCCCGACACGGGGTTGGTCGTGCTGACCTGCCGGCCCAAGGAGTCGAAGCTACTGGTGGTGACGGCGCCGAGGGCGTCGCAGGATCAGGTGCCAACTCACATAAACAATGCCCGCGTCCAGGAGCAGAAGACTTTCGGTGACGCACACGCCGGCACTTCCAACCATTGTAGCTAGACCGAGCGTTCCGAGCACGGCTGCGGCGACGCACAGTCCGAGAAAGAGCATGGTCGCTCGCCATTGCCGGGCCATAAGGAGCGCAACAGAGCCAAGGAGCCATCCGGCAAAGACGAAAATAGGCCAGCCCAGCAGCGCCGCGCTATAGCCCGTGTAGTCATCTCCGGGGGTTGTGATCCAGGCTTGCATAATATTGCTCGTTCCCCATAAGAATATAAGCAGCGCCACGGCAGCAACAATCCGGGCCAACAGGCCGACCGGACGCGTTCGATCCCAGGACCAGATGCTAAAGCGCCTCCATAGTAGCTGAACCTGCGTTAGAAGATGTGACTGTGTCTCCCCCACAACGCCCTGAAGCAAACGGCTCTGTTGCTGTCGTCTTCGTCTATCCCATAACCAGATGCAGGTGGTGAGACCACCGATGATCCCAATGGTGTAGGCATTCTCGTGAGCCCACCAATCGGCGAGGAAAAGCGCGTGCCTGCCATGTGGCACGTCCGACGCGAGCGGCTGGGGCAGTTGCACCCCTGCCGTATGTGCGACCAGAAAGCCTACCAATCCCGCTAGGATGGAGGTGATGCTCATGCCGAGCAGGAGCATCAGCAGTGGCGACCGGAGATCGCGTAGCGTCAGCTTTGGCCATGGACCGAGCCGTGCGATGAGGGCGGCTAACACACCTAACAGGCTATCCGGAAAGTGCCTAAACACGCTCTCAGCGGCTGCCTAAGCCTCTCTGACGATTTTCCGGATAGCCTGTAAGGGCAAGCCAACCCACCAAGTGGCGACAACGCCCCACACGAACGCGAGCACTGTTGGGTCAGTGGTCGAGACAAGGGATACATGACCAACGGTGAAATACTCGACGCACACATGCGCCGTCACTTGGTCGTGGAGGATGCCATAACAGATGGCGCAGCCGACGCTGAAGAGCACGATTTTAGCGAACTCCACGCATCCCCCTCCTCTAGCCTTCACCCCAATTCGGACTTCGGGCGAGACCACCCCTGCTGATATCACTGCTGGAGGCCACATCTTGCTCACGAAACCGTCGAGCGCCTCGTTACGTACGCACCCACCACTGCGCCGCGCGTATAAGCAAGTGCCTGGGGCGACAGGGACTGACGTGCGACCATACCCGATTGTCCCGCACTTGCGCTCTGAATCGATCGGCGTTTCATACAAATATTACTGGCGTTACCTCGTGGACGATCGATCCTCACAGTCCAGTGTACACATCGCGCATATCATAGCGGGTCAGCCGCCCTTTTGCGTTAAATCCAAACTTCATATAGATTCCACCCGAGATCAAGAAGCCGTGATACACATCTGGAACGGCAGCCGTGAGTGTTCGCCCGTCAGGATCTTGCTCCTCGAATCCGTCGGTACTCGTGACACCACGGTTACGATAGGATGATGTGTCTGTCTGAACACCGATTTTATGGAGAAAGGCTATTGTTTCCGCTTCCGTTGATCCCCTTGCTCCGATACGTAGGCCCTTTCTGATCTGTCGTTTAATGTATGCTTGTGTGATCGGTGGTCGATCCGCCTGGGTATCACCTGATTGCGGCCTTCGTGTGGACTGGAAGCGGGCTGCAAGCCCGAGAGCTAGCATCACTACAATACCGACAAAAGCGCGTCTACTTCGTTTCGCCATGCCTTCTACTCTCCAACTACTACTCAATTTCCTGGAGGTGTGCTCATGATTATCAACAAGTACACTTCTCTAGGCGCTATGCGTTGGTAGCATCACAGCCTCTAATCCTATCGTAATCCCATGACGCCCAACGCCAAAGGACTCGGCGATGTAACGCTGGGCCTGCCCGCATGGGACTTGAACGTCTTTACTAGTGCCCGCATCTGGCACGTCGCACGTTCGCTTAGAAGTTGAGAGATGTGAGCCACCCCGACGCCCAGACAGGAGTGAGCCAAGATGTGTGGGATCCAAGCCCTGCCTTGTTCAAGAGCTCATGTGCAGTTGCGTTGCTGTTAGTGGTTAGAGGATTGTAGTCGATGTGCGCATTATTCAGGCGTTGCACGAGGGCAGCGAACTTGCCATTGTAATACGAACATAGCGTCGAGTCGTTGATAATTGACATGAAAGGGACGGAGTTGGTTGTGTAGTCCGGCGATGTCTTCGTGTAAAGTCCCCTTGCGCATAGATATAGCCGAAGAGCCCTCCGCCAGATCCCGAGCCACCTCGATGGTGCGCGCCCCCATTGCTGCTGCCAACGTTGTTGTTGCCCGAATTGCTGGAGCCGACATTGCAATTCCCTGAGTTGCTGCTGCCGTAGTTACGATGCCCCGAATTGGAACTGCCAGAGCCCGAACCAGCGCCGCCACATTCAGGACCGCTGCGGAAATAGTATGTTCCACTTTGAGCGTCCTGCGTGATGATGTATGCGTGATAGGCTGTTAGGTCGCCCACGAAAGGTATGTTACCCTTGGTGATGCGCTCTGAACCGACTACCTTCTTAAAGCGAACCTCAATCTTGCAGAACCCTGTCGGATCATAGAAATCCACAGGGTCATCGCCAACATAGACGTGGGTGCATACACCATCTTGCTCGGTTGGATCAGGCTGCAGAAAGCGCAGGTCCTCGGGATTGTAGTAGCGCACGTTCAGCCAGTACCACTGCACCTCTGAGTCGTACCAGTAGCCATCATAGCGCAACGGCTGCGGCACCGTTTCGGGGTAGCGGCCGATCTGCTCGCCCCAACTGTCGTAGTTGTAGCGGTCCACCACCTTGCCGCTGGCGTCGGTCACGGCGACGACGCTGCCCTGTCCGTCGAGCACATACCAGTAGCGGTTCGTGACGCCGCCCTGCTGCCGCAGGAACTCCAAGGGCTCGCCGATCGGCCCGTAGATATAGGTGTCGGTGTACGGGAGGCCCCGGCTCTTAACCGTGCCGCTCGTCGTGAGCGTCGCCGTTATCGCGCTGACCTGCGCCACCTCCCCGTCGCGGTACTGGAAGCGCTCGTCGTCGATGGCCGTCCCGCTCATGGCGACCTGGATTAAGACTCAAACTTTCAACAACCTGCCTCGCATTCTGAAGTTGGTTGCCGACACTGACGCCCAATGGCGCGCCTTGGTGGATTGCGTGACAGCTATCCATCTTCGTAAACGATATGACCTTCCTGGCGGCGTATCTTTCCTCCGACGAAGAGATAGCGCCACAGTTTGCCGTCTTCGCCCTGGACCCGTATCTCTCCGCCATTCTCTACAAATGGAGCTATGGTTTGGAATAGCAACTCATCGTAGTCCCATTTCTCGCCGACGTATTCTGAGATCTCGACTGAGCCATCCTCCTTCTTTGTCGAAGCATAGTTCCAAGCCGCCAACGCGTCGACTAGGGAAGCAAATCCATCCTCAGATGGATTTTCGACGTGTCCGTAACGATGAGAGACACGTATAGGTTGTTTGATATTGCTTATGGCATAGCCTACAACCTCTGCATGGCGTAGCAACGCCTCATCTGTGTGCAGCGCATTAATGGCAATGAGACAAGGTATTACCTTTGAAAAAGGAATGACAATCCCCTCAATCTCCATGTCGACAGCATATCCCACTCGATTTACTCCTTAACTCGCTCTCCGGCTACAAGCACGCGCTATCATCACCAGGGCTATTCCAGTCTCTACAGCTACGGCCGCGACCGTAAGCCCTCAACTCCACCCCTCTCCCGTTAAAGAAGCGGGGCAGGGTATGGCTCCCAAAGCGGTAGACGGTAGGGCGATGAGATTGCCCCAAGCCATCACAAATTGGCTGCTCCCGGGTCCTCTATGAGCACTATTCTGATGTCATTGGCTTTTAGTAGAGATTCTAACGCAGGCGATGGCCCTATCTTCTGATCTATCGGACTTCGGAAAAATGCCCATATAATCTCCTTTACTTGGCCTGATCTCAACAGTTCGGCATCTTTGGCAACCTGATTGCGCGTAAGTTTGCGTACGCTGTATTCACCTGCCTTGACCTCGTAGGCAGTACCGCTTTTGGTAAGAACGTCAACAAAACGCGGCTGGTACCGTCCCGCGAGAGTGACATACAACGTCGTTTTCTTTCCACCCGTTAGGTACCTGACAAAGGCTTCTGCCTGCGCACCGATGACGTTATTGCAAACTCCTCCTGCATTATGCACGAGCACGCGCGCTGTGCCGACGAAGAAGGTGTGATCCTTCGCGACGGTGAGCGTGTAAACCGCGGCGAGGCCCGCCCCCCTCGCCGTAGCCCGACGACGACCGCATCGCGCCCGTCCGCTGTGCGCACGATCGCCCGGCTGCAGTTGTCCCGCTTGGAGCCAGCCCGTTCCGTGTAGGAGCAGTCCGCTATCGACATAGAAGGGGTGGTCTACGGTGACCGTGATCGATTCACCATCACTCAGGGTGAGGGCCAGCAGCGGCTTGGCCCCGTCGTCGATGACCGCCTGCACCACCTCCGCCGCGACACGCGGGTCTTCGGCCAGCACGGCTTACCTCATGTGGAGCGTCTGGATCGCCTGCTACCCGTCCGTCGTCGCCACATCGGTCTCTGCCGGAAGGTGCTGTTCCTGGAGAGTTAGGAGCGCTGAACGACTTCCGCGCTACGCACCTCACCGATGAAGGGTAAACAACTCCCCATTTACCCGAACGATATGCTCTAGGAGGATTGGGCGTCTTGACAAACACTCCTGTGTAAAGGCATCGAGGAGCGCTTGTCCAAACACACAGAGGGTAAGATTGATGCAGTCACCGAATAGGCAGAAGCTGAAGTCTTCAGCCAGGAAAATGTAGAAGTCCCCATCAGGCAACACCGGCACTTTCCAAGCGCCCCAATTCGAAGCTTCCAGAAGCAGGTGGGGGTAGAACCAGTAGCTTTGGTGCTGCCAATCGAGGGCATACACACGCATACCCTGTCTAACACAGCGCCTTAAGGCTGCTAGCGTTTTCTGATTGAGGTCGTCCTCCAAGACGTCGCGCGTTGTCATATCACCCTCGAATGCGTATCCGATAGCATAAGTGATCGAGGGAGACGGTTCCTTACCCGGATGGGAGCCCATAGGGAAGTGCAACTCGGCGAAGAAGCGTTTCCATACCACGTCCTCCTCATCCTGCGTTAGCGGTATCCATGCATTCGCGTCGATCATCACGCTCTCCAGCTCACACTCGGCGTCTACTGCTCGGCTATATAGCAATCTATGTGTTAACGAGACAGCTTGTTGCCATTGAGCAACACCTTCAGATCGGGGTAGGTGCGCGAATGAGCAAGATGGATGGCGTTTCTCAATTCCTTGCACGTCCTGAACATTGTGTATCCACTCCACGACTAGTGTCGTCTTAAAGCGGTCTATTTGCAGCGAGAAAGCCTGCAACTGCGGTCGCATGGCAAACCACGGGACGACTGTGGGCGGTTGTTCGTCGGTACTGCAAAGTAAGCACCTTAATCCTGTACTAGCAGTCTGTCGGAGAGAAGCCTATCTCTCTTGCTTTCGCGTTATTAAGAGGGCGGCTAGCGCGTCTGACGCCCGTTTCTCAGCTTCAAAACGATACCCAAGTGCGCTATCTCTCGGCAAAACATGTTCTCTCCGACAAACTGCTAGGCGCACAACAACGCAGACTGCAATGACTGTACGCCTAGCCATGTTCCATCAACCTACCAACCCTACGAGCAACACTCCCTACTCCTTAACCAAGTCGGACAAACGCTGGTGATCCCTTGTCCCCGTAGTGAGTCCACGAATAGTACACCTCACCTCTTGCTCCTATGACGAGGCGCAACACCCCGCGACTAGCCGCATTGGGGAGCAACACCATGTACTCATGATAGTATCCTAGCAACTCCTGCGGCAGGTCTTCACTGGCATTCCTAAACACCGCGCCCCAATGCCTAGCTAGCCTACCTGTCGGAGGAGCCTCTCTACCAGTAATTCTCCTAATAGCTTGCCCTACCGCCCGCTTTTCTGCGGGCGGCAAATCTTTGAGGAAGATCCAAGCGGGACAGCCGTTGGCGTTGTGCACCAAGACCCGTGCCGCCCCGACGAAGAAGGTGTGGTCGCGCGTGACGGTGAGCGTATACACCTCTGCCCACCCCACGTCCCGCCGCAGCCCCAGCATGACCACGCCGCGCCCGTCCGCTGTGCGCAGGCGGTCGCCCGGCCGCAAGTCGCCCGCGTGCAGCCAGCCCGGCCCCGTGAGCGCCCGTCCCGCGTCCACGTAGAACGGGTGGTCCGCCGTCACCGTGATCGCCGCGCCATCGGCCAGGTCCACCGCGATGAGCGGTTTCGTACCGTCGTCGATGACGGCCTGCACCGCCTCGGCCGCGACCTTGCCCGTCGCCGGATTCTCGGCCTGCACCAGGTCCCCGACGTGCAGCGTCTGGATTGCCTGCTCGCCATGCGCCGTGGACACAAGCGTCCCCGCTGGGAAACATAAGGCGCAGGCCGCTCGGATCGCGTTGCGGACCGCCCCCGCGCCGCCCGTCTTGCGGGAGCGGAAGGCGTCGCGCAGCACGTTGTCGGAGAGGTCGGCGGCGACCTTGCTATCCGTCTTGCCCGCGATCCAGCGCACCAGCGCGAACGCCGCCTGTTCGCCCCCCGCCTTCGCCGCCCCCTTGACGCCTACTTCCAGCAGCTTGGTCACGTCCGCTCCCGGAACGACGGTGATCGCCAGGTCCAGCGCCGCCAACGCCTTGATCGGGACCGGGTAGCTCGTGCAGCAGATGACGTGGATGTCGTCGCCGGCCACCGCGTCCCACGCCGCCTCCGCCACCTTGAACGTGACGTGCGCCGCGCTGTCGAGGAACTCCACCGCGTGGTGGAAGAAGCCCGAGATCGAGAAGGCCCCGCCCACCTCGATCAGGTCCGCCGGGTCGTCGTTGGCGTACACATAGGTATGCGCGCCGTCCAGGTCGGTCGGGTCCGGCTGTAAGAAACGCTGCACCTCGGGGTCGTACTGCCGCCCCGCCAGCCAGTACCACTGGAGCTCGCCGTCGTACCAGTAGCCGGCGTAGCGCAGTTGCTGCGGCACCGTCTGATAGTCTTTGCCGATCGGCTCGCCCCACAGGTCGTAGTTGTAGCGATCAACCACCTTGCCGCTGGCGTCGGTCACGGCCACCACGCTGCCGCGCCCGTCGAGCACGTAGAAGTAGCGGTTGGTCTGGCCGTTGGCCGCGCGCACGAACTCCAACGGCTCGCCCTGCGGCCCGTCGATATACGTGTCGGTGTAGCTGCCCCGGCTCGTGACCGTCCCCGTCGCGTTCACCGTCGCCGTTACCGCGACGACGCTGCCGAGCGCGCCGCCCCGGTAGCTGAAGCGCTCGTCGTCGATCACCGTCCCGCTCATCACCACGGTGTAGCGGGCGCGCCGCCCCTGGGCGTCGTAGGCCAGCGTCGCCACGAAGGGCGTGTTATCCCGGTGCGCCACCTGCGTCACCCGTCCCTCGGCGTCGTACGCCAGGGAGGTGTTGATCGCTCCGGGCGCCGTGAGCGAGTCCGTGACGGGTGAGGTGATGCTCGTGGTGTCCCCGTTGCCGTCGTAGCTATAATAGGTGTCGGGGTTCGGGTAGCCCGGCGCGTGCGTCTGCGTGAGCGTGTTGGGCCGCGCCGGGTCGTAGGTGTAGCTCTCGACCTGCCCGTTGTCGGCCACCTGCGAGGCGACATTGCCGTTGCCGTCATAGGTCCAGTGGTAGCAGTGGTCGGCGGTGTTCTGTACCTCGACCTGCGTCCCACAGTCGCTGCTCAGGCGTCCCGTCGCGGGGTCGTGCGCCACCGTGTCCGTGCCCGAGATGGTCGTCTCGCTCGTCTCCAGCCCCTGGCCGTTGTAGCTGTAGCCGTAGGTCGTGCTCAGGGTGTTCGTGATCGTGCCCATGGTGGGGCCGGCGACGGTCAGCCCGGTCAGGTTGCTGTCGGCGTCGTAGCTGGCCTGCTCGGACACGCCGCCGGGCAGCGCGATGGTGGTGGGCAGGCTGTCGGCGTTGTAGCCGAACTGGCTGGTGTAAGAGCCAGCCCCGCCCGCGCCCTCGGCGACGGAGGTCACGCGCCCCGCCGCGTCCAGGTTGTTGGTGAACGAGGTCGCCCCGTCGCTGGTGGTCTCAGAGCGCACCTGGTCGGCCGCGTCGTAGCCGTAGCTCGTGCCGTAGCCGTCATCGGTCGTGCCGGTGGGCTGGTCGTTGGCGTTGTAGTTGCTCGTGGCCGTGTGCGTCTCGCTCGTCCCGTCCGGCTTCTGGGTCGTCGTGGCGCGGCTCACGGTGTTGCCATTGGGGTCATAGCCCGTCGTGGTGGTGATCGTGGTTGTGCCGGAGCTGTCGGTCGCGGTGTCCACGCTCCCGACGGGGCGGGTGTCGCCGTCATACTGCGTCGTCGTCGTGCGGTTGTCGGCGTCGGTGGACTGGACCACGTTGCCGGCGGCGTCGTAGCTGTACGCCTCGTACCGCGCGTGCGTCACGGCGCCCGCCTTACTGATGGGCGCGGCGTCGATCTCGACGGCGGTGAGCCGGTCGGCGGCGTCGTAGACGTTGTAGGTGACGTCGCCGCGCGGCTGCACTGTCTGGGCCACGTTGCCGTCCTGGTCGTAGGCCGTCAGCGTGGTCACGGTCCCCGTGGCGGGAGCGGTCACCGTATCCGTCGTCACTCGATCGAGCGCGTCGTAGCCCATGGTCTCGATCTGCGCCACGCCGCCACCGGAATCGCCCATGGTCATCGCCACGGTGTTGCCCACCGCGTCGTAGCCGTACTGCACGGTGCCCGTCAGGGGATCGGCCTGCCCGATTGTCCGGCCAGCCGCGTCGTAGTTGTAGGCGGTGACGTTGCCCTGCGGGTCCTGCTGCGAGGCCAACTCGGTCGCGTTGTAGACGCTGAATAGGGTCCCGCTGACCGGGTTGGTCTGGGCTACCAAGCGGCCCAGCGGGTCGTAGCTGCTGGTGGTCGTGTCGCCCTTGCCGTCCGTCTCGCGCACCACGTTGCCATCGGCGTCGTAGCTGGTCGCTTGCACCGGCTGTGTGGTCGTGTTGTTGTAGAGCGTGATCGCCGGCAGCGTCGTCGTGGTCTGGCGGCCCAGGTGGTCGTAACCGTAGCTCGTAGTGTAACTGGCGGGGGACGCGCTCGCGTTGCCGTTGGCCGAGACCATCGTCTGGCGATTGCCGTCGCCATCGTACGTGTACGTCGTCGTCACGGCGGTCGCTGTCTGGGTGACGCCGCCTAGCGTCGCGGTGATCAGCGGCGTGCTGCTGCTCGTCAGGTCGCCCTGCGCGTCGTAGCCCTGGTGGCTGGTGTACGCAGTGGCCTGGCCGTTAAGCGTCGGGGTCCCGTTCGTCGTGTCCACCCCGCGCCCGTCCGTCGTGCTGGTGCGCTCGCCGTATTGGTCGTACTGGTTGATCGTGCCCTGCCAACTCACCCCGCAGCCGGCGCAGGTCGTCTGCTCGGCCGTGCCGACAACGGAGTGGTGGCCGTCGTATGTGTACGTCGTGAGCCCACCCTCAGGCAGTTTGGTCGCGATGAGGTCGTGCGTGGTCGGGTCATACGTGTGCGTGATCGTGGGCGTCACCGTGAGCCCGTTGCCCGGGACGTAGGGCTGGATGGCCAGCTGGTCCTCTTCGATGACCTGCCCGACCGCGCCGTTGGGGCCGATGTACTGGTATGTGTTCGTGGTCGTGTTGTTGTTGGCGTCGGTGCTGGTCATGACGTCGTGGTTCGCGTCGTAGCTGGCCCTGCTGCTGTGGCCGAGCCCATCCGTCGTGGTAATCGGCTCACCCTGGTTGCGGGATCTCAGGTCGGCCTTGCGCCTGTTCAAGTAGGGCGACCATATCCTCATGCTTGCCCAGTTCAGCGAACCGAAGCGCATCCCACCCTTTGTCTGTGACATAGTCTAGGTCAGCGCCACGATCCAGTAGCAGCCGCACGACATCACCATGACCCCGGAACACCGCGAGCATTAAGGGTGATTCCCCCTCGTCCGCCTGGTCCGCGATGTTGGCGCCATGCTCTAACAGGAAGCGCACGAGATCGGCGTGTCCCTCCTCAGCAGCCCAGAGCAGTGGAGATCGGAGGGAATCCATGTCCGTCGCGTCAATGTTCTCTCCTACCTCAATCAAGCGGCGCACCCCTGACGGATCGTTCGCGCGTAGAGCGTTGCTCATGGCCTCGCTCATGAAAACGTTGTCGGGTACGGAACCGACCGGCGGCTCATCCATGCTGGGATCGCTCATTATGCCTCGCCCCTCCGACGCACGGGCCGCACCGAGTTCGACCAAATCGCCAGCCACCGCCGGGTCTGCCCGTGCCAATAGCGCGTACAAGCCGCCTGGCGGCAAGGGTTGGCGGAGCAGTTCATGCGGCACACCTAGATTAGCCAGGGCATATTTGATGGGGGTCGAAATGCTCCATAGCCTGTCACCCGTGTTGGAGCCGTCCGAGTAGCGCCTCCCCTGTGCGTCCAGGAGATCCCAGTGCCGCAAGACGGCTTGTATGTACCGACGCAGGCGATCGATGTCTGGCGACCGGGACAACGAGTTCGTCGCATTCGTCGCGTGCGACAACCACCCATTCATTGCATTCGACGAGAACATGCACAGGAGACCCCAGGGGAGATCAATCAGCGCCGTAAAAATATCTTCCTTCATGGCGTCGTCTAGCCTATCATCCGTCTTGTTGACGCCGCTGGCAAGTAGATAGAATGGCGCGAAGCAATGATACTGCACGCTATCGCCGAGCAGGGGGCTCGGCCCTTCGACCACAATGAGACCCGCCCAGTCGGCGGTGTCGACCATCCCGTCGACTGTAAGAGCTTCCGGGAAAGGCTGTTGCCCACGCATATAGTGCTTGAGGGCGTGACGGCAGCGCTTCTTGACGCTGTCATAATCCCCATATAAGAGTGATGGTATCTGCATCCTCAGATCTCCGCTCTGTATCGGTGTACCCTTCATGCTTGGCCAACGGATATAACTGGCCGGTCGAAATCGCTCACTACCGGGGAACTAACCCTACGGACTGTCGCACGTACATCGACGGCTAATTATCGTTGAAATGGGCATCCATTATGGTGGACCCTTTTGTCAAGACACTGGGGAGGGGGACTTTAAGGTGGAGACCTCTCCTTTCTCCCGCCAGCTGGCGGGGCTGTGTAGCTTGTCGTTGGTGTGTGGGGTCGCAACCGGGGCGACGTAAACCTCGGCCGGTGTCTGGTAGCCGAGCGCCTGGTGGGGGCGCCGGTGGTTGTAGAAGTCGAGGTAGCGGGTCAGCCCCTGGCGGGCCTCCTTGGGATTGGCGTAGTCGTAGCGATAGACCTCCTCATACTTGACGGTGCGCCAGAGCCGCTCGGTGAAAATGTTGTCGAGCGCGCGGCCTTTGCCGTCCATGCTGATCTGAATGTCCTCTTTCTCCCGTAAATAGGCAACCGGACGCCTAACCATGTCACATTTACATCGGCATGTATGTCCTGACGGACATGTTGCTTTCCAAGCAGGTCCAGGTACTGCGGGCTGGTGAAATGGCTGCCCTGATCGCTGTTCCAGATCGTCGGCGTCGCCTGCGCCAGGGTCTGTTCGACGGCGATGAGCACGAAGCCCAACTCCAGGGTCTGGTCGAGTTGCCAACTCACCACATAGCGCGAGTACCAGTCCAGGACGGCCACCAGGTACATCCAGCCGCCGCGCAGTCGGATGTAGGTGATGTCGATGCCCCAGACGTGGTTCGGGTACGCGCTCGTCGTGTGGCGAAGCAGATACGGGTAAACGCGGTGCTCCAGGCAGCGTTTGCTCGTGTTTGGCCCAGGGCTGATGCCCGCGATGCCCATCTCGCGCATGTGCCGCTGCACGGCCTTGCGGGTGAGCGCGATCCCCTCGCGGCCCAACACCGCGGCGATGCGGCGGGAGCCATAGAACGGATACTCCGTGTACAGCGTATCGATGCGGTGCTTGAGCGCCACCTCCTCCGGCGCTGGCGCTACGGGCTGGTCGTACAAACTTGTTCGGCTTACCCCGAGCAGAGCGGCCTGGGTCACCAGCGGCACGTCCGGGTGCCCCCGCTCGACCAGGGCCACGCGCTCCGCTCTAGGCAGGGTCAAGGCCAGATTTTTTTTGAGCCAGGCCACCTGCGTGGTCAGCTTGCCGATCTCGGCGTACAACGCGGTCATTTCGTGCTCGTGTTTGTCCTTGAGGCCCTCGGCCGCGTCGCGCCGGTCGAACAGGCTGGGCAACCCCTGGATCGCCGTGCTTTTCCAGCGCCCCAACTGGTTGGGATGCACCCCGCTCTCCGCAGCGATTTGCACGACGGTCTTCTCCTCGCGCAGCAACTCCTGCACGACGCAGGCCTTGTAGGCAGAACTGTACTGTTGTCTCATCGTGGTCTAGTCTACCACCTCTAAGCGCCCCCTTTCACTGTCCAGGTGTAGCGATAGGTGTAGGGTAGGAAGCGAACGCCCGTCGGTTACCCGGTGGGTCGCGCGGCATCCCCCCTCCAAACCG
>JAABUR0100003175.1_pt1 | contig 23384 bp, 20 predicted proteins | sample 5560091 | NCBI WGS metagenome assembly JAABUR01 (sample SAMN10711879, study PRJNA513375) | rock metagenome | isolation source: Antarctica rocks | place: Antarctica: Victoria Land, University Valley sud
CGCACAACAGGTGGTACTTCGATCCCGGCTTGCCCCTATCGGTGGGATTCGGGCCGGTCAGCTCACCCCCCTTTTGGCCCGGACTGAGACCCCGTCGATGCTGGCCCGAGACCAGTCGAGCACCCCACGGTCGGACAGCTCGTCGAGCACGAGCTGGTGCAGCCGGTCCCATACGCCGGCGTCGTGCCACTCCCGCAGCCGCCGCCAGGCCGTGTGCCCTGAACCGAACCCGAGTTGGGGCGGTAGGTCACGCCAGCGGCATCCGGTGATCAGAACGAACAAGACTCCCTCCAGGGCGAACCGGTCGGGGACCCGGGGCCGGCCACCTGGACCGCGTGCCGCCGGCGGCGGCGGGATCAACGGTTCGAGCAGTGCCCAGAGCCGGTCATCGACCAGTCGCCGCGGCGGGGAAGAAACCCGCGTCGACATGACCCGAGACGATCAGCTACAGCCGCTTCAACCAGCTGCAGCGACACGCGGCAAGGTTCTGAGACCAGGTCTTAGGCTCGCCGGACATAGTCCCGGGGGCGTCGCTGGTGCTGTGGTTGATCTGGTGGGCGCCGGGCCGACAGTGGAAGGGTGGACAGCAGCGGCGGGAACGACGACGCCGGGTCGGTGTTCCCGCAGGAGATGCTTGAGCAGGCCCGCGCGACCCCCGGCGGCTGGCTGTACGTCATCGACCCGGCGTTCGCCCCCAACGGGCCGGAGGGTGTGGTCCCACCCGAGGGCATCAAGGGTGCCTGGAAGGTCGGCGAGGACGGCGTACCCACCGGCGAGTTCGAGCCCAACCCGGGCTACCGGGGTTGAGGTGCACTAGGCAGCGGTCGTGCGCCTGGTACTGGTCTTGTTTCCGGCGGGACTGTGGGGCGGCTGCCCCGGGTAGGTAGGGGGTGTAGGCCACGCCAACCCAGGAGGCGCACCATGAGCATCGGCGACAAGATCAGCAACAAGGGTGAGGAACTGCAGGGCAAGGCCAAAGAAGGCGTCGGGGAGGCGACCGACGACAAGGACCTGAAGGCCGAGGGCAAGGGCGACCAGGCCAAGGGCAACCTCAAGCAGGCCGGCGAGAAGGTCAAGGACGTCTTCAAGTCCTGACCGGCACCGTCGCGGGTGAGGGCCGTCCCCCAGGTGGGTGACGGCCCTCACGCGTGCCCGGGCTGTCCGGAATCTTGACGACTTCTTGACGCTCTGGGTGCGGCGGCGGCGGTCCGGGGCCACGCACGATCAGTTGGCTCGGGCGGGGCGGCCGGCGGTCGCCTGCGCCGGGCAACCGGCCTGCGGCAGCGAGGAGAACACCGGCGTGCATCCCGCCCCGTCTGCGGAAAACAACCTCGACCTTGATCTGGGCCCGTCCGGGGCCGATCCGGTGCTGCCCGAGACGGTGGGCTACCGGCTCAAGCGCCGGTTGTTGGGGCCGCCGCTGACCAACGACCAGCTCCAGCACGAGCGGCTGTCCAAGACGTTGGCGCTGGGGGTGCTGGCCCCGGACTGCATCTCCTCCTCCGCCTATGGCACCGAGGAGATCCTGCTCGAGCTGTTGCCGTTCGCGGCGCTGGGCGCGTTCACTCTGGTGCTGCCGATCACTGGTGTGGTGCTGGCGATCCTGCTGCTGCTGACGTTGTCCTACCGGGAGGTGGTGTCGGTCTACACCAAGGCCGGCGGCTCCTACGTAGTGGCGCGGGAGAACTTCGGGCCCAAGGTGGCGCAGGTCGCCGCCGTCGCGCTGCTGATCGACTATGTGGTGACGGTGGCGGTGCAGACCGCGGCCGGCACGGTGGCGGTCGTCTCCGCGGTCCCCGCACTGGGCCCGTTCAGCCTGGAGATCACCGTCGGGGTGGTGCTGCTGCTGTGTTATGGCAACCTGCGCGGCATCAAGGAAGCCGGCCGGGCGTTCGCGTTCCCGACCTACTTCTTCAGCGTCGCGATGGGTTCGGTCATCGTCGTCGGCGTCGTGCGTGAGCTGACCGGGGGGCTGCCCCGCATCGACCCGACCCGCCTCGCGGGAGCGGTGCCGGTGGCGCACGGGTCGGGGCTGGTGATGGGCGCGACGGTGCTGGTGATGCTGCGGGCGTTCGCCAACGGCGGCAGCTCGCTGACCGGTCTGGAAGCGATCAGCAACGGTGTCGGCACCTTCCGGGCGCCGGAGGGCCCCAACGCCCGCCGGGCGATGGTGGTGATGGCCAGCACCCTGGCGTTTCTGGTGGCGGGGGTGTCGCTGCTGGCGCACTGGACGCACGCGACCCCCTACACCGCCGGCTACCCGTCGGTGATCAGCCAGGAGGCCCGGCTGGTGTTCGGCACCGGGCTGGTCGGGCACGCGCTCTACGCGGTGGTGCAGACCGCGACCGCGCTGATCCTCTACACCGGCGCGAACACCAGCTTCAACGGCTTCCCGTTTCTGGCGAGCTTCGTCGCCGACGACGCGTTCCTGCCCCGCCAGCTGCGTCGCCGCGGGCACCGGCTGGTCATCTCCAACGCCATCATCGTGCTGACCGTGGTCGCGGTGGGGCTGCTGCTGGTGACCCAGGCGCGGGTCAACTCCCTGGTCCCGTTCTATGCGATCGGGGTGTTCACCGGCTTCACGATGGCCGGGTTCGGGATGGCGCGGCACTTCCACCGTGAGCACGGCGCCGGCTGGCGGCGCAAGGTGGCGGTCAACCTGACCGCCGGCGGGGCGTCGCTGCTGATCGTGCTGATCTTCGCGGTGGTGAAGTTCACCGAAGGCGCTTGGGCGGTGGTGGTGCTGTTCCCGGTCCTGGTCTATGTGCTGATCCGGCTCAACCGCGAGTACCGCACCGAAGCTGCCGTGCTGCGCGACCTGGACTCCGCGCAGCTGGAGTCGGGCACCATCTACTCCCGTCACATCGTGCTCGTCTTCGTCGACACGTTGGACCTGGCGACCATCGAGGCGTTGCGCTACGGGCGCAGCCTTCGGCCCAGTCAGCTGCGGGCCGTGCACTTCGTGCTCGACAGCGCCCGCGCCGCCCGGCTGCAGGCCCGCTGGGAGGCCACCGCCGAGACCATCCCGCTGGAGATCGTCGACTGCCCCGACCGGCGGCTCGGCCGGGCTGCCCTGCAGGTGATCAGCCGGCTCGCCGCCCCCCCGCACCGAGATCAGCGTGCTGCTGCCCCGGCGCAGCTACTCCTCGGTGCTCGGCCGGCTGCTGCACGACCGCACCGCCGACCGGATCGCCCGCATCGTCAGCCGGCTGCCCCACGCCGCCGCCACCATCATCCCGTTCGACACCGCCGCCCGGCTCGCCGCCCCCCACCCTGCGCTGGTCGGGGCCAGCTCACCCATCGTCCCCGCAACACCCGTCGGCCTGGCTCCAGCATTTGCCGGACGGGCCACCGCCAGGGGAGCCGTGGGGATTGAGCGGGCCGCAGGAGCGGTGCGTGCCGACGGGCACCGCGGAGCGTTGGGTGCCTACAGCGCCCCGGAGCCGCCCGCCGACAGCGACCCGATCGGCTATCTGCGCCGCGGCCAGACCGCCGACGTCGAAGGCCGCGTCCGCACCGTGCAGGTCGCTGCCCTCGCCGGCAGCGCTGTGTTCACCTGCGAGCTCGTCGACGCCACCGGCACCATCACCGCTTTGTTCTACGGCCGGCGCCACATCGCTGGGATAAAGCCCGGCACCCTGCTTCGGCTCCAAGGCCGCCCGACCCAGCGGGAGGGCAAGCTCGTCATCTCCAACCCCCGCTACGAGCTGCTGGCACCGCCCGGCGACGGCGAGTAGGTGGCCGCCGGTGTGGGACCTGCTGTACGGGCTGAAATGGCGGTGGCTCACCCGCACCCGCCCCGAGGTCGCCGCCTGGGCGAAGGACCGCACCCCGGGGTGCGGTCCCGCGCTGACCCGAACCCCGTTTCAGCTCGCCCCAGCACACACCTGGGTCTCCCGCCAAACGGGCGGCGACGTGACCGAGTGGCGATGCCCCCGCTGCGGCGCCCTGGCCGTCGAACCCCGGGGGGATGAAGACCCGAGCCGGTGACCGGGGTAGCAGCAGCGCCGTCCCAGCCATTGACGACAACGGCCAACGAAGGCCGTGTGTGGGCGAACCCCCTGCTGGCCGGGCCGTGGTTCGCAGCCGAGGCAATGTTGGCCGGGGGGGCAGCGGCCGCCGCGGGGCGGTAGCAGGCCCGGATGGGTCGATCTTTGTGTCCCGCCTTCCACTTCAGGCCCCAAGCGGTGCCTGCAGTGACCCGAACGCGTTGCCCAGCGCCTGCACTACACCTTTGCTGCCATCTGCCAGCTCCCACAGGCAGTGCTTGGACAGACTGACGGCGGGTTTGCCTTTCAGGCTGACCGTCCCGCCGCTGCCCGCCGCGGGCGCTGGCGCGCCGGAGGGCTGCCGGGCTCGCCTGGTGTGCTCGGTCGGCACGCTTGGGTGCTTCCCGGCGGCGATGTCTGCTCAGACGTCGACGCCGTAGTCGAGGGCGATGCCGCGCAGCCCGGAGGCGTAGCCCTGCCCGACAGCACGAAACTTCCAGTCCGGGCCGTTGCGGTAAAGCTCGCCGAACACCATCGCCGTTTCGCTGCCGGCGTCCTCGCTGAGGTCATAGCGGGCGATCTCGGCGCCGCCGGCCTGGTTGACGATGCGGATGAACGCGTTACGGACCTGGCCGAAGCTCTGCCCCCGGGTCTCGGCCTCGTAGATGCTGACCGGGAACACGATCCGCACCACCTCGCCGGGCACCCCGGCGAGGTCGACTTTGATCACCTCGTCGTCGCCTTCGCCGCCGCCGGTGAGGTTGTCACCGGTGTGCTCCACCGAGCCCTCCGGGCTCCTCAGGTTGTTGAAGAACACGAAGTGGGCGTCGCTGGCCACCTTGCCGGTACCGGCCAGCATGATCGCGGACGCGTCGAGGTCGAAGTCGGCGCCGGTCGAGGTCCGCACGTCCCAGCCCAGACCGACGGTGACCGCCCTCAAGCCCGGCGCCTCCTTGGTCAGCGAGACGTTGCCACCCTTGCTCAGCGAAACACCCACAAGATTGCCCCTCCTCCACGATGCGCCGGGCTCATGCTGCCACCTGCCGGCGGGCGTAGCGTCGTGTGCCTGTCGAGGGGGGCACCATGCTGAAGAAGATCGCAGAGTTCCTGACGCTGCGGTGGCTCTGGGACCGCCGCTAGCAGCCCCATGTCTGCCGGGGGCGCCGTCGGCGCAGCTGCGGCTCCCACGGGGGCGGACCGCTGCTGGGTGGGGCGGTCAGAGTGGTGCTGACAGGTCCCCTTGACGGTCCCTGACCAGGCTAGGTCAGGTCGACGGGGCGTCCAGCGGCGATGTCCGAGGCGAGCTGGTGCAGGGTAGCGGCCGGTAGCCGCACCCCCAGCGGGGTGAGCGTGTCGCGAAGGAGGCGTTGAATCTGCGCGGCGGGCCGGTGCTGTTGGGTGTGGGCCAAAGTGCGCAGCACGGCGCGGGCGTAGCCGCGGCGGCTGGGCTTTGATCTGCCGGGCTACGTTCGCGCGGGTTGTGGTGGGCTACCAGCCTGCGGCGCTTGCTGTGCTCATCGCAGTCTCCCGTGAATAGAACTGGTGTTCGAGTGACTGTAGAACGCGGGGCCTGTTCCACAGGGCCGCGCCGCGCCATCTACGGCGAGTCCCGGGTGGGGAGGTGCCGGGAGCCTGAGAAGCCCCCGGCGTGCACCTGAGCCGCCGGGGGCGGAACCGGGGGAAGTGACGGCTGGCTGACGCCTCGTGCTGTGGACGGAGCGGGACAGGCGGCCGCGGCTCAGTAGCGGTAGCTCACCGGGTGCCGGCACCCGCGGGCCGGTTGAGTTGAGCCGGCCGAGCCGACGGCGATCAGTACGGTGCTTTCGGTGGGGCGGGTCCGCGGGCCGGGCTCGGCAACCGGCGTGCGCTTGCGGTGGGGACCGCAGCGCAGCTACCGGGCGGCGCTCACACCGGCCCGGAACTGGGCGAGCAGCGCGGCCGCCGCGGTCTGCGGGGTTGCCGGCGCCCGGGCCAACGTCAGCACAACCCCGTGGGCGTCCTGCGCGCCGTGCAGGGCGACGCGCACCGGAACACCGGTGCGGCGGTAGGCGATGGTGAGGTCGCCCTGCTGGCCGTCGCCGGTCGCCGCCGGAACCTGCAGGCCTGGCTGGCTGGCGAAAAACGACCCGACGAACCGTTCCAGGGCTGTTGTCGCCGGTGCTGGCGCCAGCCGCCCGATGCCCACCTCCTCCACGCCGCGACCTCCGGCGGACGTGGTGCGTTCCCAGAGGGTCACCTTGCCCAGCAGGTGACGCGACCAGGTCGGCGGGTGCCGAACGTCCAGGCCGAGCGAGCTCACGTGGGCCCGCGTCCAGCCAGCAGGCACTGCCGCCGCGGGTGGTGCACCGGCGGGCACTGCTGGGGCGGACGGCGAACCCGCGGAGGGCGACGAGCCGACGGTCGGCGCAGAGACCGGCTTGCCCCGCACCAGTGAGACGACGTACGCGGCCAGCAGGCCCAGGGCGAGCGCGAGCAGGGCCGACCCGAAACCGAGCAGCACCCGGCGGACGAAGCGGCGCAGCCCCCCGCCCGGGCGGCGCCTGCCAGCAGCGCCGGCGACCGATGGCCCCTCCCGGCCACCCGCTGCTCCTGGTCTTGGTGCACCGACCTGAGGCGTTGATGAGCGGGCGGCAGGATCGGGCACCTGAACTGTGTAGCACGGCACCCGGTGACGACCGCTGGCCAAACGTAAGGGCTACGTGAGAGCCCTGCTGGTCGGTGAAAGCCCTACTGGTGGCCACGGACGGTCCCGAGCGCGGCTCGCGCCCCCCTGCAGGAGGCCGCCGATGCCGGCTGCTACCACCCGCGGCTCGTCGCGGTTGCCACGGTCACCCGTCCGGCTGGCAAGACCGACAGGTTCGGGTGCCGACTCCTATGCGGTCGCCGTAGCCGTCCGCCCCTGTGCCGGGGCGGGCGGCTGGGCGGCTTTCGCCGGGCTAGCTGGGAGTGTTTCATGCGCCGTTTCGCTATGGCTGTGCTGACTGTGGGACTGACCGGGGCGGTGGCTGCCGGGTGCGGACCGGCGATGCCGGCGCAGTACTACCCCTCAGGCAGTGTCCCGATCTTGAGCCGGATGGGTCCGTGGGCGACGCCCACGTTCGCCCACAACTACTCGATCACCGGCGAGCACTTCTCCGCACCGGCCGTCGGGGACTTTTGGGGCAACGGCCATCAGGAAGTGGCTGCCGGTTACCCCGACGGCTACGTCCGGGTGTTCGACCCCGCCAAGAACGGCCAGGTCGTCTACTCCTTCTACACCGGCCCGGGTGCTGTGCACTCCTCCCCGGTGGTCACCGACGTCAACAAGGACGGCCACCTGGACCTGGTCGTGTCCAACACCAGCGGCGACATCTGGGGCGTCACCCCCTCCACGGGTCAGCAGTTCTTCCACCAGCACATCGGCAACGGGCAGACCAACAACGGTGCGTTCGCCACCCCCGCCGTCGCCGACATCCTCAACAACGGGGTCAACGACATCGTCGAGACCGGCTGGGACCAGATGCTGCACGTCTGGTCCACCCGCTGGGATGGGCGCACTCGCACCTTCCCTGAGCTGCCGGGTTTCCCGCTGCACCTGCAGGACACCTCCTGGTCCTCACCGGCCGTCGCCGACATCAACCACGACGGCAAAAAGGAGATCGTCTTCGGCTACGACTGCGACGGGGCCCCGGGCCAGTACTGCCGCACCCGCTACAACTCCTACGGCGGGTTCGTGACCGTCATCCGCCCTGACGGCACGATCCAACCCGGCTGGCCCCGGTTCGTGCCGCACCAGGTCATCTGGTCAACCCCTGCCGTCGCTGACCTGACCGGCACCGGCCAGCTCGACGTCGTCGTCGGTACCGGCAACATGCCCGCCACCATGTACGACGGCGGCGAGCAGAAGATGGACGGCGGCAACGTCGTCAACGCCTACGTCGCCGCCACCGGCGCGACGCTGCCGGGATGGCCTGCCCGCGTCGCCGCAAACGCGACCGGCTCCCCGGCAGTCGGCGACCTCAACGGCGACGGCAAGAAGGAGACCGTCGAGATCGCCGAGGACGGCCGGCTGTCCGTGCTCGACTCCACCGGGGCCGCGACCGCCATCACCTGCGTCGCCGACAGCTTCACCAGCTGCCCGCACTGGCTGCACAGCTCGGTGTCGATCGCTGACGTGTTCGGCGACGGCCATCAGCAGATCGTCGTCGGCGGCGAGCAGTGGCTCGACGTGTACTCCTACCACAACGGGTCGCTGCAGCTACTGGCCCGAGGCTGGGTCGGCTACGGCCCCGTCGCGCACCAGTTCACCGCCACACCCACCGTCGCCAACGTCAACGGCAAGGCATCAGTGCTCGTCGCCACCGACGCGGACATGCCCAGCGGCGGGGCCGCCGGCGTCCTCTACGACTGGGTCATGCCCAACCCCCTCGGGCGCGCCGACTGGCCGACGTTCAAACACGACATGGCCCGAAACGGCCACAACTAGCCAGCAAACTAGGCACGACAGGCACCCAGCAGTCCCTGGTCGTCACCGCCGGGATCGGGCTACACGGCAAGGATCCCGATGGGGCGATCACCAAGGTGGATGCCTTGGCTGTCCTTGCCCGCGACCCTGGCGGCCGCCGGAAACGTCTACGCCCTGGACGGAGCGTCGTTGTGCGGCCGGCGACGGGGTGGCCGCGGCCGTCTGGCGATGCGCCGGCGGGCGCCGACAGCTGCCGTCACGCTCACGACCAGATCCCTGCCCCGCAGGGCACCGGCACCGGCATATTCGAGCGGCTGGGTGATGCGGGGAGCCGGCGACGAAGCGCGTCGCTGGGCGTGCCCGCCATGGCGAGCGTTCGGTCTCATCCGCGCATTCGCGGCTTTCGCCCGGTCTATTCGCCGACACCCGTCTTGGTGGGATGGTCGTACCGACGGCCGGGTTTAGGTTGAGCAACACCCAGGGCGAGTAAAGCGCTTTCCTGGGTTTGCCGGTGGCCGATAGGGATGCTGCCGGCGGGTCTGGGCCGGGCGCCCGCCGCGACCCGTGTTTTTGGGAAGGGATCTTGGATGACTGTCACCGCGTCAGCTGGTCGTCGTGTCCGTCGAGTGGGAGCGGGTGCTGTGCTGCTGGCGCTGCCTGCTGCCGCGGTCAGCGTGCCCGCCGGCCCGGTGTGGGCGGCTGGGATTGCTCCGGTGAGCGCGCCGTCAGCACCGCGGACACCGACGGCGACCGCGGGTGACCGGCAGGCGGCTGTCACGTTTAGCGCACCGGCGAGCAACGGCGGCGCACCGGTCAGCTCCTACCGGGTCACGGCGGCGGACCTGACCCGGGCCAGCCGCGGCGGGCAGAGCGCGACCTCGACCGGCACTGCCAGCACGGCGCCGAGGACGTCGGCGACGGTGACCGGCCTGAGCGACGGCGACAGCTACACGTTCACCGTCACCGCCACCAACAGCAGGGGCACCAGCCCGGCGTCGACGCCCTCGAACCGGGTCACGCCCAGGGCGCCTGCCCCCCGGGACCCAATCGCCGACAAGTACACCGCCCTGGGCGGCGCCCGCTCGGTGCTGGGCACGCCGACCAGCGCCGAGTTCTCCGTGGCCGGCGGCCGGGGGCAGAACTTCCAACACGGGTCGATCTTCTACACCCCCGGTACCGCAGCCCACGAGGTGCACGGGCTGATCGCCGCCCACTACCGGGCGCTGGGCGGCCCGGCCGGCCTGCTGAGCTTCCCGGTCAGCGACGAGCTGGCCGTCCGGGACCGGGTCGGGCGGGTCAGCCTAGTCGCCGGAGCCGACGGCGCCGCGGTGTTCTTCACCCCCCGCACCGGGGCCTATTCGGTGCACGGGGCGATCCTGGCGCACTACCTGAAGATCGACGGTCCGCTGGGGGCGGTCGGCTACCCGGTCAGCGACGAGCGGGGCACCACCGACCGGGTCGGGCGGTTCAACTTCTTCGCCGCCGGGATCATGTTCTGGACCCCGCGGACCGCCGCGCATGAGGTGCACGGCGCGATCCTGGGCCGCTACGCCCGCCTGGGCTACGAGCACAGCCGGCTGGGCTACCCGGTCAGCGACGAGTACCCGGTCACCGGCGGGCGGCGCAGCGACTTCGCCGGCGGCACCATCGTCTACCGCTACGCCACCGACGCCACCACCGTTAGCTACCTGCGCTAGCAATCGGCGCTGCGGTCAGGTTCCGGGCCAGCTGACCGGGGGGCACCCGCAGTAACTCAGATGCCGCGTCCTCGCCGCCTCCCGCCGGGCGGTGGCACATCACCGGGATACTGGCCCGCCCGCGATGTACAGCGCCTTTTCCAGGGCCAAAACGGACGCCCTTTGGGACGGCATCGGGCGGCCCTTGGGTCGACGTCCGCGCGACAGGGGCCAAGGACGAAGCTCGGGTATGGCCGTGGGTCAGGGTCTGCTGGTGGGCGGAGGGTCCGCGGCGGCGAGCATGGTCTCGGTTGCGATGGCGGCTTGGCGACTGAGGTGGGTGCCGAGCTGTTCGAGCGAGGCAGCGAGGGCGTCATGTTTGTCCGCTCGTAGCTGCGCGGCCGCCTGTTGCAGGACAGCGGCGGGGTCAAACTCGTCGCCGGCCATGACATCTCCATGGGAGGGGGGTGACGGCCGCAGCACAGGGTCGGCTAGGTGCCCGTGTGGCGCTGCGTGTCCCTATTGTTGGTGAAGGATCGCCGCCGGGTCCGGTGCGATGCCCGCTGGCGCCGCAGCCGGACCAGGCGTGCGTCGAGTAGCTCAGGCGGACGCCCTCTTTACCGGCAACAGCCAGCTCGCCCTGCTCCTAGTCGCCGACGCTCTGGCCCTACGGTTCGCGTTGACCGTCCGGGGCGGCCAGCAGCAGCACTGCCAGCGTCAGGCTGGTCAGGACCGGCCCGGCCCGCAGAGCGGTGAGCCAGCCGGCACGTCGGGTCCCGGCAGCCGCCAAGCTCAGCGAGGATCCGGTTGCGGCAACTGCCAGGAGCTCAACCACTGCCTGGTCGCCGGTGTCGAGCAAGGCGCCCGACGCAGCCGTCGTCGAGGTGGATGCGACTGTTCGCACGACTCTTGTGGTGCAGCTGCCCGGTCTGGTACACGATGCCTACTGTGCATCCCTGTGGCGCTCGTTGAACCGGGGGGTGGTGTCAACAAGCCGAACCGTGCAGCACGGCTCGGCAACGCCCAGGTGAGGTTGCCCGAGGGACCATTCGCATGCGTGCCCGTCTCGGACAGCCTCGCCGTGATGGACCGCGTCGGCTGGTGACCTCAGATGCGTAGCAGACGCCGGCTGCTGATCGCCGGGTGCACGGCTGTCGCTGTCGCCGTGACCGACCTGGTCGCCCGGCCAGCTGTCCGGGAAGCCGGCGCCGGTCTGCTCGGACCGGTCCTGTTGCTGGCCGCGGTGTGCTGCCTGGTCCTCATCTATCGCCGGGCCCGCCAGCTGCGCCGGCGACGGGCTGGTGCCGGCGCCGGTGCTGGTCAGGTCAACGCCGGTCAGGCCAACGCCGGCCAGGCTGTGGGAGGTCCGTGCGACGGCCAGCAGCTGGCCCTGCCCGCCGGGTTGCCGGTCCCGGCCGAGTTCTGGCTAGCAGCCCAGGGAGCAGCCAAGGAAGACCCGCTGCACCGCTACCTGCTGGAGCGGCCACCGGCCGACCCTGCGCGTTATCGTCACGCCCCGGCAGCGCACTGAGCATTCCTGAGCAGGGGTTGACTGTTCTTGACTGGGGTTACTCGAGGTGTGGGCACCTCGCCAGGTGAGGCGTCCATGGGCGTACAGGGCCGGAGCCACGCAGCTGTCACTTCCCGCACTGCCCGGCCGTTCCGGACCCCCGCCCCGGCAAGAGCCACACGCAAGCTGTCCTGGCGGATGCCGCAGCTCACGTTGCTCAAACCGGTGCAGCGGTCGCCCGACACCAAGCTTGGGAATGCTCGCATTTCCACGGATTACCTGATCATCTCGCGCGGGCGAGCTGACACCGAACTGCGCCGCCAGCCCCGCCGGCTGTTGAGCAGGCTGGCAGTCAATCCCGGTGAGCCGCCGAAGCCTGGTGAACGCGGGGACCAGGCGCACCCGCGGCGCCGGCGGCCTGGTAAGCGTCGAGCGGGCGGGCCGTCTGGGGGGCCCAGCCGCGGCCCGGTCGACGGCCGGCGCGGTGGGCTCGGGCGCAGCGCAAGGCGAATCCCTGCGAACACGACCATCTCGATGATCACAGCAGCGGTGCCCAGGACCACGTCGTTGGCGACGGCGAGATAGAAAACCGGCGGCAGCAGGGCAACGACCAGCCAGAGGAGCCAGCCAGCAGCGCGCCTACGCACGGCGCTGACGATAGCCAGCCCCGCGGCCGCCGGCACCCCTCCCTCTCATGCACTTCGCGAGCCAGCCCCCACCAGGGGTCGTGGGACGGCGGCTGGCTGTGGGTCACAGGGTGCACCGGTTGCCGGCCGAGGCAGCGGTCACTGGCGGGGGGCTTGGGCTGGTAGCGGGCGAGGGTGCCGGGGCGGTTCGGGTTGAGGTCTGCCCTTGCACGGTGACGGCCTGCAGCTTGTCGTAGCCGGTGCCCAGGGCCAGCACGACCGTGCCGGGGGGTTGGGTGCGGTCCTCGAGTAGCACCGAACCGGGGACGGCTGCGGCGACGGTTTGAGCTGCTTGCCGGTCGGCGGGGGCGTAGCGCACCTGGCTGGCGGCCAGCTGCGGACTCTGGTCGGCCCCGACGGAGCTGCGGAATTGCAGCTGCTCGAGCCCGCGGCTGACCTGCCCGGCAAGTCCGGTTCGGCTGGTGGTGTTGCGGACCTGGACCCGCACCTGTGCTGGAGCCAACGCGACAACCGGTGCCGGTGCCGGTGCCGGTGCCGTGGACGGCGGCGGGCTGGGTGAGTGTCCGCGCAGCGGAGCCAGGAACGCGTCCAGCGCCTGCTGGTCATAGACGACGACCGAGCCCACCTTGGGTAGCTGCAGAAGACCGCCTTGGCTGAACACGCGCGGGTCGCTCGCCTTGAGTTCTCGTACCGGCAGCGTGGCGAACACGAGCTTGGCGGCGGCGGTGCCCTTGAGCCGTTCGGCGAGGGCTTCAAGGTCGGAGGAGGAGGTGTTCTGGTCCAGGCTCAGCGCGTCGCGGACGCTGAACAGCAACGAGGTGACACGGCCGGGGTCGAGCAGGTTGCGGGTGGCGGTCGCGCTGCGGAACACCGACCCCAGGAACTGCTGCTGGCGCTCGATCCGGTTGATGTCACCCTCGGGCAGCCCGTGGCGTTGCCGGACGAAGGCGAGGGCCTGCTCCCCGTTCAGGTGCAGGGTGCCTGGCCCGCCGTGCCAGCCGCTGAAAGGGTCGTTGGTGTTGCTCACGTGGACCGTGGCGGTGCCTGCGTCATTCTGGTCGTTGCTGGAGAACGAGGACTGCTTGAGGCAGACGTTGACCCCGCCGACAGCGTCGGTAACCTGTTTGAAGCCGGCGAGGTCGACCGAGACGTAGTGCTCGACCGGCAGGCCGGTCAGCTGCTCGACGGTCGCCACCAGCAGCGACGGGCCGCCGACGTTGATGGCGTTGGTGAACTTGTCCTTGGCCGCCAGATGGTGCACCCCGTTGGCGTCGTAGGCCGGGACCTCGACGTAGGTGTCACGGGGGATCGACACCAGCGTGGTGGTCCCGTCCTTGGCCAGATGCGCGAGGATCGTGGTGTCACTACGCTGGCCGGGGACGCTGCCGTACTGGCTGCCGCTCCCGGCCCGGCTGTCGGTCCCGACAAGCAGCCAGTTGCTGGAGCTGTCAGCGGCCGGGGTGCTGCCGCCAAGGTTGAGGTGCAGCCGGGCGATCGTGTGGTCGAAGTAGTTCGTGACGAGGTAGCCCCCGACGCTGAGGGCCAGCACCGCCGTGCTGAGCACAGCAAGCAGCACCCGGCCAGCGCGCCCCGCACGCGAGGGGCGGGCTCGGTACCGGGAACCGCCAGGGTCACCCTCTGCCGGAAAACCTCCGGGCGTGGCAACGTCGGGCACAGCTACGCTCCTTGTTTCGCGGCCCGAGCCGGCGGTCAGCGCCGACCCGGGCAGTTGCGGCTGCGACGTGTGATGCGGCTACCAATCTCGAGGACCTCGGCCGCCGACCCTGGCGTACGGGGGCCGGCGGGAGCGGGCGCGCCGCCGGTTGTTGCCCCAGCGGATCAAGGCGGGAAGGACGAAGAGCACCAGCAGGATCGCGGCAACAGTTCCCAGAGCGGGAACACGACGAAAGATCGTGCCGATCGCCTGCCCGGCGACGCGCCAGATCGCAGCGTGCACGATGAACGAGCCGGCGTGTCCCAGCCCCCCGCCACCGCGGCGGCCGCCGAAGCCACCACCCAAGCCGCCACCCGAGTAGCCACCGTGCGGGATGCGAAGGCTCGTCCGGGCCAGTTCTGCTGCCAGTTCCACAAGATCCCCCTCATCACTGTCGTCGGTCTAGCTCAACCGCCGGCTAGCTCGCCCTCAGCTCGGACCACCGCCGGGCTGCCGCAACCTTCCCTGGTAGTCAGTGTCGGGCGTGCGTGACCGCTTCGGGGCGAGCTCGGCAGGTGACCTTGCGCCCCTTCGCCGTCTGATCTTGCGCCGGGAGGTGAAGCGCCGTGCTCTGCAGTCCGGGCGCCGGTTGTCACCGGCGGGGTCAGGGTCAGCAGCAGCGCGCCCAACAGCCAGCCGGCGGCCACGTCGCTGGCCCAGTGGAAACCGACCAGCACGCTGGCTAGGCCGACCGCCGTCGACACCGCGACCCAGCCGGCCAGCAGCACCCGCCGGTGGCGTCGCCCTGACCGGGTGCTGCGAGCAAGGCTGAGCAGCAGTCCGCCGCTGAGCACGACGTTCGCGGCGTGACCACCCGGGAACGACATGCCGCCGGCGTGCAGCGCGACGACCGGCGCGTGCGGACCCAGCCGGCCAACCCAGCGCTTGAACGCCTCTACCACTATGCCGAGCGTCGCCAGCGCTGCAGCAGCGACCAGCAGCGGCCGCCACACCCGGTCCCGTCGTCCCACCCAAGCTGCGGCAGCCAGCACCAGCGGCACAGTCACGGCCCGCTGCCCGAGCAACGTCACGCCATACAAGGGCCCGTACCACCCGTGCGGCGGCGCCCCGCCGGTCCAGCGCCGAACCCCAAGGTCGACAGCTGGCAGCCAGCCGCCGGACAACAGCAGCCCGACGAGCAGCCCCAACCCGCCGGCCAACACGCCCGCCGTCGCCCAGAACCGAACCCGGACCCTCCGGCGCCCGGCGCGGCTGGCCCGTTCTGAGGGGCGCCGAATGCGGCGTGGTGCTGGACGGTGACGGCGTCCGGCCGCCCGCGTCGCCGGTCTGCCGGTGCTGCCGGCCGGCGGCTGGTTCACCGCTGGGTCCACTGGTAGGGAACGGGACCGTGCTGCGGAGGCGGTGTCATGCCGCGCTGGTAGCTCCCGCTGGTTGCCGAAGCGTTGTACGCAACGTGCACGACAGCGAGAAGGGCGCCCCTTCGGGGAAGCGCGAAAAGGTAGCCGTCCGCAGGTCCTCCGACGGCAACACCGGCACGGGCCCGCCGGGGGCGGCGCAGCAGCCGGGTGTAGGCAAGGAGGACGACCACAGCGCCGCATGCCCCGCCGGCAAGGACCGTCCGCCGGTCGGTTGCGGCTTGGGCGCTCAGCGCGACGTCCGCGACCACGAGCAGCGACACGGCGAGCAGCGCCAACCGGGGGCTGGCGCAGCGCACCTCGCCGGTCGTGTCGCGACCCGGGCGGGATCTCATCTGGTCATGCTGCCTGGCCGACGTCGCAGCAGGACTCGATACGGCGACCGGGACGAGGACACAACCTGCGCGACTGACGCGATCCCGGTGGGCGCACCTGGGCCGCGACCTACAGCCCGGTGGTGCACGAACGTGTCTTCATCTGGCTGCACGCCTTCGCTGACCCCTCCGGCCGCGGCTTTCAGCTGGTGCAGGGTCTGTTCGGGTTGGCCAGCGGGGGGTTGTTCGGCAGCGGGCTGGGTCGCGGCAGCCCGCAGCAGGTCCCGTTCGCCAGCACCGACTTCATCGTCGCCTCGGTGGGTGAGGAGCTCGGAGCGACCGGGCTGATGGCCCTGCTGGTGCTGTATGGCCTGCTGATCAGCCGGGCACTGTCGACCGGTCTGCAGCTACGCGACGGGTTCGGCAAGCTGATCGCTACCGGCATCGCGATCGCCCTGGCCCTGGAGGTGTTCCTCGTCGTCGGCGGCGTCACCCGGGTCATCCCGCTGACCGGCAAGACCACCCCGTGGTTGTCCTACGGCGGGTCCTCGCTGCTGGGCAGCTACCTGATCCTGGGGCTGCTGGCCCGCCTGAGCCACAGCGCCCGCAGCCGGCGCCCAGCAGGCGAATGAGCTGATGCCGGAGCTAGCCCGGGCCAGCGCCAGCTGGCTCAGACGGGACTACGACCGGCAGGGACCGGCCGGTAGCGTCGCTGGCGTGCAGCCGCCCGTCACGAGTTGGTCACCACGCGCGGGCAGCAGGGGGCTGGCCTTCCTTGCCGGGACCGGCGCGCTTGTCATAGCCGCGGCGGCCTGCTCGTCCTCCTCCTCGTCACCACCGGCCTCGCCGTCTGTCCAGGGGACGCCGGGAGCCACCTTCGATGACCAGGGCGGGCAGCCGCAGGCGTGCATGAACCACCAAAGAATGCAGCCCACCTCCGCCTACCGGGCCGGTACCACCGCGGTCAGCGAGCTCGAGCTGCCGATGCTCGCCTACTACACCGCCAACGGCAACAAGGCCTACTGTGACGCCCGGCCGCCGACCGCCACCGACCGCAGCTGGCTCACCCTCTACGTCCGCGACGGCGCCGAACCCGTTCACGTCCAGCGTTACCTGCACTCACCATGAGAAGGGGCCCGCCGGGTCGCTGAGCGGTCTGGCGGTGATGCAGGTAAGGGCCCCGCGCGCGGAAAACCAGCAACCCCAGCGAACAGCCCTGGGGAGATCCAGCTGAGCACCATCACCGCGACCAGGAGAGAAAACGGTGCTTTGGCGGCCTCGGGCATGTCGATGGCCAAGTGGCGGCGTCACCGACGCCGCTGGCTGGCCGCCCCGGCAACTCCAGACGGCGCGGTTGTCAATGGCCAGGTGGCGGTCCCCGCTGGTGGCCAACAAAAGTCCCCGCCTCGCGTGATGGGTTAGGGCTTCGAGGGGCGTCCTCCTGTTCGGCTTCGGGCTTCGCGCATGCGGTAGCTCTCGCCGTCGGTGGCGACGATGTTGTTGTGGTGCAGCAGCCGGTCGAGCAGGCTGACGGCGGTGCTGTGCTCGGGTAGAAACTGGCCCCATTGCTCGAACGGCCAGTGGCTGGCGATCGCGAGGCTGCGGCGTTCGTAGGCGGCGGCGACGAACCGGAACAGCAGCTGGCTGCCGGTGCTGTCCAGGGGTGCGAACCCGACCTCGTCGACGATGATCAGGTCGTTACGTTGGACGCTTTCGATGAGCCGGCCGACGCTGTTGTCGGCTAGCCCGCGGTAGAGGTTCTCGACGAGTTCGGCGGCGGTGAAGTACCGGACCCGCAGATCGCGGTCGACGGCGGCGTGCCCAGGGCGATCAGGGTGTGGCTCTTGCCGGTGCCGGCCGGGCCGATGAGGGTGATGTTCTCGGTCGCACTGATCCATTCGAGTGAGCACAGGTAGGCCCAGGTCTGGGCCGGGATGCTGCTGGCCGCGAGGTCGAACTCGGCGATGGTCTTGCGGGTCGGGAAGCTGGCTTGCTTGCTGCGCAGCCGGGTGTTGCTGGCGTCACGGGCGGCGATCTCGGTCTCGACGAGGGCCCGCAGCAGCTCCTCGGGCGTCCACCGTTGGGTCTTGGCGGTGACGAGCAGCTCGGGTGCGACGCGGCGCATGCTGGCGAGCTTGAGCCGGCGCAGCCCGTGCTCGAGATCGGCGGTCAACGGCGCTGGGGTCGTCGCGGTCATGACGCACCGCCACTGAGGTCGCCGCCGAGGACGCTGAGCCGGTAGTCGGCCAGGGACTGTGACGCGGTCGCGGGCAGTTCGTTGACCAGGGCATCACCGGGTGCGGTCGGCTGAGCAACGCCAAGGCCGGCGGTCAGGATCGACCGGACTCCGCTGGCGCGCCAGCGCCCGAACGTGATCGCCCGCTGCAGCGCGGCGACGAGCGCGTCGCGACCGTGGGCTGCTTGCAGCGCGGCGAGCTCTGCCAGTTCCGGTCCGAGTCGGGTGTTCCCGGAGGCGGCGGCGAGGCGCAGCCACTGCTCGGCGAGGCGCCCGAGTGCGCAGAACGCCTGCTCCGCCGGGCTTCTGGGTGTGACCTTGCGTGCTGGCGTGTTTGGTCGGGGCCGGCCGTAGTGCACGTCCAAGACGCTGCTCTGACCCGGCGCCATCAGCGGATGCTCAGCCAGCACCTCACCAGTGGCCGGGACCAGGATCGTCACGCCAGTGGCGCCGGCGAGGACCTCGACGTGCTGCCCGAGCATCCGGTTCGGGACCGAGTAGCGGGCGCTGCCGAACCGGACGCAGGACAGCTTGTCGACCTTGCGCAGCTCCCGCCGACCGCCGAACAACCCGGACGGCAGCAACGACGGCAACGCCGCCAGCAGCCCGACCTCGAGCTCGGCGAGCCGCTGCGCCGGGACCGCCGCGATCTCAGAGTGCCTGGCGTTGTTGACCTCAGCGCACCATGCCCCGGCCGCGGCGTTCGCCGTCTCCAGATCGGCAGCACCGTCGCCGCCCGCTGCGAGCGGGATCATCAGGTCGCGCTTGGCGTAACCGACGAGGTTCTCCACGATCCCCTTGCTCTCGGGGTCGCGGGCGTGGCAGAAGTCGGGCCGGAACCGGTAGTGCGCCGCGAACCGGACGTAGTCGGGGGTCGGGACGACCACGTCCGCGACGACCCCGCCTTTGAGGCAGCCCATCCGGTCGGCGAGGACGACTTTCGGGACCCCGCCCAGGGTCTGGAAGCACTCGGCGAGTAGCCGCATCGTGGTGTCGGCGCGTTCGTTGTCGGCGAACCGCACGAACCGCACCCGCGACCAGGCCAGCACGGCGCAGAACACGTGCAGCCCGCCGGCACGCCCCAGTCGATGACCAGATGCTCACCCGGCGACCACACCGCCGGCCGACGAGCCCGCCCGATCGCCTGGCGCTGCCGGTACTTGGTCTTCTCCTGCCCAACGAGCCGGCGGAAGTTGCGGTCCGACCCTTCATAGCCGGCGGCGGTCGCTTCCGCCGCAACCGCTTCGCGCTGATCTTTGCCTTGGTGTCCTCGACCTTCGCTGCGACCAGCGTGCGGACGCTCTCGTAGTTCCGGCGCCGAGCGACGCGATGTTCGAGCGGCCTCCCTCTTGTTCACGAGCCGGCGGACGGTCTTGTGGGTGACGCCGCACATCTCGGCGGCGCCGCGGTAGGTGCCGACCTGGCGGTAGGCGTTGACGATGTCCAACTGCTTCCTCTCTGACAACAATGGAGCCCCCCTCGGTGTGCGGTGCTGGCTTCGACACCGACACCGTCACCGCCCAGGACCTCAGCTCCCGACAGACACGACGGACGCGAGGTGGGGACTTCTCCTGGCCACCAGTGGGGACTTTTCCTGGCCACCAACGGGGACTTTTACATGGCCACGGACACGCGGTCCGGGTCGCCGTACGAGCTACGTCCAGGGTGAGGTGATCGAGTCCCCGTCGGTGGATGAAGACAAGATGAGGTGCTGGGACCGTCGTCGTCGTCGCGGCTGAGGCGTTGGCGCGTCGCGACTGCCGTGGGCCCGTCGAACACTCGCTCAAGGCTTTCGCGTCTGGGCGATGATCAGTTCGGCGGCGGTCAGCGCGGCTGCCGTCCCGACGCGTCTCCAGATCCAATCTCGCTCAGGGCGTGTCGGCGCAGGTCGGCGTCCTGGCCGTTTCGGCGGGCTACGCCAAGGACGGGGAGGGGCCCGGTCTGGGCCGGCTCATCGACTGCTGCGGCGTCCAAGGGTGGGTTCTAGCCAGTACAGGACGATGCCGATGAAGATGAGCAGCATGGCTGCGGTGCCGATGGCGTGGCCGGCTGTTGCGGTGGTGCGGGAGGTGAGGGCACCGCCGGCCTGGCCGAGGAGCAGGCCGGCGCTGACCATCCACAGGCCGAGCTGGTGCTGGTAGGTCTCTCGGCGGGTGAAGACCGTCGTGAGGGCCGCCATCAAAACGGCTCCGGCGAGCAGCAGTACCGGGCGCAGGCCGGCGGGGTCGGGTCCAGCCGCGCTGGCGATCATCAGGTCGGCTGCGAACAGGGCCAGCAGCCGGACGCCGGCGGACCGCGGATCGGCGCGGGAACGCAACGGGTGGGTCGCCGGCTGCTGCGGGTCCAGGCCTGGCAGCTGGCGGCCCAGCGGCAAGTGGGTGACAGCGAACAGGCACAGCTCAGCTGCGAGCCCCGTCAGGTTGCCCAACACGGCGGCGCCTGCCACTGCCACACCAGCCAGACCGCTTAGGACGAACCCTGCTGCGAGCAGCACAGCAGGCAAGGCGACCGATCCGGGCCAGTAGCGCGAGCTGCGGCGCAGCCACACGACCAACCCCGCGGCGGCAGCTGCCCCCAGCGGCGCCACGGCCCCTGCGCCGGGCGGGACGGGGCTGGACCGGGCGGAGCTGGCAGCCGTTGCGACGATCCAGACGGCAGCAAGCAGCAGCTGGCTGGACAGCAGCAGGCCCGAAGGCCCACGGCGCAGCCGGTAGCCCGGCAGCCAGGTCAGCGGGAACTCGCCCAGCATCGCCGACCGGTCCCGAAACACGGCGACGCTGGGGTAGCGCGCGGCGATCCGGCGAGCCAGCTCGGCCTCGACTCGGCTCGAGAGCCACAGCGCTTCGATCCGGGCGTGCTGGGCCCGCAGCCCGCAGCGGGCGGGGACGACCCGGCCGGACACCGCGACCACAGCGGCCAGGTCGTGTGCGCCGGGGGTGAGCGAGCGCCGCAGGTCGCCGTCGCTGGCGAAGCCGTAGAAGCCGCAGGTGCAGTCCTGGCCAGGTACCGGTCCGGTGTGGCCGGGCCGGCGGCAGCCGGCGTGGTTGTCCCCGTCGGTCCATACGTAGCCGGCGGCGCTGGCCGGGGTTGCGGGGTCCGCCCCGGCGGTGGTCACGGCCAGCAGCCGGCCCTCGCCGGTGAGCCGAAAGCTGCGGATGACCCCAACCGAGCCGTGGTGCCGTTCGGTCATGCCGGGACGGGCTCCGCTGCAGGTTCTGGGGCAGGTTCTGCTGCCGGTGTGGTGGGTACCGGCTCGTGCTCCGGGTCGGGCACGACTTCGATGGCGGGTAGTTCGCGGCCGATGCGGCTCATGACACTCCTTCTGGCTGGTGGACATTCTCGCCGGTTGCCCTTCGCACCTGCTAGGGACGCAGCTGGCTACATCGTGCACCCGTTCGGTGATCTCAAGACCCCGCCGGCGAGTGGAGCTCGGACGAGCAGGAGCGGCGGGCCGGCTGCCGGCGCGGCCATTGGACAGCCCAGGTCCCGCACCAGCGGCCTGTTGGCGACCCATGGGTGCTCGTTCACCTCGATGATGCAGGCCCGTGGGCCTGCAGAACTACCTCCGGTTGGTCTAGCGGCTCGGTGTTGGGCTCGGTGTCGGGCTCTGTGGTGCGTTCGGCGTGGGGGAGGCGAAGGGCCGTGTCGGCTGGGTCGCGGCGCGGGCCGCCAGGTCGGCCAAAGCCTGCTGGAGCTTGTGCTGCGCGGCGCCGTAGCCGGCCAGGTCACCGTTGGCTAGGGCTGCGCGGCCGGCGGCGTAGTCGCTCTGTGCTTGGTCGATGAGGGCTCGGACGTTGGGGCTGAGCGCACCGCCGCCGCGGGAACCTGGCGAACCAGTGGGTGCTTGCGCGACCGCCGGGCTCCTGCTGGCATCCGTACCGGCGCCGAACACCTGGTCCAGCGCTCCGGCGAGGGTGGGCGCGAAACCGGCCTGGTCGCCGAACACGACGGCGACGTCCTGCAGTGTGGGGTAGCCCTGGTTGTCGGTGGACTGCACGTAGTACGGCTCGATGTAGATCAGCGAGTTCCCGACCGGCAGGGTGAGCAGGTTGCCCGTCACCACGGCAGATCCCGGTCCTTGGAGCAGGCTGAGCTGCTGGGAGATCGTGCCGTTGGCGGTGATGGTGTTGCTTGCCTGTACCGGGCCGTTGATCGTCGTGCCTTGGGGCAGGGTCAGCACCCGCAGGGTGCCGTAGTCACCGGGGTCGCCGGCGACGCTGAGGAAGGACGCCAGCTTCGATGAGCCTTTGGCGATCAGGGCGCTGGTCAGGTTGAAGTTCGGCTGGTTCTGCCCGGGTGACTGGTTGAACAGGTAGAACGGCGGCTGCAGCTGGGTGCCGGCGGGTTCGGCCGGCACCGCCCAGAAGTCCTCGGAGGTGAAAAAGCTCGTCGGGTCGCTGACGTGGTAAGCGCCGAGCAGGTCACGCTGGACCTTGAACAGGTCTTCGGGGTAGCGCAGATGCTCGACCAGCCCAGGGGGCATCTGCGACTGCGGCTTAACCAGCCCAGGAAAGGCGGCCTTCCAGGTCTCGAGCACCGGGTCGCGGGCACCGAACTGGTAGAGCCCGACGGTGCCATCGTAGGCGTCGACGGTGACCTTGACCGAGTTGCGGATGTAGTTGACCTCGTTCTGGGCCTGCCCCGGGCGGTTGCTCAGCCCGGTCGTCGCGTCGAGGGTCACGTCGCCGAGCTGGCGCCGCTCGGAGTAGGGGTAGCCGTCGGAGGTGGTGTACCCGTCGAGGATCCACAGGATCCGCCCGTTGACCACCGCCGGGTAGGGGTCGCTGTCCAGGGTCAGCCAGGGGGCGACCTGGTGCACCCGGTCGCGGGGGTTGCGTTCGTAGAGGATCTTGGACTGGCCGGTGAGCGCCCCGGAGACCAGCAGGTTCTTGTCCCCGAACCGCAGCGCGAACAGCAGCCTGCGCAACGTCGAGCCCATCGCGACGCCGCCGGCCCCGTCGTAGCGGTTGGTCGCCTCAGCGTCGGCGTTGACCTCACTCGGGCCGTCGACCTCGGCCTGGGTGGTGTCGACGACCGAGTAGTCGGGGGACTGTTGGCCGAAGTAGATCCGGTCCTGGTCGATCCGGATCGGCGACGGCGTGCGCTGACCCTTGACCAGCGCTCCGCTGATCGGCAGGTCGAGCACGGAGAACGCCGGCTTGCCGGTCTTGTCGACGGCGCCCGCCGGGGCTGCCACGAAGCCTTTGCCGTGCGTGTAGTTCAGGTGCAAGTTGACCCAGTTGAGCTGGTTGGCTGACAGCCCGTTCTGGTCCAGCTCCCGGACGCTGACGACATAGTCCTGGCGTTTGCCGGCCACGGTGTAGCGGTCGACGGCCAGCGACTGCGGGAAGCCGTAGTAGGAGCGGATCTTCTGCAGCTGGTCGTAGGTCGCTGAGAGCTTGACCGGGTCCAGCAGCCGGGCGTACGGGACGGTGCCGGTGTCGCCGCGGACTGCGGCGGCGCTCAGAGGCGGCCCCT
>JAABUR0100002804.1_pt1 | contig 23368 bp, 19 predicted proteins | sample 5560091 | NCBI WGS metagenome assembly JAABUR01 (sample SAMN10711879, study PRJNA513375) | rock metagenome | isolation source: Antarctica rocks | place: Antarctica: Victoria Land, University Valley sud
CCAGCGGACCGACCGACAACTCCGCGAGCGTTACAGCTGTGATCAACGGCTCGGCCGGCAGATCCTCGGCACCAGAAGCACAATCATGTTGGTGTCCAGGACACCAATCGGGTGGGCTGTCACAGCTCCTGGTCGAGAAAGGCGTCGACGTCCTCCCCCAGCCGCGCGGCGGGTCCACCTCAGGCAACTGGCGGAAGCGACCGATGAGCACCTCGGCGCCGAGCCGACCACGTGCCGTGGGCTCCAGGCAGGCAACCGGTTTGCCGTCTCGTGTAATGGTCACGCACTCGCCGGCTGCTACCCGATCGAGGACTCGACCGCCCTGATTGCGCAGGTCAACGCCGTCGCCTCACTCACACCAGCACCGTGGGCGGGGACGACGCACTCAGTGCGAGGACAGTCGCGGCCGTGCGGGGAGCACCCCCGCGTGGGCGGGGACGACCGGGTAACCGTTCTCCAAGCACTAGCCATACACGGGAGCACCCCCGCGTGGGCGGGGACGACCTTCTACCTGGCGACCTGGTATTTCAAGGTACGGGAGCACCCCCGCGTGGGCGGGGACGACGGCCAAGTCCACTACGGGGTCAAAGTAGTTGTCGGAGCACCCCCGCGTGGGCGGGGACGACCCTTCGTCGATCGAGTCCCGCAACACGAAGTCGGGAGCACCCCCGCGTGGGCGGGGACGACCGCCTCGCGATGCTGCTGAGCAACCGGTATCTGGGAGCACCCCCGCGTGGGCGGGGACGACGCGAGGCCCTGCGCCCAGCCGGCATTCGCGTGGGGAGCACCCCCGCGGGGGCGGGGACGACCAGGTCACGAACCCTGCCTACGCAGCGCGGAGCACCCCCGCGGGGGCGGGGACGACCAGGTCACGAACCCTGCCTACGCAGCGCACAGCGGAGCACCCCCGCGTGGGCGGGGACGACGACGCCCGGGACGTGCTGGTAGCGGAGCTGAACGGAGCACCCCCGCGTGGGCGGGGACGACGTCGCGTGGATCGTCTGCGCGAACGGCACGACGGGAGCACCCCCGCGCGGGCGGGGACGACGCGGTCGCTGTCCGGGTCGGGTCCGGGCTCGGGGGAGCACCCCCGCGCGGGCGGGGACGACACTTTCTGATGTGGGACTTTAGCGCCGCGGTCGACTCATAAGCATCAGTCCGTCGAGGTCGACGGGGACCATGCGGTCGCGCCCGGCGGTTCTGACGGCCCACCCTTGCTCGTTGTTGCACGGTTCGACCATCACGACCTGACCGTCGTTGACGCGCTCGGCGAGCACTCGCCACAGTCGCTCTCGAACTCGCGCGCTTGGGTTGCCGACGAAGACACCGGCGGCCACTTCGGACAACCATCGTGTGACGTGTCCCCGTAGTCCAGGTGCCACGCCGATGAGCACGATGATGGTCACCAGTTTTGTGGTGTTACCGGGAGCTCAGGGCCGGTGATGCCGAGAAGCGCAGGGGCCTGATGGCTGTAGTCCCGGCCGCTCAGCACGGCTCCGGCTCGCTCGTCCCGCAGATGCCCGTCGTCTCCTCGTCGGGTCCCGCGCCGTCGAAGAGTAGGTCCCGCACGTACTCCACGACTCGTCTCATGAGCCCGCCGTCGGCCACCTTGTCCCGGAAGGCCAGCCGTAACGTCACGTCCTGGATCTCGCCGGCTGCGGCGAGCCTGAAAGCTGTTGGGATTGTGTACTCCGCCTTGTACAGGTCCGCGATGTCCAGGACGAATGACGTGGCACCTCCGGAGTGCACGAAGCCCAGTGCTGGGCTGGCGCCCAGTCCCACGATCGCCGCGTGACACACCCCGTACAAGCAAGCGTGGCCGGCCGACAGCAGTCGGTTCACGTCGTCGCCGGCAGCGAAGGCATCGCCTGGCTGGTAGATCCGTCCCTTCCACGGCACTGCGAACTGCTGGGCAGCCTCACGGTAGAGGCGTTTGACGCGGGCACCTTCGCGGCCACGCAGCTGCTGCATCGTCGCCGCGCTCACGTCTTCACCGGGCAAGCGCATGCCGTACATGCGGCGCCACGGCTAGGCGTTCCGGGGCGCGGGTGACCAGGTAGGCCTGGCGTTCGATGAAGCGGGCTCCGCGGCTGGTACCGATACCGCTGGCGTACATCGGTACTCCTCGCTCGCCCACCCAGCAGATCGCGGTGCCGGAGTCGGCGAGCAGGCGAACGGCACCGGAGGTGATGCGCGTCCCGGGTCCGAGCAGCAGCGAGGCGACCATGGCGGCCGGGACGCGGATGACCCGCTCCTGGTTGACGACGACGGCGTTGTCGTCGTGGTCGACGTGGCTGCGCTCGACGTAGACGGTCGAGATCCGGTCTTGGACGCGGTGGAGGTCCTGCGGCTCAGCCAGCCACTACATCTGAATCACCGACCGGTGCCAACGTCAGCAGGCCGCAGCCGTACGCGCGAGCGCGCCCGCACCCGTTGAGCAGCGCGGCGCAGGCCAGCTCGGGGTCGGCGACCCGTACCAGCCCTTCGGCGGTCGCGGTCTGCAGCACCACCCGGCGGTGAGAGTCAGGACCGTGGCCCTTTCGGAACTCCACTGCGGCGCGGCCGGCCAGCCTCAGCTGCCCCAGGCCTTCGACCTCCACCACGGTGAAGCCCCACCGAGGGAGCCGCTGGGCGAACCAGTCCAGCTGCTGGGCCGCGGTGCGCTCCGGGACGAGCTGCCCACGGGGGCGCTGCTGCGCGAGCCGTTCCCGCTGACGTGCCGTGGTCGCGGCCGGCGCCTTGGTACTGCTGACAGTGTTCGCACGGAGCCGGAAAGCGAACTCACGCCCGGTAACAACCCGTGCCAGCAGCGGCGTGTAGTCGCGCACGAGAGCTTGTGGGTCGGCGCTGCCGGGCCAACCGGCCTGCTCCACGACGTGGTCCCATGACGGGCGGGAGTGGGTGAGTACGAGCAGCGCCGCGCGGTGCGCTTCGGGCTCCAGGCGCCACAGCGTCCGCTCCTGGACCGGCTGCTGGGACAAGGACCCGAGCACCGCGGCGTGTACTGCGTGCGGGTCGGTGAGCAGCCGCTGCGCGCCGCGGCGCAGCGGGTTGAGCCAGATACGGGACAGGTAGGGCAAGACTCACCATCCCAGCAGGGCGAACGGGTCGTGCGCTGCGGTGGCTGTGGGCGGTAGCCCTGTCTGGACCTCCAGCCAGTGCTGCTGCACGCGGCGGCTCGCGTAGCGACGGCCGTAGGGGTCGAACGACAGCGGCAGGTCCTCACGCACCTCCTCGCCGTCCGGCTCGTCCAGCACGGCCGGCAGCTGGATGCGGTCTGACACCTCACCGGACCGCCGAGCGCGCTCGCGGGTGGCCGCCGATGCCTGCCAGGGCACGTTTCTGAGCACCGTCAGGGGGTCGCCCTGCCACAACGGTCCCGCCTGCGCGGGGGCGAGCAGCAGCGGCTGCGTGGGGGCGCAGGAGCGGCGGCCCAACGCCAAGGGGAAGGCGGGGCTGCGCACGGCGTCGGCCAGCGCTGTGAGGAGCTCGCCGGGACCGCTCACTGCCGCCAGGAACACGGCCTCCTCCAGGTAGAACCGGGTGGTGACGTGCGTGGGTTTGGCGGGTGCGGTCGGCTTCTGCTGGCCTTTGGCTCCGACGGCCGCGGACAGCAGCGGGCCGCCGTCGAGCCGGCTGACCGTGTGGTAATCGCGGCGCAGCTGACCGGGCTGGTCGATGCGGACGCCGAGGTCCAGCCGGGCAAGGTCGGCGATGGGTTCGCTCCGGCGGCGCCCGGACGCGGCGGCCAGCATGCCGACGATGCCGCTCTTGGTGGGCTCGTTGCCGGTGTCGCGCCGGTTGTGCCGGCTGCGGGTCCCCCAGGACTGCAGGGGCCCGGCCAGCCGCAGAACCAGGCATGCCTGCCCGTCGCCCTCGTGATCGGCGGCGTAGGCGGCCTCCCGCACCGGGTTCACGCTGGAGTGGCCGCAGGCACGTCGGCGCTGACCGCCTCCAGCACGCGGGTCACGGCGTCCTGCAACCCGACGAGCTCTCCCAGCGCGGCCAGGTCTGCCTCCTGCTCGTCCCCGGCGCGCGGCTCGTAGGTCGAGACCAACAGCCGGGGCGGCGCGCACCACAACCGTGTGCAGCGGGCGAGTTCCTGGTTGAGCCGGGCCACTGACCGCCGGGCGATGCCGGGACCGGTCACCGGTTCCTCAAAGGCCGACACCAGGTTGACCGGCTGGTCCTGACGCACCACGAAGGTCACCAGGTCCGGTGTGGTGCGGTGGGCGAACGAGCTCTGGTGCCCGGTCGGCATTGATGTGACGAAGCCGAGCAGGAACGCTTTTAGGGCGGCGCGGACGGTCGCCTCGTCACCGTCGAGGTTGTCCCGGAGCTGATGGACACCTACCGTTGCGTAGCGGTAGAGCGTGGCGGAGGTGAACTCGACCGTGCCGATCATGGCGGCGCCGGTCTCACCGGCCTCGTTCTCATCATCGACGGCGGTGAAGTAGTCGAACTCGGTGTCGATGGCATGCGTGGACAGGGCGTGCGCTACCTGCGTCGCCGCATCCACGTTGAGCGTGGCCAGGTCGGCGACCATCCGGCCGAACAGCGCGACGTCGACTGAGTGCCCCGACCGCAGGGCCGCCTGAACTGACGCCTCGTCGAGCTGCTGGCTGTGGTTCATGCCCTGTTCGACGGTTCTGGCGAGCTCGTCGAGCTGTTGCTGGCCCAGGAACAGCAGGTACTGGGTGTCCTTGGGGCGTTTGCCGTCGACTTTGAGCTTCATCGCGGTCAAGGCCGCCAGCGACCAGCGTTCCGCCGTCTCGGCATCGTGACCGTTCGCGGCGAACCGCCGTTCCAGCAGCTCGCGCAGCGCCTTTGTCCGGGTGCCCAGTGACAGCTCGACTCCGGTGTCGGCCTGAGCGAAGGACTTTCTCGTCGCCCGCTTCCAGGCCTGGGAGGACACGCGGGCCCGGCGGGCGCCGCCGTACACGGCCTGCTTAGGCGCTCCCGCGTCGTCCCGGTTGAGGTTGGAGGGCGGCACGGTTTGCAGGACGTGCACGTCTACGTAGAGCTTGGTCATCGCGCTCCGATCGGGGGTGTTGGCGAGCCGGTGGAGTTCTGCCTGTCGTACGGCGCGTAGTAGTCGCCGCCCCAGCGCCGCCGGACGCGTGCGACCCCGGCGGCCGTTTGCCAAAGCACGAGGTCCCGCATCAGCCGGTCGTAGTCCAGGGCGTGGCCGCCGGAGGCGCTGGAGAACTGCTGGACCAACCCCCGCAGGTGCACCGCAAGGGTCTCCACCGTGCTCGACTGGGCGGCGGCGACGAGCCGACGGTCGACGGCTTCCGGGCTGAACTTGCCCGCCTGCCTCAGTGCGCGCGCGGCCGCGCCGAGGCTAGGCCCTGTTCGGTGCATCAGTGCCTGCTGCGACTGCTGGTGCAGCCCGAACAGGCTCAGTGCGATGTGCTCGGCCCGGAGCTGGCTGCTCACCTCGCCCCGCCCGGTGAGCTCGGTGTAGAACGGCCAGACACCCGGCACTACCCCGGCTCGCGTCCCAGACCGCGACGTAGGGCCGCCAGGTCCTCGCCCGGGGGCAGCGCTCGGCTTGGTCCCCACCAGCCGCGGGCCCAGTAACGCGAGGGCGACCGCTGCCTGGACGGTTGCGCGACGGGCTGGTCAGCCATCGGCTCTCTCCAGCTGATCGGACCGGGCGGCGGGGCCCAGGATGTCGTTCAGAGCCTTGCCGAACGCCGCCTCGGCAACGCTCAGGCGCACCGTCCACTCCCGGCCACCCTGGTGGAACGTCCGCCCGGCGAAGGCGCGCATAGGCGCCGCGGCCAGGGCCTGGGCGGCTGCGGTCAGGGAACGCTGTCGGGCGGTGGCCCGCCAGGCCTGCCCGGCCGCCTCGACCTGCTCCGGGTCGCGTTGCAGGCCCGACAGCAGGCGGCGGACCACCGGCGTGAGGTCTTGGACGAGCGTGTCACCGAGCCGCTGGCTGCGGTCCCACGGCGTGCGCTCGCCGCCGGCCGCCTCCCGCAGGTGGTCATCCAGGTGGTTCGCCGCCTTCTGCAGCTCACCCGCCTGCAGCGCCACAGTGACCAGCAGCTCCCGCACCGGGTTGTCCTCAGGCAACGCTGAGATCGGTAGCGGGATGAGGTCGACGAACACGTCCTGGACGACGGCGAACTGGTTGCCGTAGAACACCTGAACGGCCAGCACCTGCAGGCGCAGGTCAGGGCTGATGACCTGCAGGTCCCCCAACTCAGCGAGCTGGCGCAGGAGCAGGCTGCTGGTCTGCGCGGCGCCGCTGGCCTCGCGGGTGGCCAGCAGCGACTGCAGGCCCCGCCAGACCGCGATTCCAGAGCGATGTCGTAGGGGTCGTTGGGGGCTTTGGCCCGCCTTGGGTTTGTCCTCCCGCCGCCAGGCGGTGTGCGGCTCGTACTCCGGCAGGCCACGAAGGCGGTCCCCGGCGGTCAGTACGACACGGGAGACGACGACCTCCTGGCCGTCGTGCACCTCCGCCAGCAGCCGGACCCGCCGGGACTGCCAGGTCAGCAGGTCCAGCAACCCCGACGCCTCCCGCTCAACCCAGCAGGCGTCGGGGGGCGGCCGCCGCCGCCAGTGCGGCTCACCCAGGGTCAGGTCCGTCGACGCCCCCGAGCAGGGCGTGTTGAGACTGATCGTCTCCTGAAAGCAGGCACCCACCGGCACGATCACCCCGAGCTGGCCGACCGGCCCGGTCGGGTTGCCGGTCGTCTTGCCGGCCAGGACTCTTGGGTCACCGACCGCCCCGGACTTGATCGCCGCTGTGTCCACCGCCTGCGCGACCAGCAGAGCCAGAGCCGCGTCCGGCGGGGAAAGGGTGGGCGGCTGCGCCTCGGTGCGGGCAGCGAACAGCGGCACGTTGTTCCCGGCGGGTTGGTCGGGCTGCAGCAGCGACACCGGCTTGGTCTCGTTCTTTGCGGTGTGCAAACCCGCCACCTGCGCGAACGGGGCGGTGGGGCTGAACAGGTCGAAACGCGACCGGTGCTCGTCCAGGTAGTCCAGCAGCCGCGTGGTGGAATCACCGGGCCGCTCCAAGCGCCGTTGCCAGGCCAGCGCGTCCTTGGGTAGTCCCAGCGCGTCCAGCCAGACCGGCAGCAGCACCTGGCGCAGCACCGCTACCGCGCCGAGCGCATCGGCCAGGTCCAGCCCGTCGACGGCGTCGGGCTGCTCGGCTAGGTCTCGCAGCGCCAGGCGCTCCGGCCGACCGGCGACCAGGACCGGCACCCACGGCCGGTCAACCAGGTTGAAGCAGGCCACGATCGTCATCACGAGGTCCGCTCGTGCAGCAGACCGAGCTCGGTGTCGTAGGACAGTCGCCACAGTCCAAGCGTCGCTGCGCCGCTGGCGTCGAGCTCCAGCGCCCGCGCGCTGCGCAGGTAGACGTCGTGCGCCCAGCCCGGTAGCGGGCCCAGCTCCTGCCGCGCCGCCGCGTTGAGCTGCCTGGTCGCTGGTGAGGCCGGCAGCCGTACGGCGCTGGCCGCGACCTCACGGTGCAGCGTCGGGTCGGTGATGACGGCCTGCCCGGTCGCGCCCAACCAGCGGCCGTCCAGTGTCCGGTAGCCGTGCCCGTCCCGCACCACCAGCGTGACCTCCACAGAGTTCTCACCGTCGCGGACCACGGCCGCGACCTCGTCGTCGTCGACCTCGGCAACATCCATCTCGTGCAGGCCGGCGAGCGTCGGCAGCGCCTGGCCGCGCACACCAGCTAGCAGGAAACGCCGGGCGTCCGCCTGCCGCCGCTCGCTCTGCTCGTCCTGTTCGGCCCGTCCGGCGACCAGCCGGTCCCGCCAGCCCGCGGGGACCTGTTCGTCTCGGGCGTAGCCGGCGGCCACCAGGTCCGGCACGTTCACGGGCAGGTCCCAGCCGCGGTCGAGCCCGGCCTGCACCAGAGCCGCCGCCCGCAGCAGCAGGTGCTCGCCGTACACCGCCCGGGACCCGCCGGGCAGCAACGGGACCGCGTCGCCCTGCCACTGCAGACCCGTGACGACGACCTGCGGGTCGCGTAGCTTCACCGGCCGCGCCCCTTCGGGTCGCTGGTGGCGGTGCAGCCGCCCGGCCCGCTGCAGCAGCAGATCGATCGGGGCCAGGTCGGTGACCAGCAGGTCCGCGTCGATGTCGAATGACTGCTCCGCCACCTGCGTAGCTACCACGACCCGGCGCGCCGGCCGGGCCTGCTCCCCCGGCCCGAGCTCACGCAGCAGCGTCTCGGCCCGGTCGGTGCGCGCCCCCGCGGTCAGCCGCGCGTGCAGCAGCACGACGTCGTCGGCGAACAGCGGCCGCAGCGCCCGGTAGGTCTGCTGGGCCCGGGTCACGGTGTTGCGCACCACCAGGCAGGTCCCACCACCGCCGAGCCGCTCACCGAGCAGCTCAACCAGGCCCGCGTCGTCCTGCTCGCAGACCTGCTCGAGCACCGAGAGCGAGAACGGCCGGCTGGCCCGGGCGCCCGGGCACGACGTCCACCCGGTCTGGACGTTGCCGCCCTCGCGGCGTACCGCCAGCACACTCGGGTAGCCCGGGCTGTCGCCGAGCGGGACGGTGGCGTCCGGCGAGCCGGTCGCGCCTTGGGCGTACGCATCCACCAGCGAGTGGCGGGCCTGCGGCGGCAGCGTCGCGGACAGCAGCACGACCGGCACGTCGGCGGCGGCCGCCCAGCGCAACGCCTCCTGCAGGAACTGCGCCATGTAGACGTCGTAGGCATGCACCTCATCGAGCACCACGACGCCCCCGGCCAGCCCGGCATGGCGCAGCATGACGTGCTTGGTGCGGGTCGCCGCGTACAGGACCTGATCCACCGTGCCAACCGCGACGGGCTGCAGCAACCCCCGCTTGCGCCCCAAAAACCAGTCCGCCGGCGGCTTCGCCTCACGCTGCCTCGGGCTGGCGTACGGGTCGGCGAGGCCGTAGTCGTCGACGCCGGCGTAGGACGTCTGCTGCTGCAACGCCGCCCACTCGCTGTTCAGCGCCCGCTTGCCGTGCAGCAGACCCGGCACCGGCGGGTCCTCAAACGTCGACAGCCAGCTGCGCACGCGGGTGAACATCGGGTCGCTGGTGGCCTGCGTCGGCAGCCCGACGTAGACACCGTCCTGGCCCGAGCGCCCGGCCAGCAGCTCCACGGCCAGCAGCGCCGCTTCGGTCTTGCCCTCACCAGTAGGCGCCTCAACCAGAAGCAACCCCGCACCGTGCCGGGCTGTCTGGGCGACCAGCGACTGCACCGGTCGGCTGTCCCGGCCGAACCGCCGCCGCATCAGGGCGGCGGTGTCCTGCTTCGGCGCCGGTCGCAGCCCCCGCCGCAAACCCAACGCCGCAACAGCGATCCGGGCGCGCTCCCGCGCCGCCGTGATCGATACCCCGGTGGGGTCGTCCACCCCCGGGAAGTGCCGCTCGTCGCTGGCGATCCAGTCCGCCATCACCAGATGGCCGACCGCCACGAGTTGTCGGCTGCGGGTTGGGCTGGCTTGCGGTGGCCGCAGGTCATCGTTCAGCTCGTCTGCGACCCGGATGGCCAAGGCGTGCTGCGCGGCGACCCAGCCTTCACCGCCGCGCATCCACCGCGGCTTCGGTTGCAGTCTCCCCCGGCTCGGGACCCGCCCGTGATGACCGGCGAGCAGCGGCCAGAACCACTCGATGTGCTCAACGGGCCAACGGTCCTGTAGGACCTCACGAACGACCAGCGCGGACGCCAACTCATGACGCCACTTCTCCGCCCGCGTCTCGACCCGAGTGGGCAGCCCAGCTGTCTCCACCCGCTGAGCGAGCGCCGGCACCTTGCCTTGAAAGCCAGGTGTGGCCTTACCCAAGTCATGCCAACCACCGAGCAACGCGGAAAGCTGACGCCCGCGACCTCGCGTGATGTCATCCAAGGGCCGGCGAACGGCATCGCTGAGATAGACGTCCCACAAGACCTCAGCCACCGCGGCCGTGTCCAGCAGATGCTGCAGCAGGAGATTGGGCTGGCCACCCGCGTCAGACTTACCCCACAGCACCTCAAGCACTTTCGGTGGCAAGGTCCGCACAACGGACACATCGCTCACGTTGGCGAACCTACCGCGGGTCGCACACAAAATACGCCGTTGCCCTTCGCCGATGGGGTCGACCTGTTAGTAGAGCTCCTCCTGCACGTCGGCAAAGACGTGCAGCGCGTCGTAGTCACCCGCATGGCCCAGCGGCGGCCGCTCCTTGGGTGCTCCCCCGGGTGCAACGTCGGACCAGCCGCGATCACCGGCTAGTTGCGGACCGGTGCGTCCCTGACCCGGCCAGGGCCGGCTACGCCGGCGCCGAGGTGGTGCTGCTGCCCGTGCTGGTGCCGCTGGCCTGGACCACCCGTCGTTGTCGAGGTCCTGGACGACCTGCAATGGTGGCCGGGCAGTGGCGTCGACCTACCAGAAGCGCCAGGTCGCCGTCCCCTGGAGCACGGGACCGGGCATGCGGCTCCTGACTTGGAAGCCGGCAAACCACGTACCCGAGCCTCGCGATGGTAGCCCGGGTGTGGAGGCGGTGGGCGTTGAAGCCGTGAAAGGTGCAGACGTTCACGTTCTCCACTGATCCAGAGTTGGAGGCGAGGATCCACGACGTTCGTCAGGCTCTACCTGGACCCGGCGGCTAAAGCGGTCGTGGTGTGCGTCAGCCACGAGCATGAGAAGACTCAGATCCAAGCGTTGGACCGGACCGCGCCGATCTGCCGGTGCGGCCGGGGATCGTGCACAAGCCGGAGAAGCAGACCAGTCATCAAGACGACGACAAGCGCAACAGGACCACCACCTTGTTCGCCGCGTTGGAGGTGGCGACCGGGCTGGTGACCGACTGATGCTTCTAGCGACACCCCAACTAACGTCGAGTTCCTGGCTTTCCTCAAGGAGGTCGCCCGCACTTACCCACGGCGATTGACACGAAACGCCGTGAGCCCGCTGCCGTCGTTGGGTGTCTCATGTCGTTTGTTCGCGAGATTCCGAGGGAGTTTCTGCAACAGGCGGGGTGCCGGGGTGCTGGCTGCCCTTGCTGCTGATTACCAGGACACGCTCTTGCCTTGGTAGTCCAGGAACTGGAGCCCGCGGTCACCCGCGTGTCGGTCGATTGTGTCGGCGACACCGGGGATGCTTTGCTCGATGGTGAGCTGGGCTCCTGGGCCGCCCAGCTCCGTCTGCACCCAGCCGGGATTAATCAGTAGGAGAGTTCGGGTGTCGCCGGGTTGGCGCGCTGCGTAGCTTCGCATGAGCTGGTTCAATGCCGACTTACTCGCCCGGTAGACCTCGTGGCCACCGCTCGTGTTCAGCGAGATACTGCCCTGGCTCGAAGACATTACCCCGATGGTGCCGGTGGGGGCAACCAGATCCTCGAGCTTCTCAATCACGCGAAAGGGGCTGAGGGCGTTCGTAACCATGATGTCGATGAAAGTTTCCGTGGCGACCGCTTCGACGGGTTCGTCGCCGTTGGTGATCGCGGCGTTAACGAACAGAAGATCGAGAGTCCGGCCATCGAGTCGCTCGCGAAGCGCGGTGATCTGGCCGTCATCAGTCATGTCGAGGTCTTCGACGGTGAGCCGGGCAACCGAGGAGTGGGCGAGATCGTGGAGGCCTGTTCGTCGACCACTTCGGGCGGTTCCGATAACGTCCCAACCTCGTTTCAAGTACTCGCCGGCGAGGGCGAGCCCAAGGGCTCGCGAGGCTCCGACGATCAAGGCGGTCTTGCGCGAGGTTGTGTCAGTCATGGATGCCTCTCACTGAAGATTACCAACGATTGCGTTGGCCGGTCACTGTAGGCGCAGCCGATGTCAGAGTCAACGGTCGCGTTGGCTTGCCTGGCCCTCTTGGTAGCGTCAGCGCATGCCCAGAAACGTGGACAGAACTAGACGGCTGCTCCGTGAGGCCGCGGCTGTCGAGTTCGCCGAGCACGGCCTCGACGGGACCACGGTCGAGCGCATCGCCGCGCGGGCGGGAGTGAATAAGGAGCGGCTCTACAACTACTTCGGCGACAAGGCGTCCCTGTTCAGCAACATCCTGACCGAAGAGCTCAGCCGGATCGCGGACGCCGTCCCCCTGCGCATCGATTCACTGGAGGACGTAGCCGAGTTCTCGGCCCAGTCGTTCGACTACGTGGCCGACCACCCGGACCTTGGCCGGCTCGTCATTTGGGAGGGACTCTCCGACACCGGAGGGCTCCCCGATGAGACCGCGCGCACCGCGCTCTATCGGCAAAAGGTCGAGGCTCTGTCAGCGGCGCAGGACGCGAAGATCATCACGCGGGCCATCCCCGCACCAGACCTTCTCTTCTTGCTCCTGTCACTTTCCAGCTGGTGGGCCTCGGCACCGCAAATCGCCCGAATGATCAGCGGAACCAGCAACCCCCGGTCGGCCCGCGTCGAGCGCCGAGCGGCGGTCGCCGCCGCTGCGCGACGTCTGGCTACGCCCGACGAGCCGCCGCCCTTGCGGTAGTCCCCGACCGAGCCGGTGGACCTCGCGGCGCAGGCCGCTCTCAAACAATCGGGCCAGCTTCTTGGGGTTCTCAATTTGGCTGCCGAGGGCGGCGACGGTCTCGGCGAGCTCGCCTGCCGTTGGCGGCGATCTTCTTCCTTGCGGCGCTGCTGGCGCTTGCGGCCGCTGCTGGCGCTGAGGCCTCGGCGGCCTTTCACCGGGTGTCCGGTCCAGATCCGTCGGCCGCCTCGACGGTCGTGCCGCTGCTGGCGCCGGCGTCAGCGGTGCGGTCAGGCCGCTGCCACCCAGACTGGACGCCGCGTAGCACCAGCCAGGCGCCCACTGCTGATAACTAGCATTACCCGCATCCCCAAGCGCGTCCTGCTACCGATAACGCGCTGAGCGAGGCAGACTAGCGGCCGACAAGCACTTCCGATAACAGGAGGCGGGTCGGGTGGCGGTCAGCGCCTATGTACGAGGCCTCGACGCGGTGCTCGCCGACCGGTACCAGGACTACCGGGCGCACCTGGAGGCCTTGCCGCTGGCGGCTGCGACCCGCCGCGCCTACGCCGGTCGGGCCGGTGGCTACCTGGCCTGGCTCGCCGAGCTCGACCCGGTCACCCGCCGCCGCCGGGCGAGCCGTTCACCTACGGCCACGCCCGGGACTACACCGTCCGGGACTACCGCGCCCACCTCATCGACACCCGCCAGGCCAAGCCCGCCTCGGTCAACCTCACCCCGGCCGCCCTGGACTCCTTCTACCGCTGGGTCGGCCTCGGGCCGGCCCGCATCCGGCGCGACGACCTGCCCCAGGCCGCCCCCCGAGCCCTCACCGTGGAGCAGACCCGCCGGCTGCTGCGGGCCGCGGAACGCGCCGCCCTGGCCGGCACCGCAGGTGGGGTGCGGGACCGGGCCGTCGTCACCATGCTGCTGTTCACCGGTCTGCGGATCGGCGAGCTCGCCGCCCTGAACCGCGACGACGTCGCGATCAGCGCCCGCAAGGGCGTCGTGACCGTGCGCCGCGGCAAAGGCGAGCGCTACCGGCAGGTCCCGCTCAACGCCGAGGCCCGCGACACCCTCCACGCATGGCTCGACAAGCGCAACGCCCTACCCGGCAGCGACGGACCGGCGCTGTTCCTCTCCCTGAAAGGACAACGGCTCTCTACCCGCGCGATCGACCTCGCCGTCCGCCGGCTCGCCCAGCAGGCCGAGCTCCAAGCCTCCGCGCACACCCTGCGGCACACCTGCCTGACCCGGCTGGTGCGCGCCGGCAACGACATCGTCCTGGTCGCCGAGCTCGCCGGTCACGCCCGCCTGGAGACCACCCGCCGCTACAGCCTGCCCAGCGCCGCCGACCGCCAGGCCGCCATGGACGCCCTCACCATCAACTACTGACCACGGCGATTCTCACAGCCCTGCGCGGAGGACCTTGCGCCGCTGCCAGACAAACCCTGAGCAGACTGACGGTCGCGGCGCGCACGCACCGCGGTTCTAGGTTGAAGTGGCCTGCGGAGGGTCGGTCCGATCCAACCGCGATGAACGTCAGGACATGCAGCGGTTCGAGAGCGCGTCGGCCTGCGCGCTCACGGCCTTCGCCTGGTCGACCAGGCCCTGCGCGGTCTGCTCGGCCCGGGCAGCAGCCAGCCCGGCGTGTTGTGTCTGGCTCGGTACGCGCACCGCGTACGGCTGGACGTCCCCTGGCTGCGCCTGCGGGTCAGTCGCCCCTTGCTGCTGCTGGAGCTGCGCGAGGACCGCCGCGTCCTTGCTCGCGGTCGCAAACGCGTCACTGAGGGTTGAGACGTGGCCGCGAACGGTCTGCGTGGCCGAGGCGACCGTGGCCTGTCCGCTCTCCACGCTCGCTTCGTCACTACCGATGGTCCCGGCGTCGCTGCTGACCGTCCCGCAGTCCGGTGGCCTCGCGGCGTCGTCGTGCTGTTGCGTGGCGTAGTCGGCGCGGGCCCGGGCAAGAGCAGTTGACGCCTCGGTGAGCGACGCCTTAAACGTCAGGTCGTCGCTTGTCAGGGCTGTTGCGGCGTCGTGCAAGGCCGTCAGGTCCGACGCGAGGGCTGAGCCGGCGTTCCGGAGCGCGGCCGCCGCCTGCTGTTGGATTGCTTGCTGTTGCTGTTGCTGTTGCGCTGCCTGGGTGGCTTGCGCGTTGGCGCTCGCCTGCTGCTGTGCCCGGCCGCCGAGCGGGGCGACGGCGACGTTGAAGTCGTCGGCCGTGGCCTTGCGAAGCACCATGTCGGTCAGGATCCCTGCGCTGTTGGGGAGCGTGAGGGTGAGCTCGTCGCCGCTGATCGACCCGATGATCGTCTTGTACGTGCCGAGTCCTTCGCTGAGCGTGAGACTCACCCGGTCGTCGTGACGAACGCCGGTCAGGCTTTCCTCACCGGGCTGGTTCCGGCGGCGGCGGACGTCGACGCGTTGACCTGGTCGAGCGCGCCCGCCAGGGCGGCACCGGTGGCGGTCCATCGGACGTACAGGACCAGCCCGGGTCCTGTCGCGAGATAGGAAGCGTCGTTACCGCCGGCACCAGCGGAGACCGGTGGGGTGCCAGTGCTCGCCGGGTCCCGGGCCTTGTGCACTCCCGCGCCATGGGTACCGCACGCCGCAACAAATGCAAGGGCCACCGCGAAGGACGCGGGCCGATGCGGGTTCACACCCCCCATCGTGGCCCATCTGCGCGTTGCGCGCGGGTGAACCAGGCCCGGTTGACCCCACCACAAGGTGCCCGTACGCTTGTACGTACACGGGAGGTTGGGATGACAGCAAGTGCACGGCTAGAGCTCCGGGTCCGCCCGGACAGCAAGACACGGCTGGAACGCGCCGCCGGGATCGAACGAGTGGCGTTGAGCGACTTTGTGCGTTCCGCGGCTGAGGCCCGCGCCGATGAGGTCCTTCGCGAACATGACGCGACGACCCGGGTCCCCGCGGCGTTCTTCGACCAGCTCCTCGCCGCCCTGGACGCCCCGGCAGTAGCGAACCCGGCCCTGGCCGCCGCTGCCCGCCGAGCCCGGACCGTCATCACCCGCGACTAACTCAGGTGCCCTTCCGTTCCCAGCGGTTCGATCCGGACCTGCACAATGCCGCAGCTTTCACCAGCGGCGAACGATCGCTGGACGTGTGGCTCCGGGAGCAAGCCGTCGCCGCGACCGACCGCCGGACCGCCCGCACTTGGGTGTGGGTGTCCGACGCCGGTGCGGTGGTCGGCTACTACGCCCTGGCCGCACACAAGATCGCGCGGGACGACGTGCCCGCGAGGATCGGCAGAGGCGGGCCGGCGGAAATCCCGGCGGTGCTCCTCGCCCGGCTCGCCCTGCACCTCAACCTGCGCGGACAGAACCTCGGCGGGGTCCTGCTTGCAGACGCGCTCACCCGCGTCGTCGATGCGACCCAGCAGGTCGCCGCACGGGTCGTCGTCGTGGACGCCCTGACCGAACGTGTCGCTGCGTTCTACGAACGTCACGGCTTCCGCCGTGTACCCGGGAGCCTCGTCCTAGTCCAGAAACTGACCGACGTCGAAGCAGCACTGCGCTAACGGGCTGATCGTGTTCACGTGAATCTCGCAGAACGGTCAGGGCCGACGTCGACCCGGACCGCACCGGGCTACCTCGCAACCCATGAGGTGCAGGTCGGTGAGGGCGCCGGCTACACGCCGGCAGGTTGGCAAATGTGTTCCGGTGGTACGGCCTCGACGGGAGTACGGCGGGTCCGGGGCAACCCGTCCGATATGAGAAGCGTCGGGCCGCGGGGCTGAGCCGAGGTAGCCACGCACATGTTCAGCGTGACCTACAGGATCTCAGGTGAGCGCCCAGGTGGCGCCAGTCCCGGCTGACCCCAGCCTGGACGCACCCTTGCTGGTGCGCCGGGCAGCGATGACGGCCCGGACCTACCGTGTTGGCCTGTGGCTGTACCAGCACTCGGAGCGTCGACCGTGATCACACTGGTAGCGCCGCTGAGCCCAGCTCGTTGGTTGACCGGGTGGTCATGGGACGTGCCTGCGGTGGTGCTGACCGTGCTGGCGGTCGTGGTGTACGTGCGGGCGGTCCGGCGGGTACGGGCCCGCGGCGGTTTGTGGAACCGGGCAGCGACTGGCTGGTTCGTCGGGGTCGGTGCCGGGTCGCTGCTCCTGGTGACGTGCTCGTTCTTGGGCACCTACTCCCGGGTGCTGTTCTGGCCGCTGGCGGTACAGGACGTGCTGCTGATGACACTCGTCCCGGTCGGGCTCACCTTGGGCCGGCCTGTAGCGCTGTGGCGAGCGGTGCGCCCGACCCGGGGGGTAGCGGCCTCCCCGGCGCGACGGGCGCTGGGCCGCCTGCTGGGTTTCCCGCTGACCGGCTCGGTGCTGGCCGTCACGCTGCTGCTGCTGGTCTACACAACCGGTTGGGACCAGGCCCGGCTCCAGCACGGTTGGTTGCTGACACTGACCCGGTTGGTGCTGCTCACCGCGGGCTGCGCCTTCCTGTTCCCACTGCTGGGCGTGGACGAGGGCACCGGCCGGACGTCCTACCCAGTCCGGGCTTTGATCGCGTTCCTGGACGGGCTGCTCGACGCGCTGCCCGGCCTGGCTGTGCTGGGCACTGGGCACGTCATCGCGGCCAGCTACTACACCAGGGTCGCCCGCCCGTGGGGCCCCTCACCGGCCAGGGCACAACAAATCGGCGGCACCGCCATGATCGCGCTCAGCGAACTCGTCGGGCTCCCCACGCTCATCGTGCTCCTGGCAGCGTGGGTGCGCAGCGACGCGCGGCAGGCCAGCGACATCGACGCGGCCCTGGACGTCATCGACGCAGCCGAGCAAGCCGCCCGCACCGCGCACAACCAGCCAGCTCAGGACGACCGGCTGCAACGGCCATGGTGGGAGCTCCCGGCCGGTCCGCTGGAGGACCGAACTCGGCGCGGCTGGTCCCCAGACCCAAGGCATCCCGGGCAACGCGGCGGGGACCCAACAGCACGATAACGGCCCTGACAGCACGGTGACGGCCCTGACAGCCGCAGTGCCAGGCCCAGCCACAGCAGGCCGGCACCGCCCCACCCCAGTGGCTGCGCGCCACCCGCCGGCCGGCGAAGACCAACAGAGCATTCGCCAACGCGAACAGCACACTGACCGGCGCGCTCACCCCGAACAGCCGCAGCGGCACCAGAAACGCACCCCACAACGCGCACAACACAGTCAACACCAGCACCAGCAGGTACGACAGGACCGCTTCAGCCCTGCTCAGCGCAAGCCTGCCCGCCCAGCCGGCCGGGCCGGGCCAGCTGTCAACCGCAAGCAGGAAGCCCTGCTGGTCGAGCTGTGGCGCGGCGGCAAGCACACCACCCTCGACCTCGCCGAGCTGTTCGAGGTCGCGCGCTCGACGGTCTACCGAGCCATCCAGCGCGCTGGTGCGCCAGCGGACGAGCAGGAGCCACTGCCCCCACCTCACGCGCCTGACCGCGCCACATAACGCTATGAGAACCGCGCCACTTACCGCTGAAGGTCACATCCAGGTCAAGGCAAGGAGTGCAGAGGCGTCCAGGACGATCAAAATGAGGGAGTGCGGCTGTCTTCGCCTCGGGCTTCGGCTCGGCGCTCGCTGATCAGCTCGTCCCCGAGCCTGGCGTCGCGGCCGGCGGGCCGCAGCGAAGGTGGCCCACAGCCGCTGGTGCGGGTCCTCTCGCCGAGGCACACAGTGACGGTCTTCCCGTCGGTATGGACGTCCTCGGTGTTTAGGGCACAGATCCGGACGAGGGGGTCGGCGTAGAGCACGACGAGGGCGCCGGCGCCGCGGTCGATTGTGTCAACGGTGGCGTTGTGGACGAGCCGGCGGGCGATGATCCACCGCTGTCTGGGTCGGTGTCAGCTGTCGGCTCCGGGCGGCTGGGGTCGGCCGTCGTGCAGGACGAGCTCGTCGTCGGCGATGTCGGCGACGGAGCGGTCGTGGGTGGCCAACACGACCACGGCGCCGCGCTCGGCCTGGGCGGCGAGCACGCCGAGGATCCGGTCCCGGGTGCGGGCGTCGAGTTCCGCGGTGGGTTCGTCGGCCAGGACCAGCTCGGGCTGGGCCACGACCGCGCGGGCGACCGCGACCCGCTGCTGCTGTCCGCCGGAGAGCTGTTCGACGAGGTGGTCGGCGACCTCGGCCAGGCCGACCTGGCTCAGCGCCTGCTCGGCGCGGTCGGCGACCTCAGCCGGTGGCAGCCCGCGGGCCTGCAGGACAAGCTCGACGTTCTCGGCGGCCGTCAGCAGCGACACCAGCCCGTAGCCCTGCAGCACCAGGCCGCAGCGGTCGCGCAGGCCGCGGCGGCGCGGACCCACCAGGTCCGCGTCCCAGTGCACCGTGCCGGTGGTCGCCGGCTCCAGGCCGGCCAGGACGGCGAGCAGGGTGGACTTGCCCGAGCCGGAGGGGCCGGTCAAGGCCAGGGTGCCTCCCGCCGGCACCAGGAGCGAGACGTCCTGCAGCACCTGGCGTCCGGCCCGGACCACGCCGAGCCGCTCCGCCCGCAGCTCCCGCATCGCCTCAGCTCCCGGCCTGGTCGGCGCTGACCCGGCCGTCACGCAGAACCACCGTGCGGTGCAGCTGCCCGGCGACGTCCTCGTCGTGGGTGACGACCACGATCGTCGTGCCCTGCTCGGCGGCATCCTGCAGCAGGGCCAGGACCGCCTGCCGGCTGCCGGTGTCCAGCTGGCTGGTGGGTTCGTCGGCGAGCAGCAGACGTGGTGCTCCGGCCAGCCCGACGGCGAGGGAGAGCCGCTGCTGCTCGCCGCCGGACAGCGCGGCCAGCGACGACGACCGGACGTGCCCGAGCCCGAGTGCCTCCAGCAGCTGCTGCGGGTTCGGCAGCGGCCGGTCCCGCCGGCGCGGGACGGCCCGCTGCGCGAAGCCGATGTTGGCCGGCGCATCGGCGTACGGGAGCAGGTTGCGGGCCGGCCCCTGCATGACGACGCCGATCTCGGCCGCCCGCAGGGCCAGCAGCTCCCGTTCGGTCATCGCCCCGACGTCGTGCGCGCCGACCAGGATCCGGCCCCGGGTGGGGCGGTGCAGACCCGCGAGCAGGGTCAGCAGGGTCGACTTGCCCGACCCGGACGGCCCGAGCAGGGCCAGGCTCTCACCGGGTTCGACCTGCAGGTCCACCCCGGCCAGGGCGGTCACGTCCTGCCCGTCCACTCGGTAGACCATCGCCACGTCCTGCACGCTGACCGCGAGGCCGGTCACGGTGCCGCTTCCCTGAGCACTGCGGGCCTGGCCTGCCTGAGCAGCCCGAGCGCAACGCTGACAGCCGAGAGCAGGACCACGACGGCCAGCCCGGCCAGGAACAGCACCAGGCCGCCGACGTGCGGTGCGTATCGCAGGTCCGGCGGTCCCGGGTCGGGCAGCTCCGGCACCGCGGGCAGCACCAACGTTGCGGCACCGAGTCCCCCCACGACGCCGAGCACCAGGGCGGTACCCAGCACCAGCAGCTGCTCGGTGGCGGCCGCGGCCAGCAGGCTCCGGCGGGGGACCCCGACAGCGAGCATCGCGGCCATCTCGAACGCCCGCCTGCGGCCGGACAGGTACAGCGCGACCGCGGTCGCAGCCGCCGCCAGCAGCGCCGCGAGCACCCCGGCGTAGGCGAACAGCTCCAGGCCCAGGGCCGGCGCGGTCCGGTCCAGCAGGGACCGTCGGGCCGCGGTAGTACGGACCTCGACGACCTGGAGCCCGGCGGCGCGCAGCCGCTCCGCCGCGTCCACCGGAGCACCGTCGGACAGCCACACCTGCTGCTCGGCGAACTCCTCGAACCGGGGCAGCGCCAGCCGGGCGGCGTCGAGGTCCACCAACGTCGCCTCCCGCCCCTGCTGCGGCACGACCCGCAGGGCCGGTTCGGCGGTCACCGGCACCGGCGGCCCGGTGAAGTTCGACACCGACGGTTGCTCCGGGTGCTCGAACACGTCCTGCCCGGGCGCGACGTGCAACGGCCAGGCCAGCGCACTGCGCAGCAGGACCGCGGTCTGGTTGCCGCCGACCGTGAACTGCCAGTCCACGGCGCTGACCTGCGCGCCGACGCTGGAACTCGTCACGCCTATCGCCTGCTGCTGGTGCCAGCCGCCGGCGACGGCGAGATCGAGCGGCACCACTCGCCAGGCCGCACCGGAGCGCTCGACCACGCCGGTCAGCCGCAGGTGACCGCTGAGGTCGCGCTCCGATGAGGGGGCGGCGGCCCCGACGACGACGCCGGCCAGGGTGCAGCCGCCGGAGCAGCCGCTGATCCGCGCGGCGTACCGGTGCGCCCCCGTGCGCACCGGACCCAGCGGCAGGTCGACCTGTGCGCCCGCCCGGGTGAGGAACACGTGCAGCTCGGACGGCACCGTCGGTGGCTGCACCGTCGTCACGTCCAGGCCGATCTCCCGCCCGGTGATCCGGACCGGTGGCGGGGCGCTGCGCCCGATCCCGGCCGCGACCTGCCCCAGCGGCTGGTCGGCGAAGTCCGCACGCCAGTGCGCAACCCGCGGCAGGGCGGCGCTGTCGACCGCCAGCACCGTGCCGCGCAGTCCGCCGAACGGCAGCCACCGTTCGGCCGCCATCGCCCAGCGGCCCTGCGGGTCGACCTGGCGAACCACCCGGCGCAGGTCCGCGGTCCCCCCCGTGCGGACCACCAGCACGGTCGGCGCCCCGACGTCGGTCGCGGCCCGCTCGGCCCGGTTGCCGCCCGCTACCAAAGACCCGTCCACCGCGAACGTCGCCAACCCCACCGCCACGGCGAGCAGCGCCGCCAGCCGCAGTCCGGCCGGACGCCGGGCAACCGTACGTACCGCCAGGAACGCACCAAGGCGGCGGCTACCACGCGTGCGGCGCACCAGCGCCCGGCACGCCGCCGGCAGCAGCGGCACCCCGAGCAGGGCGACGACGACGACCATCAGCAGCGGTACGAACAGGGTCAACGCGGAACCTCGCCCACCGGCGTGCAGGCCGCCCCTGGCGACCAGGACCACCAGCCCGAGCGCGGCCAGCGCCCCGGTCACGACCTCGATGGCGGCGGTCGCCCGGGCCGGCCCCACCTCACCGGTGCGCCGCCACTGCTCCAGGACCGACCGGGTCAGGACGCGGCGGCCGGCGAGCAGCGCGGCCAGGACTCCCCCAGCGAAGGCCGCGGCTGCGCTCAGCACCGACGGGAGCCGCACGACGACAGGGGTGCCGGGGACCAGGACCGTGGCGCTGAGCAGGTGGACCGCGGCGTCGGCGACGAGCAGCCCCACGGGGACGGCGAGCAGGAGCAGCAGCAGCGGCTCGAGCACCCCGAGCGCGAGGGTCGGACCTGCCCGGTAGCCGCGCAGCTTCGCCAGGGCCACCTCGCCGGCGCGCGCCTCGCTGGCATCAGCCACGACCAGCCGAAGGACGACAAAGGCGAGCGCGACCAGCTGCAACGTGACGACCAGGACCGACCTGGACAGGTCGGTACGGTCCCGGTCAGCCCGGTCCAGGACGTGCGGCAGGCCAGTCAGCAGCTCGGGCGGACCGCCCTGCCGCGCCAACGCCGACCGGAAGCGAGCAAGCTCAGCGCGCAACCGCCCCTCGCCGTCCTGACGCACCAGCGTCGGGTCCAGCGGGAGCTGCACGTCGGCCTGCACCTGACCACCGACCACGACGACGCCCAGCCCGGCCCGTGAGACGAAGCTGGTGTCCAACGAGTCCGGTCCATCACCCAGTGCCGGCTGGGCGTTGAAGTACGGCTGGTTGAACCAGAACCTGTCGGACTCCGGCAACGCGTAGATCCCCCGGACGACCAGCGGCCGCTGACCGGAGGAGGCCGGCCGGCACACCGGCTTGCCGATCCGATCCAACGGGCAGAGGGTGAACACCTGCCCCAGCTGCCGTCCGGTCGCCCGCTGGGTGCGCTGGCTGATCAGCACGTCGTGCGCGCCTGTCGGGCAGTCCCCGACCACGACGTGCAGGTGCCCGCAGGCGCCGTCCCGCCACATCAGCCGGGTCTGGCCGTTGTTGAACCCCGGTGTACCGGGGGCATAAGACCTAGTTTGCAGCGACAGGATCTGTCTCGGGTAGCCGTGCGGCACACCCGCCGCGGCAACCGCCTTGCGAAGCTGCTCCAGCGGGGCGCCGCCCATCAGGATGGCGTCCAGCCCGGTGACGTCAGGCGGCGGTGCAATCAGGGCGTCGCGCAGCACCGACTCCCCACCGGCGCGCAGGTACAGCGGACCAGCCGCCGCCGCCGCGACCGTCACGACCGCGACCAGCAGCACCGCCAGCGACACACCCCGGCGGAACCACAGCGCCCGCAGCGCCAAGGTCAGGCTCGGCAGGGGCACCGATGCATCGTCCCTCGGCAGACCGCGCAAGGTGGCCGCAGCAGCACCGTCCAAGGTCTCAACTCGGCCACAGGCTCGGTTGTCCCCGAGCCTGCAACACACCCGCAAGACGGCAGAACCCATCGGGACTGGTGGTGGTGCCTCACCGGCGGCGACCAGCGAGTACAGCGGCAGCATCTTGTCCAGGCCGGTCACGTGCAACGCCAGGGCGACCTGGTCGCGGGGTGTCGTTCAGGGTGTACCCCAGCCTGACGTCAGAAGTTGGGCAAGCCGGAGCGTCAGGTTAGGGTGGTAGTGCGACCTGATGGACACTCGTCCCTGCGGGTCCAGGGTCTTTCCTGACAGTCTCGGCCCAGGGGAGCTTCATGAGCGGGCAGCGGGTCGGCTATACCCGGGTCAGCAGCCTGGACCAGAACGCCGACCGGCAGCTCGACGGTGTCGCGCTGGACCGGGTGTTCACTGACAGCGCCTCAGGTCGAAGCACCGCCCGGCCGGAGTTGGAGGCGTTGCTGGCGTTTGTCCGGGACGGTGACACGGTGTTGGTGCACTCGATGGACCGCCTGGCCCGCAACCTGGATGACTTGCGCGCTCTAGTCCGCACGCTGACGGCCCGGGGGGTGCGGGTGCAGTTCGCCAAGGAGCAGTTGACCTTTACCGGCGATGACACGGCGATGGCGACGTTGCT
>JAABUR0100003178.1_pt1 | contig 23363 bp, 13 predicted proteins | sample 5560091 | NCBI WGS metagenome assembly JAABUR01 (sample SAMN10711879, study PRJNA513375) | rock metagenome | isolation source: Antarctica rocks | place: Antarctica: Victoria Land, University Valley sud
AATTTATACCATCTTTCCAACGGAAGCATCCTGAAAGTGCCGTCCTGTCCGTGAACCAGTATCATGTGGGTCTCCGAAAGTGCGGCTTCGTAACTACCAACCCACGTTTGCTTGTTGTCAAAGTCTTCCATGAACCAAGGCAACGTTTCTTCATAACGCAGCTTTGACTCAGCCTTTTGCTCGTCGGTTTTGTCATTTCGATAGATTTGCTGCGTTTTTTTCTTGAATGCATTCAGCTTCTTTTGGCCTCCTGTGTTCGCTGATGGTGCCACCTGAGCCATCTCTGCCTCCCGCGCGGCATCCCTCTGAGCCTTGAGCAACTCTTGCCTTTCCCTCTCCTTGCTATCAATCAGACCGTCCTTAGAGTCTACTCCATCCATCGCCATATCATCGTCCTTGTTCCCACCTCCACCACCAGGCGGAGCACGAGGATCTCGGCGGTGCAGCCGTACTGGTCGAGTGAATTCCTCGGTGTTCTGTGGGTCAACACTCTTCTTACTAGCAAATCGGATAACATGATGCCGTAACCCTTCCATGAAAGCCCGCTTTGTCGTCACCAGGGGGAAATCCGTGTATGGCGCCAAAGCAGGGGAACTGAAGCCGCTGGTTTTGATTTCTGAGTCGTCAGGAAGATTGGGAATGCTAGGCGAAGGGCGTCGAGGTGGTACGACCATAGGTCTCCCAGGGTGTTGCGGCATGACTTGCGTTTGGCCTTGGCCAGGGACTGAACGGCCATTTGAATGAGCACCACCAACTCCGTTTATGCTAGGAGTTCCCTGCGGGCGTGGCTTGTTTCTCGGCTTTGGCCTAACCATAGGATCTGCAGGTTTGGGTCGGCGCATCACTTGCGGCTGTCCACCGGTGGGTGTCCGGCCTGGGGTGCGGTCAGCTGGGGAGGCACTCATCATTGTGACGCTGATGGATTAAATTCAGAAGAACTGGATTGATGATAGACACTGATCGGGATGGGTAAGGTGACTTGAAAGGTGTTGGTGAGGGGCGCTGTGAATTGGCCTGCAAATGGGGCACAGGGATTGGTTGCGCAGTTCGCAATACTTGTTACTATTTCCTCATAGTGACATAGTAGCATCTGCTGAAGAGACAGTGAGGGTGAGGGTGAGTAACCCTCAATAAAGGCGACGGCGTCTTTGTTGCTTTTCCCAATTGTGCTGCGGACGTTGCTGGCTAGTTGCAGTTAGCGGTATTCAAATACCGGCATAACGCTAAAGCCCTAGCGTTAGTGGCATTGAGGCTCGTTGCAGATCACTGTCACTTTCGCAGCTTCGCTCCATTGGAATGGAACTAATCACAATTGAGTCCTCAGTCCATGAATAAGGTATCAAGTTGGTCGAAATATCGCTGTATTGTTGCAAGGTAGACCGTAATTTACATGCTTGAGGTGACCATACATGTTTGATTACTGGCTGACGTAGGTGAATACACAAGAGAGAGGGGACTTATGGCTGGACATATTCAACTGAACGAAAGAGCAGCTATGCAGTGATTGGGAGAGCTTGTAACAGCTATTCGTTATTTAAATTGCTGGTACTGTCTGTGAATCAAACGTGCTCTCAAGTCTCAAGGGCGACAAGATGGACGATCTACCAATTCCTACGGCCAATGACGGCTTGCAAAAAACTATGGATCTCGAAACCCACTTGCGAGGAATGATCCTCAGTAACGGTAGCCAAACTTCCGCAGACCTACCGGTGGTTCAGCAAAATAACCAAGCTCAACAACAACCACCTGCGAACCAAGCGCAGCAATTAACGTCAGGCAAACAAAATGGCCAATCCCAGTCCCCAGGTAGAGCTCTTCCAGCGTCACGTCAGCAATCACCGGAAGTCCAGGGAAGACAGCAGGAAGGTCGGACCAGAGGGCACCAGCCTCTGGCTCCATCCATCAGATCAGTTGGTAGCCTCAGCTCGCACCCGCCAGGCACACGACGGTCTTTGCAGAATCCTACTTTTTCCCAAGCTCAGCAGGGTCAGGATGCCCATCGACCTGCGTATGGGCAGTCTAGTGTGACTCCGAATCCTCATTTCAATGGGAGACGTAGTTACCAACCAGTCTACCAAGAATCTTTGCCAAATACTAGCCGAGATCGCGTCCAGCATGGCTTAAACGGACAGCAACCCGAGTCGCGGCACCCTTATGTGGATGTCCGTGGCATGCATGCAGTGCCTAATTCGACTTCTATGTTGAACTCAGCAAACTATCGCCCCCATAGATCTCTACCACCACAGCAGTCACCTTACGCAAACTTCGCCACCCGGAACCAGAACCAGCACGCGCAGTATCCCCGGCCTATACCCCTTAACCGGCAACTCTACGAACCAAACAGCCCTCAGCCTCAAAATCACAACCAAAATCGACCAACAAGCAACTACCAAATGTCCGACGCATCAGTACGAGCACAAGCCGTGTTTCTGGAACAGCTAGCCGGCGTAGAGATCCCTAAAGCTGCCATCAGTCTAGACGAGCTTCAAGAGAAAGAAGTTCTGAGGCTAGTGCTCGAGGAGGTCTGTTGCAAAACTATCACCGAGCATGAGCGTAAGAAAGACGGCGCCTTCGACGAGAAATCGGTTAGCTTGAAATGTTTTGGTAGTCTCGCCTCTGGATTTGCTACGCACTCAGCAGACATGGATCTGGCACTTGTATCTCCACACTCGAAGCCCGGATCATCGTCTCCAGAGTCGGACATTCCGAGGCTTCTTGAGAAGGCCCTCTTAGACCTAGGATATGGCGTTCGACTACTCACAAAAACAAGGGTTCCCATCATCAAATTCTGCGAAAAACCTACGCCCGAACTTGCAGCTAAGCTATCAGAGGAGCGAGCCAAGTATGAGAAGGAAAGAGATGCACCGCCAAAGCCTAAGAGGGTAAAGAAGACCGAAGATCCAAAGAAAGCTGCGAAAAAGGAGAACCCCCCCACGGTAGATGGGGCTGCGCGTGACCATATGCAGAGCACCCAAACGTCCAAGGCCACCCAAAATCCTCACCTAGACACTGGACCTAAAACCAACGACCCCGTGAATCTTGATAGTGCGAAGGTCGAGGTTATTGTAGCAGCTACGGCTAAGGAGGGCGGCGTCAATCAAAACTCTAGGGAGATATCTGTTCCATGCATCAACCTTGTTGATGATGCCAAGGTTGACGAACTCAAGCACTTTTCAGCGAGCGTTACTTCTGGCAAGCCATTCTCTCACCAAGATGTTACTAAAATTAATGAACAGAAAACTCAAGATCCTAAGAATCCTAAAGTGGCCTCAGCTGTGAAAACGGAAAAGGCAACCGACTTATCTATGTTTAGTGATGAAGAGCTTGTCCGTTTATATGATCTTGCAATTAAAGAAGGATGGTATGAGCCTGCTGAAAGACTCGTTATCATGAACTTCAGAGAAGCGGTCGGGAAGTATGGTCCCAATAGCGATTACACAGACCTCGCCATCGCGCGTTCGAATCTGCAAGCCTTGACAGATGTTTTGAAAAGGTACCGCGCTCCTCCTGAGCACCATCTTGATTTCCCAAAATCTGGGATCGGGATCCAATGCGACATCAATTTTTCGAACCAGCTGGCTGTGCACAACACTCACCTGTTAAAATGCTATGGACTTTGTGACTGGAGAGTTCGTCCAATGATACTTTTTGTAAAAGCATGGGCCAAGCGTCGAAAGATCAACAGCCCATATCACGGGACACTCTCATCCTATGGCTATGTACTTATGGTTTTGCATTATCTGGTTAACGTCGCTCAGCCATCTGTGGCTCCAAATCTTCAGGTAACCCGCAAAGCTGCGCAAGACAAGTCCCCAGAGAACGGTATTGTGATCAATGGGTACAACGTCCGTTTCTGGAGATCGGACGACGAGATAGTGGATCTTGCGAAACGTGGAATGCTCACCCACAACCGCGAAGACACTGTAGGATCTCTACTTCGCGGCTTCTTTCAATATTTTGCGCAGGGATATAGTGGCTTCTCCTGGTCCACTGATGTACTTTCAATCCGCACAGAAGGAGGTCTCGTATCGAAAGCCCAAAAGGGTTGGATCGGCGCAAAGACTGTCCTCAGTGAGCCAACAGCTCCCGGGCAAGAGCAGAAAGAGATCAGGCATAGGTATCTCTTCGCGATTGAAGATCCTTTTGAGATTGATCATAACATCGCTCGGACCGTTGTACATAATGGCATTATCGCCATTCGCGATGAATTCCGGAGGGCACATCGAGTGATACAAAGCGCAGGGATTGGAGATGGAAGAAAGATAGATAACCTCTTCGCAGAAGCGGAGAGTAAAGAAAATCTGCAATATCGAGCTTTTGGTCCGATGCCGAAGAAGGCCGTTGCTCAAAGTACGAAGGATGGAAAGGAGACAGACGGCCTCAGCACTAGTAAAGCAAAAGAGGTCGGATCTACGAACAAAACCGGTCAAGTAACACCGAGTTCAGTTGGTAACCTTGGAGAAACCGGGACAATTCCCACAAGACAAACCTTGCCAGCAAAGCCGGACACCAGCCTAGCTCCTGCTAAAGACGGAGACATTAGTAACCTACCCAAAGCTGTGAGCGAGAAGTCTCAGCCTCAAGTCAGTAATAAAAACGCCCAAGCGATGCCCCAAAAACAGAGTCCACCATCGAAGCCGAGTGTTAATGGTGCTCTCACTAAAGAGAAGATAGGCGCGGAGCAAAACAAAGCCGGAAACACAGGCAGTCCTCGAGCTAAGATCGGAGAAGGTGGAGTAACACCTAAGAAAAGTAACCACCGTACTAGGAAGGCTGCTCCTAGTGCACCAGCTAATGAGAGAAATGTCGGACCTGTGTACAAGAATGGCAAGGAGGTAGTTGGCTCCTCTGGTAGAATTGGAGAAGCAGGCGTGATACCGCGGAGACCTGAAGATAATACCAAATCGGATGCCCATGCATCCACTGGCAATTTATGAGAGCGGAAAACGGGGGTTTGATGAGCAGTTACCAGAAATCCTAGTCAGAGAGAGTAATTTGTGTGCTAGGTCAACAATAACATGCATGCATCTCAAAGATTTTATTAGAGAGCAAGGCGCTATGGGCTGGTATTCAGAATAAAAGAGCATGTCGAGTGGCACTAGAGCTCACGAAATTACCTCTTGATCGCTGTATTATATCGAAACTTTGATTCAATACTATGTGGACTACCTACCTAAGGTATGCGCAGATATCAATGCACGTGACCTGAGCATAAATTTGATTATCTACTTCAGCCCTACGTATTTGGGGTTAGGGTTGACATCAATCTCTTCCGGAAATCCATAACATTAACCCACGCCAATATGCCCACGGAATTAGAAGAGGTTCGTGTACTCCGAAACTCCACAACCGCAACGGACGTCTCTGAAGCGTCCTTTCATCCAGCTTGTCGAGTTTCTGCACCATGGCAACACTCAGATACGACAGATTGGTACTGTCCCTAAGATTATTCAGGACGTCAGAGCACTACTGATCATGGGCTTTTACGTCGTAGCAACTGAGAATCTAGTCCCCTACTCGAAGACGCAGCCGCAGATCTTCAAGACCGGGCAGCTGACGCCGGTGAAAGACTTGAAGGTGCTGGTCAAGGACTACGCTGTGTGTAGGAGCTCCATCGCCATTGCATTTGCCAACGACATCACGCTGACCTGTCTACCACTCTAGCCCATAGCTAAGAATGCTTTGACCATCCTCATCAATATCTCTACCGATGCCGAGGTCCTTAGGTCCCTCGCTGAGGACGACGCCTTTCTCGAATCTATCCTCCTTCGCATAACAGTATGTCCGTGGTCCCTCTGGAGTCCCACACTTTTATATCCCTCCGAACTGACCAGCAACTACACAGAGCCCTAAAGAACCCAACGCGGATGAGTTCTCCATGCTCTTGGCCAACATGGCGAAATCCGACTCCTTCTCGCGCCTCTGCACGCTCAAGCGCTCCGTTGTTCCCAAACTCTCCGCTTCGTTGCTCGCACTAGACCAATTGATAGATCTCTTCAACCGCGGTGCCGATGCCCACTATAACACCGCCGCGAACTTCGACTACCTAGCCTACCTCTTCGCTGATCTTGCGAAGGTGAGTCTTTCCTTCCCTCATGGTCAACCGTCCGCTAACTGTCTATCTCCTCAGCATCCACAGATTACAACCCATCTCCTCACGCCCACCCCTCACGACCCTTCCCTCCCTCCCCTCACCGCCTTTCTCCCCTTCACAACCCACTCTTCCCATATACGGCGGCTCGGCGTTTCCTCCCTCCTCAAAAACATCGCTCTCTCCCACTCGTCACCTCGGTTTCTTCTTCAGCCACCCTTGTCCGTACTTCCGCAACTACTGCTACCGCTCTGCGGACCTGACCCGAGTTTTACAGAAGTGGAGACGGAAGAATTATTGGCTGAGTTGCAATTCTTAGGGCCAGAGCACAGGAGGGAGGAGGATATAAAAATCATAAGAAACCATCTAGAGACCTTGTTTCTCATAGTGACGAAGGGAGGGGAAATGGGCAAAAACACAATCAAGGAGGCCGGGGCATACGTGATTATCCGAGAATTGCATTTAGAGGTTGAGGATGAGGCGGTAAGAGAAGTATGTGAGAGGGTTGTGCAGGTTCTCATGGGGGATGAGGTCGATGGTGAGGATACCCAAAACAGGCAACGGAGGTTAGGGACTACAACTGGAGGAAGCATGGTTACGCAAAGGGAAGCGGAGGAGGATGACGATGATCAGATTGTAGAGATCTTTTAGAGCTCACAGTCAATCTTACATCTCAGCATTGCAGGAAGCGGAAACCGCTCGCGAAATTTCGAGTTCAGAACCTATCCATGCAGTCCTACAGGTGAATATATGAGCCATCTGTCATTGCTTTTACTGGTAACATCAGTCAAGATCGTGATGGCAGTCTCGAAAAACCATCTTATAATTTTGGAGAATTCACTGCTCCTTATCACAAAGATACCGAAAAACAGCAGTAGAAAAATCATACTTGGAAAGTAAATAAACAAAAGGTGAAATTTTCAAGATGCGAAAGAGACGGGTTGCCAACGTCTTAAAGGCGAAAAGTTAGCTCATGAATGTTGAATCAACATGACTTCTAGTTCGTTTCAACAACTCATGTATTATAGAAGTGAAGTTTTCGTGAGTGTGCTTCGTAAGTCGGGATGGCGAAAGAAGTTTTAGAGGATATGGTTCAGAGATTGGAAAGGACTATTTTGAGAGAGGAGAGATGGAAGAGAGAAGGGGACATGGTATGAAAGAGTGTTGTTTTGAGGTTGAGGATTGGTAGGGGAAGATTAGGTCGCGATGTATGATTTAGAGGGAAGATAGATATTTCGAGTGAGTGCAAGGGCTGATTGTTGCTGCAGTTGTAAAAAATAAAATTTGATATCGTGTCTTTTCGAGAACAAATTTGCTTGAGGATGGGTGAACGTCGAAAAGACTCATTACATTTTCTTTCGCTAGCAAGGCTGCGAGGTTGGGAAAGAGAGGCAGTAAATGATAACTAAGTAAAGGTATTCGTTTTGCGAATTCAGCTATGAGAAGAACTAGTACGAAAAAGAAGGCATAGTACCAAGTTAAAGAGGTATCCTAGAAAGGGGGTGGTTTCCATGAACTCGCTATGCAAAAACTACAAGATTGAACTGTGCTGTTTCATGACCACTAGATAGCATGAAATAACCCAACGAGGCCACTGATCAACCTTGCTTTTGTGAGCTTTCCAAAAACTACTCCTTCTCCATGCCAAACAGAGCATGAACGCTACTATCTGCCAACATCCATCCAGCACATTGTCTGCCAGCTTCAAACACAACCATGAAGGTGAAACTCACCGAGCGAAGCTATCACTGCCTTAACCCCTCTGCTGAAAAGCAGTCAAGATCACAGATGCACTCCCCGTTTAGTAAAGTGCATATCCCCAAAGGCCATGACATAGAACCTCTAGCGAAGACAAACACAGAGAATGCCAGAAAGGTGGATAGGGTAGTAAGAGATTACGAATTTGCCGGTAACCAACATGGCGATGAAAGTCAGGAGATACCAGGCTATCGGAGCGTTTCGTAGCGACGCATAAGGCGGTTGTGGACATCTCCTCTGTCGTGTGAAGGAGCAAAATCCCGGTGTGAGCTCAGATTATTACCGTCATAGGTCGAAGCGGGGCCGTCAGTACTGCTTTGCAGCATGCCTAGGTCAGCGTCATAATATTTTGCTTTGCCGCTGCTCCTGTCTTTCACGGAGGATCTCTTCGATTGCCGCCATATGTCCGGGCCACGCCAGCAAGCGGTATGAGTGACCAAAGCTGCTAGACATTGCAAATTGAACAGCATAGGACAGAACATAGGTAATGGGGAGATAGACTTTGCTATATGCTCGGTAGGCTTCGCGGTCGAAGAGAAAATCTGGTATGAGGATCCTGCTCACATTCGCAAGGCTCGCCTGTATTATCGAAAAGCGATGATGATAAAATGGGCATGTAGGCAGAATAAAGTGCATTCTTATAGTCTGGGAACAGTAAGCCTCGACAATACGAGATCAGTAGTGGCAATTGGACATACACATGAGTGGTGCAATGATCCACATCAGAATAACCAATCCACCAACTACATTAGCAGCAGCCAACCGGGATGCAGACTACTTGAGCCCAATCGAACGTCATACGAAAGAGACCTAATCCAGATCGAATACCGAACTACGAACGTCAGTTTGAAGAAGCTGTGGGTAGCAATCGTTCTACAGACCAAGTCTGCAATGGCAATATTATCAGGGCAAACCACGTGATTACACTGAAGTAATAACTCAACGCAGGCATCAGCAAACCTGGCAAGAAGTACCAACAAAAGAATCAATCCAGATTAGTAGGAAAAATGTCCACCTTCATAAACTCCAGCCATATGCCGGCTTGTATTCCAATATGTGCATTTTGGAACATGGCAGTCGACGTTAATGTTTCAGGCCAGATCATACTTGGTGGTCGTGCAAGATAGCGCCGTGCAAGCCCAGCAGAAGATTACCCAAGGATTGGAGTAGAGATTGTAAGTAAATACTGGTGAACCACAGTTGGCTCCTGATGGTAGAATTTCGCGCGCCCAACGATGACCTGTGAATCAGTCAAAATTTCGTACACCAGACAAGACGAACTAGGCCTACGTCAGTCGCAAATGCAAAGCCAAACAATACGTTGCTGCTGATATATACGTATACATGCTCTTTCTCATTTCATCGCCCTTGAGCGAGTCATAGTTGAAGTCATCGCTTTTTCGATCTGTCGATATCTAAATCTAGTGAAGCTGAAAACCCTTTGTCCACACTGTTCTCATAGACATGACAGGATCATCGTCCCTTTTCAATATCTTATCCCAAACTCCACCAAGAAGATGCCCAAAGAGAAGAGAGATATGACTGGCGTAATGGCGACGCTTGGATAACGAAGGGAGAAAAGGAGATTTGTGACCGATCTGAGGAGGGCACATATTAGAGAAAGAATTCATATACGAGGCGCTACAATTTTTCACCAAGAATGAAAAACTGGAAAAGTCCTTAAACAAGCTTACTGCTGATTGAGGCTGATGTTTCGTCAGTCGCATACAGAAGCCCGTACCTGCGGATACCTGCTCACAGATTCTAGCCTAACAAATAATAAGGCCAAGGACATAATATAATGAACGGAATCGAAAAGAGGCTTACCAGGAAAAGAAGCAGGTTCAACAATGACAGAACCTGTGCCGAATTGTCAAACTCGACTAGTAGACTAAATTGGAGTCCTGAAATAAGAGGAAGAGAGTACCCATCGTAGACCAACGTTTAGTTGTCCACTGGATCCTTCAGAGTCCCTTTATTACTTGTTGCATCAATATCTACGGCTTCTCTTCTATCATGGTTGTCTTCACTATCACTGTTGCTAAAAGGTGGAAGGCCGCTATGAAAGCCACAGTATGCTCCAGTAAGGTAGTGTCTCCAGGCTTGGTAAAAGTAACTGCTAAGCTAGACCAACGCTTATCACGTCTTTCCTGACTCTGGGAACTCGATGTGTCCATATATCCGGATCGCCTCAGCTCTGAGCCCTCAGTAAAGATTGCCGGAAACACAGTACGGCTTTTGCTATTCCTCTTGTCTTTCCTTCGGATATCTTCAACTTTGTCATTTCAACGTCGGAGGAACGGGCACCTAAGCTACGCTCTTGATCCCGGACAGCACCATAAGAGCCTAAGCCTTGACCTGATGGAAGACGTCGAAGAAGTCTGGACTCCGACATGAACGTAGATAGTCGCTGTCTGTAACCTGAAGCTTCTGTTTTACCTATGTCTCAATACCATAACCCCAATATAAACGTTTTTCTGGAAGATCTATATATGAGGTTGCGAATCTTCTTCCTCCTCACACACACCAGGACCTCTTGTGGCCAGCTCACAGACGCTTTGTGGTTTCATGCCCCAGATTTGTCCAGTGAGTGCGACCTCTTAGAAACACCTCGAAACCAGAAGTACCGGCTCTCAGGATCTCCTCGCCATTGATCGAGATACTGTCCTGAATGAGGAGAAGCATCCCATAAGCTTGAATCTCAACTTCTCATTCCACGAGCCTTGGGTATCTGTTGATTGGACCGCCTAATCGACATCAGGTGATTGATCAATACTCCCGTGACTCCCCAGTTTTGGCCCCATCTTGCACTAGCGCGATAACCTTTCGGAGATCCTCGGCTCGGTCGCGTACCACCAAAAACGCGTCCCACTTCTGGTTCCAGTCCTTCAATTTCGACAGCCTAGAGTAGCACACACCATATTCGATTCGGACGCAAGGAGGCATAACACCACCGTGGTCCGTGGTCATCATCTACAAGTCATGCCTTGGCCTTCACCAACGTCTATATACTTCCACCGCCCACCACTGCGCCCTGATACGGTATTATGGACGCCCACAGCAGTGACATAGTTGCGCCTGCGAAGGTGCCGCATTTTGTGTTGAAACCAATCATCAAAGAACTTGTTCGCACACAAGTATGCTTTCCCAATTTGAAGCTTCTGATCGATAAGGTCTCCATTGTCGTCCTCCCAAAGAACGAGCACACAACTGGTGCTGAAGCCTACCGGTTGTTCCTAACGGACGGGGAAAAGACAATTCAAGGTATGCGATTGGTTGGAGACGAGAAACTGTGTGAACTGTGAACTGTGAACTGTGGCTGAATATTGGGTTATTATTCAGCATTGCTGAAGCGTAGGATTCACAAGACAATTACCAATTTTGGTATTGGCGAAGGCTCCTATGTTGTCCTCAAAGAGTATCATCTGGCAAAAGCCAAGAAGTTAGTAGGAGGAGGAACTGCAATGTACATAATTGAGGGTTGTTTCAGCTGCTGGTACACACATCTGATGGTATTACAGATACATCGTCATCGATGATTTCTATTCTATAGGAGAAGAGGAAAGAGAAAATGTGACAATAGAGCACTACTACCAGTATACTTCATATTCTAGAGACGGGAGCCCTAAGTCTGCAATCCGCCGAGAGAATAGACATCCGCTATCTCTTAAATGTAGCGAGGATGAACGAAATGACGACGTTGAAGTTACATTCTCTAGTGAGACTGACAATGAAAACGATCCAGTCGAGGAGGTTTCACTAGTACCTATACCGCCTTCTGTCAACTCCACTCCTAATAAGAGAAAAAGAGAAACGCCCCTCGAAGAGAATCCCAACCTAGCTTCCAGATGGAGCTCAGCAGCTAAGCTCGCGCAGGAATTAGAGGGGCCTAGCGATAAAATCTCAACGGCTTCTAGCAGTCAGCGCTCATCCTTCCTGTCCGAATCGTTACCTGCCACCCCTTCGAAGCGTCGACGAACTCAATCCCAGCCGCGACCGAAAGAGTCCGATGATATGCCTGCAGATGGCCAAAATGAGCATCGAAACCCCGCGTTTACTCATGCCGCAAGCGTTCGACCTACAGCCCCTTCACCAGAGCGTCACCGAACTCCTCTTGAAAGAGAGCGAAGTTCAGCCGAACCACCCCTAAAGAACCGCACCAAACAGGAAAACCTGACCACCCATACTACCTCAACTCAAGCCCTCACCCTCACCTTCCTCCAACCCACTTCAAATTCCCTGCCCCCGCTCCACCACCCCCTCGTGCCCCTCTCCTATATCGCCCACCACCACCTCCGCACAACCACCTTCTCCATCCTCGCCCTCATCCACTCCGTCTCCCCTAACATCACCAAACCCCCACGCCTCCCCCCGAAACGCGACCTCCGCATCGTCGACCCCAGCACCGACAAAATGGTCCTGCTGAGCGTCTTCGTGGAGCCGGAGAAGTTTAAGCCAGAGGTGGGCACCGTGATGCTGTTTCGGGGTTTGACGAGCCATGAGTGGGAAGGGGGGATGCTGAATGCGTATCCGAAAATGTGTCGCGAGGGGTGGTATGTGGTGGAGCCGGAGGGGTATGATATACAGGGGTTGAGGGAGTGGTGGATGAAAAAGTATGGAGGAGAGACTGAGAAGCCGGTGGGGGAGGGTTAAATTGTGATGATGCTCCCGATGCAGCTTTTTCCGCAGAATACGCAACTACGGTTTCTGGCCTCTTTCAATCCACATCTCAACCTACTACGCCGCGGAACTTTATCGCGACATTTATCCGCGGTTCCGGCCATCTATCTACTATCGCCTCTTTTTAACAGACATCCCCCAAGATGAGCGAGCCCTGAAGCGCCACCAAAGGCAATCTCACCCGCCCTCCCCCAAAACCATCAGCAAACTCACCAAAAATCACCCAAACCACTCATTTACAACATCCGCAAACCTCTCCTCCCCCCTTCCTTCATCAACATCCCCCCTCACCATCCCTTCAACCCCATCCACTTTCCTAGCAAATCCCCCCTCCCTTCAACTCAGCTACCGTATAGTGACTGCTTGGGCATCTTTGCGTTTATATATAACCGATGGGTCTGGGTCTATCAAGAGGCAGGTAGGGACAGGGATAAGGGGAAGGGGATTTTGGTTTTGTTTGGGGATGTGGATGTGATGTGGATGTGATGTGATGTGGGTATGGATATAAATGTGATGCTCGCGTTAGTACATAGTAGAAGAAGAAGTCTAAGAGCTAAGGAAGGGTTTGACAGACGACGAGTGCTTAGCTTGCAACGTGGAACTTGAACGGGGTCTAGATCGCTGAAACGATCAAACGAGATTAGCAAAAATCAAAGAAGGATACAGTAGCTGGGAAGGGGGTGGGGGACTGACTGACTGACTGACTGACTAGTGGACTCTAGGGGGGGGTTTTCATGTGGGATCTTGGTTCTTACAGTATGATCGGGGTCTTTGTATCAAGCCCTGGCAACGGGAATAGTCATCAATATATAGTTGAGTGCAACTACGACGTACGCATGCCCGAATTGTTCCCGCTCCGATTGTCCAATCATCATGAATTATACTCATAAAGTAGACACAACACCTGAATACAGAAAACAAGTTCTCCAAGTAAAATACCATCTAATATCTCTATTGGTGTATGTCCTCCCTCGGGATAACTATGTACAAGAAAGCCCCCCAGCTCTCTCTTATTACACCCCCCTGCGCCTTGACTCTTCCACCAAGAATAGGAGAGAAAAGTAATGGAGGCACTGCAAATCCGATATCGCAGCTCGGTTTAAGACATGTAGTGGAAATTCCTTCGCACACTCCCTCGATATACTACACAAGCGCAGTCTTGCAAAACCTCGTCCGCCTGGCCTCAGAACTTACTCACAGCAATAGCAATAGCCTGCACGTCGCTATGACTGATACTAACGTCCACACTCTTCACGCCGGCTTTGTCGGCTGCTTCTCTCGCGTCTCCGTGGAGCTATGTGCATGATTAGCCTTCTCCTTTTGCAAGTTTTCGGGATATTTCAACTTACTGTGACTACGGGTGCACCGTTTCCATCGGCCGTAATCTCGATGCTTCTCAATCCGGCCCCGGCGCCTTTCCCCTCGACGCCCAAACTCTTAAACACAGCCTCCTTTGCTGACCACCTCCCTGCAAAACTGGCTTGCGCATTGGGAGATTTGCGGCAGTACGCTTGTTCATTGTGGGTGAAGTTTCTCTTAATGAATGTTTCGTTATCGATATTGATACTCTCCACACTCTCAACGTCGACGCCAATTTTGCTGTTTGCAGTGGCGGTGGCGCGGGCAAGGGATTCAACCATTTCCTTTGTATGCTCGGTGGTGGATACATTGATGGGGTGCGCGGGAGCGGTAGAAGGGTATGTGAGCTCGGAGGACTTTTTGTCCAGGGAAACACGGGATGTGGGATCGAGGAAGACTTGGGATTGGAGTGTATCGGGGTATGGGGAGTGTGTTTTGGCTACGAATAAAGTGTTGGTAATGAGACCGTTGTGGAAGTAGCGATACGCCTTCTTCTGTCTCGCCTGTACCTTCAATTTGTAGGTCTGGTATTGCGCGGGGTCGAGAGTAGCGAATAGGTATTTTGGATGTATACCAATGGCTTGAGCACCCTTTTGGCCAAAGCCAAAGGAAGTGACGGAGAAGGCTTTGACACCGTCGGTTTGAATGGAGTGGCTGGGATAAACGATGTAGTCAAATTTCTCCATGACTTTGTCAACGTTGTCGGCGTTGCGGTTGCCGGGAACAAGACCACTGTTGAGGACTTGGAGGCAGCCGTTGAACATCCAGGCACCGGCCGCGCCCTTAGGATGGCCAGTGAGGTATTTCTGGAAGATACCCAGCAAGGCATTTCCTTTCTTGCGGCCGAGATGCTTCATTTGTTGGCAGATGACGTCGGACTCGTTCTTGTCGTTTGCAACAGTTGATGTGCCGTGGAAGGACGCTACGCCTAGATCATCAATTGTAAGACCCCATGTAGCAAGAGCTCCTCTAAGCGGTGCGATACGTGGATCCTGTTTCCAAAAGTTATTTCCTAAAGCGTTCGTTGCATCTTTCTCCTGGCGGGTGGCCTCTCTGGAAATGTGTCCAGCGCGATCTTGCATGTACTCAGACTCATCGAAGTCGCTTCCCTGGGATTTCATAGCAGCCACTTCTTCCTGCAAATACAGCAACTCTGACTCATGCCATTCTTTAATCTGGGCTTTCCGCATGTCAAGTTGTCGCTTGCGGTACTTGATGTCTAGGAGAGGTGATGGAAACTTCGAAGGGGTTTCTCGCGCAGTGGTTAAGACACCTTGGCCAGGAGCAGGAACCGATCGGCCAATCTTATCAGTGGCAGTAGCAGTCATGCCAAGAATACCGTAAATCGGTACACCCATGTCGAGAGCAAGTTGAGCAGTCATAATGACTTGCATACCACATCCTTGGGACTCCATGAAGCCATTCCTAGTTGTGGTGGTGGGCCGAGACATTTCCCTTGGCGTTCTCCCATGTGCAAATTCATCCTCCGCATTGCTCGTTGCTTTCATGTTGGCAAACTCATACGAGCCTTCTTCCTGAAAGTCATCAAAACCTCCAACCAAACAAACCCGAGCCTTACCTTCCAAGATAGTCTCGTAGCCAATGTCAATTGACTCCACAGCCGTAGCGCAAGCACCAACAGGCGTCTTAATTGGACCAGTCGAAGAAATGAGCAACATATTGACCCAAGCGCTCATGGTATTGATGAAAGATTCCTGCAAAATGTCTTTCTGAAGTGGCCTATCTAAGAAGCGATCTTTATACATCCCGCGTAGAGCTTTAGTTCCTCCAATACCGGATCCTATGCAATTGCCTACTTCCGAGATATGTACATACTGGTAGAACTCGTACGGATCGGTGATACCAGAGGCGAGAAGAGACTCCACTGTGCAGACGAGAACGTAGAGAGTGACAGGGTCTACTTGCGAAATGATATCGTCGGGAATACCGTAGGTCTTGGCATTCCATCCAGTAGGTATCTGACCAGCAACGAGACGGTCGAACTTCAAGGCCTTGGGGATGAGCAGCATCGCGCCCTTCTTTAGACGCACTGTGTATTCGCCTGAATCGGAGATTTCGAATATTTCGACCTTGTCGCCATGCTCACGCTTGAATTCCAATGCTGTTTCTTTCGAAGATTCAAATGGATCTAGATCTTCTTCGATGATGATCTCTTGCATCAGCTGTTTCTTATTGGGGTCATAGCCGTTGAACAGCTCGGGTTCAATGAGACGTATACCAGAATGCTCTAGGATATACTTCTCGTACTTGCCCTTGATATCCTTGTCATCCACTGGCTCGTTGGTCTTGGCGTCAATCCAGCCTGAGTATGACTTGCCCTTCAACGGTCCATTGTGGTTCTTGATGAGACCCATGACCCAGGCCATCTCGACACAACCTTCCAGAGAGAACTTCCCGTAGGCTTCCATTTCCCACCGAGTTCGAGAATTACCCCAAGGGCCAACCTCGGAAAAGCCTGTAACGACGACAACCTTGTCCAGATCTACCATACCTTTGAGGTTGGCGTTGAGAGGCTCAACATCATTCTTCCAGTCTGGCAAGTCAGGGAATTGATATTTGATGTTGGCCCGGGGATCAATGGTAACCTTCTTGTAAAGAGCTTCGCTCTCCTCTCCATTGACGATTTTATTCTCGATTGCAGTCTCCTTAGTCACTGCTTTTCGTACTTCACTAGATTCCATGATCTCCTTGCGCAAGTTGGTCATTAAATCTTTGAGGTCAGGTATGAATTGAAGACCGCCGTTCAAATCAGCGAATACTGGCTCGATTTGACAGAGGTTGACGATTGTTGGTGCCATGAGCCCTAGCAGATTGAAAGCCATCTCTTGCTGGGAAAAGGTACGAACACCGTAACGCTCGACACCCTCGGCCACCACATTATTGCCGGCCATGAGTCCGGTACCACGTGTCCAGCCGATGACCGCTCCACAAATTGTTAAGAAATTGCCCCAGCTCTCGGAGTGCCATCGATTGAATAGGGCCTCAAGGGCTAATTTAGACTCTGAATACAGGCCGTCGTTACCGAATGTGCCGTGATTTGGTGAAAGTGGTAATATGACTTGTGCAGGTCTGGTTTCAAAGCCACGTTGCTGCTTTTGTGTTTTGATACAACCTAGAAGTCTCAGGACATTCGTCAACATGATACGATGTGCCAGTTCGGACTTTGAATCTATGCTGTCAATTTCGCGCCCGTTCTCGGGGATTGCTGCGAATGGAATAACGTAGTCAAGGTCCCATCCCAGACAGCCTTTCTTGGTATCGTAAATATACTCGATGGTGGCCTCGATATCCTGCTTGCTGCCTCCATTGAAAGGAACAACAACGAGCTGAGAGCCTCGTGCGCCGTATCGGGCATACATGGATTGATAGTACTCGGTGACTTCTCGTGAGAAACGGCTGGTTGTAACGACGACTTTAGCACCGCCACTGATTAGGCCTTGTAGGACCTCAGCACCAATAGAGCCAGCACCCGCGCCCGTCATCAACGCATTTTTGCCTTGGAAAGTAACGCCAGATTTTGCAGCTTGCTCTAAGCCGTCCAAGTAGAGACCGGTAAGTCTCTTGCTGTACTCCCAGCCATGTTCGTCTTTTCTCTTGAGATGCAAGAAGGGGATGGTCTCGACCTTGCCTTGCTTGACATGACCGTTCATGTGTGGCCGCGACCCATTCTTGCCGCCCTTCTTCGCATGTCCATTCATTGGTCTACCATTTTCGAGTGGCATTATCTGACCCTCGTTCATGGCAAGCGAGCGAATGACATTTTCGTAAAGCGACTTAATTTGTAGGTGAGAAGATTTTGAAAGCTTGTGTTGCTGCTTGATGAGCTTGTAGATACGGCTAAGATCGTTTTGTACTTTGATACGGTTACCATATTCTGAAATCTTGCCGCCATCCGCCATTTCACGAACATAGTGCTCGAGCTTACGAGCACTTGTCCGGGGTATTTCTTTGTAATCGAGATTTCCTCTGGCGTCAACGGTGGTCTGTGGGCCGGTTGGTACCCCGACGTCTTTGTATACCGGAGCTTCTTCAATGACATCTTTGCAGTTCTCAATTAACTGCTCTCCTAGTTCTTTAGCTAGTTGATATGTTTCCCCTCGTTCGGTGGGGCAGACATCCATATGATATTGCATAAAATCCAGAAGCAGAGGGTTTGATCGGTTCATAATGCGAATACACCGACTAACGATCTCGCGATCGACAGCTTTCAGACGACCAAAGATAATGTCATAGTACATGGATAGCACGTCCTGGCGCGCCCAATTCCATGCCGAGTCGTACACTCTAGCTTTAGACTGAACAAAAGCGGGCTCAATGCCGCTCGCATAAATTTCACCATGTTCGGTGTTCCAAAGGTCCAGTTGTGCCTGAAGCACCTTTTGGGATTCTTGCGATCCAACAAAAGCCTTGTCGCCAGCCCGCAGGTCGATTTTCAGGTACCGCGCAAAGAGCTCCAACTGTTGCTTGAAAAGAGCCTTTTGATCTTTGGTTAGTGCGTCGATTGCGGCTGGGTCCATCATCATGCCTCCGCCAGCTGCGCCGCCATCGCCACCAGCTGCAGGTGACGAGAGACTTATACCAGCAGTCGCCGCGTATTTATTGGAGACGTCGTCAAGGAACGCCTTTGCATCATTTTCTGAACCCAAACGAGAGGCAGGTTCCAAAGTAAGTGCAAGAAGCAACACACCATCTTGTCGCCCTGACCCAAGCCCCCACCTTGTCTCAAGGTATTTCCGGACGGCCGTGATATTGAATCCGCCCGGCATTTTTGACGAGACTAGTCGAGCGACCAACGAAGATGATTGCTTGCCCAGTTGCCCGTTGAAAGTAGCCTGCATCGAAGCCCCAAGCTCATCGAGTGGTGTGTCTTCTGGTTTCTCAGGTGTGGATCCGAATTCTTTGCCAAGATCTCCAAGGATTTCATTTTGTAGCGTTGATTTGCCTATATTATATTAGAGGTTAGTTGAAATTAGAATTTTCAAGAGCAAGGAGTTCTACTGACCACCAACAAGATCTTTTATCGCCTTGCTTAGGGGAATATCGGTCAGAGGCTTCTTCAGCTTCTGGGCAATTAAAGTCCTGACAATATCCACAGCTGAGACAGGAGCATCAGCGACAGCTGCTGCAGGCCCTGCACTCGGAGGCGGTGGGGCAGCCGCTGCTTGTGGGGCAGAACTTGATAAGGGTGCTGAGGATGGGCTCGGCGCAGATGCCGCTCCTCCACCAGCTGCGGGCTCAGGTTCGTCCACGGCTGGATCAACATCGTAGTAGATCTCCTTAGCGTCCTTGTTGTAGCACAGTATTTGCCGCTGAACGGATTTAGCAGCATCGTAGGCTTCGTATTTGGACGCCAGAGTTCTCTTGGCCATACCACCAAGAGTATCAGCAGGGCCAATCTCGACTATGCGTTCCGTGACCTTTTCCGCGAGGATAACATCTTGCGTTTCGATCCAACGGACCGGACTTGCGAATTGATAGGCGAGAAGTTCGACTAAAAGCGTATGTGCCAACTCTTGCTCAACTTCGGGAGTCATGGGGATGTGATTTAACGTCCTGCGGACGGGATGTTGTACGTAGAAGGTGTATATGAGGAAGTGCGGTGACTGTAGTCGAGATTCGTGGTGAAGGAGCGATCAAGAGCCCCAGCAGGTGCTAATCACTAGGACTAAAGTGGAGATTGGTGTGAGGGAGAGAAAGACAGGTGCGACCAAGATATGAACGACCATTTACACCAGCCCTATCTCGCGTTAATGGACGAAGCACACAGAACTAGTGTGTTGGGGGGTTATCTGATAATGCGGAAAGCTCTTCTGCGCTAGTGTATTGCTGTGTCCTCGGTCGGTACGGAGGGTGACACCGAAAGTCCTGCCCCACGCTAAGAATATCAAAACATACGGTAGATTACAATCGCTGTGTGCGCTCAGTGCGCCCTCGACAGGACTTCCAGCTAGGTAGTTTCAATGTCTACAGCTCAATCATTGATTCATAACCGTATCAAAATTAAGAAAATTGAGTCGCTTTTGCATCACCTGTCATTTATCACGCTGCTGCTCTTAGCCGTATCGCTTACTAGCGCTGGGCAGGGCTTTCAGTGTCGGCCTCCGTACTCCGTACTGTATGTTACAGGTATTTATTCAGGCGAGATCGTCATTTGTTGGACCTAGCGTTCCCCAGCCTGCAAGGGTCTCAAGGCGAACCCGAAAAATAAATGGGACACTGCAGGTGAGCTCTGAAGAACTTTGCCCCCTTTTTTACCTTCTATAGTCGAAGTATCTCACTATCTACATGGAGATGTCAGAACATTCAATAGCGATTTCGAATGTTTAAACAAACAATTATCACTTTGAGAGTCGCATTCAGATTTAGTCAGGGATATCGCTGGATAACCCATCGATTTTGTCAGCGCTGCCGGCAGTTTCAGGGCAAGTGCAGTCTCAACGCATTGTTGGAATGACAGGGGGTACTTAGCCTTTTTCCGTACGACATACGACACGGATAGTGTTATCACGATACGCCGAATCCGTTGAAGTCCGAGATCCCATCTTCACTTGGGGCGTGGGTAAGTAAAAATTCACAAAGCATCCAACACTTCTAAGTCAAGAGTGCGCCCATCGTTGGTGTGCTGCTATCCATTGCCTCTTTCCTCCTCAACCAATTGACGTATTTACGAACTTGCTCATATGCCCTCTGACAGCTCCGTTTAATCATCAGATTGGCCCTCGGTTTGGAATAAATCTGTGGTATGAATTCCATGTCTCTCACACCATTGACAGCTCTGCGTCGGGCCCCAAATCAGTTACGAATCTTCTTTCACGGAGCTTGTAGCTAACACATCGCTTGGGAGACCAGGTTGCTGTCACCATACTTCTCATTTCGTCCCCTCCGTTAACCAGTATGTACGGTGCGGGTACTGGTCCCCAAACGGGCGTATCCACCCCCCGATCATCGTCCTCACTTCGACCGCTCTTTCTCTCACATGGCTCGCTCGAGCATACCCTCCTCATACCAACAGCACAGCATTTCCACGCCTCTCAATTAAAAGAAAGGTTTAACGCAACACTACCATCACCGACAGATGAGCTTGCACAAGACGATGAGCCTTCATCAGTACCAGAGCTAGTCGCGCGCTACCTTGGCTACGTTGCATACGAAGTCGAAGGTGAAGATGATGCCCAAGGCAGCTACGGTGAGGTTCTCAAGCTTGTGTTGAACGAGTTTGAGCGGGCATTTCTCCAAGGTAACGATGTACATGCTTTGGCAGCATCTTTACCTGGTATCCCACCGAAGAAGCTTGCTGTGGTGCAATCGTACTTTGCGGCACGAGCTTCCGCAAATCGGGTGATAAAGCCTCACTCATCAGCACTTTTCCGAGCCGTGGAAGATGAATCAGCTAGCTTATATGCGATCTTTGGTGGTCAGGGAAATATCGAGGAATACTTCGAAGAGCTGCGGGAGATATATAAAACCTACCCTTCATTTGTTGAGCAGCTCGTCTCAAGTTCTTCAGAACTTCTCCAATCGCTGGCAAGAGATCCACGAGCGGACAAGCTATACTCTAAAGGGTTGGATGTAATGCGGTGGCTTCATAATAAGGACACCCCACCAGATACTGACTACCTGGTTTCTGCGCCAGTTAGCTTCCCCTTGATTGGGCTTGTTCAGCTAGCTCATTACACCGTAATGTGCAAAACATTAGGTCAAACGCCGGGAGATGCAAGGGAACATTTCAACGGCACCACTGGCCACTCTCAGGGCATCATAATGGCTACAGCAATAGCAGCTGCTGATTCGTGGGAGTCATTCAACAAGCTTGCGAAAGATGCTCTCAAGATGCTTTTCTGGATAGGATCGCGAAGTCAACAAGCGTATCCCCGGACTTCCCTAGCTCCGTCAATATTGCAAGACTCTCTGGAGAACGGCGAGGGGACTCCGACTCCCATGCTATCTGTCCGAGATCTGCCAAGAGCAGCACTGCAAGAGCACATTGACACCACCAATCATCATTTACCTAAAGATCGCCACATCGCTATCTCGCTGATAAACAGTGCCCGCAATTGCGTCGTGACAGGTCCTCCAATTTCACTCTATGGTCTCAATTTACGGCTACGCAAGGTCAAAGCACCCACTGGCCTTGATCAAACTCGTATACCGTTCACAGACCGAAAAGTCCGATTCGTCAATAGGTTTCTGCCAATCACTGCTCCATTTCATAGCAAATATCTCAGTGAAGCCTATCAGATCATTGAAGAAGATCTCAGAGACGTCAAACTTTCTGCATCGAGCCTTGCCATACCGGTCTTCCATACCGACACCGGGTTGGACATCAGCAAGGAAGGCAGCAGCAACGTTGTACCAATGCTAGTGCGAATGATAACTCAAGAACACGTGAATTGGGAACAAGCGACCGTCTTCCCACAAGCTACCCACATCGTCGATTTCGGTCCAGGCGGAATTTCTGGCTTAGGTGTTCTAACAAACAGAAGTAAGGAAGGTACTGGTGTTCGAGTTATTCTTGGAGGTACGATGGATGGCACAAACGCAGAAGTTGGCTACAAGACTGAGCTCTTTGACCGAGACGAGGAGCATGCCGTCAAGTACGCAGTAGATTGGGTCAAGGAACATGGCCCAAAGCTCGTAAAGACCTCGGTTGGCCAAACCTTCGTGGATACCAAGATGAGTCGACTCCTGGGACTTCCGCCGGTCATGGTGGCCGGGATGACGCCTTGCACGGTACCCTGGGATTTTGTTGCCGCCACCATGAACGCTGGCTACCAAATCGAGCTTGCTGGTGGCGGCTACTACAATGCCAAGACCATGACCGAGGCTTTGGTCAAGATCCAGAATAATATTCCCTCAGGCCGTGGTATTACGGTCAATCTCATTTATGTGAACCCTCGAGCAATGGCATGGCAAATCCCTCTTATCGGTCAGCTTCGCGCGGATGGTGTTCCCATTGAAGGCCTTACTATTGGCGCAGGTGTTCCATCAATCGAAATTGCCAATGAGTATATCGAGACTCTGGGAATTAAGCATATCGCATTCAAGCCCGGCTCAGTAGAAGCTATACAGCAGGTCATTAATATTGCGCAGGCGAACCCTCAATTTCCGGTCGTACTCCAGTGGACTGGAGGCCGCGGTGGTGGTCATCATTCGTTTGAAGATTTCCACCAACCGATCCTACAGATGTACGGCAGGCTCCGAAGGTGCGACAACCTTATCTTGATTGCAGGAAGTGGTTTCGGCGGTTCTCAAGATACGTACCCGTACATGACCGGGGCATGGTCTCGAAAATTCGGCTATCCACCGATGCCTTTTGATGGATGTCTCTTCGGAAGTCGAATGATGACGGCCAAGGAAGCCAAGACATCCAAGAATGCAAAGATAGCCATCGCTGAGGCAGAAGGTCTAGATGACAGCGAATGGGAGAAGACTTACAAAGGTCCAGCCGGCGGGG
>JAABUR0100003182.1_pt1 | contig 23359 bp, 19 predicted proteins | sample 5560091 | NCBI WGS metagenome assembly JAABUR01 (sample SAMN10711879, study PRJNA513375) | rock metagenome | isolation source: Antarctica rocks | place: Antarctica: Victoria Land, University Valley sud
GCGTGGGCGCGGCGGCGGCCGGCGCCCCCCCCCCGGCCCCCCCCCCGGCCCCCCCCCCCCCCCCCCCCCCCCCCCCCCCCGCCCCCCCCGCCCCCCCCCCCCCCCCCCCCCCCCCCCCCCCCCCCCCCCCCCCCCCCTGGTGAGGAAAAGGTGGGTTATGTGGTTGTAATTCCTCTTGTTTTTTTTATTGTTTTTTTGGGGGGGGTATTGTTGAATTTGCTCCTCTGGGTTTTTTTTTCATTTATTCGTTTTTAGTTTTGAGGGCTTTTTGCTGCTTGTTTTTTCTTTTCTTTTTTTTGGTTGGTGGGAAAGGGAGGGGGGGGCGTCGGGGGGGAGGATGGGAATATGGATTTTCCTTTTTTTTTTTGGCTTTACGGGGTTTTTGATGGCATTGACTCTTCTGGATTTTTATGGTTTCGGTTCTCTATCTTATTACGCCTTTCTATTTTTCTTTCTTCTTTTTCTTCCTTTTCAGCGCGGTCTCTTATCGTCTTCCATTTTTCTTTCCATCTTCTTCGTTCTCTCTTGTCTCAGCCTCTTTCTTCGCCCCAACCCCCCCCTCAAGACCAAATCTTTCAACCCCGCTTTTCACTTTTTTCCCCAAAATCCTAAACCTCGCAGTCGTCGGTAGCTTTTTCTATACTTTCCCAGCATCGCTCGTAGCCACGTCTCTCGGCTATGACTGTAATCTTAGGAATAAATGATAGACAATAAGGAAATACCGGTAGGATGAGGTTTTTTTGTTGAAGGTTAAATTGGAATAAGATGAAGGAAGAAGGAAGAGGGAAGAGAAGAGTTCGACGGTTGATTGGGGGTTGTTGGTGGTTGAGGTTTGATATGTGTGTGATATGGTTGGGTAGTGTGAAGGGCAGAGGGAAGAGCCATAGGAAGGTTCGAAGGAGTGTGGACGGGAAGTAAGTGGTCAATTGCGATGGCTTCGCGTTTTCGATGTCCTGGGAAATAGTTTCGGGGTTGGTTTGCAGGCGAGGGGGTTTGATGTGGGTGTTGGAGGGTGGCTGACGGTGGTATACGTGATGGATGGCCGTGGCGGAGGTATACCGGCCCTTTTCCCGAAGTGCTTGTGGAAGTTTGTCCGCCTTGATGATGGAAAATAATGAAGAAGGAAGTAGAGCGGGCCCAGTGACTCTATTCCACGTGAGCGGAAGATTTGGGTTGGATGGATGCTTCGCAAATCACGCGCTCTAGATGCTTGTAGCATGCTTCAACATCGCCAATTCTGTGATTTGATCAATACGCTGCTTGGACGGCATTGTTTCAGGATCGAAGGCCGGATCGAAGACCCATAGGGTGGACTGATGGCGCAGCACGCAGATGCAGTGCCACGAAGAAGCTTCATGCGCCGATCGCGCCGCTCCTTTCGTGTCACCTGTCATGAGCATGAGTCCTCCCGAGGTCGGCAAGTCCTTGATGGCGGCGGAGATAGTGGTGCATTGTTGCTGATCCGCTCGTTCATCAGCTGATTCAAGAGACTCAAGATAGTTGATCTTCTGTGTTGCTTCTTGAAAAGAGGCAAGATGCTGATGAATTCGAATGTCGTCTGTGGCTTGAGTTTGAAGATGGGTGAGATATGCCTTCACGCTTTGCATGATTGTGTTGACGTTGAAGCTTCCGGGTATTAAAGCGGCCATGGCGACGATGAATCGAGATCGAGAGAAAAGAGTAGACGAAGTGGAATTTGTTGAATTATGGCGAGAATGAATAAAAGGCGTCAAGAAGATTGATCAAGCCGTCGCAGAGAAGCGAACTACGACAGAGGAAGATTAATGTTTAGAGTCAATGAACATGAAAGTTGTTCAGGCTCGAAAGTTTGACGTGAGGAAAGAACTTAAAGCAAAGCAAAGAGTAAATGAGCACTTTATAAGTTCAACACGGAGTGAATAAACCCTATTCAGATGATCATACTATTGTTTCTTCTTGAAGTGAATAAACTCTATTCAGATGGTTCTACTATTGTTCCTTCTCGGAGTGAATTAGCTCTATTCAGATGGTCATACTATTCATCTCTCTCGAAGTGAATTAACCCTATTCAGATGGTCATACTATTCTTTCTTCTGAGTGAATGAAGCAACGAAAGATGATCCTACTTCTGCCGAGGCGCAGCGAGAAGAACAAAGCTGCGATGTCATGGTGCCAGGTCATCAACCCGGTTTAGAACATAGATCGTCGATACCTTAGGTAACCTCGGTTCATTGAATCTGTTTCGCAGTTCAATGAACCAAGTCATCAACCTAGTCATCGTCATCTTAATCTAGTCTCAGCAATCCTGTTTCGGCCATCTCAGCCGTGTGCGCGGACTTCTGCAATCTTAAGTCAATAGGACTACTGTCTAGCCTTGGTTCTGCCCGGTTCATGTATATAGAAGTCGGGCCCTCGTTCTTTTCTTTCGCTCTTTGTCTTTCGTCTTGTACATTATCTGGTGTATTGTCTTGTACCTAGATTCTATCAAAGTAATAATAATAATACCAGTCTTCTATATTGATAGTACCTCTAGCCTAGCCCAGTTCCTGACATGCGATGATCAAACAACGTGTCGGATCATATCTTTCGATGCGATCGTTGAAAACTGAAATCGACAAGCTCGTTGAAAGCGCACGGGTTCAGTCAATGACATGATGCTTGCCGAATAAGTCGCATCGATGAAACGAATATCTTGGGCACAGAGGCACAAAAGGCCTGCGAGATTATGTGGCAAACGTTTCCGTCACAAACCCCCACGACCCCCTAGGAAACCCCTGCTCCCCTGTTCCCCTCCACAATCTCCATCAACCTCTCCCAACTTTTCTGGTCATCTCCCTTGAAATAACTCGTCTGGTTTTCGTACTCGTCTTCTAACAGCATGCCGTACTTGTCATCTAGCACTGCATATGGAAATAATCTTCTCTTTGGGTTTTCCTCGAGAGGTAAGCGGACCTCCTCGGCCCTGCTGGGTTGCGGCGTGGGGATTCGGCAAATTGGCATATGATAAGGAACATTAACAGGTAATATTTCGAATTGGCGTAGCTTCCTGGGTTCAGCATCTGAAAAGGCTATAAAGAGTGCGTACCAAGTAGTGCTGTGCTCGGTCGACCCACGGTCGCTGGTCCTGCCATACCAGTCACTAAATGAAATGCTCTCCAGGGTGCCGGCATGCCAAATAAGGAAGTCCAAGAGCTCGGGACATACGAAAATATACTTCAGGTAAAGGTACTTGAGCAGTGGCATTTGGTCCCCACGGAGCGCGAGCCGTCATGTCTTAACCCTCCAACCGAATGGGACCCGTCCGATCGGTTTTAGGATCAAAATACGTCACGTTCTGCAAATGATCGAAGAAGATCTTGTCAAGTTTAGATAAAAAGGCCGGATAGCCGTGAATGGTGTTGATGTTCCACCCGGCGCCATTTGGTTCCCATATATCGAGAGAGTGAATCGCTCTAGCATGCCCAGGAAATCATGGAAAGCTCGATTGCTGAACGTAGAAACTTCTTTCGGCATGAGCGCTTGAATTTCCAGGGCCTTGATGCACGGTTGCTGGTTCTGGGCTAGCAATTTGTATGTTTTAGCCATCAATGCTCTCCAAGCTCGATCGTCTTCTGCAGATGAGATCTGCTCTGCAGTCTCTCCATCGCTATAATCGAAGTTCTCATCGTTCCAGAAATCCTCCCAGTCAATTGGTTTGAACTTGATGCGCAGAGATTGTAGACGAGGGAAGAAGCGTCGAAGATTAGACAGAATTGTACGGACATTGGAAGGAAAGAAGGTAGAAATATTCGAAGAGCCCGCCTTCGTATCGTTTTCTTCGATTCCGTCTCCATTTTTCACTTCGCCTCCTAGAGTCAACTGTCGTCGAGCCGGTATAGAACAGATTTTGGACGTGCTCGCTCTTTCGGCTGTCGGCCAAAGCAAGCACAGAAGACGAACTCTTCTCACTGTTGTCCAACACGATGGTTTTGAAGATATAGGGAGCAAGTAAACAACGGTAAGAGGAGCAAGTGCAACTCCAAGAGCGGAGAGCTTCTTGATCTCCACCTTGGCTTAGGAGCTCGACAGTTACTAGCTGCAACTCCGCAGTCAAACTACTTAAGAAACAAGACATGGTTGAAGATTGCTGTGTCGTGCGTATTTACAAAGTGCTTGTTCAGTGTATAACGGCGCAATTCGAGCGGCTAAAGCCGTACGGCTGAAAACGAGTGTTGAAATTCTTTAAAACCCATTGTGTGAGAAAGAGAGTCTTGATTTTATCAACTCGAACACCTTGTTATAACTCGAAGTTCTCACTAGACGCTAGAGAGTGCTGACCAATAGAATAGTGTAGACCCCATGTGTACGTGATAATTTAGCGTGAGGGAGGTTCAAACAGAAATCTCTACATTGACAACTAAGATAATAGCAAATGTTAAGGGAGGCTGTAGGGATGATGCAGCTCAAAATTGCAACATCTGATTCTCGAATTAGAAAACCATATTGTATTTCAAATAGCTGATTAGTATCGTTCATTGAGGGTCTGGAACGTCGTAGGACAAGCACCTAAAACTTCCAGTCGATCTGTTGATGAGTGTTGCATATCTTGTGTTCGGACTGCCAGGCCCGTCTTTTTATCCATGTTTGAATTGACTTGCAGCTCGTCCTTAGCGAGGATATTTAAAGGTTACATGCTGCATTCTCCAGTCTATTGTGAAAGAGAAAGTCCTTTCTGATGACCGTTGAAACTGCTAAAAGCCGAAGAACTGTGCCGTGTCAAGCAACGTCGAACCATCCTCGCTATTTCGCTCGTTTGCTTGGTCGGACCAAATAAGCCATCGCTGAGGATTCCTAGGTGGCTATCGGAATCTCTGCCATACGCTCGCTTCCCATTCAAAAAGCAGTCCCGCCAACACCTTCACCTGTCAATTTCTCTAAATGCCCTTCCGCCAACTCACTCTTCAACCCCTCCCGCCTACTCTCCCTCTCTGCCTTCTCCCAGTCCCTCAAGCCCTGCCTCTTGATCTTCTGCTTTTCTTCAATCTGTTCCAACAACTTCTTCTTGTCTTCTTCTATCTGCTGTAAGCGCTTCTCCGCTGCTGGATCAAGGCCGCTAGGTGCTAATTTGCCGCCAGGGACGATTGCTGGGATGGAGGCGAGATGTTGCGAGAAGCGCTGCGTACGGGGATAGGTGGTTGAGGAGCTGTTGTTCGAGCGGAAGGGCGGGCGACCGGAGTCAAAAGGGGCCCGGGAGTCATGGTATGGTGGTCGTGAGTCGTAAGGTGGGCGGGACTCGTGGTGGGGTCGGGAGTTGAAAGGCGCTGGGCCATCAGGGGCATGAGAGCCGCGTGGGCCAGCCGGTGGACCATCGCGAGTGTCGTAGTTCTGCTGGCGCTGAGGTGGGCCGTGATTTTGGGATGATGGGTATCCACCGCGGCGTGGAGGACCGTAAGGTGCATCTCTGGGACCATCTCTACCGAAAGCCGGGCCACCACGTGGGCGAGTGGGGGCGGAAAGTAGGGAGGCGCTACTTGGTCGGTTATGAGCGGACATGGAGATCGGAGCTGATGGTGGGCCAGATGGTGAGTCGCGATGGTGAGGCTCGTTGTAGTGAGATCCTGGACCACTCGGAGGACCGCGAGCGTCACCGTTACGGTAACCTGGTCCGTGGGGAGCACCCAATTGTGCATTGGACCAAGTGCTGGGCGTTGTGCCATTGCGGAACTCCTCTTGCCGGGTGGTGGGAGGCGGCGAGTCACGTCTTCTTGGAAGCGGAGAGCGTTGACGGTAAGCTAGCGCGTCGCGGGGTGGAGAACGCGTAGCAGGAGAGTAGATTCTTCGAGGAGGCGATCTCTCACGGTGAAGTGGAGATCTTGGAACGGGCGGCCCACGTAAGCTAGGATAAGCCGGAGAATGTGTGCCAGATCCAGCCATCGCCATCCGTTCAGTGTGAACATGGGGTGAAGAACGGTGAGAGGAGAGAGGAGAGCCAACACGGGAAACATGCTCAGAGCGTCGAACTAACGAGCGAGAACGCTCTCTTTGTGCTGGTCTGTAGTTATTTTCCCTCGGAAATCTAGAATCCCTTGGAGGCGAATAGTCGCGTCTCTCATACCTGTCTCGTGGTGGAGAAACCGCTCTCTCTTTTGCCATCGGGGGAGAACGTAGGCGGCGGTTCACGATTGGCGACGGATCTCTAACTCTCTTCAGAGGCACAGGCGACCTTCCACGTCCTGAACCATTGACGGGAGATCTCGAATATCGACGTGCCCTCGGAGGTGATCTTGGATATGCATCTCTTCCAGACGAGAATGTGCGGGGAGGTGATCTAGGTCGCCCTCTGTAGCCGCCGCCGCCTCGGTCTCTTCCTCTAAAAGCAGGGCTTCGCGAGCGACGTCGATTTGAGCGGCTCCGGGGTCTGTCACCTCGATTGCTTGTAGGAGCATAAGTGTCGGTGTACGATGGTGGTGTACGACCTCGTCGAGGAGGCGAACGATCCACACGATAGCTGTTCGGTCGTGGTGGAGAACGACCATTTCGCTCAGCCGGTCGGTAGGTTTCTCCACCCAAAGGCCTATCGCCATCGTTGTACCTATTTGGCATGGGCATCAGCTATAATGATTATATGGGTGGCTTCATTGTATTCCGCCCTCGCATGATCAAACGCCACTGTAAGGTAGATCTGGGAATAGAGGGCTGGATTTGAATTTACCTTCGGCCTCTGTCCATCGTGTTTCAATCTAACAGTGTTATAGAATCAAATGAGAGCTACAAACCAGTATCTGACTACTGTATAGCCCACGGAGTAAGCTGTGAACGAGATACAGTTTCTACCGAGAGTGAGTGGTGGATGTGGGTTTAGATGTTGTGATGGCGCGTGAGTTTATGTTCTTGGCTCCCTCAGAATATTTCTAAAATTTGGCGCACTAAGCCGGATTAGGGACCAAAGGCTGAAATATTTCGACACAAACCCTAAAACCCGTACAGTGTGTGCAGTAGGGCTCTGAGAGGTGGAATAACCCGCATTTAGTCTTGTATGCTGATACATCCCCAGTTGGTATGCCTTCTCCTATCTTATACTTCACATGGATCGATATGTGAAGCCAGCCAATGGTGGGCTTTAAACATGAATACCATTCACATTCATATACGTATTCACAGCGCATTCAATCTTGAGATAGGATCTTTTGAGGGCGAGGACGTGCATGTCTTTCAATCTTCCCTTACTAGCGTTTGGCCTTTCTCCCTTCATCTTGCTTCTGCCTCTTACGACTTTCTCTAGCTATCATATCACTTAGATCTTCTTGAATACCCCACTGGCCCTGCTCTTCTTTCTTTTGCGCTTCATACAACCTCTTCATGTCTTCTTTGTCCATCCCGTCCTTTGCTTGTAAAGCATCAGGATCCATGGCAACTTCCACATCACCCGGCTTCTTACGCTTTCTGGTGTCTTCTTGGCCTAATATTGGTAGACTGCTTTGAGCAGCCTTGAGATCATAAGTCCGATCACCTCCAAAGAAACCCGTTACCTTGGCTTGCTGTTCTGGGATTACCTGATACGCAGTCCGAGGGTGTATGGACTCTTCCGTATCTGTACCCCGTCTTTGCTTCCGTAGGTCAAACTCACCAGCCACGCTCTCAGCCCCACCGTACTCCGATGGTACCGTAGATGCCATGCCTCCTGGCGTTTCAAGGCCGCTTGGTGTCTGTAAACCTGCACCCACATCGTCGGCATCGGCATCTTCATCTTCTTCATCGCTCTCATCCTCTTCGGACTCTTCTTCAGGCTCTTGCAATTCTCCCCATAAGGTCTTTTCTACCGGTTCACCTAATTGAGCATTCTGCTGCGGCTGTAGCACACCAAAGATATCACCGCCGTAAAGAGGTCGGTTGTACTCATCTACAGGTGGCTTGCCGTATCCGCCAGGGTGGAAACCCCATTGGCCTCCTGGTGGAGGGGGGGCATTAAGCCCTGGGATCTTAAGCGCAGGATATGACGGCGGAGGACCGAAGCGCTGTTGATTAATCAGCCATGGCGGCGGGGCGCCGGGTGGAATATTCAGAGCTTCTTTCAACTCTTCGCTGAGCTCACCAGGTCGAAGATGTTTGAGGTTTGTCTCATACTCCTTCCCCTCGTAGTAAACTTCCCCATAGCGCGTAAGCTCTGGCTTTGTTTGGAATCGAAAGAAAGCTTCGTATAGTTTCTGATAGTCAATGTCAAGTTTGCCCATCTTTGGCTGGACTCTTTCACGCTGCTTCTGCTTCAGGCTTGCCTGATCTTGCTTCTCAAGTACTGCATCCCGCATTTCTGCAATGCCGGTCTCTTGGATGAATTTGGGTAAGGCGAAAGGAGGTTTCTCTACACCACGTTTCGAGGAGAGGTACTCGCGTTTTAACGACCAATGCGTAGGTACTGGAACAACATTCCGGTATGCTTTAATATGTACTAATAAACGAGGATCTGATGCTGAGGTGTCAGTCCAGTCCACAGTTTCTGGTTTCTGGACTAAGGCTTTCAATTCTGCGACGGAGAGCTTGTTCTGCTCTTTTCGCTTCTTTTTCGACATCTTTGGCACTCCTTGCTCCTCGTCCTCGTCGGGTATCTCATCGTCCTCATCGAAATATATCTCGGGTTTATCAAGATCTTTTGTTGATAAATCCTCTTTATCACCTTGCTCGAATTTCTCCATGACATCTTTGTACATTTCGTACAACGGGTCCGCTTCGTCCATTCCATCGATTCCATCGACTCCATCGATACTCGCAACGTCCTTTACTGCTAATGGACTGGAAGAGATAGGTCGATCATCGGGTTCCACAGTCGACTCCGGCGTTGGTGTGCTTGTAGCCTGCAAACAGTCAGGAAAGCTCCTTTTTGCTAGAGTGATATGACCTACTTCAGTTTGCTTTGCGGCCTTCTTCTTCGCCCTCCTCATCTGATTCTTCGATGGCTTCACGGCTGACGGCATCGTTGCTAAAGAGTAGGTAATCTAAGTGCCACGGTGTAGCAAAAGGCTATGCGCAAGTTAAAATTCCGAGATTAGAGTCAGGCTGTTGCGACAGAACGTAGTTAGGATTATTGTTGATGGTTGGTGGTGTTCGATGTCAAGCAAAGTGAAATTGCGCCGGACTCGTCACGCTAGTCCATAGTTCTATCGAACCTCACTATGGCACAGATTCACGACATATCATCAGTTGTATTGCTGTTCACACATTGTAATACAATCATGCTACGTTCTTTGTCTCAAATTAGATAAGTACAGCTAAAAAAGCCTATATGGCATCTTTCGAGCTTCGGAAAAGCTGCAAGAAGTAACTTGAATTGTGTAGATAATGTTCGAAGTGACCAATGCCTCTGGCCATAGACGACATAGACAACCTATTTGAAGCTTGACTTCGCATGGAATCGAATACGATGTCTCGCCGTCTGATCTTCCGACACCAGCCAAGATTGTTAAAACTCCTGAAGAGCAACGCCGACCAAGGCCACAATATGCAATGCCCCATCCAATAATCCTAAAACTCCGGTATCATGCAATGCGAGAAAGTATTGCTAAGAATCAAGCCTTGGGTATGGCCGGAGTAGTAGCCTTCTTCTTGCCCTTGAATTTTTTCGACTCTATAGTCGAGATAATTAGCGCTATTGCATTCAAGGCTGGCCGTGATGTGCGCTTACCTTCCGCCGTTCTCTTCTTTTTTGGAGCACCCTTCCCTCTTTGTTTCGCCCTATTAGAGAGATAATTAGTTGGCTGCGCAGCTCCTAAGAGTAAATCCAGTGCTCATACAGCTCGATGAATTCAAGTCGGTCTTCCTCGTCTTCATCCCATGTCTCAAGGTCTGGATACAAGGCTCTCAGATCCTTCAATGTCGCCACCCGTCTGGGGTAGTATGCAGCTACTGAAGGCCCTTTTAATCTTTGGCGGAGGACTTTGTTCCCAGTTCGTAGACGCTCTGGATTGTAGGTGAGGGAGAATATGCGGCATTGCGTCTGTGTAGATAAGCATTGAGCACAGGAAAAGCAGCCATTAGAAGAGCACCTTCAGCAGATCAAGTATGCGCGATCTTGCGACCAACGTCGTTCCGGGGTTGGAAATCATAATGTGTTATACATATTAGAAAGGCAAGACTGGAGAATGGAGTGAAATGATTTAACCACGCTAGCAGCCCTACAGCCTTGCAAACCAGAGGCTCAAACTATCTGGAAATCAACTGATAAGTCCCGTCAACTCAACTGTTATTATGATATCAGATTTCAAGCCAACAATCTAGACATGACGAAAAAGAGAAGTTATGATGTCTGTGACCGAAATGCAGTGCGACCTCAGAAGAAACAAAAAACTACAGCTGCTGTGTGATAACTCCACCCAAATAGGTTCAAGACTGTCTATTGACTGCATAACAGGAAAAGTGTGAGAAGACAGGGCAGTCTTCACCAGATTTGTGTGATCCAGCCAAACCGGCCCGACGCCTTGATGGTTCAGAGGTGTCTGGTAAGCAAGTGCGTATGCCCATTCAGCCTGCATCCTCTGGCCATGGAAATCTAAAGCCTAACGACAAAGGCAAGTACACCAAACATGACTTCGATGGTCTTAAAAATGCTGTGCCAATCGCCGAAAACAAATTCCAAAAGTCTTTGAACTTCTCACTACCTCAACCTTCAAACCCTGGGGTACCATCTACTAATCCAGACCCAAGTGCAAGTCATCAAAAGGTGCCTAAGCCATCCAAGAATTTCAATAGGCATCAAAAGACATTGCCTGAACTACCCCTTATCCTTAATAGGCTTCTTGCAGATGTGCCCTTCACTCATCAGGGTGTACTAGGCGGTCGTACAGCTTCAGATGTCGTCAATTTGAGCTACGATCGGTTTGAGTTCGTTGGTGATGCGTACATCGAACTGATAGCAACGCGTCTTATTTTCCCTCGCTTTCCAGATCTACCTGCAGGTAGATTATCACAAAAACGGGAGTCGCTTGTTAAGAACGAAACTCTTGCAGAGTTTTCTCTTGCTTATGGGTTTGATAAAAGAGTAAATCTACCGAAGTCTTATTTCCAAGGTCAGGAGCAGAACAAACTCTGGACCAAGACCATGGGAGACGTATTCGAAGCTTACGTTGCTGCTGTCATTCTCTCCGATCCCGTAAATGGGTTTGCCGTTGCAGAAGCTTGGCTGACTGAGTTGTGGGAACCAAAACTCTGCATGTCTGACAACATCGCGACGTGGGACTCCAATGCGAAGGTACAACTAGCCTCAAGAATCATGGGAAAGGGGATCAAGATTCAATATCGAGACGAAGCTCAGCCCAACGTGATCAGGAAGGAAGGCAAGGTAGTATTTCAAGTTGGTGCATACCTCACGGGGTGGGGATGGGAAGACGTGCATTTGGGTTCTGGTACAGGACTAAATAAGAACGAGGCGGGGAGCAAGGCCGCAACACAGGCACTTGCAAACCCTTTGACGGAGAAAATTGAGGCGGTGAAACGCGAATTTGACGTCAAGCGCACGGCAGAGAGAAACAACCAGAATGATACCACAGTGAGCCCAGGGGTCTGAGAGAATTAGACATGGTCCTGTCAAACTTCTATCACTACTTCTGCAATCGCCTTCAATCACGCAGTGTCTATGCGCCCAATAATGCTTGCGGGGCTTGTGCACTTGACGATACGACTTGACCTGGTTGGCTGTTGCTTTGCCTACATTCATCACTCATGCAATGTCCTTTAACCAGAACCTTCGTTCGTGTACGCATGTATAGATGTTGTGGTGTAAGTCAATTTCTACTCCTTTAAGCAACGACCGCTTGTTCTGTCAACTGAAGCGTAACTAGGGCATGCTCGCTACCTAACCTTCCATATAATGGGTAATGAAAGTGAACCGTGTACTTCCTTTCATGACTTCAAGGAACGGGCCCACAAAAGTTTGCCATACTTTGCTTCCCAGTTGCGGATCTCTTGGTGGTAATCTACGCGCTATATCTTTTTGTTAATACTAATTCAAAACTCCTGGGGCTGAAGCTAAAACTTACCTTGGTAGAATCCAGTAGGATCTCGGCAGCCCCGCCGACCTTCTTGGCGTGCTCGTCAATGGCAGTCTTCTCCGTCTCTGACATGCTGGGATTCTTCCTCTTTAACACGTCGGGATGAACCTTAATACGCATTTTCTTTGCCAAGATTGCAATTCTGGTCTAGAGGTCAGCAATGCAACTTCCAGTGGGAGAATATCTACAGACGTTTCGGGATTAGTCGACGGGGAAATTTCCAGAGTTGCGTAATGGTTTGGAGGTGGCTCTTCGAATTTTCCAGCGGTATCGCATCCTATTCCCCGAGAAGGACGCTTTGACTTTGGGGCATGCTTCGGCCTAGGAGAGCTGCTCTCTGATCGATCCTCGAACCTGACGTTGAATTTTCTAGGCTTCGACTTGCTCTGGGATGGCTCTGGATCTCTTGACCGTTCATAATCGCTACTACTGACGTTGGATTTACCGGATTTGTTCTTGCTCTTGGACGTCTCAGAGCTTCGTGGACGCTCACTCTCGCTATCGATAAAAGCGCCATGTGGCTCGGGCGCTTTCCTTAGTGGGGTATGTGAGTACTCCTTTTGTTCATACCCATACTTCGGCATATAGTCAGGGCTATGACTTGCAAGTCGTTCCGAGGCTGAAATTCCTTTAGACGATGGATTTGGGCCTAATCTATCAGGTCATCCGCAATGTTCATAAAACGCTTTACTAGAGTTACCGAGATGGATCTCTGAAGTATAATCTATATGCACAGTCTTGGCCTTTGCGGCAGCATACGAGTATGAGAGTGGACTGTACCCCCCTGTCTTAGGTTCCGCATGGTCATACAAGTTAGAACTGTAGGCTCCACTCTTCATCTTCGCAGCGACATATGACAAGGGACTATAACCTTCTTGCTTATTCACAACAGGCGCTGTGCGCGTCTGGCACAGGTCGTCTCTTAGAACGTGAACCTCACCTAGGTATTCGTCATCGAACTCCTCGTATTCGCTGTATTGTGCATCGGAATCAACGTCTTCGTTGTCGTCGTATTGGCCTCCTCCTCTCACGTGCAACTCTTCTGCCTCTGAACGACCTTCATTACTATCCTCGGCATAGTCGTGATGGTGTTCTCCACCTCTTTGGGATTTCCCGTTCTTTGGGTGTTGTCCGCACTTCTTCGTGGGCTGCTCAGTCAATAAGGAAGAGCGTCTCGAGCCTGCCGTCGATCCGTCCGTTTCATCTTCTCGATCGGAATCTCCATTAATGCTGGTTGAGGTCACAGTATCCTGTGGGGATTTTCCAGTCCTTGGAGATTGTCCAAAGTCCCTCGTCGATGACTTGCCAGGAGCCTCATGTGCTGCTGCTCCCTGGCTCCGCGGTCTTTCACTATTCTCTCGGGCTTCCTCTGAATCCCCAAATTGTTCTTCCTCTAAATCCCGTGGCTGTGGTTTAAATCGCCTTAGCCTAGCCTCTCGTGTTTCAGGCCCTGTCTTCTGTTGTCTCTCCTCATCCCGCTTTGGCGACCTGCTGTTCCCATACGGCGGGTTTTCTCCTGACCTTAGCCCTTGCGAAGATCTAGGCGGGGCCGGACCATTTTTCTCTGGTGCGCGGCTATGGCTTTGAAGAGGTGCATTATTGGGTTGCCGTTGAGATGGTGGACCTTGAGGCCGGCCACCAGAGGGTTGCTGATGCTTTAATGGATGACCTTGATAGTAGCTTCCAGCTTCACCATGATCCTGAAGAGGCCCAGACGGACCACCATGTTGTTGCGCCGGCTCGACTGGCTTCCTCTCAGGTGTCCTTGCTCGATCTTTATGTTGCCGTTCACCATCTTCACCACCGTTTTCTCTGTTTGTTTCGGGGCGATGTCTGCGGCGATGCTTGCGATGTTTCTCTGGCTTCGGAGCAGAACCGCCAAGCAGATCCTCAATGACCTTCCCCGCGACATCGACGAGAACGTCTCTGACTCTGAGATGCGGATGCGTAGTATTAGACTGTTTCGATGGTTTCTTCCTTCTTTCTGCTCCGGCATTGCTTGCATCTATGCCTCTCGAGCTACCACGGTGACTAACATGCTGTCTTCTATCTCTGTCCTCGGGGCGATCGGAGCCGCGTCCTTTATCCTTGTCATCCGCATGCCTGCTTCGACCGTGCCCTCTATCCCTGTCTGTGGAACGGGCTCGATCATGGCCTGTGTTCCTACTCTCAGCACGGGCTCGATCATGAGTTCGGTTCGCCTGCGCACGATGCTTGGGATCGTCCCTTCCATGTCTACGTTTATCTCTTTGACGTTGGCGTTCCTTCTCACGATCATGCCATTTCTCGGTCTTTAACCCAAACATATTCCGCCGGCCATTCTCGAGGTCGGACTCGAATTCATAATACTCATCCCTCCCATCCTCCAAGCGGCGTGAAATACGGTCATAAAGGGAGGGCATGATATTCTAGCGGGGAGATAAGGGAGACAAAAGTCTGGAGACGGAACGAGTGCTGCTGGAAGATGCAGAAATCGAGTTCTCAAGCTAGTAGAAGCTGTGCTAAGGAGTTTGGGACCGGAAGTTTTGGAAAGTAGAGAACATGTCTGCCATGGAGCCAGCTTTATAGGCATACCGAGTTCTCCACCGGGAGTCATGAATGTCATATTGATGGCTGAAATATGAGGCATAACGATGGTCACTAACTAAGTCTCTAAGCTAAATATTTTGTGAGCAAACAAATCCATGAATAAAAAAAATACGACTGAGTGAGAAAATTATCGAGAAACTCCCGCAAAAGCTATCACCGATTTCCAAGAGATAGCATATAACTCCGAGCAAACATTGCTTATACCTGTACTTCTAAATATACTTGAAGGTGTCCCATCCATTGGAGTGATCCACTTATGTATTATGGTAGGCTAGGGGAGTTTCGGGAGCGCTTGTTCCCGTAGGCGGACAATCGGCAAAGAAGTTTTAGCGTATATCCACAGCCGCGAGCCGAGGTCATGTATCTATCGGTCAGCCAAGGGACCATTCAATGTCGACGACTCGATTCTGTCACTTCACACTTTGATGATTCGAAACAACCGTATGCCGCGAAGATAATCCGCTCCACTCCCTCCCTCGCCCCTCATATTCCACCTTTCCCTCACAATGTCTGACTCCGTCGGCAAGTATTTACCAATGTATCGAGACTACGCACGTGCAAGGCTAACGAAAGAGTGATCTAGACAGGGTGTTTGTCCACGCCCTCAACACCGTGAAAAGGATTCCTCGAACCGGGTCTGCGCGTCCTCCGTCCGAGGATCGCCTTAAGCTGTATGGATTGTACAAGCAGAGTATGGAGGGGAATGTGAAGGGGGTCATGAGAAGACCTGAGGGGCAGGGGGTGGAAGAGGAGGCGGAGAGGGAAAAATGGTAGGGGAGATTTCATCGATATCTGACTGCCGTATTTGAAGGCGATATGCACTTCCATGGAAACAGCTGGGCTTCTTCGCTTTCGTCCCTCAAGCCCATGCTAACCCAACCCTTCAAACCCACAGGGACGCCTGGTCCTCCCAACATAGCCTCTCCCGCACCGAAGCCAAGCGCCGCTACATCTCCACCCTCATCTCCACCATGCACAAATACGCCTCCACCACCCCCGAAGCCCGCGAGCTCGTCGCCGAGCTCGAATTCGTCTGGGACCAAATCAAATCCAACCCGGCCTCTAGCTCCTCTTCCTCTCCCCATCAACAAGCATTAGGGCCCTCACAATCACAATCCCAGCAACAACCTCCCAGCTACGCGAGTATAGGGCCTGAAAGAGCGAGAGATGAAGGAGGCGGAGCGTTGCGTATGATAAGGCCCGTCAGCGAGCCAGACGACGAGGATGAGGACCTTGATGATTTCGGCGACGCAGCCGACCTTAGAGACGGCAACGATGACAGCGAGCTCGTCCCCGCGCGCACAAACGCAGCACGCACCCGCGACTACGAACTCCGTAACCGCAAATGGCGAAAGCGCATCTCGCTCGCCCTCTTCAAAATGACAACCGAAATCGCCGCCCTACGCGAGCAACTCGAAGCCAAGCGCTTCGTCGGCGCTCCACACCGACGAAGGAGAGGACTCTGGGCCTGGCTGCTCTGGCTAACGTGTGCGGCGGCGAAGCATGTGGTTGTGGATGCGATGCTATTAGGTATAGCGCTGCTGTGGGCACGGAGGAAAGATGATACGAGGCTCGAGCAGGGGTTAAAGTTGTTGCTAAGGCTTATAGGGGAGCAGATCAGGCAGGCGAGGGTGCCGCGGCTTATGAGACTTCCGGCGCAAAGGACGCAGGATTTCTAGAGCGGGAGCTTGTTCGGTTTTGGAGATCTTGTTCGTGACCCTAGGGGCTCCTCCACAAGTGGTAAATTCCTGGAGATACTTCTGTCGCTTATGGTCATCAGACTTTTGTCGGACCCTGGTGCTCTTCATCATGTACTTGAACCCGGGGAGCAGGAGTTCGCTAGACTGGGTATTGCGGGTTCGACGCAGCAGCGTGGACGTCCCTACAACCTAGCCAGCGATGATCCGGCGTGTCCAGGAACCTATTTAACGGCCTGACAAGTGACTGGATTTTCTCGAGATGGGCTACGCAGTGTGAGGGAGTCTCGGCATGTTTGATAGGCGTCTGGGTGCGATGTGTGTTTTTAGGTCACGGGAATATGCATAGCCCGAGGGATATGGAGTATATCTAGTGGAATTGTATGAGGTTTACTTCTCTGGGGATGGGTGGGTGGGGGTTTGCATAGCATTGGGATGATAAGGTATATATTGTGTATAGATATCATGTCTTAAACATCATGTTGACTTGCATCTTTTTATTTTTTGGGCTTTGCAAGCTAGATTCGCAGGCGAATATCTCACTGTTCTATACATCTGATTGCTGTCAAACAACACTGTCTCACACCATATAATCTAAGCCCATCAAGTCATATATCCATGATTCCATCTCCCGTCTAATTACCCCCTGATTGAACCCTCCTATGCCCGTCCTCCGCCTCCTCCGCCTCCCTCCCCCACCTCCCTCTGCTTCCTCACCCTCTCCTCCGCTGCCTTCGCCATCGCCTCCCTCCGGCTAATCCCGTGCACCGGCGCCCCACCAACAACGCCCCCAAGTACGGATTCGCCTCCAGTCCATCCCCCACCGTCCATATGCTCCTCATCAGCCCCATGGTCGTCCGGGTTGTAGAATTCTTGGTTCGTGAGCGCATGGCCACCACTGCGCCAATCGTTCGCCGCGACTTCTTTCTCGACGTCCCGCGTCAAGGCCCAGAAATGCTTGTCGTGTTCGCCGAAAACGTTGTGCGCGAGCTCGTGGCAGAGGGTGTTGCGTATGACTTTGTAATCGCGGTAGCCGTCGTACGCGTCCGTGCGCAGACGCAGCTCGATGACTTCGCCTCTGTTGCGGTTTAAACCTAGTGTTCGGCTCTCGTGCGTGGTGTGGTCGGCCGGGTTCATCTCGGTCAGGACGCCGACTGAGAATTTGTGCTTGCGCATGCTTGCTTTGATGCCTGCGTCATCTCTTAGGCGCTCCAAGAAGCGGCGGGAGCGTTCGGGTTGCGGGAGGTAGGCGAGGGGGAGGATGGTGTGGAAGGTGTAGGTGGCTTCGTCTTGAACTTTGCGCCAATCGCGGGTACGGGATGCAGCGGCGGATTTGAGGGCCGAGGGGCGGGGAGTAGAGCGGGAAGAGGAGGCGGCTTGGAGGGAGGAGAGTTCAGCGGGCGTTGGGGCGAGGAGAAGGATTTTCTTGGATTGGAGGGTTGTGAGATGGAGGGACGGGGAGAAAGGGGATTTGAGGATGCCGAGCTTAGGGGTTATCATAAACTTTTGATTCTCCGGGGGGATGGAGAGGTTGTTATGGACGGTGCTGGAGAGGTCGATGATGGTTGATGAAGGGGTGAAGGCGAAGGTGTGGGGCGTTCCATGGTGGGTTATGGTGATATTGATAGACGCTTCTTCTGATAGGACTTGAAGGTTCGAAGACTGCGTTGGGGTTTCGTCGATTACAGCCATGGTAGATGGAGCAATAAGGTGTTCTCTTTGGGGGCGACAGAAGTTCGGCACTGATATTATATTGCCTTTACTCGTACGAAGCAACAATGACGATTTGTAAACAAGGCGCCGAAGATCAGCCGATGGAACATTCTAAAGGCTTCACTATGATGGCGTGGATGGGCAAAGCCTCTCGCTTGACCTTCTCTTGCGCTTTTGGCCAACTGACAAGAATCAGGATTTCCATATTTCGTAGCATAGATACATGAAGCCTGAAATCACCATTCGTCTCTGCCCGATCAAACCATCTACACGGATCTCATCTGTCTCAATCCTCCGGCCTGTTTTTGGCGGCGCATGATGACCCTTGTAGATTCTCTTTAGCCTGCTTCGCTTGCTAGCGTCACCGACTGGACCCTCCGTTGGTGGGAGAGTCCTGTCAACGTAAAGTATCTAACCACCCGAGCTTCACACTAAACTTCATCTACAGCATAGAGAGTAGACTGGGAGGTGAAGAGTCTTTTCATTCACATCTGGTATTCATTGTGTCATCTACTGTCTGGCGCGTACAGCGCTCTTAATCATGTCTAACCCTACGGGAGACCCTCCATCGAACCTCCAAGGTCTCTTTGCCAGTCTACGGTCAACCAGCAGGCAGAGCTATCAAACAGACAACCGTGGCGATCAAAGCCCAGCTCAGAGCATCAATCGCCAGTCGTACGATTTCAATCGCAGCTCCGATTCACCTCAGCCTTACCATCATGAGCGCCAAGCTTCCGCTACGATGTCACCAAGTTTTTCACCATTGAATGGCTCACAGTCAAGGGAATTTTCGGGTAACATGAGTAAGAGCAAGACCGGCACCCCAACGCCAGCTGGCGACGCCAGTACCGATCGCACAGCTAGTCTCCTAAATCTCTTGAAATTCAGTCAGCCAGTTGCATCTCCTCCGCCTACTGCTCAACCGCAGCCTCCAAGCATGCTACGACCTGGCTACGGTAGCTCGAGCTCTCATAGTGTACACGGACGGGGGATATCTGCTTCAGATCTAATTGGGTCTTCCATGGGCAAGATCTCTTCTCCTACGTCACGTGAGAATGTGCCATCTCCATCGTCTTCCAACCACCAAGACTTTTTGCTGAAGCTCCTCAACCAATCAAACCCACCGCAGCCAATTAGCAAGGAGAGTAATGCAGCCGCTGGAGCATCTTCGCCGTCTCAAGAGCAGGACACCACAGCCGATCAGATTTCCCAAAAGCTTGCAGACGCATCTCTGGGGACTCGCTCTCCTGCAGTGTCACGCGACACTCGCGGGGATTCGCCTATTCGCGTTTTCGGTAGCAATGACGAGGCACAACCAACACCCTTCGCTCCGGGAGACTTGCCGTCGAGCCAAGCTCAGCCAAAGAAGGATTCAATCTTCACATATGTCAATCCATTTGAGCAACTTGCTGCTTCCTCACCACGGAACGCGCCACCCAGGTCGGCGAACGGAGACGGCCACAAACGCAAGGTTGATGAGCCTTCGCCCGGCCCTTCGCAAAATAGTCTGAGGAGAAAGCTCACACCTACTGGTAATAAAATCCGGCAAAGTATTGAATCACCTGGACATACTACTATTGGCGAGGGACCTAGCCAGGTCGAAGCAGTGATGGGAATTGGTGCCCCTAGCCGTAACACTGACACGGTTACCGAGGCTTTAAATGTAATGGGAGGCCAGGTAGACCGCGAAGTTGAAGACGCCCTTGCTATAGCAGAAGAGAAAGAGAAACAGGCGAATCTCAAGAGGAAGGAGCTAGAGCGTGCCAAAGAGGAAACTCTGGATGTGCTGGAGGAGAAGGTCCATGACGCAGCTGTCCAAGTGAAGCATGAGCTTGACAAAGAGGAGAACAAGGGTGTCCTTGAAGAAACATTTTCGGCACCCGTGGCTGAGGCAGTCAAAGATATTATCGATGATGCCGCTCAAGGTACGAGAGGCGATGATTGGGAGAGTGCAAACGGTGAAGATACCCGTACGGATGATCGCGTCATTCCAGTCTATCAATTTCCGATGAGGCCATTCGTGTCAATTGACATACAGCACAAAGATACGTCCAAACTGACCGTTCGTGACGACTCTCTTATTAATATTGCACGGCTGAAGAAGGAGTTCGATCAGACCGACCGCACGCTGGCAACAGCGACGAATGAATTCATCGTATATGGCTCACCCAAGACTGGAGGCCTTCGAGTGATCCGGCAAGATGATGGTTTGGCCAAGCATTTGTTTGCTGATACGCGTGATCGGATATTCAATGTGTCGATATCGACAGCCTATCCAGCAAGTCCTTTACGTGGCACCCAGACCATTATTGCCACTGGCCTGAGTGGGACCGTATATTGGGTCCCAATCTCCAGACCCGAAGAAGACATGTTCCAAACTGATATGGAGGAACAAGGGCTCATTTTCCCACCTTCGCCGGCACAATCGGATAATTCTTCCGGCGGCCAACTCAAAACTCGTGCGAAGAAGAGCAGCCGTCATCCAGAGTACTTCGCTATTGGTCGTGGTAAATCAATACAGATCATATTCCCTGCTCAAGCTCGCAAGTCGAATTTTTTGGAGAAAGGATCTACTGTCGACACTGAGAATTACTTCAGGGACCGTAGTTTGAAAATCACTACAGGGAAAGCGGGGAAAGATTTCACGTTCAGCGAGGATGACACCGTCATCGTATCTTTGGACAAAGCTGGGCGACTTCGATTCTGGGATATTAGAGAATTGGTCCACGAAGCGAACGCTTCGGCGTCAACAGTTGCACCAATTGAGATTAAGACTCCTTTACTGAGCTTCGCCACGATTCCTGCATCTGAAAAGGCTTGGCCAACATCGGTCTTGTTCGTGGATAAAGTGAGGCCCTATACGAAAGGTATCGCGCAGCGGTATGTTATCGTTGGTATGAAGCAGAATCATACTCTTCAGCTGTGGGATCTTTGTCTGGGCAAGGCTGTGCAAGAGCTCAATTTCCCACACGAGAAGGAATCAGATGCCATTTGCAGCATCGCATATCATCCTAGCTCTGGCATTATCGTTGTTGGCCATCCAACCCGCAATTCGATCTACTTCATCCACTTGTCAGCCCCGAGGTACAACCTGCCGGGGATGTCGCAGGCCAAATTCGTGCAGCGCCGGGCCAATAACGACGCGACTCTTCCCAAACCGGAAGCTACTGCGATCATGTCTGGGATAAGAGAGTATTCGTTTGCTAATAAGGGTGATCTTCGTAGTGTTGAGTTAGTACCTCCGAATGGAGAACAGACAAGGCCAACAGAAGACGACGAGGATCCCAATCAATTCGAATTGTATATCATGCACTCCAAGGGTGTCACCTGCTTGGGCGTCAAAAAAGAAGATCTTGGCTGGTCACCGGACAGCAGAGTCATTCACCCAGTAGATTCCGAGAAAGAAGGCTACATTATCGTTAGAGAGCTTCCTCAGTCCCGAGCAGTGTCTTCCAGCGAGCCATCATCTGCAAACGGTGAAGCCTTGCCTCATAGTACATCAGCAGCACCAGCATCAAGTAACCTTCCCATTGAGGCAAGCAATAGTGGTAAAATGTCGTCAGCCAAAGCTGGTGATATCCCAGCCAAGGAAGTAGCCACGTCAAAGTCAGACCGCACAGCATCCGGTACCGGTAACACGGATAGGCTAGACAAGAAAAAGAAGAAGCGTACAGCGGCGTCAGATATTTCGGCTCGCCCTGCAACAGACGCTACCAGTGTCCATTCATTGGCGCCAAGTTCCGGCACATATGCCATTGCAGCACAGCGAGGCCCCCTTCCATCATCAGACGGGACACAAAATGCCGCTCCCAAAGCTGCTGCCGAGAGCTTGCCTTCTTCTTCGAGCGATCACTCTGCTCGGTCAATTACAAACGGAAATTCCATCAATCTCGGTATCTCGGGTGACTTTCTGGACAAAGAGCTGAAGAAGATTGAGAAAGGCGTGTCGACCGAATTCAACAATGTCCTGGGCAAAGAGCTCGAGGCGCTTTACCGCCGCTTAGATGAAGACAAGCGAATTCAGGATGCTGCCGGAGCAGCAAAGCAAGATGCAATGCTTCGTCTTGTTTCAAGCACCCTTGGAGATAACGTCGAGAAGGCCCTTAACCGCATTATTCAAGCCAAACTCCAGCAGATTGTCCTCCCTTCCATTACGGAAGTGACGGCGTCCACTCTGGACAAGAGAATTACAGAGGTTTTGACACAGCAGCTGCATCATGCGATTCCTCCGCTTCTGAAGCTTGCTTTGCCGGAAGCGGTTAGCCGTGGTATCCAAAACCGAGACGTCCTCCGTGTTATTTCGGATCAAATTACAGGCAAGCTCGCAGGCCATGTCGAGAGAGAGTTCTCTTCTACACTGCATACCCATATCGCACCAGCCTTCAAAAGCCTTGCCGTCGAAGTAGCCACAAAGGTAAGTGGTGAAACAGAGCGTCGAGTCCGGGAACAGTTGCAGAAAGCCGAGGTACAACATCATGAAGACACTGCTAAGATTGATCAATTGACAAACCTTCTCCGTGGACTCTCTGAAACAGTCCATACCATGGCGGCTGCACAATCTCAATTCCAACAAGAGATTCTTAAGCTACAGCAAGAGCGTAAAGCCAGCTCTAGCCGCGGTCGTTCGGTAGATCATGCGCATGCTTCGCACGCCTCGACCGAGTCTCAACCGGTACAGAAATCCCCCGAGCAGGAAGAGTTCGAATTGTTGAGTGGTTTGATGAACCAGGGCCGATTTGAAGAGTGCACCATACAGGTACAGGCGGACGTTGTCTATTCGTGTGGAACAGTACTAATCCTTAAGCAGTGGCTCCAATCTGACCGGCAAGTTGCTATATTTGATGACTACCTTGCCCACTGTGATCCAGCCTTTGTCCAGCAACTCTCACCTCTCGTGAGTATCTCAGTGGGTGCAGCTGTCACTTCTTCGTTGGAGAATAATGTATCGGAGCGCTTGACTTGGCTCGAGAATGTTTTAGCAACATTGAATCCAAAGGTCAGTGCTTTCCCCCTAATCCTTCTTTCATAAGCCTAACATTACCTAGGACCCTGAAATTCAAGATGTTGCTCCGAGGATCTTGGACGTGCTAAGTCAACGTCTGGAGAGTCAGTATATGCTCATCGCAGAGGCCGACCCTCAGGATCCAGTCCTACGCAAGATACCGCCCTTGGCCAGGCAAGCACGAGAGCTGAAGGCATTTATCGGATAAAATTCGGTGTCCAGCTGCAATGTATGCCCACCGATATCGTCCACCACTTGCTTTGTCATCTCTCGATCTGTACTGTACAACTAGCATTCTCGGCCTCTACGATGGTTACATCCACAGCCGATGATATCGGTTCCATTCAAGATCTCGGTACGCT
>JAABUR0100003183.1_pt1 | contig 23346 bp, 26 predicted proteins | sample 5560091 | NCBI WGS metagenome assembly JAABUR01 (sample SAMN10711879, study PRJNA513375) | rock metagenome | isolation source: Antarctica rocks | place: Antarctica: Victoria Land, University Valley sud
CGCAGAGCTTCGGAAACTGCCCGCAATACATCCACGCTCGCAAGATCGTCGGTTTCGAGGCGCCCGGCAGCGCCAAGATCGAGATCCTTCCCGAACTGGACGAGGACGCTCTCGCCCAAATCTGCACGGCGGGCACGTTCTTCGTAGCCTCGGTCGCCGACATCGATGCCGGAGGCGTAGACGTATCACACCGCGGCGGGCGGACAGGTTTCGTGCGGGTGAGAGGCTCGGAACTTGTCATTCCTGAATTCTGCGGCAACAGCTACATGAACACTGTCGGTAACTTCCTAATAGACCCTCGGTCCGCGCTCCTGTTCCTTGACTTCGCAACGGGGACGCTGCTCGGGCTCTTGGGCCGTGTGGCGGTCGATTGGAATCCCTCGGTTAAGCCGGGCGGCGCGACCTTCGTGTGGCGCTTCACCACGACGGGCGCTTGGCGACTGCGCGGCGCCCTGCCTCATCGGTGGGTGCTTGCCGAACAATCGCCGACGGTTGATCGGACGGGCGACTGGCCCCCGGACTGATGGGCGGCGAGTACCTTCGCGAACGACGAAACACAAAAACGGAGCAGACGATGACCCCGATCCAGACCCCGATTACGGGTGCGGAGGACCTGGCCAGCTTTGAAGGTCCGCTTGCCGCGTTGGTCGGCTTTTACAGAGCTTTTAATGGACGCGACCTCAGCCTCATGGTCGAGAATTGGGAGAACTCGGGCGAGGCGTCAATGGACAATCCCCTCGGCGGCATCAAGCGGGGCTGGGACGAGATCCGGTTGGTTTACGAGCGAATTTTCGGCGGCGAAGCGTCCGTGCAGATACAGTTCCATGATTACACGCTGCATTGCATGGGGGATGTCTTCATGGCCGTGGGGCGCGAGCGCGGCACACTCCGAAAGGCGGGCATGTCCCTGGACCTACGTATCCGTACCAGCCGCGTGTTCAGTAGGGGTAGCGGCGGCTGGCGTCAGGTCCACCATCATGGTTCCATCGACGACCCGGACCTCCTCGCACGATACCAAGCAGCGGTTCGGTGAGGGTACGTCAGACCTGATCTGGGCGTCGTGCACAAGGGACAGCCAGAGCAGTGTTGAGGCCGATGCGGCGATGGCCCTCATCGAGCAGGTGCTCTGCGACCAGCCGTGCCCCTGCCACCTGATCGAGCGAGACGGAGCTGTATCGGCCGGCCGTGTCGCGCTCGTCCAGCAGAATGACCGTGATGCCGTGTCGACCGAGCGCATCGATCGCGGGCGAGTTGACGTCGACGGAGGAGACGAGAACGCCGTTGACCCTGTGCTCTTCGAACAACCGCAGTAGATTTCCTTCTCCCTCGCAGCTTTCGTCCGATGACCCGAGCAGCATAGTGTAACCTCGGGCTGCCGCTGCATCGCTAACTCCACGCGTAACCTCTCCCCAGAATGGGTTCGTCAAGTCGAGGGCGACAACGCCGAGCGTACGTGACCGTCCTGCCCGCAGGGTCCGGGCCGAATCGTTCACGATGAAGTTCATCCGCTGGATGACAGCATGCACCCGGTCTCGTGTCTTGGCGGCCACAATGGCAGGTCTGTTCAGGACGTTCGATACCGTTTGCCTACGAAACACCGGCCGCTGCCGCGATGTCGCGCGATGTCCAACGGGCATTCGACTTCTTCGTTTGCGCTCTTTGGGGTCGCTGCAAGAAAGTGCTCTCTGTGCACGCTAAGGAGATGGAGACGCGACTTCAGCCCTTTTCCGGACCCGCCGACCGTCGAGCGCCACGTGATCAATGCGGTCGCCGAGTGGCGGATCGTGATCTCCTCGAAGGACTCGGTGCCCCAGAGATTGCGGTTCTGGCACACCGCCCGGAGATAGAAACTCGCGATGCCGAGCGTGCGCGACCCCACCTCCGAGTTCCAGCAGTAAAAGCCGCGGAAGTAGAGGTCGGGCTCGCCCGAGGGCAGCCGGCCGGCCTCGATCGGGTTGAGATCGTCGCACAGGAACAGGAACACGTCCCGGTCGGATGCGTAGAGGGTCGTCGTCTCCGCCGTGACGTCGACGTCGGGGTTGTGGCGCATCGTGCCCCAGTCGAGCACGCCCGGCACTTTCCAGCGCGTATCGCCTGTCCGTCGCCGGCGATGCGCATCACCGCCTCGACGAGCTCGTGGTCGTGGATGCGGCCGTAGTCCGGGCCCGTGACGGCCCGGAGTTCGGTGCGGCCCTCCTCGGTCGTGTAGGCCTTGACCAGCTCTGACCGGTGCTCCTTCAAACCGTATTGCAGGTTGCATGCTCAGTTCTCCTGTACATGCGCAGGGAACCCCGCGTTTGTGACGGCCCTGGTCATCGCCTCCGGCGTGACCTGCCCATCGTCGAAGCTGACCGTCGCTGCGGCCGCGCCATTCAGTTCGGCGACCACGACCAGGCTGACGCCCGGCATCCGGAACAGTGTGCGCTTCACAATGGGGGCGCAGGTGACGCAGCCGACATTCTCGACGGCAAGCGTGACAGTCCTCTCACCAGCAAAGGCAGGTGCCGCCAGCAGCAGGGCCGAGGCGGTCAGGGCGGCGCGAACAAGCTTGGTCATGACAAAGCTCCGATCAGGCTTCGAGCAGGAGACGGGCGACGTAGGGAAGAACCACGGCCATGGTGACCAGCCCCGCCGCAATCCAAAGTCCGAGCTTGGCAACGCGGGATGCTGCTGGGCGGGCGCAATAGCTGCCGTCCGCGCAGTCCGCCGTGGGACGGCGATAGACCCGCACGAAGCCGACCGCGAGGCAGCCGACCGCGGCCGCGACGAAAGGCGGCTGGTAAGGCGCGAGCGCCGTCAGGTTGCCGATCCAGGCGCCGCTGACGCCGAGCAGGGACAGGACAAGCGGAACGAGGCAGCAGGAGGAGGCGCCCAGGGCCGCAATGTTGCTGGCAGCCGCCAGGATGCCGTCGCGGCTCCGGGGTACCGTGCCCTGTTCGGACAGCTTTGCGATTTCGCTTTCGACGACCCGGGCTGAGGCAGGCTTCTCTTATCCTTTCGACCGATCGTGCTACCGTGCATCTTGTAGCGACTACAGGAGCAAGGGGAATTTTCGATGGATGCCGTCAAACTTTCGGGAGCCGGCACGCTTCCCATCGGCGCCCTGTCGCGCCTGACCGGCGTGAACATCGAGACCATCCGTTATTACGAGCGGATTACGATCCTCCCCGCGCCTCCGCGCACCGAAGGTGGCCGCCGGGTCTACGGACCGGTCGAGATCAAGACGCTGCGGTTCAGCCGCCGCAGCCGTGAGCTGGGATTCACCCTCGATGAAATCCGCAACCTGCTCAGCTTGGCTGAAGGCAGCCGCACCTGCGCGGAGGTCAAGGCGGCGGCGGTCGCGCACCTTAAAGACGTCCGTCGCAAGATCACCGATCTTCGCCGGATGGAACGCACGTTGTCCAAAACAGTGGACCTCTGCGAGGGCGGGGATGCCACGCACTGTCCCATGCTCGAGATTCTCGGCGAGTGAAGCCGTCGCCGACCATGGAATGACAGAGGGGCAGGTAACCAAATTGGCGGCTGTGGCGAACTAAGAGGCATATGCCGGACCGGCTGATTGTCACCCCTGCCGCCCAATCTCGGAGTAAACGTTCATGCTGAACCGACGATCGCTCATCCTCGCCGCCGCGACGGCTTCTATTTTGGCCCACAGTCCGTTCGCGAATGCGGCGGAGAGGATGTCGTTCACCCCGCAGGCGTTCGAGGCGGCGCAGAAGGCGGGCAGCCCCATCCTGGTCGACATCTCGGCGCCATGGTGCCCGACCTGCAAGGCGCAAAAGCCGATCGTGAGCCAGCTGACATCCACGCCCAGGTTCAAGGACCTCAAAATCTTCGATGTTGACTTCGACAGTCAGAAGGATGCGGTCCGGGCGTTCAACGCCAGGACGCAGAGCACCCTGATCGTCTTCAAGGGGGCGCAGGAGACGGCGCGTTCGGTCGGCGACACCAATGCCAGCTCCATCGCGAGCCTACTGGACAAGGCGATCTGAAGGGCGCGGCATGATCCTCAGTCTCGGCTTCGCGTTCGTCGCGGGTCTTCTTTTCGACGCTCTCGCCTTGCGTGCTTCCCCTGCTGCCGATCGTGCTCGGCGCGGCCGCGTCGGAACATCGCCTGGCGCCCCTGGCGCTCGCGGCCGGGCTGGCGATGTCCTTCGTGACGATCGGCTTGTTCGTCGCGACGCTGGGGTTCTCGATCGGCCTCGACGGCGGCGTATTCCGCACCGCTGCGGCGGTGCTGCTCCTCGCCATTGGGATCGTGCTGGTGGTGCCGCGCTTGCAGGCGCAGCTGGCCTTCGCCGCGGGTCCTCTCGGGAATTGGGCCGAGCACCGCTTCGGGGGCCTCCCATCGGTCGGGCTCTGGGGACAGTTCGGCGTCGGCCTGTTGCTTGGGATGGTGTGGAGCCCGTGCGTCGGGTCCACGTTTGGCGCGGCGTCGGTGTTGGCGGCGCAGGTCAAGAATCTCGGGGAGGTCGGCGCGACAATGGCGCTGTTCGGGATCGGCGCGACCGTCCCGTTGCTGCTGCTCGGGCTGCTGTCGCGCGAGACGCTGACGCGGTGGCGCGGCACGCTGATGCGGACGGGCGGCGGACTGAAGATCGCGCTCGGGGCGGTCGTCATCGTTACCGCCTCCATCGTCCTGCTCGGGTTCGACACGACGGTCGAGACGGTCCTGGTCGATGCCTCGCCCCAATGGCTCTCCAACCTGACCACCCGCTTTTAGGACCGAAGGCCGACACCGTCGTCCAGGATCACGACGGGGCCAGCCGCGGCGGCCGCATCGTCGCGGTCATGCGTGACGAGGAGAACAGGCAGGCCGCGCTCCGCCGCTTGGTCGAACACTATCCTGCGGAACTCCGATCTGAGCGCCGCATCGAGCTTGCCGAACGGCTCATCGAGAAGAAGAGCCCGTGGCGCCGAGAGCAGGGTTCGGAGCAGCGCGACCCTGGCGCGCTGGCCGCCGGACAGCGTCGCCGGATCCTGATCCTCCAAGCCGGCTAGGCCTACACGGGCTAGCTCGAAGGCGACACGTTCCCGACGCGCTCGCCTGCTCGCGTCCGACCGCGCCAAGCCAAAGCCCACGTTCTGCCAGACGGAGAGATGGGGAAACAGCAGGTCGTCCTGGAACAGGACGCCGATCCGGCGCCGTTCGGGCGCCAAGGCCGTCACGTCGGCCTCGCCGACCAGCACTCGCCCACTGGCCGAGAACGCGCGGCCGAGATGCCCACCCACATAGTCGAGCAAGGTCGACTTGCCCGAGCCGCTCGGCCCCATGAGGGTCACCACTTCCCCCGGCGCGACTTCGAGGTCGAGGCCCGTCACGAGCTTGCGCGGCCCGATCGCGATGCAGATCGACCGCAGGCACAGCCGAGCGCTCATCCGACTTCCCCCTCGCGGCGGCGCTTGCCATGCAGCAGGGGTGGGATCGCCATCGCCGCGGCGAAGGCGAGCAGCGGCAACCCCGACTGAAGGATCACCAGCATTCCGGTGATCCGGCGGTCGCCGCCGCTCGACAGCGCGACAGCCTCCGTCGTCAGGGTCGCGACCCGGCCCCCGCCGGCGAACAGGGTCGGAAGATACTGGGCCACGCTGACGCTAAAGCCGATGGCGGCGGCGACCATGAGGGGACGGAGGAGGATCGGCAGTTTAACGGCGAAAAGCACGCGCATCCTCGAAGCGTTGAGGGACGCCGCGGATCTCGCATAGCGCGGATCGATGGCCCGCCACGGATCAGCAAGGGCGATCACCACGTAAGGAAATACGAAGACGAGGTGATACCAGCCGACGGCCATGATCCCGCCATCCAGCCGCAACCGCAAAAGCAGAATCTGGGCGCCGAACTGAAACGCCACCTGGGGCAGCAGGAGCGGCACCATCGCCAGTCGGACCATGGTTTTAAGCAGATCCGAGGCGCAGGCGTCATCCGCCTCGAAGCAAGCCACTGCCAGCGCCACAGCCGCGACCGTCGTCGACGATCCGAGCGCGACGGTGTTGGCCAGGGGCCCCGCCAGCAGACCCGGTGCATGTAACCAGTTGGAGATCCCCCACTCCTGGGGGAGCGGATTGGGGAAAGACCACCGCCACGTGAACGACCAGACCGCCATGGCAAGAAGTGCGGCTGCGCCCATGGCTAAGGTGAGGATCACCGGACCATCCATCAATCCCAGCACGGGCTCAGCCCAATTTGAGCGTCCGCCTCGGGCGATCCAGACCCTGCCCGCCGCGGCGACAAGCCGTTCCACGCCCCACCAGAGCGCGATTGCGACGACCACGACGGCGAGCAGCATGGCGGCGGCCGCAGCCGCGGCGGGGTAACGGGACACGTCCGGCGCGGCGAACCAGCGCGCGGCCGTGACGGACAGGGTCGCCGGATTGGCGGGGCCGAGCACGAGCGCGACGTCGACCACCGAGAGCGAAAACGCCAGCACCGCGTATACCGGGAGGCGCACTTGCGGATAAACCTGCGGCATCACTACTTTGATCCAGGTCGCTGTTGGACCGTACCCGAGCGCGCGGCAAGTCCGAAGCAGGGCCGCGACCGGCACTTGCTCCACGGCGGCCAGGATCACCAGCGAGAGGAACGGCACCTCCTTTACGAGAAGCCCGAGCACTAGCGCGATACCCCCCGAATCGTGGATCGTGCTTACATCGGCCGGGAGTTCCCGGCCCGTGAGCCACGAACTTGCGAGGCGCGCGAGCCATCCGCTGGGGGCGAGCACGAATGCCAACCCAATGGCCATCGCCGAATGGGGTGATGCGAGCATGGGCGCGAGGAGCAGCCTCGCGGCTCGGAGCCTGACCTGGCGATGCAGGGATATGCAGAGGGCCACCGCCAAGGTGAGCGACAGAGCGGTGGCCCCGACGCCGGTGGTGACCGTCAGCCGCAGGCCCGTCAGGAAGCCGGGCGAGGACATGAGGTCACGCCATGGCCACAGGCCCGGGTCTCGCGCCCCGGCGGCCGGTAGATACCCGAACGCCGGAACCATCGTCCCCAACAGCCCGGCTCCTGTGGGCAGGAGCAGAACGACGGCCAGCACGGCCGCCAGACCCAGCCCGGCGGCACGGCAGCCGACCACCTGTGCGACAGGGGCGGCGATCCCGGTCACCGGGTGTATCGACGGCTCCAGGCCTCGATGATCCGCGTCATCCAGGACGGATGCGGCTCGAGCTGGGTGGGGCCGAGTTCGGCGTTGCTGGGCAGGGCCGGGCTCGTGGGAAGGTCGGCGAAGGCTTGGCGTTGCTCAGGCGAGAGCTTCTGCAGATCGAGGACGCTAAAACTGCCGAGGACCCGGATGTCCTGCGCATGCGCTTGCGTCGCCGGCTCCAGCAGGAAGTTCGCCACCACCATTGCCGCGTGCCTGTGCGGCGCGTTGTAGGGGATGGCCACGAAGCTCGTATTGCCGATGCTGCCCCCGGCCAGCGTCGCCGTCCTCGCGGTCTTGGGCAAGGAGCCGTCGGCGACGGAAGCCGCGGCTTCGGAGGGGTCGAACGAGGGGACGAGGTCGATCTCGCCATCGTTCAGCAATTGACGAGCCGCTGGGCCGCTGGAAGGAAAGTCCTTGCCTCCATGCCACAGCGAAGGACGCAGCTGGTCGTACCAGGTCCATAGGGGGGCCGTGACGCGCTCGAATTCGGCATCGCTGGCGGGCCGCTGCAAGATGGCCTGATCGGGCGTCAAGGCGACCAGTGCCTGCTTGAGGAACGTCGCGCCGAGGAAGTCGTGCGGGTCGGGATGCGTGAACCGGCCAGGGTGCCGCTGCGCCCAGGGCACGATGTCGGCCATACTCCTCGGCACGTCCGTCACCCGCGCGCCGTCGTAGTCGAACACGAATTGGGCCAGCCGCCAGGGCGATTCCATGCCGTCCACGGGTACGGTGAAGTCGACCACGGTCGAGGGTTTGTTCACCGTATCGACGAGGCGCGTGGCGGGCATGGTGCTCGTGAAAGGTCCATAGAGGAGCCCCTTCTCCTTCAAACTCAGGAAGTTGGGGCCGTTGATCCAGATCAGGTCGATCGAGCCGTCCGTGTCGCGTCCTGCCGCCTTCTCCGCAATTATGCGCGTCACGGCTTCCGAGGTGTCGGACAGTTTCACCTCCCTGACGGTCACGCCGTAACGGGTCTGCACCTGGGCGGCGACCCAATCGATGAAGGCATTGGTCCGCGCGTCTCCGCCCCATGCGTTCCAGTAGACGGTCTGCCCGCGCGCGCGGGCCACCACTGAATCCCATTGGTTCTCGCTATGGGCCGGAAACAGCGGCGCGGCCGCGAAAACAGCGGCCAATGCGGCAGAACGCCAGAGGGGTCTCATGTCAGGGTCCTTCGGGTCACAACGATTTCGGACTAGAGATGAGCCGGTCATCGGGCCCAGCCGGGGTGTTCGGCGTGAGGCCTCATGGTGAAAACGCCCGCCAGCCCCACCACCAACGCGTGGCGGTCGTCAGTGCGCAGAGGATGGCGAAGGCCGCTGCGGCCATGGGGAAGGATCGGGGCCAGAGGCAGAAGACCACAAAGGCGGCGATCGTCTCCGTGCCCTCCGTGAGACCGCCGAGATAGTAAAAGCCCTTGCGCGGGAAGTCGGCTGCGATCAGGCCCCGTTTGGCCGCGATCGTCGCGTAGGCCAGGAAGCTGCTCCCCGTTCCGACGAACGCCAGGATCAGGCCGGCGGCCGCCAGCGCGTTGGCAGCCGGGTCGGCCAGAGCGAAGCCGAAGGGGACGGCCGCGTAGAAGAAGAAATCGAGGGTGATGTCGAGGAACGCGCCACGGTCCGTCGGTCCGGCACGGCGGGCCACGGCCCCGTCGAGCCCGTCGAGCAAGCGATTGCCGGCAATGCACCAGAGCGCCGCCCCGAAATGCGCCGACGCCAAGAGCGGGACGGAAGCGAGTCCGACACCGAAGCCGGCCAGCGTCACGGCATCAGCAGGAACGCCCCGGGCCGCGAGCCAGCCGGCAGGGGCAGCGAGAAGCCGATGCTGGGTCGGCATGAGCAGCGCGTCGAACATCGCCTCAGCCCCTCCGCCAGCGCAGGAACCTGGCCGACGCGCCGAGCGCCCAACCGGGCACATGGGCCCGTCGCCAGGCGAGTGCCGCCGCCTTCGCGGCCTCGGTCCATCCCGGGTACGGGTAGATCGTCTTCAGCACCGCGTTGAGGCCAAGGCCGTTTCTCATGGCGAGCGTGAACGTGCCCAGGACGTCGCCCGCCCGCGCCCCCACGACGGCGACGCCCAGGATCCGGTCCTTGCCCGGCGCGGTCAGAACCTTGATGAAGCCCTCTGGTGCTCCGTCGATGATCGCTCGGTCGAGGTCGCGTAGCTCAACGCGGGTCACCTCATAGGGCAGACCGTCGCGATTGGCTTCGGCCTCACTCTTACCCACCCGTGCGATCTCGGGATCGGTGTAGATCACGGCCGGGAAGGCGGGCAGTTCGGAGCGCCAGGAGCGGACAACGTCGAACAGGGCGTTCATCGCCGCGATCCAGCCATATTGCCCGGCTGCATGGGTGAACTGGCATTGGCCGATCACATCGCCCGCCGCATAGATGCTCGGCAGGCGCGTCCGCAGGTTTCGATCCACGACGAGCCGGCCATCGTCCAGAAGGCCGAGTTCCTCCAGGCCGAACCCCTTGGTGCGCGGCCTCCTGCCGATAGCGACGAGCAACTGGTCGAACGGGATGATTCGGCCATCGGCGAGCAGTGCCGTCCGGCCGCCCTCTCCTTCGTCGAAGCGGTCCACCCTGGTCCCGAGCACGAGGTCCACGCCATCGCCGGCGAGCGCCTCGGCGGCGGCGGCACCGAGTTCAGGGTCTTCGCTCGCGAGGAGGCGCTCCGCCGCTTCCACGAGCGTGACCCGACTGCCGAGGCGCGCGAAGGCCTGCGCCAGTTCGCAGCCGATCGCGCCGCCGCCCAGGATCAGCAGGCGCCCGGGGCGCCCCCGCAGCGACCAGATCGTCTCGGACGTGAGCGCCGCGACGCGCTCGATGCCCGGAATGGGAAGTATCGCCGGCCCAGCGCCCGTCGCGATCACAATCCGCCGGGCCGCAAGACGCCGGTCGCCCACCTGCACGGTCCAGGGGTCGATGATGCGGGCCGACCCGTGGACCACGTCGACACCGAGCTCCCGGTAGCGCTCAGCTGAATCGTGGGGGGCGATGGCGTCGATCACTCGGCCGATCTGCGCCATGATGGCCGCGAAGTCGGGCTCGAGCCGTCCACTGAGCCCGAAGCGCTCGGGACCGTGCCCTTCCTTGGCGAGCTTTGCGGAGCGGATCAGCGCCTTGGATGGCACGCAACCCGTGTTGAGGCACTCCCCGCCCATCCGGCCCTCCTCGACGAGGGCGACGCGGGCGCGCGCCCCCGCAGCCATGCTGGCCGCCACAAGACCGGCCGATCCGGCCCCGATGACGACCAAGTTGTAGTCGAACCGCTGCGGTCGGTCCCACCTCCGACGCACGGCGCGCCCGGCCCACCACGAGCGAACGGCCTTGGCAATGAAGGGCAGCACCGCCACGGCCAGGAAGCCGAGAAGCACGCGCGGCGAAAGGATGTCGCGCGGGGCGCTGATCGTATCGAGCTGCCGCCCGGCATTGACGTAGAGCACGGTAGCGGGAAGCATGCCGATCAGGCTGACCCAGGCGAAGGTCAGGACCGGGATCCCGGTCAGCCCCATGCCGAGGTTGACGAGCACGTAGGGGATGACGGGAACGAGCCGCAGGCCGAAAAGATAGCTCGCCCCGTCTCCTTCGATCGCACGGAGACGCTCACCGAAGCGTCGCTGGACGGCATCCCGAAAGGCATAGCGGGCCAACAGCATGGCGATCGACGCGCCGGTGACGCTCGCGAGGAGCGCCAGGACCACGCCGACCCACTGCCCTAACAAGGCGCCCGCCAGCAGGGTGAGCGCCGTGGCGAACGGGAGCGAAAGCGCCGTGACGGCGACATAGGCGGCGAAGAACGCGGCCGCGGCTGTCACCGGATTGGCGCGGCTCCAATTCTGCGCCTGCTCCCGATGCGAAAGGATCTGCGCGAGGTCGAGGTGGCCGGTGAGGCTGACCAGCAGCGTGCCGACCCCCACCAGCACGGCCAGAACCGCGGCGACCTTGAGGAGCTTGCCGGGAATCGGGCTAGCCATGGACCGGTCCCTGCTTCCGGCTCGCCGCTCACGGCCATTGCTCCTGTCCGAGCCGTCATGCGAGGCATTGAGGCGGGCGACAAAACGGCGATCGATCCGATCCTTCAGCCAAAAGACCCATCGGCCCGAAAACGTGAATCCGTTGCGCGTGCCGACGGCCCGGCCATCCGCCGTAGAGAGCAGGTAAAGGACGCTCGACGGGGGCCGAAACTGGCGAAGCGCCGGCCCGGTCCATGAGGCTAGGAGGTTTTGGGCCAGGACGGGTGCCGACCGGACGGCGTAGACGCCCGATTTCGGCAGGTGACACGGGTCGAACGAAACCGTGTCGCCGGCCGCGAAGACGTCCTCCTGGCCGACGCAGCGAAGCGCCTCGTCGACCCGCACGAACCCCTCGCGGTCCAGGGCAAGGCCAGTCTCGGCCAGCCAGTTCGCGGGCGCTGCCTCGGTCGCCCAGAGAACCTCGTCGGCATCGATGGGGCTCCCTGTCGCGAGGTGCACCTGATCTCCGTCCAGCATCCTGGCTCGCGCATTGGTCCTCACGGCAATGCGGCGATCCTCCAGCACGCGTCGAACCGTTCGACGGAACCGTGCCGGGAAGCCAGGCAAGATGTCGCCCGACCTTGCCAGCAACGTGAACGTCAGCCCATCAGGGTCCGCGGCGGCCCGACGGGCTTCGGATCGGAGCCGGTGCTCGACGGCCAGGAGAAGCTCGATCCCGGCTGCCCCGGCGCCGACCATGACCAGTCGTCCGCGGTACCCCCGTTCCCGCAAGCGATGCCGCATGGAGTCGAATCCCGGCACAAAACCCTCGATCGGCTTGACTCGCAGCGCGTGCATCTCGGCGCCGGCCACGCGACCCGCCGTCGGGCCGGAGCCAATGTCGAGCGACAGCCGATCGAAAGGGACGGGCGGGGCCAACCGGCACAGGACCGCCTTGCGGGGCAAGTCGATGCCGATGGCGTCGTCGATGATCAGTTGCGCGCCTGCCCGACCCGCGAGTGTCCCGACGTTGATCCGTGCATCATCCAGATCGTAGCGCCCGGACGCCACGCCCGGCAGCATGCCGGAGTAGAGTTCGGACCGGCTACGCGTGATGAGGGTCACGGCGACGCCGCGTGGCAGCTGTGCGGCGCAGAACCGTCGCAGGACCTCCACATTGGCATGGCCGGCGCCGATCAGCACGACCTCTCGCCTGGGCCGCTGACACGATCCATCGCCATGCAGGTGCTCCGCGCGGCTTGCGCCATTCGACCCTAGCGTCCGCGTTTGCGTCATCCGCACCTGATCACGCCGGCAATGGCATCGGCCGCGCAGCATCGATCATCTTCGAAAGGCGGGCCGCTGTATGATCGCTCGAGCCCCATCAAGCGTATGTCCCCCGGATCGGATAGTTTTTCTCCCGAACGAACCTGAGGCCGTCGAGCAGACCCTTCAGGTCAGGGCGCGCGAACGGGGCGTTTGAGACATCGACAATCTGCAGCTTGCCCTCGGGATTGACGACGAACAGGCCGGGTTCCGCGAAAGGTCTGTCGGTCTCCTGGGATGAGCGTGGCTCGGAGACATAGAGCCCAAGCCGGCGCATCTGCTCCAACGAAAGATCGAACCCGACCGGAAAGCGCCAGCCTTCGGCGTGAGCTTCCTCCTCGGCCCTCTCCTTTGGGTCGGCGGAAACCGCGAGCACCTGGGTGCCGATGGCCTGGAACTCCTCGGCCAGGGCGTTCAGCGTCTTCAGATAGGTTCTGCAGATTGGACAATGCTTGCCACGGTAGACCACGATCAGCTGCCAGCTCCCGCGTTCGCCGAGGGTCACCGCGCCGCCACCCGCGCGCGCAACTTGCATCACCGGGAACGCTGCCCCGGCCTGAAGTTTTTCGGACATCATGCTTCGATTCCTTCTGAATAGTTCTTGCCGTTGCAATCATGCCGCGTTCCTCCGAGTGAGGAAGCCGCCGAGGCCGAGAAACAACGCGGCGGTGCCGATGTTCCACATCAGGACCATGGCCGTCGCGTCGAGGGAGTGGAACAACGAGAGCGCCGAGGCCGTAATCGCCGCCACGGCCAGGCTGCCCATCAGGGTCACCGCCGTCGGACTGAGCACGGTCGCGTAGCGGAGCATCAACACCATGGCCAAGGACAAGGGCAGGCTCGTCAGCACCAGCGTCGCGAGGCATCGGGCAGTCTCGCCGAGCGTGACGCCGGCGGGATCGAAGGCAACCCAATGGGTCAGACACTGTTCTCCGATGCCTGCCAGCCAAACCGCCAAAGCGGGCAACGGAAGCAGAAGCCACAACCGCGACCGATCCGGCAGACTCGCCATGAAGGCCGCAACGGCGGCCAGGGCGCCGGTCGTCAGCGATGCGGCGATACCGACCACGAAAGCCGGATCCAGCAGACGCGCGGACAGGTCGGCGCGAAGCCCCTGGCTGATCGCCAGCAGTGCGAGCACCACGGCCGCGAGCAGCAGCCAGGACCCGGCGCGAACGACGGGGGACCTCAGGCGGCGGACCGGCCTCAGGTTGGTCGCCATGGCGTCGATGAGATCGACTGTGGTCGTCACGTTTCACTCCGATTGGACAGCAACTTGCGCAGGGCCTTCAGGCCGCGGTGCGTCGCGACCTTCAGCGAGGCCACCGAGGCGCCGCTGGCGAGTGAGGCTTCCCGCAACGACATCTCCCTCAGTTTGAGCATGCGGATGGCTTGGCGCTGGCCCGACGGTAGGCTGTCGACCGCCGCCTCGACACGATTGCGATCGCAAGCGTCCTCGGCGCCCGACGGAGCGGCCGCGAATGCGTCGTGATCGGCCGTGAGCGGCGTTTCGCGCGTCCTCAAGCGGCTTTGGCGGCGAAGGCGGTCGATAAGCCGTCGATTGGCGATCGCGACGATCCACGGGCCGAAGGGCCTCAGCGGATCATAGGTCTGGCGCAGCATGTGCAGGGTCAGGAGAATGTCCTGCACGGCATCCTCGACATCGCCGGGATCGCGATGGCGGCGCCCGGCGAGCGAGCGGAGATAGGGCGTGATCTCCTGAAGCAGGCGCCGGTAGGCCGGACCGTCCCCGTCCTGCACGCGCGCCATGAGGATCGACCAGTCCGTATCGCGGCCCGCCCGGTCGGGGCGCGGCGTGCGCGGATCGTCCGATTGTCTCTCCGAGCCGGATGGGTGCTTGGCCACCACGGTCAGGAAGGGAGGGCGTAGCGAGCCCCCTGTCACCGCTCCTGCCTTCCGGCTGCCGGCCATGTGCGCCGCCAAAGCCGGTCGATGGCCGCATCCAGCGACAGCGGTCCCGCGCCGAGCGCGACCAGGGCTATCGCCAGCCCCGCCCAGGGCAGATGAAAATTCGCCCAGCCTTCGGGAACGACGAGTTGGATCACGCCGGTCATCGCCAGCAGCCCGAGCGCGGCGAACCGGGTGGCGAGGCCCGTCAGCAGAAGCATCGGAAGCGTGATCTCGGCGATCCCGGTGAGGTAGGCGACGGCGAGCGGCGCCGGGATGTCGAACACGCCCCCGAGGACGTGAAGCTTGAACTCCTCCGCAAACAGGTATTCGGCACTCGGCGACAGCGAGAGGAACCCGTCCCAGCGTGTGAGGCCGGAGCGGAGGAACGGCACGGCGAGGGCCACCCGAAGCACCGGAGGGGCGCTGAGGCGAGCCGCCCGGACGAGCAGATCCGTCAACGCGCCACATCTGCGCAGGGTGAGGCGGCCCAGTTCCAGGGTCGATGGCAGGGTCCCGCTCATGACCAGCGCCCTGGTAGGCCGCCTTTTTCGTTGTCTGTGAAGCCGAAGCCAACGAAAGCGCCAGCGCCCAGAAGCTCGGCGAGATTGGCCGATAGATCGAAGCGGCTATCGTCGTCGGCCGCCGACCGTATCGCATCCATGACCGATTGTCCCGCCGCGAGGGCGGCAATGAAGGCTGCGGCCCCCGCCGGCATCGCGCGCACCTCGACCTCGGCCGCCCGGCGCAGGACGAGGGCGTCTTCCCCGCAGGCGAGGTCCACCGGGGCCGCGACACCGCCCTCGACGTTCATGCTCCAGATCGTTAGGGCCGGCAGAGCCGATCGGACGGCGCGCAACGAGGGATGCAGGCGCAGCTGGATGCCGGGGAGGCGCTCGGGTTCGATGACACGGAGCGCCGCCGGGCCGAGCGCCGCCTCCTCGGGCGCGTGATAGGCCTCGATCCAGGCCCGCTCGATCCGGGCGACGTCGCGCAGATACGGCAGCGACATCGCAGGCGGGAAGCCAGCGATGAAGTCCGGGAAGCCGGCCCCGTAGTGGAGTAGGATCGGAGAAGCCGGCGGATTCGCGGCGACGTAGATGCGCGCCATTGCGCGGAAGAAGTCCTGACCGACGATCCGGCACACCGCTGGAAATGCCTCCTTCAGCGTTTCGGTGAGGCCAGCCACGACGTTGTTGCGATAGACCGCGAACCGGGCCTGGCTCGGCGCCCCGTCAGGGCCGACGAGGCCCGCGGGCACCGGCAGAACCGGGTCGAGCAGAGCCATGCCGAAATTGCGCTGCCTCTCAGCCCACCGCGGCACGTCTAGCCTCCCTGGGCTGGGCCGCGAACAGGATCGCTTCGGCGTGCTGCGCGTCGGCCTCAAGCACGGGCCATGCGGGGACGTCCGCATCCCACTCGATCAGCGTCGGGACGGGGCCGGTCCGCGCGATGGCATGCTCGAACAGCCCCCAGACCATCGCGTCGACGGGCCGGTCGTGGGTGTCGATAAGAAGCGGCCTCTGCTTTTCGTCAGCCTCCACGGCGTGACCGGCAAGGTGGATTTCCCGGACATGATCGAGCGGATACGCGTCGACGTAGCGGACCGGGTCCCATTCCTGGTTGGTGCAAGAAACAAAGACGTTGTTGACGTCAAACAGCAGGCCACAGCCGGTTCTCCTGACGACTTCGGTAATGAAGTCGACCTCGGAATAGGTGCTTTCCGCGAAGGCCAGATAAGTCGACGGGTTCTCCAAGAGCATCTGCCGCCCGAGCACCTCCTGCACCTCGTCGACGTGCTCGCAAACCCGAACCAGGGTCTCCGGGGTATAGGGCAACGGCAGCAGGTCGTTGAGGAAGCCTCCGTCATGGGTCGACCACGCCAGGTGTTCGGAGAAGAGGCCCGGCGTGTAACGTCCGATCAGAGCCTTGAGCCGTTGCAAGTGCGCCCGGTCCAGCGGCCGGTCGGCGCCGATCGAGAGGCCGACGCCATGAAGCGACAGGGGATAGCGCTCCCGGATCGCGGCGAGATAGCGAAGGGGCGGCCCGCCCGCGCCCATGTAGTTCTCGGCGTGGACCTCGAAGAAGCCCACGTCGGGACCGGTCTCGACGATCGTCCGGTAATGTTCCGGCTTAAGTCCGACGCCCGCGCGGGGCGGCACCCGAACCCGGTCGGCGTCGCCGTGATGCATGACCATGAGGGGCTCCAACGCGCGAGAAGGTGCGGACGGACATCAAATCCGCCCGCTGATGTGAGACTTCAGGCCTTGGGCTGCAGGCTGCCGGCGCCCTGGGGTGTTTGCATGGCCGTGCAGGTCCCCTTCGGCTCGAGCTTGAAGGCATTCCCCTGGTAGTCGGTCATGCTCGTCCCTGCGCAGGTGGTCCCGGCCCCGGCGTAGCAGTCGTTGTGGCCCTTCAGCGCGACGCCGTAGCACTTCTCCATCTTGCCGGACTTGACCTCGCTCGCGGTCATCTTCCGCATCTTCATCATGTCGGCCTTGCTCATCGACATCATGTCTTCGGCACTGGCGGAGGTGACGGGCATCGCGACGAGCGCGGAGGCGAAGGCGCCGAGGACGACAGCGGACAGCATGCGATTGGACATGAGGAGTTCTCCGATTGCGTGTGGACCCGCGACCGACGTCGCGGCGGCAAGCCGGTTCATGCCCGCCTGACCTGAGGTTCGTCCGGAGACTTAGAAAGGTTAGCCGCCCCGAGGACGATCAGACCCGAATTTTTGCCTCAGCTTGCGAGCCCGCTGTCTCTCGCCAGGTCGGCGCAGGGGGATCGAAGGTCTTGCGACCGGTGAAGCGCAAGCGGGGTCCCGCGGCGCGTAACCTTTTGCTCCCGTCAAGCGAACTAACCCGGAGTCGCCACCATCGTGCTCTCGGCGGTGATGCTGATGAAGCAAGCCATGGGGATCATGCCGGAGTTAAATCCCATCGCAATGATCTCGCAAATGATTGGAACCCAGCAACAGGCGCTCGGGTGGGTCGTGCACTTCCTCATCGGCGCGGCACTATGGGGCGTCGCCTTCGTGTGGCTGAACCGGTGCTGCCCGGACCACATTGGTTCCGGGGTGCGCTCTTCGGCACCGGGGCCTGGGTCATTATGATGATCGTTGTGATGCCCATAACCGGCGCCGGTTTGTTCGGCATGAAGCTCGGCGTCATGGCGCCCGTGGCGACGCTCGCCATGCACTGGATCTACGGCGTCGTGCTGGGCGGAGTGTATGGGGCAATGTCGGGTGCGGGCAGCACCTCGAACGCCCTGAAGGCTGACAGAAGACGCTGAGACGATCGCCGCATTTGTAGCGATGTGCCTCTGGCCGACACGCTTTGCCGCCATCGCCTGGGTTTTTGCCATGCCCGCTCTCGTCATGACGGCCACCCGGTGGTGGTGGGGATGGACGCTTTTTTTCCGAGAACGAATCATGAGTCTTCGCGCCGCTCTCGTGCTCCTGTGTCTGTCGCTGCCTGGTGCTGCCGCGGCCCAACCGTCGATGGAAACTGTCCCGGTGGGTCGTTTTTCGGAAGGCACGCTCGTGGGCTGGGAGAAAAAGGCGTTTCAGGGCGAGACCACGTATTCGTTTGCCATTGATCCCGACGTCAAATCAACGGTCCTGCAGGCCAACGCCGACACCTCTGCGTCAGGCATGTTCCGGAGGATAAAGATCGATCTATCTAAAACGCCGTTCCTCAATTGGTCTTGGAAAGCGACCGATACATTCGCCGGCATCGACGAGAACACCAAGGGCGGCGACGATTTTCCGGTTCGGATCTATGTCGTGGTCGAGCGTGGCATCCTGGGAATGAGTTCCCTTTCCCTCAATTACGTGTGGGCGAGCCAGCATCCGGTTGGAAGTATCTGGCCAAGCCCGTTTACGAAGCAAGTTCGTCTTTTCGCTCTCGACTCCGGTCGGCTGGGCCTGAACGAATGGATTCGCCACAAACGCAATCTGCGTCTGGACCTGAAAACCGCCTTCGGGGAAGAACTTTCCGAGATCGATGCCGTCGCTCTCATGACAGACACGGATAATCATGGCGGTCGCGCCAAGTCCTTCTATGGCGACGTCTGGTTCAGTGCCGAGTGAATGGAAATGCCAGCGATCACCGCCTTGTCACGTGTCGGGCGGATCGATCGACTGAAACACATTGTCCTCGTCGTCGCGGGCCATGCCTTCTCGGAAACGGCATTGAAGCTGAGCCCCGGAGATGATGTCTTGAAGATCGTCTTACGGAACACGTGAGTGATAGGCCTGCGCCTCGCGCGCGCGAGGCAAGAGCTCGCTGCCGAGTTCCATAATCTTCATTATGCGAATTTATATTCCCTCGCATTTTCAAGATCTTAGCCCAAAAGGTATTCCGGCTGGAAGGCGCTTCTCGACGAACACATAAGCCCTTCTCCGGATCGCAGCGCCGGAATGTCCAGACAAGGCCGGAGATGGCCGGATTGGCGTGGTGGAAAGTTTCGGCCCAGCGCAGTGTCATACGGCCATGAATACACCTGAACAACGGCACGATCGGCGCGGGCCTAATCCTGGCTCGCCACGTTGCCGCTGTGCGGCCGGCCGTCTCCGTCACGGTCTTTTTCGGGAGGCTATTACAAAACACTGCCCGAGCTGCCGGCATCGGCCAGCTGCTGCCGAAGCCTCTGATTGTAATCGCCTTCATCGCAGCGGCGAACGGCCTAGGCTAGGCATTCGGATTGGGGGTTATGCGGGCGATGACATTATCAGTCCTGTGAGAAGAACGGCATATTCTTGGTTTTCTGTATGACGATGGGCATCATCATGATGATGAACCCTGCTACAGCCGAGACTATTCCTACCTGCCAGTTCAATATATGGTTGTTCGCTGCGGCAACGTAGCACCATATTCCAACGGGAAGGAACAGAATCACGGCCGCAAACACCCCTGGTGAATACTGCCGTGTGACAATGACAGGAAGAATGTGAAATAGAACGGCATTGACCAGCATGAAAGCCGGAAAGATCAACGCGAGGGCTGGTGACTGCCATCCGATCATGGAGCAGCTGATGCCTAGCAAGCCTACGACAGCGTTGACCAGATAAAATTCACTCAACTCCGCTGGCATTTTCAGCACCCGGCGAACGTACCTGCTCAACCCGGTGCGGGATTCTGGGTAGTGGTACAGTTTGAGAATCAGTCTGAAAATCGCTCCGCATAGAGAGCCGGCATGGTGGCAACCTTCCTGCCGGCCGAATCATAAACGTCCCGCGGCAGAAGGCAGGTCCGCAGGCGTCCCGAGCTGATCGGCGTTCTGTGATGCACGATTGATCCAAGCTCACGCGCGGCAGTTTCTCTGCCCGGCGGTGCGGCGAGTGTCACCGTCGCATAAGGGCATCTTTCACGTATTGCCCGAACGGTCGGGACCTGATCGCTGTCAGCCGTAACCAAAATTAGGCGGTCAACACCGCCGTGCACAGCGTCTTGATACATTCGCAAAGCAATCTGCACGTCGGTTTGCTTTTCCTCATAGTTCTTCCGGCCGATTCGCTTGAAGTTAGATTCAACAATTTCGACCCCAACAGCTTTGAGAGCTGCTATATAGTTCTTGTGGCGTTTTTGCTTTTCATGGTTCCACGTCAGGATTGCCGTGAAGAAAACAACATCTTTGAGTATTTCATCCCTACCGACGAAGCTTTGAGCAAGCAATCTCATGTTAAGCCATTTCAGCTTGTGGTCCCTTTCCGCAAGGATCGCGTGATATAGATTGAAACCATCTATATAAACGCTAACCTTTAATGGATTTGCACTTGACAAAAGCGAATCTCTCAACTATATGGATGCCATCCACCCGCCGGGCTTGCGCGGCGGAAAGGGGGGCTAAACCGTAACAGGTTGGCCCCCTTACATTTTACAACAACTTCCCCTGCTTCCCCTCCCGCTCCCGTCCGGCCTTCCTGAACCCCTCGACGTGCCCGAACGGCACCTCCGGCTTTCGGCCGTCGAGGAGCTGGGCAATCGTGAATAGCTGGATCTTCGGGAACTTGCGTCCACCTGTCTCATAGAAGCCCGCTGAGACGGCTTCCCGTATCATCTCGCGTGTCGGGTCCGCGAGGCTGACAAACACCCCTAGCGCGGCTCTCTCGCGGTCTACGGTGCCTTTCAGGTCGCGAATCATCGGCGCCGACACGTTCTCCCCGCCCTTGATCGACACGACGCCGAACGCTGGCTTGCCGGCTTCGTCCCGAAAGTTCAGGTAGCCATCAACGCCCCGGTCTCGCCGTGGAAGGGACTGGCATCGAGCGTGCCGCGGATCTGCTCCAGTAGCTTCGCATCCGGCATGGGACCGGCCGGCCCAGGACGCCGGCGTGGCCCGGGATCGGTGGGAACGCGACGGCGATAGACCGTCGCACGCGCCACTCTCCAGACCCGGCATACCAGGGCCAGGCCGTAGGGCCTGCCGCTCGAGGGCGAGGTCGTGACCCTCATGGCCTCGACCTCCGTCGGGCCAAAGGGCGGCCCTCCTCCAGCAGAGCGATCTTAGCCTCGAGCAACTCGGTCTTCAGCAGCATGCCGCCGAGCCTGGCCTTCAGCCGCTCGCTTTCCAGCTCTTCGCTGTCCTTCTGCCGCGTCGTCAGGCTCGCTTCTCCGGCGGTCAGAAAGGTGTCACGCCAGCTGCTCAGCGTGGCCGCCGTGACGCCGAGCCCGCGAGACACGGTCTCAAGGTCCTCGCCCCGCAGCAACTGTAGCACCGCAGTCGCCTTTGCGCTGGCGGGACATTCTCCCGCCGCGGCCCGGCGCCGCTCCGCCAGACTCTGGCGGTCGCTCCGCGCCGCCGGCCCGCTCCGTCCCACCCTGTCCTTCGCTCATGATGCACCTCATCGGGCGGAGATCGTCCGCTTGCGAGATGTCTCAGGCAACCCTGGGGCGGAGGAACCCTCTGCAGGGTGCGAACTCTGTTCACGAGTGTGGGTAACCAAAATTATGCAGTCACCGAATGAGGCTCGGTGGCATCTCCTATAAGCCAGGCAATTTGTTAGGACCCGCACGGCGACGATCTCGGCTGGTTGCAGGCGGATCACCATTGGCCCGGCCTGAAGGCCATCGGCAGGATCGTTCGCAGTCGCGAAACCCCGGCAAAAACGACCACTGAGACAGCCTATTATCTCCTCAGCAGCGCCCTATCACCTGATCGGTTCAATGAGGTTGTCCGCTCGCACTGGGATGTCGAGAACCGGCTGCATCGGCGCCTCGATGTCGTGATGAACAAGGATCAGGTTCGAACACGCCTACGCGCCGAATGGGATGAGGGGTATTTGTCAAGCTTTATCGCACTCCTCTGAAATGCAATCGCCCTGGCCGGCGGCCCATGTTCCCCTTGCATCGATCGACATCTGTGCCATGTTAGCCTCGTGAACGTAGTCTCCCTCATCGCCCGATGCCTGTCGGTCCTCGCGATCGTCGGCCTGCTCGCCGCCCCGACCGTAGGTTCGGCGTCGGCTGCCCATGGCGCGACGGTACGACCGCAGACCTCGGACATGGCGTCCGCCCCAATGATGGGGATGCGGATGCCGGCGGGCGGCATGGATTGCCGCTCGACCGGCAACCGTCCGGCGTCGGACTGCGACCATGGCTGCCTTTGGGCGATGCTGTGCATGGCGGCCTTCACCCCGGCCGATCCGGCCTTCGAGCTCGGCCCCCCCGTGGCCGTCGCTACCTCGCCCGGAAGGCCGGTGAACGATCGAGATCGCGACCGCTCGGCCGACGGGCCGCCGGCACGCCCCCCAAGACCCTGACGTCATCGTAGCCCCTTCGGGGTTCATGAAGCCGGACGGCGCCCGCGCCCCCCCGCAGAAGGCGCGGGGCGGCGGACCGTCCGCGCATCCATCGATGAACGCAGGACAGAACCCACCATGAAAACCACGATGTTTGGCGCCGGCTTGGCGCTGGCGGCGCTCGCCTTGACGAGCCATCTCCCCCGCGCCCTGGCCGCCGCGAGCGACTACGAGTTCCGCCTCACCCACACCAACGTCACGAAGGGCGACGCTGCGGTGATCTCGGCCACCCTCGTCGACAAGCGGACGGGCAAGACCGTGCCCAATGCCGTGATCTCCGCCAAACGTCTCGACATGGCGCCCGCGGGCATGGAAACGATGACGACCCCGCTCGACCCGCTGCCGTCGACCGAACCCGGGGTCTACCGGTTCAAGGCCAAGATCGCGATGGACGGCGCTTGGCGCCTCTCGCTGGGTGCCAAGGTGCAGGGCGAGACCGGAACGGTCGAGAGCAAGCTCGTTCTCAAGGTCACCCCTTGAGCCGAACGGGCCGTACCGGCCTCATCCTCGCCGCCGTGATGGCGGCGGGGGTTGGCGGGTACTGGGGCGGGCATCGCGAGGTCGCGATGCCCGTCCTGCGCTGGGCCGAGACCCGCCTCCCGCTGCTGCCCTTCGCCTCCCAAGCGGCGGAGCGTGCCCCGGCGTCGTCCGGTCCCGTGATCTATTACCGCGACCCCGACGGGCGGCCGGCCTATTCCGCAACGCCGACGAAGACCACCGATGGACGGGATTTCCGGCCCGTCCTGGCGAGCGAGGATCTGAGCTTCGACGATCCGCCGAAGGCCGAACCCGTGCAGACGGTTGTGGATGCCGTGCCAAGCGGCGGTAGTGATGGCGGCCCGAAAAAGGTTCGGTTCTACCGCAACCCCATGGGCCTGCCCGACACGTCGCCTGTGCCGAAGAAGGATTCCATGGGGATGGCCTACATCCCGGTCTACGCCGGCGAGGAGCAGGATGGCTCCACCATCAAGCTCTCGCCGGGCAAACTGCAGCGCACGGGAGTCCGCTCCGAACCGGCCGCCATGAAGACACTGACCACCACGGTCCGTGCCGCCGGCACCATCCAGCTCGACGAGGGGCGCAAGTCGATCATCGCGCTGCGCTTCGACGCCTACGTCGACAAGGTCGAGAACGTCACGACCGGAAGCCTGGTGCGCCAGGGCCAGCCGCTGATGCACGTCTACGGCCCGGATCTTCTGGCGCCC
>JAABUR0100003185.1_pt1 | contig 23338 bp, 20 predicted proteins | sample 5560091 | NCBI WGS metagenome assembly JAABUR01 (sample SAMN10711879, study PRJNA513375) | rock metagenome | isolation source: Antarctica rocks | place: Antarctica: Victoria Land, University Valley sud
TCACCTCCCAAGCCCCCTCCCGCCTGGAGGTCCTGGCCTCCGAGCGTGACCCGCACAAAGCTGAGGCGTTCTCCGAGACCGACTACCGCGAAGCGGTTGCCATCCTGGACAACTTCTACAATCTCATCCTCACCGACTGCGGCACCGGGCTGACGCACTCGGCGATGCGTGGGGTGCTGGACACCGCCGACGCCCTGGTGCTGGTGTCCTCACCCGCCCTGGACGGGGCCCAGTCCGCTGACGCCACCCTGAACTGGCTCACCGCCCAGGGCTACGCCCACCTGGTGGAGCGCACCGTCGTCGTCATCTCCTCGGCCCGCCCCGGCTCCAGTGGCATCAACATGGATGAGCTGGTGGAGCACTTCGCGAGCGAGGTGCGGGCGGTGAAGGTGATCCCCTTCGACACCCACCTCGCCGAAGGCTCCGAAGTCGACCTCGACCGCATGTCCCCCACCACGCGGGACGCGTTCGTCGACCTGGCCGCTTTGGTGGCCGATGACTTCCCCGACGCCGCCGGCCGCCACCACGGGCCGATCCGATCCCGCGCCGGCAGTCCGGGCGTCGTGTGATGGCGGTCGGCGACGTGCACCCTGCGGGTACTCCAAACCCCCTGCCGTGCTTGTGCGCGCCACCAATGCCCCGGGAGGCCTACTGGGTGTTCGGCTCGTGGGTGCAACCCACAGGCTGGGTGGTCGTCGCGGTGGGCGTGCTGGTGAGCGTGGCGGCCGCGGCACTGATCGTCCACCGGCACCACCGGGGTGTGCCCGTCGCGGCATCGGCCGCGGTGGTGCTCGTCGCGGTCTACCCGGCCGTCGGCGCTCTCGGGATAGCGCTCGCCCTGTGGGTGGTGCGGCTGAGCGCCACCACGTCGGCCGGACTCGGCCTCGCCGTCGCCCTGGGCGTGCCCGCGGTGGTCGTCGCGATGCGCCGACGCGGCGACGAGTCGCCGGGTCGGCTCGGGCTGGTTCCCGGACCAGCACTGCCCCGCCCCGCCGATCCCGTCTCCAGGAAGGTGCCGTGATGGATCACGACATGTGGAAGCCGTTGGCCCTGGTCGCTGCCTTGGGGGCGTTCTTCGGGGTCCGCAAGGCCGTGGACCTGCACGCCCAGGGTTGGCCGACGTGGCTGCTGATCACCCTGGGCGTGCTGATTGTCGTGCTGCTCGTGGTGATGGTCGTGGTGGGTCGGCGTGTGTTCGGTCGCCGTGACGGACGGGCGGCGATGGGCTCGGCAGCGTCGGTGGCGGTGATGACCGGTCGCGACGCCAAGCAGCGCGGCAAAGCGCTGCGCCCCTCGCTCGCCTCGGCGGACCGGAAAACCCAGATGAGGGAGTACGGGTCCCTGCTGGGCACCGTCGGGCGATCCCCGGTCTACAAGTCCTGGGAGGACGTGGCCGTGGTGTTCATGGGCCCACGGTCGAACAAGACCTCGGCGATCGCCGTGCCCGGCATCCTCTCCGCCCCCGGGGCGGTGGTGGCCACCTCCAACAAACCGGACCTGTGGATGCTCACCGCCGCGTTGCGCCACGAAGTGGGCGCCGTGTACGTGCTGGACCCCCAACGCATCGCGTTCGTCCCGCAAACCTGGTGGTGGAACCCCCTCTCGGCGGTCACCGACATCGACAGCGCCGAACGCCTCGCCTCGCATTTCATGCGGGAGGTCGACGGCGGGGGTGGCACCAGCAGCGGTAGTTCGGCGTTCTTCAACCGGGCCGCCTCCCAAACGTTGCAACGGTTGATCCTCGCCGCCGCGGTGTCCGGGCGGTCCTTGCGCGAGGTGGCGTCCTGGATCGCCACCCGCAGCCCCGAACCGGTGAGTCTGCTGGCCGATCACGGGTTCGGCGAGCTGGCCGAGGCCCACGAAGCCGACCTGGAAGGCCCGGTGGAGACCCGCGGCGGCATCTACGCCACCGTCGCCGCCGCCGTGTCCTGCCTCAACGTGGAGTCGGTGGCCCGGTGGATCACCCCACCGACCACCTGGCGGGACCCTCCCACCGAACCCATCGCCGAGTTCGACCCCTGGACCCTCGTCGCCTCGGAGGTCGGCGGGCGCCACCCCACCCTGTACCTGCTCTCCCGCGAAGGCTCGGGCACGTCCCGGGTGTTGGTGGCCGCCCTGGTCGACCGGGTCTTTGAGGTCGCCGGCCTGGCCGCGACCGCCCGCGGCGGGCGGGTCGACCCGCCGATCACGGTGATGCTGGATGAGGCCGCCAACGTGTGCCGCATCGACGCCCTCCCGGACCTGTACTCCTTCTTCGGCTCCCAAGGCATCTCGGTGACCACGATCCTGCAGTCCTACAAACAAGGGGTGCGGGTGTGGGGCAAAGACGGCATGGACGCCCTGTGGTCCGCCGCCACCGTCGCGATCGCCGGAGCGGGCTTGAAGGACATGGAGTTCTGCAAAACCCTGTCCGATTTGGTCGGGCAGCACGAGGTCGACAAACGCTCCCGGTCCTCGTCGAACACCGGAAGCTCCCAATCCACCAGCACCCACTGGGAACCCATCATGCGCCCGGAGGAAGTCGCCGCTCTCCCCAAAACCAAGGCCCTGCTGTTCTCCTCCGGCGCCTCCCCGGTCACCCTCACCCTCAAGCCTTGGTACGCCGAACGCGACGCCGACCAGATCACCGACTACAACCAGACCGCGACCGGGGAAGTCACCTCCGCCGCCGTGGCCTACCTCGGCCCCCGCAACGCCCTCTCCCAAGCGTTGCAGCACAGCGGGCCGGTGGAAGCCCCGTCGCTGTGAGCAACCCCGCCGAGATGCCCGACGAGTACGACCCGCTTGCCGCACTCGAGCTGCAGATCCAGCAGCAGGCGCAGCAGCTGGAGATGATGGCCGACGCGGTCGACTTGGTGGAAACGACGCTCCGCGCCATGCCCACCGCCACCACCGGTGGGCTGGCTACGGGTGCACAGTCCCCCGCCGGCGAGGCCGCCACCAGAAACCAGGACGTTGGCGATAAACCGGCACGGTTCGACTTCGCGACGCTCTACACGTGGGTGCACATCCACGTCGCCACGATCACCGAACGCAAGGTCAGCAAGAGCAGCGGCTCCGAGTCCGGTGTCGGGGTGCGCTGGTGCACCCGCTGGTATGACCACGACGAAGCCGTCTCCCGCCTCGAAGCGCTGCGGCGTGCCTGGGAAGAGCAGGTCGTGAAGCCCGGGGCCAGCATGTCCACCTGGTACCTCACCCACTACGACCCGCACATCACCGCCCTGACCGCCCCCGGCGGCCCGTTCTGGCAGTGCAGCCCCGGACACCACCAACCCGCCCGGCCCCTTGGACACGACCTGCTCGACGATTACCCGACCGTTGACCCTGCGGACACAGAACAGCCCCCGACGCGGTCGTGACATCGGGGGCCGGGTGAGCGCCTAGCGTCCTCGCCCTCGGGCGCGGGTCTGGGCGAAGGGCGCTGCGCTGGGACTGGGCCGGACGGTGCTTCCCCGGGCTGTGGACGCGGCGGCAGTGGCACTGCGGGTGGGGGTGAACTGGGCACCGACTTTCTCATCGCGCGCGTGCTCCATCTCACTGCTCGCCTCCGACGCGCGTCCGCGGTGCTCGGCGGCTTCCCCGTCCTGGGTGACCGCGGCTTCCTCGCGGTCGATGTCGTGGTCGCCACCGAGTCCACCGACCACGTCGTCGCCGCGCAGGGTGCGGGCGGTGCTTTCAGCGGTGAGCGCTTCGACGGTTTCGCGTTGCTGCTGGGACAGCGCACCACCGTCAGCCCATTCCACCATGGTGCGCCTGTCGTGGGCGGCGGTGAGCAGTCCGGGGTAGGCACCGGCGAGGGTGGCATCGACGTCGGGTCCGTACCGGCCGACCGCCTCGGCCGCGGCGGCCCGGTCCACGGCGCTGGTGGGGTCGAGCTGTGTGGCCCACTCCGCGGTGACTGCGGTGCTGTCACCGCGACTGCTATTTGTGCTGCGGTGCTCGCCCTCCCACGCGCGTGCGGTGTTCTCCAGCGACCACCGCACCAGCGCGTCCGGGCGCCGAGCCCGGTCGAAGTCCAATGCCTGCACCCCGGCCGCCAGGGCGTCCGGGTGAACACCCCGGTCGGTGAGGTCGGCGAACTGCGCCTCGATCCGCTCCCACTCCGGGGTGGCGGTCAGCGAGGCTGGCACGTTCTCGGCGCGATCGGCGAGGGAGCCGCCCTTGGTGAGGTCCACCTGGGCCGGGTCCTGCGGTGTGTGCTGCCCCGCCGACTGCGCGGCGCCCGGGGTGGTCTCGGCGGCGACACGGTGCCCGATCTGCTCGCTGAGTTCGTTGAGCTCATCAACCACGGCGGGGTTGTTCTGCGCCCGTAGGTAGTCCGCGAGGCGGGCGGCTTCGGTGATGTTCGGACACACCACCGTGGCGGCATCCCCGGCCGGGGTGACCGCGCGGACACCCCATTCCTGACCGACGGGGGCGGTGGCCACGCTGAGCCCGTGCTGGGGTACCTGCGGGTTCCCAGCGTCAACGGTGAACTGCTGGCGCTCGGTGTCACTCATCGGCCGGAGCACCGGGTTGTCCTGGGTGTCAGCGATGCGGGCGGCGTGTTCGGCGTTGCTGTAGGCGGCGCGGCCGCGGTGCTCACGCTGCTCGGCCAGGCGCTGACTGAGCATGTTCAGCAGCTGGGTCATGGCCATGATGTGGTCCCGCGACAAATGCAGCTGGGGAACTTCGGACTCGGTCATCTGCGTGGTCCTCTCCGTGGTGGTTCAACCGTGGGTGGCCGGGTGGCTCCCGGGTAGCTGGTCGGCGCAGGCTGCGCCGAGGTGGGCGCCTGGCGGGTTTGCTGGGCCTGTTGCTGCAGGAGATGGCGCATGCCGGCGGCGAGGTCCGGTGGTGGGGGTGCGAGCACGGTGGGATGCTCACGCAGCAGGGTGCTGGTCTTCGTGGCGGCCGCGGCCTGATGCAGCCGCCGGGCCTGCTGACGATCGGCGGCGACCTCTGCGGTCAGCGCGGCGAGGGCCAGCAGCAGCGCCACGGTGGCGGCGTTCTGGTCCTTGCCCTTGCCCGACATCATGCCCATCATCCCGATCTGCCAGGACGCCATCCGCAACCCCTGCGCCGCGGTGCCCCACTGGTTGGGTTGCACAACACCCGGTGTTCGGGCAGCTCGGTCGTACACCGCGGCGGCGGCCGCACTCGGCCCGGCGTGGATTCCCTCGGTGGCCCGGGCCAGCGAGGCGAGCAGGTCTCCGGTGGCGTGCGCGATGCCGTCCGCCGCCTCGGTACCGGCGGCCAGCGCGGTACGCGCCTGCTCCGCCGCTGCTGCCCCGGTACGCAGCGCGGTCACCTTGTCCTCCTGTGACGCCTTCGACAGCCGGGTCGGAGTCACCTGAACCTGCGGCGTGGGGGCGCTGTCCCAGCGTTGCAACAGCTTGGGTAGCGACAGGTCCGGGGCCAGGGTGCGGCCCCCGAACAGCACCTGCTTGCCCGTGCGGTCGGTGTCACCGCCCATCCCGACGGCGTACCCGCGGAGCGTCCCGTCCGGGCCGTGATTCTCGTGCACCCGCAGCCCCTGGGCGCGCAACGCCTCCAGGAACTCCGGGGTCCCTCGCTTGGTGGCGGCGGTCTGCGACACGATTTGGCGTAGGCGCACCCGCGACGGCAACACCGCCACCGCGGTCCCACCACCACCGCCCGCACCCCCGGTGCCGGGCCCATCCGGGCGCGGCCCACCGCGCCGCGCGGCCTTCTCGATCTCCCCCCGCGTCGCCACCCGGGTGGCGGTCTTATCCGCCCCCGCGGTCAACGTGAGGCCGAGTTTCCCCTCCCACTCCCGGCACACCGACCGCACCACGGTGAAGTCATTCTTCGGGTGAAACCGTCGTTCACTGTCCTGGCGGACCAGGGTCGCCATCAGGTGAATGTGGTTCTCGTCGTGGCGCACCGCGATCCACCGGCACCCCCCCGAATCGTCGGTGGGGGCGATGCCGGTGCGGTCCATGACGTCCTCGGCCACTCCCCGCCACTCGGCGTCGGTGAGCACCCGGTCGGAGTCCTCGTTGCGCAGCGAGCACTGCCACACCCACCCGTACTTCGACCCCTTCTCCCCCGGCCCCGGTGCTCGGCCGGGGAGGCCGGCGGCCTTACCGGGGGCGGTCATGTCCTCGATCAACTCACCCAACTGCACCTTGTCGTAGGCGAAGTCGGAGTCCCCGACCCTGGCGGGTTGGTGCATGCCCGGGTCCCCATCCCAGGAGGCAATGACCCGCGGGGCCACGTGTTCCTCGTGCGTGCCCGGTCCCATCAGGTAGCGCACCAACCCCGCCGGATACCACCCCCGGCTGATCTTGTCGATCATCGGGTCAACATCCGAATGTCCTCGATGACCCGGTCCATCCGCCGCGCCAACTTCCGGATGAACTCCATCATCGCCACCACCTCACCCTTCAGCTCCCCGGTGGAGTTCGCGTGCTTGGCGACGTCGTTGAGGTTCCCGGAAATGTTCGTCGCCAACCGCCGCACCGCCAACAACTCCGACCGCAACCCCTCCAACTCCGGATGCTTCTGCGTCGCACTCGCAGCCCCCACCGGACGTGCCGCCGCAGCGGTAGCCACCGCCGCCACCCACGCCCCCGGCTTCAACCCATCCCGAGCTGCGGCCTGGGTCACAGCCACGTACTCGGCCGCGTTGAACCGCCCCGTGACCCGCTTCAGCCGCCGCTCCTCGGCGTGCTCACGATGCCCACGCAACGCCTTGACCACGCCCACTCCCCTCACCCCGATCCCTGTGCCGACCCGTCGCCGGGTCAGCTTCCCTGCGTGGTCACCGTCGCCGGTGAGCACCTCGACTCGCGTCGAGCATCCCACGCCCGGCGTCAGTTGTCACCAAAAGGGAACCTTTTGGTATATCTCGCTCCCGTTTTTGCGCCTCAGACCGTACACTCACGTTGGTGATCTTCCCGAACGCCCACTGTGCAATGCGGACTGTCCAACCTCAAGGGCGCACAGCGTCGCTGCGCGATGGACCTCCGGCCCACCCTTGACGTCGACCATCCCGCATCAGTCGGCTCTCTATCGGGAAGATCCAGCCATCCGATTGACCGGGCAGTGACACACCAGGAGGGGAACTGTGGCTACCGCAGCAGAGCTACGCAAGCACGCCGAGAAGATCCAACGAGACGCACTGCAAGCACGTTTGGATGCGGTGCAACCGCTCATCGATGACCTCAGCAAACGCGAAACGCTGATGGAGAAGATGACCGCGTTGCAGACCGAGATCACCGACTTCGACACCAGCATCGGTACTCACTACCGCGCCGCCCTCGACGGCGGCTGGACCGCAGACGAGCTGGCAGCGGCGAACCTCAACGTGCCCAAGACTGCGACACGCAAACGCGTATCGACACCACGCGTGCGAGCGACCGCACTGGACGCACCAGTGGGGGATTCGACCGAGCGCCACCACGCGTCCACCTCGACCACCTCGACCAATGAGTGACCCCGCCCAGGGCGCCCTGGTGATGGCCCTGAAAGAAGAAGGATGGCGAGTCGAGTCAGTTGACCGACCCCGCCGCCGCGCCGAGCTGCGCCGTCGCTTCAAAATGGTTATGGCCCACCCACGCACTGGGGGGACCCTGATAGTCGAGGTCGATCGCCGCGGACGACAACGCGACCACGCTACCTACGTGCACGCGTCACTCACCGCGTGGCTGGACACCGCCACGGCGACGCTGCGGTGTGGAAGCTCGCGGCCGCGCACCGCGGCGGCCCTGTCGACCATGCCCGACGTCCGGCTCATAACGCAGTAAGACGACGGGCGCCACTTCTACCGCTCCCGCGGCGTAGACCCGCAAGCTCAGCGGCGCGGGCCGTGACCGTGCTGTGGCGGGGCGACATGCGGCGGCGGGTCGTTCGGGCGCGGCGCCGTGACGGTGCTGGTGTGCTCATCGCGTGACGCGCGCAGCGCAGACTGGGAGGGCATCAGAGTGCGCGCCGCGTTGGAGCGGTCACGCTCACCCCGGCGTGCCGAGTCGTTGCCCGCGGCCCGGACAATACGGGCCTTGTACTCGACCGGGTCGACGCCCATATCGGCCAACAGAGCCGGTGTGGGGTTGAGCAGCAAACTCCACCCCGGCTTACGGCCCATCGCCTCCATCCGCTCCCGCGCCTCGGCGGCCGCGGCCCGCGCCTCCGGTCCTGACGCCTCGATTCGCAGCTGCGCGCTCAACTGCGCCAACTCGGTCTGCTTGTCGGCCAGTTCCCCGGTGTGCTCGAACGGGCTGTCCGCGACGGCAGCCAGTTCGTCGATGCGTCGCACCGCATGCTCGTAACGGCCCTGAACCTGCTCGCGGTAGTCCTCGGTGTTGCGCACCAAGTTCTCCACCCGCCGCAACAAACCCATCCCGGCACCAGCATTCAAGTCCTGGGCGGCGACGGTGTTGGTGGCTGAGGGGATCGACAGTGACAGCGCCAGCTCGTCGCTGCTCAACCACCGGCTGGCCCGGACCTGCACGCCGCGCAGCTCCGCGATCGGGAAGGACCGTTGCTGCCCGAACTGTTTGCCGTCCGCGTACGCCTGGCGCGCGGCCTGCAGCAAAGCCGGGGCTGCCTCAGCCCGATCGGTGTAACGGCGGTCGTTGATGGTGATCGCGAACGGCGCCTCTGCGGTTGCCCGAATCTGCGGCAGCGCCGCGTCGAGCTTCTCCCTCTGCTCCGTGGTCGCGGCGACCTCGCGGCTGTAGCTGCGTTGCTCACTGCGGTGCCGGGCCTGGGCGTCGCCGTAGGCATATTTGAGTGCGGTCAACCGCTTCACATCGTCGTCGAGCTGCACCTGCTGCAAATATCGCGGATCACCGGTGGCGACGGCCTTGGTGGCCGCGGCGGCGTTGCCCAACTCGTCGGAACCGATGTCCTCGGCGGTGCGCGCATCCAAGTCGCCAGTCTTGATCTGGGCGATGAACCGGGCCTTGCGTTCCACGGTCTGCCACATCACCGTGTCAAAGGTGGCCTCGGTGACGTAGTTGCAGATTTCCACCTCCGGGTTCTGGTTGCCCTGGCGGATGAGGCGGCCCTCGCGCTGCTCCAGATCCGCCGGACGCCACGGCACGTCCAGGTGATGCAACGCGATCGCCCGGTCCTGAATGTTGGTCCCGGTGCCCATCTTCTCCGTGGAACCCAGCAGCACCGACACCCTCCCGTTGCGGCAGTCCGCGAACAGTTGCGCCTTCTCGCCCGCCTTCGGGTAGTCGTGCACGAACCGCACCGCCGCGGGGTCCATTCCCCGCGCGACCAGCTCGTCGCGCACCCCGTCATAGATCGACCACCGACCGTTCTTGTTCGGCGTCGCCCGATCACAGAACACGATCTGCAACGCACCGGGTATGGGTGCCGGCGCTCCGGCGTCGTCGCGGTAGATGGTGTCCTCGTTGGCGTGGTGGATGCGCATGATCTGCTCGGCGACCGCCCCGGCCCGACCACCATTCAGCGGGGCCGCGAGGTTGCCCAACCGGGGGTCCAGTGACACGTTGCGCCCGTCGCTGGTGACCTTCAGAATGTTGTCCATGTCCGGGCGTTTCGGGTCGAAGTGCTCCGCCCGCCACGCCAGGTCCACGATGAAGTCCCGCACCTCCTGGTCGGCGGGCATGCTCAGCACCTGGCGTTGCCCGCCGACCAAGGTGGGCAACGCGGCCGGGACATCATCTCGGGTCACCACGTCGGTGTAGACCGAACTCATCGTCACCAGCTCGGGCACGTTCACGAAGCGCCCGATCCGGGTCACCGGCTTCAACTTCGACCCTGAGGCGTTCATCTCGATGGTGGACACCGTCCCGGTGAACGTCGCCCCCCACGCGTCGATCCCCCCGACCCCGGCTGCCTCCAGCAGGTCCGGGCGCAGGTAGGACTGCATCACCCACATCTCCCCCAGCGAGTTCGCCACCGGGGTACCCGTGGCGAAGGTCGCCACCCGCTCCACCGACGCATCCGGGGTTCCTCCCGCCGCCCGATGGGCGTCGCGGCGGCGCTCCCGCAACGCCTCCAGCTTCAACGCCAGATCCTCGGCTTGCTGCGCCCCCGGGGTGCACGCCAACTCCGCCACCCCCGACACCCGGCCCCGGTTTTTGTACATGTGCGCCTCGTCGACGAACAAGTAGTCACACCCGGTCTGCTCGAAGCTGAGCCCGCTGTCCTTCGGATGGTCGGTGAGGTCTTTGAGTCGCTTCTCCTGGCGCATGAGGGCCACCTGGATCTTTTTCTGCCCGATCGGGTTGGTCGCGTTCTCGTGGGCCTCCCGCAGCGCGTCGCCTTCCTTTTCCAGGTGGGCGATGCGGCGTTCGGGTGAGACGCCGATAGCGGTGAACACACTCTTGGGGACGATGACCATGTCCCAGTCGGCGGTCGCGGTTTGCGCGGCGAAGCGCCGCCGCTTCTCAGCGTTGTCGGTGTTGGTACCGACCAGAACGTTCGCCCCCGGATACCACTGCTTGGCCTCCCGCCCCACCTGTTCCAGGATGTGGTTGGGCACCACGATCCAGGGTTGCCGCGCCATCCCCAACCGCTTGAGCTCCATCGCCCCCATGAACATGACCCCGGTCTTGCCCGCCCCGACCACGTGATCGAGCAGCACCGTGGGCTCCCCCACGATCCGCGCTACCGCGTCACGCTGATGCGGGTGCGGCACCATGCCCCCCAGGCCCGGCAGCGCCAGGTTCGCCCCGTCGTAGCGGGCCGGGCGCAGACTGTTGAACCGGGTGTTGTACTCGGTCACCAGGCGGTCGCGGCGGGCCTCGTCGGTGAACACCCACTCCGTGAACTTCTCGGTGAGCTTGCGGGCCTGGGCTTGGGCGGCGAACGTCTTGGGCAGGTCCACCGGGTCACCCCCGCGCTCCGCGACGTCGGCCGGGGGGCGCACCACCTGGATGGGCCGGGAGTTGCAGACCGCTTCCAGCAGTTTCGCGGCGTCGAGCTCGCCGGTGCCATACACATCGGTCATCAGCGGCGACGTCCGCTGCCACCCCGGCACGTCCACCTTCCAGGCGCCCAGCGTGTAGTCCACGCTCACCCGATCCGCCCCCAGCACCTCCCGGACGAACACCTCGTAATCCTGAGTCGGTATCCACGGCACCCCGGGGCGGACCTCGATCTCGGCGGCCTCGATCGTCCTCGGGATCACCTCCCTCAACGCGGCCACGTTCTCGGCGTAACCGCCGTCGCGGTGCTGGGCTGCTTCCGCGTCGGCGAGCTTGGTGCGCACGTTGCCCGAGAGGTAGCGGGCCGCGGGGATCAGTTGGGTGGGATCGGTGGTGTCACCGAACACCACCCCCACCATCGCCGCCCGCGCGTCCTGCTCACTGCCTCCCAGCAGCGCCGCCACCCGGGACACGTCCACCGCACCGGACTCATCCATGCTGATGGCCACCGCGTCACCCACACTGTCCACTCCTTCACGAGGCGTGGGTGGGGTGAGGACATCAGTGGAGAAGATCGGGGCCTTGCGTGCGGTCTGGGTCTCCTCGTCATAGACCTCCAACATCGCCACGGTGGCGAAGCCAGGGTCGTCGCGGATGCCCCCGTCCAGGTGTGCGAAGCGTTTCGATCGGGTGCTGGGCGTCCACGCCCGCTCGTCCCAGTCCTGCCACAGTTCCTCGGGTACGGGCCCGTCATAGGCCACCCCGTCGACCCCTTCCTTGGCCCGCCACGTTCGCTCGAACCCGACCATCCGGGTGTCGTGCTTGTCGGACGTGATGTCGTTGGGCTGCGTCCACACGAAGCGGTTGATCGGCCCATGGGTGCGCACGTAGTCGTCGTAGAGGCGGTTCAGCTCACCCCGCAACCCGTCGCGCTGCGAGCCGGGGGTGCCGGGGTTGTGGGCGTCGATCAGGGCCTGTGTGGTGTCGCGCAGGGCCAGCAGCTCCCGGAACTCGCCCAGCTTCTTCGGCCCGGTCGGGTGGGCCACCCAGCCCTCACCATCCCAGCGGCGCAGCGACTGGGCGCGGTCGTCATAGCGCAACGTATCCAGCACGGGGGGCCGTTCCGCGGTCGCCGCGGTGACCATGCCTCGATCGAACAGCCGGTCGTTCGCGGCCATCGTGTTATCGGCGAAGGCGTCCAGGCTGAGCCGGTGAGCCTGGGCCTCCCGGTTGATCGCGGCGAGCGCACCCCGCAGATTTCCCCCCATCTCCGCCCCGACGGGGCCCCGCACAATCAGATCGTCGGAACCGAACTGGCCGTGCCCGGTGCGCAGCTGCCCGAGCACCCGATCAGGATGTTCGGCGAAGTAGGCGTTGATCTCGATGGTGGTGTTCTCACCATCGGGGCCGGCGACCTCGACGGGTTGGACGTGCACCCACCCTTGATCGGCGTGAGCGGCCTCGTCCTGGCCGCGTTTGCGGAGCACGATCAGGTCGGTCACGACCTCGGTGCCCGCGACGCGGGAGAACGCACCCGTGGGCAGGCGGACCGCGCCGACCAGGTCAGCCGCCTCCGCCATCTCTTGGCGCGCCCGCGGGTTGCCCGCATCCAGGGTGTAGCGCGAGGACAACACCGCGACGTAACCCCCCGGCGCCGTGAGCGCCAGCGACTTCAGGATGAAGTGGTTGTGGATGGAGTGCGAGTGCGGGTTGTGCGCCGGGTCGTGCAGCGCGTACTTCCCGAACGGCACGTTGCCCACGGTGGCCACGAAACTGTTTTCCGGTACCCGAGTGAGCTCGAAACCCTCGTTGCGGACCTGCGCGGAGGGATAGAGCAGGGCGCTGATGCGCGCGGTGACGGAGTCCAGCTCGACGCCGACCATGCTCGCCGACTCGGGTGCTTGCCCGATGAAGGTGCCCGCGCCGCTGCCCGGTTCCAGAACCCGGCCGCCGGTGAACCCCGCCGCGTGCAGGAAACTCCACACGTCGCGCGCGACCGCCGGGTCGGTGTAGTGCGCGTTGAGGGTGGTCGCGGCCGCTTCCCGGTACTGCGCCTCGCTCAACACCTCCCGCAGTGACTGCTGGGCACCTGCCCACTGGTGGCGGTGCGGTTCGAACATCTGCGGCACCGCACCCCACCCCGACCACCGGGCCAGGGTGTCCTGCTCCGCGGCGGTGGCCGGACGGCCCTGCGTGCTCACATCGTTGAGGACCGTGAGGGCATCCAGGTTCGCCAGCGCCCGGTTCATCGCCCCGGACGGGACGTGTACCTCCAGGCCCGGCACGAAATCGTGGGCTGTCCCGTGCTCGTCCCGCCCTTCCTCGGGCGGCGAGCCCAGCGTGAGGGCCGGCAGCGCTGGGGGCAGGGGTGTGCCGCCGGGGTCGATCCGTTCCGGGGGCGTCGGAATGTCCCCGACCTCGTCGAACAACGTCAAGGCCGGCGCAGCCGCACGTGTGGGCGGCCGTCGCCGGCCCCTTACACGGGCAGCTTCATTGACCGCAGGTCGTCCTCGACCATCTCGGTCAGGTCCTGCCGCAGCCGCTGGTTGGCCATACGATCCTTCAACCGGGCGGTCTGCGCGGTCATGATCTGCGGCAACGGGAGCTTGTCGATCACCCGAACCTCCCACAGCCGCGCCGCCGCGACCTGGAATCCCGTCGAGCGTTCCGGCCAGATCATCGCGACCGCCTCGTCGGTCTGCTCGCTCGGTTCCGGGGCGTACACCGTCCGCCACCGGTTCGGGTCGGACTGGGCCGCGGCCCACTCCCTCTCCTCGGCTTCCTCGAACCTCTCGTTCGCGGCCTGCTGCTCCCGTGGGGTCAGCTCCCGATCCTCCTCCGCGACCGGCACCATCTCGTACAACTCCTGGCTCAGCACGATCTCCTGGCACTGCAACCGGGCGGACTGGATCAACCCGATATGGGTCATCGCGTCCGGCACCTGCCCGTCGTGACGGGCTCTCCAGTCCGCGATCGCCACTTCTTGAGCCTCGGCCGACATCACGGTGATCTGGTTCGTCATCCGCTCGGCTTCGCCCCTCAAGAACGTCGCCGTCTGCTCCGGACTCCACTCCTGGGGTATCCCGATGTGCTCGGTCCACACCCGCGTCACGATCTGGCTGATTTCCTCGCTCACGGTCCTGCCCTTCACCGGCTCCGAAGAGGTCGAGCTGCTCGGGATTGTCCTCTGCTCTGCGCGCCACGGATCGCCCCTCCTGCTCGCGGCGCTCACCCGCGCCGACGTCCCGGGCGACGCTACCGCCCGCGGGGAGCGGGCACCCCGCAATCCCCTACACCAGCGCATCATCAGTGCCCCGATCCGCCAACAGCACAGCGGGAGCATCGGCAGCGGTCACGGGTTCGGGTAACCGTGGCGCTAGGTGCCGGTACAGGGTCGATCTCGGGATGCCGGTCTCGGCGACGATCTCACCCATGGTGTGCCCGACCTCGCGCAGATGCGCGGCGTACTTGATCTGCTTGGTACTGACCAGAACCGGGCGGCCGACCCGCCGCCCCTGGGCGGTGGCCACCGCACGGGCGTGCGCGGCACGCTCGGCGGTGTAGGTGCGCTCCATCTGCGCGAACATCGCCAACAGCACCACCGCGAGCTGCCCCATGCTGTCCTCGGGGTCGGTGGTGTCGATTTCGATCGGGTCCGCGAGGTTGCGGACCCCAATCCCCCGGTCGGTGAGATCGTGGATCAGGTTGAGGGTGTCCCGCACGGTGCGGCCGAGCCGATCAAGAGTGTGAAAAACGATGATGTCGCCCTCACGGGCGTAGTCCAGGAGCTTGCGCAGCCCCGGCCGGTCGGTGGTGGCCCCGGATTTCTTGTCGACATAGATCCGTTCCGGGGGAATGCCCTCGGCAGTCAGGGCGTGGATCTGCCGCTCGAGTGATTGCTTCTCACTCGACACCCGCGCGTAGCCAAGGGTCGCCATACCGGCACCGTACCGCAGGTTCTGATCGTACGGGGGTTATGACACGGGATAACGAGATAACTACCGGGACGCGGCGACCTGGGCCTTTCCACCTCGCTCGTGACGACGTCTCCGGTGTCCTACTTCCAAGGTTCTTGGATGCTGCTGCACCGATCGCAATACCTCTGTATTATCGCACTAATTACGAAGAACAGTGCAGAGAGGATTGATATGGGCACCATGGACGAGGCACGAGCGCAGCTGCGCGAGTCGATCACGCAAGCGCGGCCAGGGGACCACGTCGCCTCCGTCGCGGACCTGAGCGCCGCGGTGGGAGGGTTGTCGACCGGCGCGACGGTCACCGTGCTTGGCGAAGCGATGCGTGACGGTTGGATCACGAGCACCCGCGGCCCGAACGGTGGCTACTGGCGCACCGACAGGCCCGTGCTCAATGGGTCGCTCGCCGCGGCGCTCGCCGCCCTCACCGCGTCGTTGCAGGCCACCCTGCAGGCCATCACGGCCGTGGAGAAGGCGATCGCCTAGCGGACGGTCGATCGCCAACGCGGCCAGCCGCGATGGTCGCGGGTGGTTTAGCGTGGAGGCCGAAGGGGCCCGTGCCGTTCCTCCCCCGGAACAACCCCCCGCGGGCCCCTTCGCCATGAGTAGGCGGGCGAGCGATCCGCAGCTACCGCGCATTCCTGGGTCGGGCAGTGCCGACAACGCTGGGGGTGGAAACGGGCGGCCGCCTGCTGCGTCACAGTAGCGGCGCGCTCGGCCCGAGCGGGTCAGGCGTCCCTCTCGCCATTCCGGACGGGAGATGATGGCCGCACCTCGGTGACGCAGGTTGGGTCGGCGGCCCGGAATCGCAGCGGTCACGGTCGCAGCGTTGGTAGGCGGTACATCAGCAGTGGGTCGGTGTCGATCGGATGAAACCGATAGTTCTGGTGGTAATGCTCGGCGAGCGTGGGGTTACGGGCATCGATGATGAGTGCCACGCCAGCCTCGTCGATGTGAGCGAGCCAGCGGTGCATGAGCGCCCGACCGTCACCTTTACAACGGGAGACGTAGCAGGCGGCGTAACCCACCGTCCCGTCATGACCCAGCGCCCGAAGCTGCGCCAGGCCGTCGTAGCGCTGCGCTCCGCGCCCCGCGGCACTCCACCCGGCGGGCAGCGTTTCCACGATTCCGGCAATAGCGCCGAGAACGATGATGCCCAGGACAGCCAGGATGCCCGGGTTGCGGATGGTCCTCACCACGACCCACACCAGAAACGCAACAGCACTGCGCCAGCGGGAACTACCCACACCAGGAACCACACTCACCACGACCCCGAAACGTGCTGCGTTGTTCCCGTTGGTCAGTAGCCGCCGCCGGGTCGTCCTGGCATCAGTTCGACTTCGCGTTGCGGGAAGGGTTTTCCTTTGTTGAGTTCCTCGCGGAGGCGTTGCAGTTCGTGGACGATGGCGGATTCGATGAGGGCGGAGAGGTTTCGTGGTGCACCGGCTTTGGTCATGGTGTGCATGACGGCGTTGCGGGCTTCTTCCACGACGGTGGTGTGTATGTAGGCGGTGACCTGGCTTTTGCCTTTGGCGATGTTTTTGCTGCGCTTCGGTGGGGCCGGTTCCGCCCGGGTCGCTGTCTCCGCTTCGGTGGGTGCGGTTGAGTGCCCTTCTTCTGTCCGTCCGGGGATGATGCCGGGTACCCGGCGCTCGGTTTTGCCGAGGGGGTCGGTGCCGAGTCCTCGTGTGGTGGCCATCAGTGCATCCTTTCGGTGAGTTCCGCGGCGGCGGCCCGGTATTGCTGGGCGGCTTTGCCGGTGGGGTCGTAGGTGGTGACGGGTTGGGCGTGGCTGTATGCCTCACGGACTCGGATGCTGTTGCCGATGACGGTGTGCATGACTTGGTCGGGGAAGGCGCGTTCGAGTGCGGCGAGAACGTCTTGGTCCAGTCGCCGCCGTAGGTCGGCGGCGCAGACCAAGACGTGGCCGATGGTGAGGCCGGGGTTGAGGGCCTCCCCCACCTCCGTCACGGTGTCGGCGAGCTTGCCAACGGCTTCGAGTTCCATGGATCCGGCGGCCACGGGCACGAGGACGTCGGTGGCGGCGGCGAGGCCGCTGGCGGAGAGCAGGCCGAGGCTGGGTGGGCAGTCAATGAAGACGATGTCGTAGGCGTCGAGGAGCTGCAGCGCGGAGCGGAGGCGGAGTTCCGCTCCCGGGCTGCCACCGAGGTGGCGTTCGAGGCCGGCGAGTTCGCTGGTGGCGGGTAGTACCTGCACTCCGGGGATGACGCTGTCGACGGTGGCGTCCTCGACGGAGGCTTGTTTGAGCAGGACGGAGAGCACGTCGTGTTCGCCGGCTTTGGCGGCGAGCCAGGTGGTGGCGTTGCACTGTTGGTCGAGGTCGACGACGAGGACTCGGGCTCCGGTTTCTGCGCACGCGGCGGCCAGGTGCACGGCGGTGGTGGTTTTCCCGGCACCACCTTTTTGGTTGACGATGGTGACCACGCGAGGTTTGCGACTCACGGTGTGTCCTCTCTGCGGGTACGGCATGCAGTACACGCGGTGACTGTGCTGCACGCTCTACGGGTATTTACGGTACTACAGTCCGGATAGATTGGCGCGGGGCCGCGCGAAGCCGGCTCTCGCGCGCTCGATGCGCGCGAGAGCCGTACGCACCCGCCGGGTGGTCAGGAAACGAGCTACCCGGCGGGGGCCGTTGAGCTCCCCGCCGGGTGGTGGCTCAGGTCTCGGGCAGTGGGTCTTGCCCGCAGGCCCGGCGTTCCACGTCGGCCAGGGTGTAGCCGCGCTGGGCGAGGTAGGTCAGGTAGCGCCGCGTCGCGGGGTCGACGTGGCGCCAGGAACCGGTGTGGGTGGCGTCCTCGTATCCGGCGAGGACCACGGCGAGGCCGAGTACCTGGGCGCGGGGTTCGCTGGCCCGGTCGATGAGCACAGCGAGAGCGCTGTTGCGCCCGTAGCTGGTGTCTTCGCAGCCGAGCAGCTCGGCGGCGAGGTGGTTGCCGCCGATGCGGGTCACGGTGTCGGCGTCGCAGGCGAGGGCGGTGGCGACCAGGGCGGCGCTTCCCTTGGGTGGGGTCTTGCGGGCGAGCAGGCCGCGCAGCCATTCGCGCCGTACGGGTTCGGCGGCGCGCCAGGCTTTGTTCGACTCGATGACGTCGCGCCGCTGCGCGCGGGCGGCTTCGGCGTCGTCCTCGTTCATGTCCGCGAGCTTGGGCTTGGTCCTTTCGCTGTCGTAGCCGTAGGACCGGGTGATACGGGTGTGGCCGTTGCCCTCGGGGTCGGTGCACACGAACACCGCCGACGGGTACTCCCCCCACACGGTGCCGGGCTCCTCCCCCTCTTGTTCGGCGTCCTCGTCGAGGAAGTCCTCGTCGTCCAGTTCGTCGTCGTCCAGCTCGTCTGCCACGGGCTGGCCGGTGGTGGGGTCGATCTGGCCGTAGCGGCGGGTGATGGTGGCGGCGTGGCCGGGGCACTGTGCGTGGTCGGTGTCAGTGAGGTTGGTGCCTTCGGCGTCGGTGAGCCTGTGCAGCGGTGTCGCGTCGGCGTCGGCGCCCAGCACTGTGATTCCCTGCTCCCCCAGTTCGGCGGCGAACGCTTGCCGCCGCTGGGTGCGTTCGCGTTCGTCGCGGGCGCGTTGCGCGGCGTGCTCGAACTGGCCGGTCGACGCGGCGGCGACCAGGGCCTTCACGGTGTCCGGGTCGTCCTCGAAGTCGGCCACCGTGGCCGCTTGGACCAGGTCGAGGAACTCGTAGCGCATGGTGGCGGCTTTCGCCAGATCCGAGCGGGCCACGGACAGGGCGGCGTCGACGTCGGTGCGGGTGGCTTTGGTGCGTTTGGCGATCTGGGCGCTACTCACGCCGAACGCGGACAGTTGCTCGATAACGCCGACCCGTTCAGCGTTGCTGAGCCCGGTACGGTGCTCGTTCTCCGCATACTGCCCCACCAGGCGCTCGACGTTCGCGGCATCGGTAGTGGCCTCGTCCGCGGCCACGACGACCGGCACGCTCGCCGTCCCGGCCGCGACGGCGGCGAGGGTGCGACGGTGACCGAACCGGACCCGAAGCTGCTTCTCGGCGGTACGGACGGCCACGATGGGCACCAGCACGCCGAGCTCCTTGATGCTCGCACTGAACGCGGCATCGAGACGCGGGTCGTGGCGGACGTTGAGGTCGACCAGCAGGCTCGCCGGGTCGACCAGCTCAATGCTGGTCGCCGGGGTGCTGCTGGTGGTGTTCGTCTTGCTCATGGTGATCCTCTCGGTTTTACCCGCAGAACAGGTTGTGCGGGTATCGGGAGCCATCGGCGGTGTGCCGGTGGCGGTGCGGGGCTCTGGATCGGAGCCAGTCGAACTGTGGTGCTGTGGTGCGGTACCCGTTGCACCCACATTGCGGGTGCAACGGGTATTTATCGTTAGTCGTGCGGGTGTGTGGTGATCTGGCGGGCAATGGCGAGCGTCGCTGCACCGAACGCACCGGCAGGGGCACCCCAGGTGGGTAGGCAGCGCATGACGCCGTCCGAGGTCCGCAGCATGAGGACGATGCCGGTGCCGGTGGGCACACAGAACGTTTGCACGTCGCGGCCGCCGACCCGGAGGGAGACGAAGGGCCACACGGCGTGCGGGCCTTCCTGCGCGGCTGGGCTGTCTGGGTGGTGCTGGCCGGTAGTGACCCGTCCGGGGGCTCCGGCGCTGAGTAGGGCGGTGTGCAGGGTGCGGGCGTAGTGCGCCGCCGCCTCGCCGATGGTCTCCTCGCGCTGGGTGTGCAGGGTGATGCTCATCTGTGGTCCTCTTTCCTGTTGCATGTTGTGCATGGTCTGCGGGTATTTATGCGTTCGTGCCGGTCGTGAGTGGTGCTGTTGTCGTTGTGCTCTACCTCTAGTGTAGTCTCTGCGGGTATTTATATCTACTGTTTTGCGGGTATTTGTGGTGAGATTTTCCCGGGTTCCGACCGTGTCGGTTGCGGGGGCTTGGCCCTGCACACGGGTGGGGGTTGGGTGGCTTCCTCGTCGCTCGGGCAGGCGTAGCCAGCCGGGGGTTCTGCTCGGGGGGCAAACACGTTTCACCGTTTGCGGCCCGAGCAGGTTCTCTGGCTCCCTGGGGTGACCGAGTGGTGAGGAAGCCACCTCCCTGACCCCTTCTCCACCGAACCCTCGTGCTCTGCCCCCCTTCCTCGGAGCACGGGCCGGGGTGTGGGGCAGCGCCCCACAATCACTGCACGGTGACCCCCTCACCAACTGCGCGGCCCGGTGGTTGCCGCTGTGCACAGTGAAGGTGCATTCGCCCAGCCAGCTCCCGGTGTTCAGCCTGACCCAGGCGTGCAGATGGCCGGGGCGAAGGGGCGGGTTGTCGCGGGCGAGGGCCTGGTCGAGGCTGATGGTGACCGGCTGAGACTTACGTGGTGGTGTCGACGGGAGTCATCTCGGCGAGCACCATCACCGGCCCGGTAGTGGGAATGACGGTGACCCTGCTGTTCACGACGGTCCAGCCGCCCTCGAGGCGGCGCAGCCGGACCCCAGGAATGGTGGCGCTCTTCTCGCCACCAGTGCTGAGTCGTTGCATCGTCTGGAAGATACGGACGACGTCGTCGGGATGCGGGGTGTCGCGGTCGTCCTGGGTGCCCTTCCACTGGATGCCGGGGACCGGATCGGTGAACCAGCTGATCAGGCGGGCCTGCTCGGCGTCCATGAGTGCGATCGCGGTCGGGACGCGACCTGCGGTGACCGCGGCGAGCGCAACCGAATCGAGAGTTGGTGCCGTCGGGGGCACGCTGTCAGTGACATCGTGAATGATGCCCCGCCAGGCTTGCTGCTGTGGTGCGGGCATGCTGCGCATCGCCAGGTGCACGGTACGGAGTGTGTGAGGCCCGTAGACGGTGGCAGTTCCCTCCCAGCGGTCCTCGGGGACCGGTGCGAGAACCTTGGCGATGAGGCTCATCGCCGCGTCGAACCGGGCGACGTGGCGGAATGCCTCCGGCGCTGTGAGTCGCATGTGCCCGGCGAAGGGATAGTCCTCGACCGGCTCGCGGACCTCGGCGTTCAATTCGATGAGCCGCGAAGTGGCAGACCACTCGATCGCCGCGACGTTCGGCGGCCTCGGCGGCTCGACGCCGGGGTCACCGATCCAGAGTTGCACCGCGTGGACCGCACCGGAGGGGCCGTCCACGGGGGTCGCCATGACCCTGAAGCGGTGCTTGTCCCGAGGTCCGACCATGACGTTCAGTGGCCGCCCGGAGTCGTAGGCGGTAGCGACGATCGTGCGGACGCGGTCGGCAGTGGCTCGGGTGCCACCGATGCGGGGCAGCGGCGCCCACGCACGGGCCGCACCGTGATCGGCGATGACAGTGGGTGGCGCCCCAGGAAGAAGCGTTTCGATGAGCAGCGAAGCGCTCGGTAGGCCGTTGGAGCGTTGCGTGGTCATCGTCGCCTCACGCTTGAGTATTCGACTGGGGTGGGCTGCTGGATCGTTGCGCCAGCGTAGTTGGCCCGCGACCCTGTGTGACGGTGCGCGGCACGGCAACCCATCTGGTGGTGCTGCGAGACTGGTGGGCGTGGAGTGGACCCTTCGGCCTTGCGGACCCTGGCACGCCTCGGCGGTGGCCACCATGCTGGCTGAGGCGTTCAACGACGATCCGGTGATGCACTGGATGCAACCGATCCCCGCGCGGCGCCCGGCGACGCTGAGGAAGTTGTTCGACGCGCAGCTGCGCCACGAGTATCTGCCAGCCGACGGCGTGCAGATGATCGATGACCCCTCCGGGCAACCCCTGGCGGTGGCCATGTGGAAGCCACCGGCCACTACCGGGCTGGGGGAGAGCCGGCGGGAGGAACTCATGATGGCCGCGGCTGTCGTCGGGGCACTGCGGACCCGGCTGCCGGCGGCGCTCACACTCCGGCGGGCCTTCGACCGGAGGCATCCTGCGGAGCCGCACTGGTATCTGAACAAGCTCGGTACCGTGCCAACAGCCCGACGTCAGGGTCTGGCGTCGGCCCTGCTCAGCGCCCAGCTGCGCCACTGTGACGAAACAGGGACAGTCGCATACCTGGAAGCCACCCGACACCCGCTGATCGGGTTCTACGAAACGTTTGGCTTCACCTGCACCGCCCCGATCGACGTCCCGCACGGCGGTCCCCGCGTGTGGGGCATGTGGCGCGCTCCGCGCTAGGCCACCGCCCGATTCGTGACACACGTTCACCGCCGACCCCCGCGCCGTTCGCTGAGGATCGCCCGCACCTGGGCCCGCCCCGGCCCCGCCAGGGCTGCTCGCCCGGCCTCGTGGGCGGCTGCGGCAGCGGCGAGCTGGGCAGGGACCGCGGCGATGCGCTCGGCCGCGGCCGCAGCTTCGGTGGCGGCGTGGGCGTCGCGCCACACGGTGGGTCGTTCCCCGATGTCGGCGCGGTGCAGCAGGGCGAGCAGGTATTTCACCGGGTTGTGCGGTGTGTCATAGACCCGGAACCCGGTCATGCTGACGTCGTTGAGGTGCTGGAGGACGTCGCGGTCGGTCCACCCAGCCTGAGCCCAGCGGGTGAGCGCCGCTGCGTAGGCGTGGGGGGAGTACCGCCTGATCCACCCGGGGCACTCCGGATGAGCCCGCAGCGCCTTGCTGAGCGCCAACCCGACCCCAGTAGGGTCGGACGCACCTTCCCGAACCCCCTTCTTGGTCGATGCGCGGCGCGGAGCGTCGTCCGCTGATCCCGAAGGGTGTCCTGTGCCGGTAGAAACCACTCTCTCTCCGAGAGAGGGGGACGGAACAAGACCACTCCGTGGAGGGGTGCCATCTGGTGGTTGACCTGCGGCGTTGCCCGCAGGGTTATCCACAGGGTGAGTGCTGGTGTGGTGCAAGGCGTACACCGCGGTCCATCCACGACCTTTGTCGCCGCGTTCGGCGGAGTCCAGCCGCTCCAGGAGGGTTCTCTGGCGGCCTTCCTGGACTTCGGTGGCGAGGTCGACGAGGCGGAGGAAGGTTCTGGCCCGGCTGATGGTGCGTTCGCCGAGTCCGGTGGTCGCGGTCATACCGCGCTCGGCCCCGCTCTCGCCGAGCAGGGGCCCACTGTTCCGGCCGGTGCCGAAGTCAGCGCCCGCGGCGTGTTCGGCGGCCACCGCCAGGACAGTGCGCAGCGAGATGCCGCCACCGGTGGTGGCCACGAGCTGGTGGCGCACCAGTAGGTAGTGCCTGCGATAGACCCGCTCAACATGCTGGAGCCAGCGGTCGGCGGACCACCAACATGGCACTCCCGCATACGCACCCGTGGGCACCGGGCGGCGCAACAACGCCCGCGCCGGCGGCGGCCCGGTGGCATCATGACGACCCCACGGCCGAGACCCGCGGGCAGAGCCACGTGGTGACCATTTCGCCCGGTCAGCGACACGCCGAGCAGGTTGTACAACCAGATATAAACTTGATTCAGGGTATGAGCTACCCTGAGAACTGCCCGTCATGGCAAGTTCCCTTCGGGGAAGAGCACCACGTCGCCGAGCCTCTTAACTCGACGGCCCTAGCTGAATCCGGACCCGCCCTTCCCGGGGCGGGTTTCGGCGTTCTAGGGGCTACCTGGTGCGAT
>JAABUR0100003187.1_pt1 | contig 23333 bp, 21 predicted proteins | sample 5560091 | NCBI WGS metagenome assembly JAABUR01 (sample SAMN10711879, study PRJNA513375) | rock metagenome | isolation source: Antarctica rocks | place: Antarctica: Victoria Land, University Valley sud
TGCGTTCTTTGCTCGACAGTTCATCTTTCTTGTCGCGCTGATGTCAGACTGACGCTTCGAATGCAATTTCTGATCTCACTACTGCTGAGTATACTTGTCTCGCTTTTGTAAAGATAGTTCTTCATGTGAAGACTTCAAGACAACTAAGTGTCAGCATTCTTGTGATGTGATTCGTCTCTATTTGTCAAAGATGCGCGTCTCATCGCAGTTTCGTGTTCAGTTGCATCTCTAGAACTCGTACGTCTGATTTTGATTTGATAACTGAGCTTTCTATTTGTATGCTAGTCATCATGTCAAATCTCTTCGATTTTCTAGTGAAATGCGTAAGCTCGTACTTTTCTGATGTGAACGTTGCGTTATGAGTGCAAGCTCATTTCGCGCAGACGTCGTGTGCTTTGCTCAATGTTTTGCAGATTTCTTCAGTGAATCTGTCGTAGACTAGAATGTTAATATTGTTTACAAAGTCAAGCACTTCAATTTTAATTCTCAGTGCTTCGCATTTTTTGATTAAACTTGCGTTGAAGAATAGAAAGAGAATCGATGAAATGAGAGACTTCTGCGATATGCCTGCGTTTATCTCGCGCATGTCGCTCGTTTGTTCATTGAATATTAGCGACGTCTCTCGATTCTTTAGAAAGCTGCGTGTTTATTCGATTATGTAGCTCAACGTTCTTTTCATTTTCAGCGTGTGCAGAAGTCTAACGTGTGAGACTCAATTGAACGCTTCGACGATGTCTAAGCTTAGCATGAAGATCACATATTTGATTTCACAGTCTCACACTGTGTGAACTTGATCTACTAGTAGATTTAACGTTGAGATCATGAATCGTTTGCGTCTCGCTTTCATTTGAGCATTTGATAGCATGCGATGAGTCTCGACTATGTCACTCAGTCTTTTGATCATGATTGACTTCAGCGCTTTGCTCATGATATTGAGCAAAGCAATGAGTTGATACGTCTTTGAATCGATATAGTCGCTTTTCTTCAATTTGCGTAGTACTATTGTCTGAGTCTTTTTGAACTGCTTCAAATGATACTTGTGTGTTACGCATGCGTTGAATAAACTTGTCAGTACTGAGATCAGTTCTGCAAGACTTGCTTGAAGCGCTCTGTTTGAAATATCTGAAGCGCTCGATGCTTTGTCTGCTTTTACTCATTTGATTGTCTGCTTCACTTCATCTTCTGTGATGCATGAATTGAATGAGACTGTCAGAGATATGAATGATTCTGCGATGTCACTGACATTCGCTTGAGAAGATGAGAAAAAGAACTTTTCTCGCAGTATCTCGATTTTTTTCTTGAACGTCGTTGTCATATGATCAATGTCGCTTCGCTTCAGTGACGAAAACTGAGAAAGCTTTTTAGATAGCTGACTTTCGATTCTAGCTCATTTTGCAAAGCGTCATATCGATTTGAGTGCTTCGCTCAGCTCATGCATTTGTGTTCTGAAGTGTGCGCGTTTCATTTGTTGAATGATCTTGTTTTTATGATCGTTGTGCTTCAGATATTCATTTCACGCTTCTAATGTGTCTTGCGTTTTTCATATGATTTGCAGTCGTCTTGATTTCATTACTACTTTGAAGCAGCTTTGATTTCAAAAGTCTCTTGCTCAATTTGATGACTTTGTCAAGAGAGTAAATTTCTCGATGATCTTCTGTAGCACTCTGATAATCTTGCACACTCTGTCATTCATCATAGTCTTGTTGTCTAGAGAGCGTTTCAAAGATAGATGTATTTGCAGATAAGCACTCAATGCTTCTGTATTCATTTTCTTTCAAAGTCGTTGAGTCGAGAATTGCACTGAGATTGTTTATAGACATAACTCTGTGATGATCGAAAGATGATTCGATTTCTGATGCAGATTGATTCGTATCTTGCACTTGCATGTCATAAACTGTATTTTCTCGCTGCTAAAGACTAGATCAATCATCGTAAATTGATTGTGAGCTTCGCAAGTAATAGTGTCTGATTTCAGTAATAATTTCAGCCTTGCATTTGTAATGACGTTTAGTAGAGTATCAATCATCGTATGACGAGTGAAGCATCTTCATCTCTCTCAGTGAGAATGATGTAGATTGAAATCTTCTACAATCAGTTGTTTACAGTCATTCTTGAGTAGTTCATTTAAACGAGAAATGATTGAAGATTTCTCTGTGAATGTAGTAGACAGTGAGCATGAGTTGTAGACGTTTAGAAGTCTTAGCGTCTGCGTTTCATTATCTGTATTGCGAGTTAATATTCTGATTGAGCAAATGTCTGACTCAGCTGTTTCTACTATTCATTGATCGAGTCTTAGACATTTGTTAATGTATATGCATGTTCTTGATTGAGATGACGAGTTTTTCACTAGGTGAAAGAAGTTGTGTGCTGAGCTAAATGACTGCAAGTCGTTGTTGTTGCAACCTTGCTTCTGTATAGCTACTATGTCGAATTCGCGAACTTCTCTGTCAATTAGAAATGATTCTTGAATTCTTAATGATTTTCTGATGTTGTACTGTAGAATTCGTAGAAAAGACTGTTTTGTCATAGAGTTATTCATAGCTGTTGTTGACTCTGCAATGAGAAAGCTCTTTGTATGCTTTCGATCATCGACGATCTTTCTCACTTTCTGATTGAACGTTTCTGAATCTGCTCAGATGTCGTCTCGTCTGAGTCACTATTCACGCAAGAGAAAAGATCGACTCGTCTCTTCTTGATTTCTACTATCTGTCAAGCTGATTCATCAGCGATTCAACTGCATGTTTTTAGCATGACTGTTGCTGAGCTCGAGAGATTCATTGAATCAAAAGAATTCGTTGAATCTAAAGAGTTCGTTGAATCTAAAGAGTTCAGAAACAGCGAGAAGAGTGTGCGATTGTATTTAGACGTCTCAGAGTATTTGAACGATCTATTTCTATAGATTTCAAACGCTTGTTTCATCTGCTGTTGTCACTTGAGACAGATGCGTCTTCAGAGTTCGTGATTTTCGTTGCAGTTGACACAACGTCTTCTATTCGAAGACATCACACACTTCTTTATGTGATGCTTGCCTGCGCATTTTTCGCAGCGCTGATTCTTTCTGCAGATCTTAGTCATGTGATCAAATTCGTGACATCTGAAGCACTATGTGATGCGACAGTTCTTTTCAAATAGCTTGCATGCACATTCTTGATACGAGTACAGCATGCTCACGTTCATTAGTTGATTCATCATCGCTTCGATCGCGATCTCTACGATGAGCGACGAATGAGTCTTTTCGCTATCTGCTATCTTCTTGAATCAGGCTATTCTTAGAACTTTCAGATCTTCATGAAGTCTCGCGTTATCTTTTATCAGCCTTTCAATGATCTTTTCTTGATTGCTCATGTCTATTGTAGTGTGTACTTCATGTGTCAGCACTGCAAAGATTTGACGTGCTACGCATGTCGAACTCGTGATTTCTTTTGCTCACGTCTAAGTCTTTTTCAGGTTTGCTTGAGCATCTGAGCTAACTGCATGAAGGGAAATGTCATCGCTGCTCAGCTTGCGAAGTGACATGATTAGATTTCTTTGACCTGTCAACACGTCTGCGATTCTCTGTAGAATCTGTTCGATCGACTTCTTCTGTATCTCTTCTATTTCTCTTCTGTTCATTATCTTAATCATGACTTCTCGTCTCTTGCGAAGCGACGACGAGTCATCTCTGAGACGTTGCTTTCTCGTCGCTATTTCTTCTCTTGTCACGTTCGCTCATGACGTGATTTTTATTGAAAGACGCGTGTTTTTCTGTGTATGCAACTGCTTGTTAAGCAGTTGAACTGATGTCTTCAGTTTCTGTACATTCTTCGCGATGAATGCATTCTGAAACGTATGCTCAATGTGAAATCTGATTCAGCAGATGTCAAAATGATGTTTGCTCAGATCTGCAAGATAGTTATTATTGATTGCTTAATTATTTCTAGCTTTACATCTGATATTATATCTTCTATCGTGAATCAGTCTGAATATTTCGTCAATATGTTCAATGTATCAGACACTTTGAGTTTCGTTGATATGTCTTCGAGAATATGAGTGAATTTACATAAAAGAATAAACTTATTGAAAGAATAAAGTGAACAGTGATGAATTCAGTTGAACGAGTAAAAGAATGATTGTAAAATCTATCTACTAAACAGTGACTATACACTGAATGTCTTCTGACACTAAACTCAATTAGATCGTCTCGTCGACGTCTGTCTATATCTCTATTCTATCGAGTTCTAATGACTGCGCGTCTGTCATCGCTATTTTCAACACTTTCACTCGATGCAGATGATTGTAGTCTGTTAGCTTTCACTGCTTCATAGCTTCAGACGCAGATGAGTTGCTAGATGACCTGTCATGATCATAAGAGAACATGCATGTGATTCTGAAAGTTCAATTGCAGATCATTTGACGAGCTCTGTCTGTAGATGCAAATGAGGTCTGATTGTAGATGATAAGAAAGTTCATTTACAGACAGTTAAACAGAGCTTGCTTGCAAGTACAAGAAAGCTTTATTCAACGACTTTCATTGTCTTCTAGTCTTGACATGAGACTTTCATTAGTTGCTTCGTTGTAGCTGTCGAAGACGTCTGATTGCATGACTCTCACTGTTCTCTAGTCTTAATATGAGGTTTTTGCTAAATGTTCTGTCGCAATCGTCGAAGAGATTCTTCTGCAAGTGACTCTGCAAGATTGATTGCAAGAATAAACGATGTGATTGTAGACAACTCGATAGAAATCTGTCTGCAGACATAGAGAACGTCTGCACGTAAGTCATTTGACGAAGTCTGCTGCAAGTGTTTAAAAAGACTGTCTTAGTCTTGATTGCAGATGCTTTCTTATGTAGCTTGCTATAGACGTAGAAAAGATTCAGTGTGAAACATTTTGACAAGATCTGTCGTGAATGTAGAAAAGCTTGATTGCGAGCAATCTGATGATGTTCAATGTCAGAGTTTATTCTGATTGCAGAAGATCTGTCTGTGAGCAAGTCGATGAGATTTGTCAAGAACGTAGAAAATCTGATGACTTTTACTTTTTCTTAACCTTGTGAAAACAGAGCATTAAGAGCAGGTCTTTTGACGTGTCATAACAACGTGATTGCGAGCTTGCGTTGTATCGCTTTAACTTTCACTCAACGCATGCGAGCAAGATCTATTGACTCTCACTGATTTGCGATCTCAACAGCATGTGATATTGACTAGGTTTGTTGTAAATGCGAAGAAATCTAAGTCTGCATGACTCTCACTGCTTCATGACTCTAGGCATAGATGTGATAATATGAGCTGTTTGATGAAGTCTGCTGTGAGCATTTGACTCTGCAAGATTTGCTGCAAGTGTTTGACAAGAGTGTCTTCTAAGATGCGCGAATATGTTCATCGATTCTCAATGCACTTCAGTCTTAACGATAGACGCCTTTTAGAAAGATTGCTGTAGACACAAGAAATCGAACGATGCTTTGTCAGATAGCTTGCTATAAGCATAAAGAGCTCGACTTGAGACAGTTCAACAAGATCTGCTGTGAGCGAAGAAAGTCTGCTGCAAGCGTAGAAGATCTGATGCTTTTGTGACAACAATCTTGTCTGCTTCGCTTCGCAATGTTGCTTGTCTGCTTCGCTTCGCAATGTTGTCTTGTCTGACTCGATTGCTTTGTCTAACTCGATTTCGCAATGTCATCTTGTCTGATTCATTTCGCGATGTTGCTCTTGTCTGACTCGCTTTGCAATGTTGTCTCATAAGCATTATTGAGTTGTTCTTCGCTTCGATCTAACGCTTTCACTAATCTTCGCTTCTTCGTTGAGTGACGATTCTTCGCTTCTTCATGAGTGATGATTCTTCGCTTCTTCATGAGTGATGACTCTTCGTTTCTTCATGAGATTATTTCTTCTCATGAGTGACAGTCTAGCTGCTTTCACATCGAGTTATTCTTTCTTTCTGTTGATGATAGCTTAGCTGCTCTCTCATCAAGTTATTCTCTTTTACCTATGAGTGACAGTCTAGCTGCTTTCTCATTGAGATATTCTCTTTCTTCTCGATTCTCTATGAAGTCTCATTGACTCTCTATTCTCTCTCTTCCCCCGTTTTCTGCCGTGCGAGAAACGAAGATATATTGATTATAAAATCATAGAGATAATGAGTGAGATATCGAGTTTGTCGTGATAGACGAAAAAGAAATTCTCTAAAAGAAAGATGATTAATAACATCTTTACTGAGAATTCCCTCATATTGTGCTTCTTCGATTTCGTAGAGCGAATGAGTGAGATGTGAAGACTCTCTTAATTTCGTAAGATGAATGAGTGAGACGTGATTGCTCTCTCGAGTTCGTAAGATGAACGAAGTGATTCAATGTCTAGATCATGTAGTGATCGTATTGAAGTCATGTAGATAGAATGAAAAATAAAGTAATGCAATTCAACAGACAGTTCTAAAGAAAGTGTGAACTGATTGATGTTGATGATCATAGAGCAGTTGCAGATGTCAACTGATCGATGATATTGTCATTTAGCGATGAAAAGACGTTGATACTGACTCTCATTCAGTATTCTGACTCTCACTCAGACTCTTTCATCAGATATGCTTTTTCATTGTCGTACATGATGAAGATTTGATTCGTGCTGTCGACGCAGTGACATAATTGAGTTGAACGATAGTCTATAAATCTAGACTAGTTCAGCTGTTGTCGATCGAATGATAGTTCGTCGAGACAGAAGACTGATTCAAATGTTGACAGATGATTTGAGCGTCTTCTCATCGAGATGTAGATGCTTGTTGAACGTAGCAAGCTGTCGTGTCTGTTATGCTCTTTGCCTAAGAGCTTCTTCTTCGTGAAGATCTCATTCGTCATTTCATGACTTGTAGTGAGTTGTCGATAAATGCAAGAACTGTGTCATTCGACGATACTACGTACACTTCTTACACTCTTCGATAATTGTTTATAGTGATACCTGTTAATCACTCTTCTTCTTAATTTATAATGCTCAGGTCAAAGATTCTGCAACATCGTGTAAGATCTGTGTCATTCGACGATACTGCGTACGCTTCTTACACTCTTATTTGCCTTTCAATGAGACGCGTAGTAATGATCGCGTTTTACATCAGTGTCGTAGCATCATTGTAGATGAATAAAAGCATTCTTGCTGTTTGAGCTCATAATCTATTGAAAGAATAGAGTGAACAGTGATGAATTCAGTTGAACGAGTAAAAGAATGATTGTAAAATCTATCTACTAGACAGTGACTATACACTGAATGTCTTCTGACACTAAACTTAATTAGATCGTCTCGTCGACGTCTGTCTATACCTCTATTCTATCGAGTTCTAATGACTGCGCGTCTGTCATCACTATTTTCAACAAAACTCATATTTTAATAAATGAATATGATGTTCGAAAATAGATACAAATATTTCTATGACTAAATTGAAGATTTAAACTATAAAAGTTGAACTTGAGCTGAATTCTTTAATTACTACAGAAGAAAATATACATAAAGTGCTATGTTTATTGTATCACTATCATCATTTAAACGACACAGATCTTATTGATTTATTCTGCATCAATTTAATTGTACATTGAGTTCAAATAGCATCAGAAACTAAACTTGGTAACAACTCAATTCAGAAACGCTGATCAGCACACTTTGAATAATGACTTCATAAGATTGTTCAAGAAGATATAAAGAAATGTATGTATGAGTTTACAGAGACTGTCAATGATAAATTATCTTGATGAAATGCTTAAGCTGTCATAGTGAATAAAGTGAAGAATTTTACTTCTCAAGATGAATTTAAAATCATCTTTGATTATAGTAAAGTTACAAAGAAACTTTCTGATATTTATATGAAGTTAAGTTTCAAGATGCATGACAATCTAGCTGATTCTCGACATTGTTGTCTATTTTCTGCAAATTTAAAGCATGCTTATCTGAAGATATCTCTACATTTGAATGATAAACATTATTTTGCTTTTATGATATTTGACATCAATTAACTACAGTCAATACGTATGCAGCAAAGCTTGCAGTCAGCAAAATTTACACTGATCGAGCTCATGTATTGAGCGTTTGAAGCTTTGTCTTCGTCACATAGAGAATTATCACTACTGCATTCTAATAGTCTCAAGAAACTATCTGTCATGATCTTCTACATAAATGACTTCTTTAATAATTTTAGAAGTTTCAAGAAGCAATACAACTTTCTAAGTCAGCATTTCTTTTCTTGAGTTGAATGAACTTTATTACAGCTATCATTCAAGAAGCTCAAGTTATTTGTCAGCGAAATCAAGACTCTAGATGTGACTCATAGAGTAGAAGACTTTGTTAATGTTCTGAAGTTTCATATCAAGAAGATCTTAAAGTGAAAAGCTTTTAGAAATCAAATCAAAGTAAGATTCTTTCTTGAAGTAGTAAACATAATTTGTTGCTGAGTCAAGAACTTCGCAAAACTATCTCATTTTCTCGCTCAACTTACAGAAAAAGTACTTTGAAAGTAAGAACAGTCGAAGCAGCTATCGTTTGAAATATTGCAGATCAAATGCATTATTAGAACAAGCATGTGCAACATTAATTTGTCACTATTAGTTTATTTTTACACGAATGCAAGCAATTTTGCTGCAAGTTTAGTCATTACTCAATTACAAAAACTCTTTAATGTCAATATAAAGAACAACAAGCTTGTGAAAGTATTTATCTTATACAACTTCTTCTCATGATTTGTCTTGCAACGAAAGTACTCTGTGTATAAAAAAGAGCTATGTGCAATCATTACTTTTGTAAAAAAGTACGATTATCTCTGCAAGTATTTGTATATTTCAGTAATTGTTCATACAGATCACAAATCACTTACATATTTTCTAAAATTCAATCTTCATGAGAAAATATACAAACATTGAGTCGATAAACTGCATTGACTCAATGTGTTTATTGTGTACATATCAGATCATTGAAATAAAGTAGCAGATGAATTGTCAAGAACATTGTTTAATTCAAATGATTATTTAAATGATAAAAAAGTTCAGAAAATGACTATTGAGCTGATGAAACAGAATTCACATTGAGTTTAATGAGATGAAAAAGAGAGGTTTGAAGAACTTTTAACAAAGCTTACTCTAAATAAATGACTAGAAATCATAGAACAAAGCACTATCAGTGATATGTTTATCTTTGATCTGAATATTATGACTACTACGTCTGAAAACGTCTTCTGAGAACAGATTTACAAGCACTTCATATGATTCAAGAACATCTACAGATTTCTTATAAACTTTACTTCTGTTTTTCTCACTAAAGTGATGAGAAGTTTCATGAACTATTGAGTGATAGACGAAGTTCTTTGAATTCATTATAAAGATCAATATCTGTCGTGTGTTTTCAAGACAAAAGTACATTCATTACTATTAGAAGCACATAATTAAGCTGATCATTGAGTCAAAACAGACACATTAGCAAGACTATAAGAACTGTGCTATTGATTCAATCAATCTGAAGATGTTGAGAAGTATATTGCTGATTATCTGAAATGTGCTCATCATGAATCTGCAACTAGATTGCAATTACTAAATTCAATGAAAGTATCATTTTCATTTCAGCTTCTAGATATGAACTTTATAAATTTGCTGACAGAAACAAAAGCAGACAATAAATACATCTTCAATGTGATTTGTTACTTCAGTAAGAAGATAATACTCTTTGCTACATTTTTGATCAATGCATTTGATGTTGTTGAATTTTTAAGAAAGATATTCATCTGATTTTGAAGATCTTACATCATATATTGTGATCGAGAACAGCATTTTAACAATTTCATTGTCAGAAACTTTTTGAACTTTGAAGATGTTTTTATATCATACAGCTTATCTAATTTCTTGAAGAGCATTGATATGATGAAGATATTCAATAAGTTACTAGAGAATGTGCTCAGAAAGTCATTTGAAAATGTTGATTGAAATCAGACTCTGAATTAAGTCATTAAGTTCATCAATTTCAGAGTCATTAGCTATTTAGAAATGTTTTTTATTGATATCATCATTGATTCAATTCAGAAGATTACGTCTACTTCTTTTATTTTATTGATGCTATCTGAACAAAACATCTTTGACTGAGTAGCTGAGCTCTGTCTGTCTATCTGTCATATCAAGAAGATAAGAAGATACATACAATTTAAATCAGACTTTCATGACTATGTAAGAGCATTATCACAGAAACGACAAGAAGATATGACTTATAAGTATGATTGAAGTGTTAATTCTGTATATCATCAGCTTCAAGACTTGATCATGTTGCATCAGAAAAGCTCTGATAAGCTGCAGCTCAGATGAAGAAGTTCATTCAGAATTCAGAATCATGAGAAAACTCATGAAAAGTTCTTCGTTCTTAGACAGATCAATGAAAGAAAGATTCAAAAAGCTTTTCATGAGAATGATTTTAAACAATTTGTATCTCGTACAGAACATTTAGCTGAAGATGCAAGAAGATCGTATTCAGATAGTCAGAGCATAAGAAGATCAAGAAAGAAATCAATTAAGATGATTTCTTTCTTGTTTGAATGATTGTTTGTTTTGCTTTGCTTTTAGCGCTAGTTCATTTATCAAATTCATATTCAAACACATCTCATATACAAATCATCATCACTATTGAATTCATCTCAAACATATCTCACATACATAAACTCTAAAAATCATCGTCATCATCAGATTCATCTTTACATATCTCATTTATCTCATCTATCTCAATCTTTCTCTCATCAAACAATTGAACTTTAAGAGACTCAGACTAAGTACTTCTTGAAAATCATCTTCAAAATTCGTCAGAGCTTGAGATACATACTGTATCTCAAAGATCAAATCAACATGTCTGAACTCAATTCTTTGTGAAATGATTTAATCTCAGATCTATTTGTCGCAGTTTTAACTCAGAGTGACGTCATCATGATCAAGAAAGTTCAGAAGAATTTAATGTCTGATTCAGATTGTAACACAGAAGAAATCTCAAACAAGATTAAAGAATGATTTCAGAAGATGAAGAAGCAAGAGAAAATCAAACTATTAGAGAAAATAAGAATAAAAGATAGAGTTCTTAAGAAAATGATTTATCAAGATTGATTGCAAAATATCTTAATAACAGAGATTCAGAGCGAAGAAATCAAGAAAACTGTCAAAAATAATGATTTGAAGAAATTTGAAAGTGAGAATGAAGAGAAACTGAAAGAAGAATCAGAAAAAGAATTGAAAGAAAATTCAAAGAGCAGAAATAAAAAGAATGAGAACAAAGATCTGAAGTTGTGAAAGTTCAACGATGAATTTAATCTTTTCACTCAGACAGTTCTTGAATGAAGATTATTCAATGCAGATAAAAGCTATACATTAAACTTAAGCTTAATTGAATCAATATTTCTTTTCAGAAATGTATATCTTTTGAATTGATGAATTGAAAGAATCATTCAAAGTTCTTTAATGACAAAACAAAGATGCAAATATTGATTTGAAGATTTCAACTTTAAAAAATATGTTCTGATTTTTCAAGAAAATAAAGAAATTTTATATAAGATAGAGAATAAGAATGAAGTATGATAATATGTTGTTGTTGTCAAACAATATTAACTGCACAAAACTGAGAAATCAGACTTGAAAATCATTAAGAATGAGAGTTGAATCGCGAATAAAGAACTAGTTCTAGATGATGAGATTTTAGTTCAAGAGAATAGTTTTCTTAAGTTTAATGAAGTAATTCAAGAAAACATGAAAGAAATCAAGACAAAACTTATAAGAACTATGAAATGAAAGATCAGAAAGAGAAGTTCATTGTTTCTTACATCAGTTGAATCTAAAACTAAATTCGACGTGATGAATTCAACAAAATCGAAAAGATTTATCAAATTCATCTTCAATCTCATAGATTTCATTAAGTTCTTTACGTCAAAGCAATTGTTCAAGCTCGCTCAGATAGTCAACTCTACAAAATCTTCATTCATAAAATCTTTAAAATCTATGAAGTTCTCTTCGCTCTTTAAGTCTCTTGAGCTCAAAAGAGATAGAGAAACTAAGCGAATTCAGATCAACGAGATCAAGAATTTGCAAATCACTTTAAAAAATGAGTCTGAAATCGATACACTTAATAAAAAGCGTAAAGTGATTCTGTCTTCAGCGACTGATCACAGCTTATTTCTTGTGTCAAGCGACTCAGACGACGACAAGATTCTAAAACATCTCGAGTTACTGAAGAATTTCGTGATACATTCAGAGTTCTATAGAGTCATTACTACAGAAACTCTCGCTCAACTCAGATCATTATTGAAGGCTAACTCTCTATTACGATCTGCATATGATCAGCTTCGAATCAGAAGCAATACCTTAATGAAGAAGCAGACTGTTCTAAGAGCAAAATTGAAGAAGTTGTTAATGAAGAAGAAGGATTAGACTGATCCCTTTGTGTTTTGTTTCTGTTCGTTCTGTTTCTTTTGTTTCTTCTGATCGCTGGGACTTTTTTTGTATGATAGGGAGATGTGAATCGGTGAATCGATTGTCTTCTGTTTCTTCGATCGGATGTTCCTTTCGGCACGGGTGAGGGGCCTAATTAGTCAGCTGGCCCCCCTCAGAACTATTTAGTTCCGCAGAGCTTCAGCTCTGTTCTTAGAAATTCCACTCCTTTGCTACCTTCTAGAACCGAGTCTTTAGTGCTGAGTCGTTCTTCTAGGTAAGGGACCTTAGTTTATGTCGGTAGTTCTCTGCCGTAGAGTACTACAGTACTGTAACTAAAGGTATCCAAGGTAAAGTACCTTGGTAAATTCTCTTGCAGCAATGCGCTAGAAGAAGCTCCAACAAAGGTAGTGAGGGCATCCAAAAAGGTCGTAGGGTTGTCGTGTGTGTTTATCGAATTAAGATCTACTGCACAGGTACTACGGAGTAGTGAGTAGCTTTCAGGACCAGAAGTCGGGAGAAGAGACGTGCTTCGGCTTCAGGACTCAGGGGTGAGGAGTTCGTCTTTCTCATCGCACCCCTACTCGCGACCGTAGATAATGTTGAAATAGACCACGCTGGTCGCAACCCGTGGTTCGAGGAAGCGATGAAGGGTTGCCGAGACCCTTCAAAGGGTTTAAGGTATAAGGTAATCAATGACCAAGGGAACCCGTAAGCCACGAGACCGTATGCTTGGCGAACACATTGCGGTTGCTTCACATAAAAGACCACGTTGACACCCGCCCCCAGGGGGCCAGGAACGTCTATGAAAGCCTTCATGAGTATGTACTCCGTACTCTTCGTTGGGCCATGCTGGACGGAGCGACAAAATACCTTGCCTAAGGCGTAATTTCAAGGTAATATGGAGACTTCCGCGGGCGTCAATATAAGGGGTTCATTTAGGGGTTTGACCGCTCTTATCTACATCAGATGAATAATAACAAAGGTGTCCAATCTGATATCAACACCGTCAATGTCCAGAAATTCTAGTGAATCTGTACGACTCGGCGAGTCCAAATGTCACAAGTACAAGCGAATGTGATAAGAACAAGGTCAAGCGAGCCATGTGCCAAGATTGACCTGCAGCACAATTGTCGAGACGTTTCTTGGCGACGGTATCCTTCCAGAAGGATTTGGAATACCTATCACTTTAATGGAAGCCAGATGCAGCCGAGTAAAGAGTTCCTGCATAATCTTCGGAGCCAAGCGGTTTTCCACAATCCGTCATGGGTTCTCTGCAGCACTTCAGTCTGCCAGAGTGCATCCTTGAGGGTTGGGTAGGGCACACCTCCGTACTTCATCCGAGTGCGTCCAGCAAGCCAATTGGTGGAAACGCCACTTGCTCGACTCGCTTCCTGTACGACCGTTGCAAGGTGTGGGTGGGGGCCGCTTGCTGCAGCCTCATCCGCAACCCTGTTAGTAGGGTAGACCGGAGAGGTAAAGATTGCACCTTATCGCACACGTCTCTTATCCGTGTGCGGAACCACTCCGTAGTGGCTTGACTCTAGGGACTCTTTCTCGCCCTGCTGCTCTACCACCGCTTGTGCTTCTCTCTTCGCGTGCTTCAGCTCACTGCACCTCGATAATGGAGCGCTGCTCGTCTCTCTGTAGGATTCGTACTAATGCGGGAGTAACGGGCGAAGAAGAGATCGTGCTTGGTTTTCAGAACCCAATAGAAGAGCTCGGTCAAGAAGATGTAACCCCGTCCGGTACCTTGACTGTAGAAATCGCAAACATCTTCACAAGCGAGTTCTCGACCATACGAACCAGCCCTCCAATATCAGCCATGCCGTGCGCGCTGCACGTTCGTTCTGGCCTCTTCGAGGATGAATGATCTTCCAACGCAACCTCCTCCTTGACTGTTGTTGATGTCCTCGCCACCTATACCACACAAACATTTCCTTGAATTGATGAATTGCTCAAAATACGTACAGATCTACTCAGCATTATCATTCGAGCCCGCAACGGAGCCGAGATGCCATTCGTGGCTCGTCAAATCAATCCGTTCACCACCTGTGTCAACAAGATCCCGTGCCCGTTCGCTCTTGGATTCCCGACTTCATGATATGCGTTTCTCGGGACCCATAACCTGGCATAAAATCGTAGTGCAGGACTGAGCCAGTAGTGTTCCAGGCGAAGCGGAACTCGTCCCTCACCTGCTCTATCAAGGTCTCTCCTCCTTCTGAATGCATGTTTAGTCCTTCGGCTCGTATCCCATCCCGAGCCCAGCAAATGCGAAGCTCAAGAATCTACCTCCTAATTCCTCGCGAGAACCCGTGCGGGCAGCATCCCGCCAGCCCCAAACGTCGACGTTGGATGTTTCCTCCCTTGATTTATCAATTGCCCTACCAGAGAACCTCTTCCCTCCAAACATATATTTAAGCCCCCGAATTTGCATCCTATCCGAAACTAGGCGGTTAGGAAGCTTCAATATCTATCCTTATCTCAACACGAACAAGCAGCCGCTTCCTCCCAACGAAACTTCAACAATGAGTATACCATTCACCTCAAGTCCTCGAGTCATAAACGAACCGATCATCCAAATACGCTAGACCAACTATCAAACTAAAGACCGGTTCAAATACAAAATATCAAGATCAATGCTTTTCATCTCTCTGGCCCTTTCCCAATTCTGTTTTATGGCATTTGAACTCGTTCGTTCGTTTGGGTTCTTTCAGCAAGACCACTTATTCTTCACAGACCTTCAAGTTCCAGTAACGGTCTCCAACGTCTAACTCGACGATCTCCAAAGCCATCTACATAAATCTCCCAACCTCGCCAACCCTCTATCATATCATCCTTCTCCCAACCCTCCCACATCCCGCCTTCAGCCCTCAACACCTCCCCTCCATCCCTCAAGCCCCCCACCACCCACAAAACTACCCTCCCCAAAAACCAGAAAAATCCTATTCTCCGCTCCCTCATCCCCCACTAGCCCTTTCACCCCTCTCTCCCCTGCTTCTCAAACCCACACCACATACACCACACACACCACACCACCACACCACACCACACCACCAACACCTCTCCCAACCCCCTCATCCCCCACCACAACGGCTTCAAAACACCACCAAATCCAGAAAACGCAACAAGCGTGAGAGCCGGAGGGGGCTAGGCGAGCTATTCGTTTTAAGTACACAACACCCAACCCCAAAAAAACGCAAAAACCCAAACCCAAACATGTGCAGGCAGAAAAACTCAAGCGCGCGCGCGGGCGGTCAGACTTGGAAAAAAGCCGTGAAATCAAATTACGTTTGTTTTTTTCTTTCTTTACTTTTGTAAAAGAAGGAAAAATCTTTTCATACTTTTCATAGATAAGGTAAGGTAGGTAGGTAGGTAGAGCAGCACACCCAAAACGAGTTCTTGCAGCTCAGGCCTCACTTCATGGCAGTTTAAATCAAATAAAGGGGTGCTTCTGGTCTCCTCTCCTCTCCTCTCCTCTCCTCTGCCTCTGCCTCTCCTCTCCTCAATCCCCCCCAAAGTCCAAAAAATCGGACCCAACACCGCAGCAGAAAAAACGAACTCGTCGAAGCGCGTCCGGCAGAAAAAAGTCGAGGGAGGTAGTGGTGTTGGACGCTTTTGACTTAGGGGTGTGAGGGGGGTGAGAGTGAGAAAGGTGGGGGGGGGGAGGGGGGTTTTATGGGTTAGAGGGACGGGGGGGAGGGGGTGGATTAGGGGGTTCAAAGAAATGGGGGGAAGGGGGTATTGCAGATAGTGGTGTTGCTGGTATGCTTACTTTATGGTATACGATGCTGTGTTCTCAGGTCCAATACCAAGATGGTAGGGCTCGGTAATGGAGAGCAAATGCGCACAATTGATTGAGAAGAGTATTGAATGCCCAAGTTAAGCTATGCCACCTGTGATTATTGTAATAAGACCTTGTGCAGAAAGGATGGGTATCGGAAGCAGATGCATGCGATGCAATGTTGGTTTTTCGTGTTGAGAAGGTGGGTGTTGAAAGCAATGCGTGCACGCCAAAACGCTGTCGTAGTCGTTGCTCTGAAAAAGTTGCAAACGCGAATGCCAAGACCCGGTGCCCGAAATTTGCGGATGTCGAGCTCTCTCCTCGTGAGTCGATGATGCGAGTTCTCGCTCTCACCGTGGGAGGCTTCGCTCGGGGGATGGGTATTCGAAAGCAAATGCAATGCGAGCACGCTAAAACGCTGTAAAAGTCGTTGCTGTCCAAAATGCAAACGCGAAAGCCAAAACCGGGGTGCCCAAGTTTGCGAATATTGTAGTTGCGAGCTCTTTCCTCCTGCATTGATGATGCTTCCTTCGCTTGCTCCAGCTCTTGTGTGCCATGGTCTTATCCTCCAGTCCAAGGCTCGTTGCCACACCGCTCCAGCCACTCCTCAACGCCGACACAACTACCGCTCCTTAAGTTCCGGAGTTTGCCATCGTCCCCCTCTTCATCCGACTCATCGGCACCCCTGCTATCCCTATCATGTTCATTCTCGTAACAGACTAGACACCAGACCCGTCCCTCTGCCCCCACTTCCACGCAGCATTTGGCGCAGATGTTCCTCCCTCTGGTTATGGGAGTTCCCGTGTCTCCTCCGGTGGTTTCCAGTGTAGATCCTATTTTAGCAGCGGCAGAGCGACACCCACCGCCCTTACAAGCTCGCATGCAAACGTAACAGGTCTGGCTATCACATACTTCGCAGGCCCAGTAACTAGCTAGATCTGAGTGGATGCTGGGGCGGCGGTGACATATGTGACAGGGGAGGAGGATTGGCGTTGTTAGGGACGTGTGTGAAGTGATTGACGTTCGGAGGGGACGTGGGAATCTTTGGAGTAATGGAATATATCTGCGTTTTGCTGGGGTGGTTGTTGATCCGGGAGATGGCGGGGAAGGGCTAGAATAGGAGACTGGGTATTGAGATGAGGAGGAGGAGGGAGTCCATGGGGTGAGCGTCTCCGAGGGTGACGTGGTATGCAAACTGAAGCTGAGCATTAGTCTCAAGATTTTGAATGGTAGATGGGAAACCAACTTCCGCAAATCCAAAGTCTCAGCTGCCCGCTTTCTCTTCTTTGAACACATAATCATGGATTCTGCTACCATGTTCAGATTTTGGTCGGCTGCAATGAGGGGTGCAAGCTGCAGCGGCGTAAAGTCCATGGTGCAATTGGGTGGTATGTACATGTTGAGCGAAGCAAAAGTATTCACAAGGAGCTGGAGGAGCAGTATTGGATTTCCATTGAGTGATGACCGAGTCAAAGTGAAGTCAAGATCGTGTGGAAAGAGCTCGAAGAAAGTTGACAGAAGTTCGAGGTCGAGCTAGCAACGTGACGTGACAGATTGGGGCACACGTCGTTGTCACAATCCGAACTTGTCGAAGAACGAACTCTGCTTAATCGTAATCCGTATATCTATTTGAAGGTCTAAAAATACCGGCCATTGACTTTTCCCTTCTACTCGATTTTGTAGAGCTCTGGATTCATCGACGCGGTTGACCTCAATCTTTTGCAAGAATATTTCGTGTCAAGGAGGTATCAAGAGAGACAACATCTTCATGATTCAATGTCTAACCACAGGATTATTGCCGGAGACTGGCTAACCATAACTGCCCATTCAATTTATCCTGTTCCTTCGCACTGCAGAAACCTCACCTCCGATTGGCTTTTCATTGTTCTTGCACCCTACCACGTCACAACTAACATATGTCACGTTACTTTAGTTGCGAAGTTGACGTTCTTGGTCTTCTTTTCTTATGAACCGGACCGTATGCGTCTATTCTTCTATATGGTTGAAGTGGTATGACGGACAGGCCAATTATGGTCATCCAGTGTTTTTATGTCTAAAGTACTGCACTCCATGTCTGGTCTCCCCATATCGAGTCTAGCTTCCCATCAGTATCGCCTAGAGCCCAGAATACACGTAAATGCAGAGTCTTCATGTTGAACCTTGAACCACGTCCCCATCTCAATTTTTTCGCCGTCTGGCTAATTGGTTGCAGACTAGACTACCCATTATCCATATGTCCTCCATCTTGACCCCGGCTCCAAGGCTGGTTTCAGATCCCTCCGTCTTATCTTCCTTTCTTCTTTCCTCTTTCCTCTTATCGCTAGCTGATTTTGGTGCTTGTAAGCAAGGACCTCACCTGTGCTATGCTAGGGGTATTTTAGGCTCATTCTGTGGCTTAACGTAACTATGAATGGGTGTAGCTGCTGAGAGGCTCTCATAGAGGCTCATTGAGCATGACGTATTAGGCCTGGCTGGTATTGCGGGGGAGGTAGTGGGTCTTGCGCTTCTGATTCCTCGTCGTGCGGGCCGTCTCCTTCGACACGACCTAGCACGGCTTGCCTGACAATGACGAATGATGTTCCCTCGTAGCAATCCATTTTGGGTTCTCATGCTCACGACCTCGCCGATCTCTCACTATAATACGATCTTCTCTTTTTGAAAGCCCCCTGGGATGTTCAACCTCTTCTCTTGACCGACTTCAGGCATCTCCCTTACCCATTCCTCTCCTCCCGCCATCTCAAACACCTCTTCGCCCCCAATTTCCCTTTCCACCGGTTCACCACGGAGCTCCTGCTTCCCGTTGCTCCCCACATCTTTCACCCCCAGCGGAACCTCTTTGCCCTCGAGTTGCTGCACTGGTGGCACGGTAACGTTGGGCAATTCTGGTTTCAAGCTTGTTAGGAGGTCTGTTGCTGCTGGGTTGAGGTGCCTGGTGTCTGACGATTGGGACAGAGAGTGGGAGGGGGTTTCTAGCAGGGATGTTTCGCGCTCTTTCTCCAGGGCTTTGATTCTGCGTTCGCGGCGGCGCTGGCGAATGATGAGGCTGATAATGATGATGGTCAGAGTTAGAAAAGAGAACGTAATCGCCAAGATAGATCCGATGCTTATCCTGCTCGATGGATAGTGCGGTACCCCCACGCTAGTAGTAGCAAAGCTGGTGATTGCCTTGATCTGCTGCGCGGGCATGGGATCCTGGAACACGGCTTGCCGGACGGAAAACTGCGAACGGGTGTAATCGACTGTGATGTACGCTTCTTGTAAGAAGGTGCGACCTAAAGTGTACTGAGATTCATTGGCGGCGCGGCGGAGGGGGAAATAGGCTATTGCGTTGGGGTAGATGGGGTGGGATGCTTGGAGGTCGAAAGAGCCGTAGGGGAGGGTGATGTTAATGGTATCACCGCCGGAGATTTCGTTGCCGAGAGTGAAGGTGACGGTGGGGTTGAGCTGCGTGAGTTGGGCATGGGTGCTGCTATTGACAAGGTATAAATCCGTGTGCGGGTCGTAGGTGAGTTCGAAGGCGCGCTCAAAAACCGTGCAGGCGGCCGTAGGGAGCCAGATGTGCGGGGTGCCCGAGTCGACGAGCGAAAGGATGCCGGAAGAGAGCGGACTGATGGCCCCAATGATGGTGTTGGAGGCGGTGATGGACTGGACCCCAACGAGGAGGGAGCGCGAGTCGTCGGGTCCGAACGTGAAGTTCAGGTTGTTGGGAGTGAAGCGCGAGGCGTCGTACCCGCCGAGGGTGAGGCTGCCAAAGACGGATTTGAGGCGGTATCTTGCGCCTGCAGTGTAGCCAAAGGAGAGACTCGGAATGAGATTTTGGTCTGCAAGGGTGCGCATGTAGCTTTTGGTGGGGTCATTAGAGCTGGTGAAGTTCGCCGGTTTGGGTCCCAGCCCAAACACACCCAGGTAAAATTCATTCGTAGCAATGCCGGCAACGACTTGGTGTGGGAGATCCAGCGATGATGACCCGCTAGTGCTTGAGATGCTGGGGCCAGGACCGACGGTGTCGTAGCCGTATTGGCCGTTCCCTGTATAGTTTAGACCTTTCTCGCCGATTAAGTCGAAGATACCGATGGCGGACCAGGTGGAGGATTGGTTGGTTTGGAAGCCGTTACTTGGGGAACCATTGAATGTGCCAACGCCTCTATGATCACCGCAGTTGGTTCCGTCGGTGGATGAGCAGCCTTGGGGCAGGGGAACCCAAATTTCGTTACCATTCGTAGCTGGCAGGATGCGAAAACCTTGAGCAGGCGTGCCCACGTGGATGGTGAAAGTAGACCTATTGACGGTTAAAATTGATTCACTATGACTTGAAAAGAAACTCCGAGGAGGGCAAGTGACAGACCAGTTGCCGTCATTTCCATCCCAGCTTTGACTTGGTGGAAATACAAACGGCTGTGAAATGTTCTGGTTATCGCGCGACTGCAGGACAGTTGGAAGTCGCATGGCCCACAATGGCTACGAGTAACAATGACCAGCTGAGAGAGATTGAAGAAGCAATTCAACCAACCGCATTGGTGTAAGGAAAGTATCAGGGAACAACAAGGTCAAGCGACTTGCATGAGTACAGATTTTCTATAAGAGAGAAGACGTAGGAAAACCTTTCCAAATCAAATGCATCGTCTTCCCAACCGTCAAGGCTGTCAACGTCCAGCAGGACCCAAGCAATTGGCCGGCATCCCACCAGCGGGATGTGTCGGGTAGAGACTCTTCATGGAATCAAGCATTGGGGATGATGAAGTGGCACTCGCCATCCATGGCCAATGGTGCGCTTGACTTGGAGAAGTATCAAAGGCCGTTTCAGTTTCTCAAGTTCTCAACTCAATCTATTTTCGTCTAAACTCCTCGCCTCGGCATCCGTGGATCTGGACCTCACTTCATTCTGCATCCCATCACTTCTTAAACACGGGAAAGGCCCTGTGTGATTATCACGACTGAGAGTCCGAGAGTGACACCGGGCCAGTACTGGGGCTAGGTTGAAGACATCTGCGATCATGAAACAAGTTTCTCGGGCTTGAGCAGAGGAAGCGGCCTAAGTCCGTACTTCTTCATCTTGTTTATATGAAGAGCTTGGAGGTCACAGAGCTGTTTCAGGCGGACGATGCCGCGCTGATGCGCTTCTGCTGAGGTGCTGTGCCTGTAATCTGATGATGAAAGTTTTGAAAGAACGAAGACTTGCCTGCTGTCCATGAATAACGGGGTTTTGTTATTTCGCGAAATGTCTTTGAGTTGTTCTCATTCAACTTGATATCCCTTCAACTCCCTCCTATGCTTCATAGCTTTCGACAACTTCTATTCCCATCTCCGTCATGAAGAAAGCCATACTCCTCACAGCCATTCTCACATCAGCCACAGCTTCAACAGGTACCATTTCCGCCCAAACCCCCTACCCTTCATCCTCACCCTAATTCTTCGCCGCAGCCAGTTTTTCAAACACTACCACAAAATTCCCTCATAACGTCGCGGATCCTTGTTCCGAACCCGGAGTCGCCTGCTCTCCTGAAGCGCACATCACCCAAGATGCACTGCTACCAACGACAAACCCTGTCACGCTACCTGAGGTTGTGACGACCACAACGCCGACAAGCCAAGTGCAGTCTCTTGTTACCCATATAGAGGGAGTGTCGCAGCTGAAAATGACGACACCGACAACATCGACAACATCAACCTTCGCATCAACAATCTCGACATCGACAACATCGACACCGACAACCTCGACACCGACAACCTCGACACCGACAACCTCGACATCGTCAACCTCGACATCGTCAACCTCGACATCGTCAACCTCGACATCGTCAACCTCGACATCGTCAACCTTGACATCAACAATCTTGACCTCACAGCCAGTAACAACTAAGCTACCACCTCCACCCACGTTTATCTCAAATATCTCATCGTCCTACTATCCCCCAGAGATATCTCTAAATCCCAAACCAGCGCCTGCCCCCACTACGACAGCCCTACCACCCCTCATAGTTTCAGGGCTGAGCTCGAATGGGAGCAATGAAACTCTTCCCGTGTCCTCAAATACGACGAGTGCCGGGAACTCGAGCGTACTACCATATACGGGACATGCGAACACGGGAGAAAGAAGCTTCTGGTGGAGCTGGATGCTCGGTGCAGTGATTTGCGCTGGTGTGTTGGACTTGTTGTAATAGACGGTGCCTCGGAGTTGGCTATGCTTAAAAGATAATCAAAGCGAAAATAGATAAATATTCAAGGGAGCACCTACCCGTACACCCCTTTTGCTTACATGTACACCCCCCTTTGCTTACATGTACACCCCCCCTTGGGAAACCTGAAATTTCCATTGTGCATCACTCAGTTACACACCAAATTTAGTAGGCAATTCAAGTGTTTACATATGATTCTGAGCAATCTCTCCATGACCTTCCCCACAGCCTCAAATTCGGTTAATCTAGCCTAGTAAACCCACACATCAGACTTGTTGTAAACCTTCCTTCTGACAATCATCATCGCCATTGTCATGACCACCCTCACCGGCGCCCCACCTGTCAGCATCGCCTCCGCCGGCCCCATGTCTTTGGCTCCACCTCCCGTTTCGGGGGAGGTCTATAACGATGCGAAACTCCTGATTGAAGGGCTCAATAAACACGCTGGGCCAGAGGGCTATGCTGTCGTCACTGCACGCTCCAAGAAGTCCAAGAAAGATGTTGATCGGATCGTCTATATACGGTGCGATCGTGAGGGAAAAGCAAGTCTAAACTCAGGGGGTTTTGAAAGACGTCTCCACACCCCCTTCCATCCAAACGGATGCAGGCCTGTTTGCAGCGTTTCATATGTAGCGAAGGAGGTGCTGAAACAGCGATATTGAAGCTCTTTAAACAGTGCAAAATTACTGTGGAGAGGTTGCTCAGAATCATATGTAAACACTTGAATTGCCTACTAAATTTGGTGTGTAACTGAGTGATGCACAATGGAAATTTCAGGTTCCCCAGGGGGGGGGGGTGTACATGTAAGCAAAGGGGGGTGTACATGTAAGCAAAAGGGGTGTACGGGTAGGTGCTCCCATATTCAAAGAGATTTACACGAAAATTTCGAAAAAGGAATATGCGTAGATCTTGTGAAGTGAATATAAACCTCTATTACAGCCTAATCTTATACTCTGCCGTTCTCAGCGTCAGGTCTCTCATGATG
>JAABUR0100003188.1_pt1 | contig 23324 bp, 21 predicted proteins | sample 5560091 | NCBI WGS metagenome assembly JAABUR01 (sample SAMN10711879, study PRJNA513375) | rock metagenome | isolation source: Antarctica rocks | place: Antarctica: Victoria Land, University Valley sud
AAATATTGAGCCATTGACTTACGAAACTCGTAGAGTTATGTGTTCAACGACAGCGCGCATGGCGCCCGCCTGTTCGGCCTCAAGGAGTTTGGCAACATCTATAGTCGTATCATGAATGTATGCCTCGCGCCCTATCCAGCTTTCCGTGTCACTCAATGACTTATTTGACCCAGCCTACGGTCGACGTCTTCGAAAAGCGAATTGCAGCCCTCGAAGGTGGTGTCGCAGCCGTCGCAGCTTCCTCTGGCCAAGCAGCACAGTTCATGACCATTGCAGCACTGGCGCACGCAGGTGATAATATAATATCAACGTCAAACCTCTATGGAGGTATGGAAACATGGAACAGGATACCAAACGTCTGCTGAATTGAATACAGGGACCTATAACCAGTTCAAGGTGTTCTTCCCACGTCTGGGAATAACGACAAAATTCGTGAATGGAGACAAGCCAGAGGAGTTTGAGAAATTGATCGACGACAAAACGAAGGCGGTATACCTCGAAAGTATTGGCAATCCAAGATACAACGTGCCCGATATCGAGAACATTGTCAAGGTTGCGCATGCGCATGGGGTGCCCGTCGTGGTATGAAAGACCTTCATTACTGTAGCACCTGCCAAATCAGGACCTAAAGCTGAAGACTCGACTTTAGGTGGATAACACCTTTGGCGCGGGTGGCTATTTCTGTCGGCCAATTGACCACGGTGCAGATATTGTCGTACACTCAGCAACCAAGTGGATAGGGGGACACGGTACAACCATTGGAGGTACGTCTCTCATGTGCGCATCTAAACCAGATGCAAAAGCCGCTAATGGTCAGGTCAGGCGTCATAGTCGACTCTGGAAAATTCGACTGGGGCAAGAATGCAAAACGCTTTCCTCAGTTCAACGATCCTTCAGAAGGTTACCACGGCCTCAAGTTCTGGGATACGTTCGGTCCAATTGCATTTGCCATCCGTGTCCGCGTCGAAATACTGCGAGATCTTGGTTCAGCGCTCAATCCCTTTGCTGCTCAGCAACTAATACTGGGTATTGAAACACTTAGTCTGCGGTGCGAGAGGCATGCGTTCAACGCATTGAAATTGGCGCAGTGGCTGGAGAAACATGACAACGTGGCCTGGGTGAGCTATCCCGGCCTCGAGAGCCATCAGTCGCACTCGCTGGCAAAGAAATACTTGCCGAGAGGATTTGGAGGTGTGCTCTCCTTTGGGGTGAATGGTGGTGAGGCAGCAGGGCAACAGGTTGTAGATGGCTTCAAGTTGATATCCAATCTAGCCAAGTATGCTCTCCGACTTCTTCTTCCCCTGTGGAGGCTCTATCTAACCTTTGGCCAGTGTTGGTGACTCCAAGACTCTGGCTATTCACCCCTGGACAACGACGCATGAGCAACTCAGCGACGAGGAAAAGACAAATAGCGGTGTCACGGACGACCTCATCCGTATTTCGGTTGGCACTGAGCACATTGACGATATCATTGAGGACTTTGAGCAATCTTTCGCTGCGAGCAAAGCGGCAAAGCCAGACGCGACAGCAAATGAACACAACTTGGTCGAGAGAGGGAACACAAACGCAGAGGCAACGATGGGTGGAGCTACTTGAGATGGAATTTAATTGCCAGAAGGGTTGGACGAGGTGTACATAAGGGATATTGTTGCGTGTCGACCATAGGTAGCGACAGCTTGAGCAAAAGCATCCGACTCAATCGTTCATGCACTAGGAACGGTCTAAAGCAGGTTCGCGTATTGCCGGCAGCAGGCCTCATCTCGACTGAGGATGTTGCAACTGCACTGAAATCGCTTTAGAAGACGGTAATTGAGCTCGACAATGTCAAAGATCATGAATGTGAGAAAAGGCAATTTGTCTTTTCACATGCCGGTAAGACGTGTCGTCATATCGCGCAGGCATCTTCCAAATCGAAACCTAGATCTTCAGAACATCCATAATGATTTACTAAAGCTATAGTGGATAGATGGCAGGTTGGAATCTTATTCAAAGTTATTCTCCCCTGACAAAGATCAATCTGGAATTGTAATGAGCAAGATCTAGCAGCCTCGGGCGGACAACTCACCTCATTCAGCTTGAGCCGAGGTAAACTTCGCCGATAGCTCTATCGGGGGTGTCGCTCTTCTTTTTCTCAACCCAGTGGAGTCTTTCCATCTTCCAGTGACTTCTTGATGTCCTCGCGCCGGCCTCTCATACCTAGATTTTACATGCTGCAAAATTCGTGGTAGGCATCGACACATCTCGACATATTCTAGTGCAGTGGCTGACCGTTGCTGGTACCCTGCAGATACCCATACCCATCTCTTTCTGTGCCTCCACAACTATACTACAATCCTTTGCAGGTAGCTCGTCATGGCCTACCTCGAGCGCGCCAAGGAGTTCTACGCTCCCCCTCCTGTGGGCTCGCCCTATTCGGTTCCCCTGCCAGGTTCCGAGCAGACTGGACGAAGTCGGGTATACAGACACTGGAGGTTTCAGGGAGAACTTTTGAAGACTTTAGACCCAAATGTGAAGATGCAACACGGTATTGATGGATCTAGGAAGGCCACTAGGCTGACCCCACCGGCAGGTCACTACAGCACATCAAATGTTTGAGGCAACAGGTACTACAAGTTTCATTATGGCATGTTGGATCGAGCTGACATCTGTGGAAGCTTGCCGGCAGCCCACACGCAGGTGCCTCGGACACAGACCGTATGATTCAGCAACGAAGACATTTGGGCAGTACCAGTGGATGGACTACGGGACCGTGCAGAAACGACGAGCGAACTTCGGTATGGGCATAGTCGAAGTAAACATGTTGGCAGGAGTCACGGAGCAGAAGTTCGGAGTAGGGCTTTGGTGTGCAAATAGGCCCGAGTGGCAGATAACAGGTACGCGCTGCAAGGACTTTGGGAACGCCCGTTCATTTACCTTTCTAGATTTGGCATGCATGTCACAGTCGTTATACACCGTCTCCTTATACGATACATTGGGTCCTTCGGCAACTGAGTATATCATCAATCATGCTACCTTACCCTGCATTGCGACCTCCCTTACTCACATCCCCACGCTGCTTAAGCTCATGTCAAGATTACCTTCGTTGAAAGTCATTATCTCACTCGACCGTCTTGACAATGGCGAAAGGGCTGGTGAATCAAAGCTTGCTATCCTCAATAACATCGCATCAGAGCTCGGCGTCAAAATATACGACATTTATCAGGTTGAAGCTTTAGGAGCCTCGCTGGGTACCCCGATATTCCATCCTCCTTCTCCCTCGGACATTATTACCATCAACTACACCTCTGGCACCACAGGTCCACCTAAGGGTGTAGTCCTGAAACATTCCGCAGCGGTAGCAGCATCAAGCTGTGCCCTGGTTTCGGTTCCGCAGAAACCCTCTGGTGTCTTCCCGTCCTACCTCCCCCTGGCTCATATTTACGAGCGCTTGAGTGAACATGGCGCGCTTTGGGCTGGCGCTGCAATTGGTTACTTCCATGGCGACATTCTGGCATTAGTGGACGACCTTAAGCTTCTGCGACCTACAGTGTTCAGCTCTGTTCCTCGCCTGTTTAACCGATTCGGCGGTGCTATCCGTGAGGCCACGGTCGCTCAGCCCGGCGTCAAAGGTGCCTTGTCTAGGCATATCGTATCAACAAAGCTCAAGTCCTTAGATCCTCCAGACCACCCAGCGGCCACAAACAAGCACGCCCTTTACGATCGCATCTGGGGCCGCAAAGTCACAGCTGCTCTAGGTCTTGAACGTACTGAAGCCATGGTGTCTGGTTCAGCACCCTTAGATCCTACCTTGCACCAGTTCCTCCGTGTTGTACATGGTAACCATTTCCTCCAAGGCTATGGTTTGACGGAAACCTACGCGATCACTTTAGCCCAAATTGAAGGGGATTATTCGGTAGGCAACTGTGGTGCTGTTGCCCCTGTGGTAGAATGTTGTTTAGCCAGTGTGCCTGATATGGATTACCTCGCAACGGATATGCCACAACCCAGGGGCGAGCTGCTCATAAGAGGCAATTCGCTCTTCTCCGGTTACTACAAGGATGAAGGGGAAACCCAGAAATCCATGACGAGCGACGGATGGTTCTGCACAGGAGATATCTGCACCGTCGACGCGCGAGGTCGGTTCCAGATTATCGACAGACGGAAGAACGTCTTGAAGCTAGCGCAAGGAGAGTATATTTCGCCCGAGCGTATTGAAAATGTCTATCTGTCGCACCTGAGCTTCCTGTCTCAGGGCTATGTGCACGGCGATTCTGTTCAGACATTCGTGGTGGCCATCTTTGGCGTCATGCCTGATGTTTTCGCGCCTTTCGCAAGCAAGGTTCTGGGGAAAACCATTGCGGCGACTGATACGCAGGCCATTGCAGCCGCTTGCCGGGACCCCAAGGTCAGGAAGGCGGTGCTCAAGGAACTGGATAGGGTGGGAAGGAAGAACAACTTTGCCGGATACGAGCGGGTGAGGAACTGCTATCTATACCTGGAACCGTTTACTATCGACAACGAGCTATTGACGCCGACGTAGGTTCATCCCTTTCACCGTTTTTTCTTGTCTGGTACTGACACACTCTCACCTAGACTCAAGCTCAAGCGTCCTCAAACAGCAAAGAAGTACCGCAAGGAGCTTGATGAGCTATATGCAGAAGCTCTCGAGGAAGAGAAGAAAGGGGGCAAGGCAAAGTTGTGAACTATGCGGTATTATCTTGCTTCATAGTGTGGGCGGCCCTGATGAAAGAGCATCAAGAGTTTCAGCTTCTGACCCAAACCTTCCTCCCCAGCTCAGCTAGGTATTAATGTAGTATATTCGGAATCTATCATGGCGTGGCATAATCTAAGAACAATTCAATGGTAGAAGTTGCCCTAAGCGCTCCCTTTCACATGCAACGCCGAGGATCATATGATGCTACATGGCAGGTTCTACCTTTTACTTTGCTTGTATAGAGCAAGTGTGGGGCGTAGATGTTAGTGTTCATCATCATCCAGTCCGAGTAAAGAGAAGGGACATGATCACGTGAACCGATGGGGGGCTTCTGACAAGTTGCCTCGGCTCGTCCCCACCTCCGATAGATATCATGCCCTGATGTAAATACCTGAAAGCAGCCGTGTCGAAACGGCAGTGTCAACGCTTCACTCGCTCCTCCAAAAAATTCACAGAAAGATAAATTCATCCGTCCTTACTCCTTAAGCACCACCGTCATCAGTCAGCAACGCAATACGCAGTTGGCACGAACTCAAACCCACCCCCCGTTCGCTCCCTACTTCAAGTCACCAACAATGGCTCAATCATCCAGCACTACCGTCCCGACAGCCCCTACAATCTCCGCCGCCCAGCAGGGTGACAATATCGCACATGCTCTTGCCGGAGCTGGGGGCGGGCTGCTGTCCATGACCCTGACGTCAGTTCCGCCCCCGCCATTCCCCCGCTCTCTGTTTTACTGATTTCTCCTGCATAGCTATCCCTTAATCACGCTCTCCACCCGCGCTCAAGTTGAGTCGAAGCGCGCTCACTCCTCCACTCTTGATGCTGTCCGCCGCATAGTCCAGCGGGAAGGGATCTCGGGGTTATATTCAGGATTGGACTCGGCGCTCTTTGGCATTAGCGTTACGAATTTCGTGTACTATTACTGTACTCCTCTCTTCTTACATATAACATCAGGAACCATGCTCTCTTAAGGGCACCAAATGCTAATCGAATCCCAGGGTACGAATGGACCCGCGCCGCCTTCGAACGCGCCGCAATCCGCGCCGGCCGCGCCTCCAAAAAACTCACAACCGTCGAATCCATGATCGCCGGCGCCCTCGCCGGCAGCGCAACCGTACTGCTGACGAATCCAATCTGGGTCGTCAATACCCGCATGACAGCTAGGCAAAACAACACCGAGGAAACACTCCCGGGCAGCAAACCCACAAAGAAACCCTCCACATTAGCCACAGTGGTGAGGCTTTTCAGGGAAGAGGGCCCGACGGCGTTGTTTGCGGGAGTGTTACCAGCGCTGGTACTGGTGATTAATCCGATATTGCAGTATACGATTTTTGAACAGTTGAGGAATGTGCTCGAGAAGAGGAGGAGGGTTTTACCTCGGGATATTTTTCTGTTAGGGGCGTTGGGGAAGCTGGCGGCGACGAGTATCACGTACCCGTATATCACGGTAAAGAGTCGGATGCATGTCGCGAGCAGCGACAGCCCCAAGGATAACATGATTGAAAGTCTGAGAAGAATTGTCAGGGAAGAAGGATGGAGGGGATTGTATAAAGGTTAGTTTACCCCTTTTTCTTCTTCTTCTGGACCGAACTGATCTAATTGGGAATGTAGGCATCGGACCAAAAGTCACCCAGTCCGTCATCACGGCCGCTTTTCTATTTGCGTTCAAAGACGCACTCTACGATCTGAGCGTGCAGATGAGGACGAAGGTGCCTGCCAAGCTGCCGTTGAAAAAGTGATGGGTTTTGGGTGTGGGTTTAGGCGTGTGCGTTGGAACTTGGGGGAGAGAGGGGTTAGGGGAATTGTATATATGTATCTCTAGCATGATGTGAATACGTACGAACGTCTCTTTTCCTATTCTTTCGTGCCTCATTCCCACCTTTTCTCCACCACCACCACACCACTTCCCCCCCCCACCTTTTTTTCAGTCCCCACCCCAAACCCACGCCCTCTCAAACCCCAAAAATCCGCAACCCGTGAAAACCCAACCCTAAACAAAAACATCCCTTACATAAACCCTACATAACCCTTTTTTACCCCCTGAACCCCCCCCCTCCTCTCAAAAAGTCCTATTCCATTTTTCATGCCAAACTTTTTGGTCAAACAGGTATATGTATTTGACCACGGCACCTGTTGGATTTTGGACAAGGTTTCTTCACTGAGACGGACTTTTCTGCGGGGGGGTTTGGGAGTGGGTAGGTAAGATACATGGGAATTTGAGAGATTACTGTGGTGGAGATTTGGGGGAGTTGGGGGGGATTTTCTAGAATCTCCGAGGTTGAATTCAATTGGGAGGTGGTTGACATTCGGTATTTGGACAAGGATAAAAAATAATGATTTTCATGAGGCTGGCATGTGAGGATTGAAATTCGATTCATTTGCGAGACCTTGATTTTTTTTGGCATTCGTAAAGCTCAGGAATATCGAATCCTCCACATGGAAGATGAAGAATCCATTCCACATCATCCTATCGTCATCCTATCATATATCACACTACCCTTGCCCCTCCGGCCCCCCTTTCCTCCTGCAGAAAATCCACCCCCTACTCACCCCCACATGCCAGACACCCACACCACCACTCATGCTCCCCTCCACCCCTGCTCACCCCTTGCAACCGCTGATACACCTGATCATCCTCCAGCATCGCCCTCCTCTCGTGCAAAATCGCCTTCTTCTCCGCAGCCGTAGCGAGACGGCTCACCTCGACCTCAGGCGTTAGCTGGCCGAACCCAACGCCGTTTCCGATTGTCGTCCTAGCCCATCGTGCGTACGGACCTCGGTAACGAGGCCCTTGGCCGACCCCGTATCTCCGGTGGACTTTTAGCTCGTGGGAGTCAAGGCGTTCGTTGCTCGCTAGGATTCCTTCTACACCGGGGTTCTCGTCGTCCTCGGCTGGGTCGACGGCGGGGACGAATTCGATGGGCATTGTTTTCTTAATGAAGACTTCCTCGTCCTCGTCGTCGTCTCCGTCGGTTGCCTCGGGGCCTATGGGCGCACTGGAAAGTACGTGCACCACTCCTGCAGCGTCTCCGACTAGCAGATTGGTAAAGTCGGGTGAAAAGGCTCCGTTTTGGACACCGGCGCCTATTTGGGCAACGTCTCGGACGAGAGCGTTTTCTGGAGCGCGAAGGACATCCCATTCCTTGATCATTCCATCAGAAGATCCAGTGAACAAGCTGTTGCCATGCTCATCCCAGGTGGTCAACATAACTCCAGCATCTTGTTCCTCCCGACAGTAGTCAGGGTCCAAGTCCATCAGAGGAATGCCGTGCTGTAGACGATGTAGATGTTGATTGGGCTTCCGGAAATCCCACACGTAGATGCTGCCATCAGTGCAACTAGCAGTGATGTAATTGGAATTCTGAGGGTGGAAGGTAATATCATGGATATCTACGGCAGTGCACTCATACTCCATGGCAGATGAGTTTGAGCTCCGGAGATCCCAGCTACGGACCACAGTCTTGGTAGTTTGTCGATTTGTGAGTAGACCCTTTCCAGCAGCGCCGCCGGTTGCAAACAAGTTGAGGACTGGATGCCAGGCAATTGAATGCACACTTTGGCTCGAAGGAGAGACCTTTATCGGTTGCATTTGGTTCAGGTCGAACAGGCATAAATGCCCTTCGCGGGCTGGAGGGGGCCCCTCATGTCCTTGCCACTGCTGAAAACCAACTAGCAACAGATGATTCGTCAAAGAAGTGAGACCCCATCGGATACATTCGGGGTAGATTTCCCAGCTTCGTTTCTGTTGAGCACGGGAGGACGAGAAGCCCACCCAGTCATCTCCCACGTCCTCGTATGAGCCCTCACAGCTGGGGAAATATACCCGGATAGAGTTATCGATGGTCTTCGAAGCAGTAGCAAACACTCCCTCATATGCCTTGCAAACTTCCAGGCTGGTGACGTGGTCCTCATGATGAAGTGTATCCAGACACGTTCGTCGACTCACATCCCAAACCTTAACCGTTGAATCATGGCTAGCAGTGTACAGTTTGCTTCCGTCCGTTGAGAATTGTACCGATGTTACAGTTTTGTAAAGCATGGGATCTAGCACGTTGTACAACTCTTCGGTAGTATGTGAAACAGTGGGCATATTTGCAGCGTGTGGCCTTGCCACTCGATGATCAGGTAGCTCTTGAAGTTTGTTCGTGATCAAATCTCCCAAAAGCAGATTACAGGACCGGTTGTATTGCTGGTCTTCAGGGTTGACGTGAGCGGCAGCTCCTGCAGCGTATGTGACTGACTCTGGCCCCCATGCGCAGGCGACGACATCGCCGGAAGCTCCTCTCCATGACCGCCAAGGACGTAACATCTTCGATATGAAGCTCTTAGTCTCACTCATTGTGTTCAATCCAAGCTCACGACGTCGAAGTGTCGACGATATTGAGCGATGCGAAATCTGGGCCGGTTCGACAACAACGTGTTCAACTCTCTTGAATCCAGGTTTAGCAGCTGCAGTCTGATTCTGCAAGTCTGTCAAGAATGAAAGCACATCATCATCATCCCTACCCTGATGTGTATTTTTGAGGTTTGCTTGAACACGGGGTGGATACGGTCCTGTTCCCTGTCTGGCAATACCAATACTGTCCGAGAGTGCTTTGCACTCTTCGTGACTAAAATCAACGTGTTTGAGGCGACCATGCTCATCTGCCACCGTACAGGGGTTGATGTTCGATTCAACGTAGGGACGAGCTATTCTAAGATCGTGTAATACCAGACCGGCAGCTACATGCGCTAATAGTGGATCGTGAGCTGTAGGCAGCGCGATTTTTGGGTTTGACAAAGAATCAGATGTCGAGCCCTCGATTCTTCCGTGTTGCTCTTCTATCTGACTCGGAATTTGTCCCATGTCGATGGTAGTATTGAATGAGAACGGAGTCGAGGGTTGTATATTGCTTGCGTCTGAACTGGTTTTGCTATGCACTACAATACCAGATATCACAGTGTCAGCTTGCTGGTAGCTATATTTTTATCATGGTTGGTAAGGTTATGAATCGACACCACTCACCTTGTCTTGCACTCTGGCTTAAGATACCATGTGTAGACCTGTGCAATGCTCTGGACCGCGAAGATGTTCCTTGTTTCAGCGAACGAGCAAAGTGATTATTACGGCGGTTGAGACCGTTCACACCGGAGGTGTTTGTTTTCGTACGGTGATCTTGACGAGAGCTCTGGTAGGGCATAAGCGGTTGTTCAGTTTTCCGAATCGATTCATCGACTGGAATTCGTAAGTCAAATGCTTGACCCGGTGATAACGTTGCTCGGGAAATGATGCACGTCCGCAAATCTACCGCTTCCTCTTCTTGCTCGCCTTTGTAAACATAGCGAGAGTTCAATAACTGCTGACGGTCATTTTGTTGCATATCACCTTGCTCCCACGGTGCGTCAGAGCTACAGTGTTCCGCGGCTGTCACAAGATCATTGGCCTTCGACGTAAGCCCTTGGTCCTCCCACGATCTGACAAGCTCCGATGTTGTGTCAACATGCCCTAGAGCTGGTCGCTGGCGAGCAATATGAGAGACATCAAGATTCACCCCTAACTCACGCCCCATTAATACTGGAGAAAGCGTCATAGAATAGCTCGACGCAGGACGTGACTCTCTCATGTTGGCCTTGGGCCAATGTTTTAAGGATTGTAGCTGACTTACGCCAGCCTTGATAAATAAATCTTTACGAGATCGATGTTGCGGAGGTCCATAATCAAAGCCATTGCCATCAGAGATCTTACTTATCATTGACGATTGAGAGTCGGGACTTGATGAACGACTATCACCGGCGGTACTATAACGTGATGAGACGTGATCTACGGCCCCTTTGACAAGGGAACCGTGTTCCCATTCGTTCGGTATAGATTTCAGAACGGATGATTCAATCACACTGTCCGTATTGACAGTTGTGGAGATCTTGGGACTCCCGTGACCAACCTTAGCCTTCGATGCTCGAATTGCGGAACCCTCGACAAAAGGACTCCGCTTAACGTCATGAAATGCAGGAGGCGGAGCGAGTGGAATACTTTCAATGTCGTATATGACTGGATCAGGGTCTTTGATCTTCGCCTCCCTTTTCTGCGAGAAGATTCCCCGAAACGGTGTAGTATGACGTGGCATACAACGTACCTTCTTCACCTTTCCACCCGAGTTTGTGTGGCTTGACTCACTTGATACTGATGGCCCATGATGCGACCCCACGGACGCCACCACCAGAGCAGGAGAGGGACATGTCTCCCCTGGACCAAGCAGTGACATATCATACGACGTTGGTGCACTGGTGGAGATATGGAGACGCTCGAGGTTCTCATCCCCCGTCAATTCTCTCTCTGGTTTCGAGCAATGAAGGGTCGGTAGAGAAGCCTGTGAGTTTGGTTCTTGACCTTGGAAGGGATTACTGCGAGAATTTGGCTGATGCTTCTTATAGACAAGGAGAGCTTCTTGACCAAACGTGTCCTCTACAGTTCTCTTTATCATCTTCTTCTGCCGACGATCTAGATGATAATTACTTTCTTTTAAGAACATCCGAAAATCATAATCAGCCACCTTCCTCACAACCTATAATGACGGTTTAGAACGGTTATCCGCAACAACTTGCTGATAGAATTTGGGAGCTTACGGTCTTGGCAATTGAAATCAGCTTGCCTTCGGGAAGCAGACCTTTACGGCCTTCTATTGCAGCTTCGAGTATGGGGTAAATAATTTCTTGCAAGGTTTCGGCTAGAGTCGTATCATTGCTATAAGATAAGAAGAGGGCATCCTCGAGACTTTTCCTCGACAGTTTCTGCCTTTTTACATCTTTGTCTGCAAGGCTTGAAAGTCCCCAAAGGCTGTCTTCTGACTTGTTTCTTTTCAGAGGAACTTCTGATGGGGTTTGATATACACTTGAGGTTAAATCATTCACATCGTGTGCGTCGGAGTCTCCGAACGATCCCAAGCGAGGAAGAGAACGCCGAGATACCTTGAATATGCCCTGCGATGTTGGTGGTTCACTATATCGACTGTTGTTCTGCGACGAGACCTTATTCCTCTCCTTGATCGGACTTCGTCCAGCCCTGAGAGCGGGTACATCGTCACGGCTCTCTCGTTTACACTTTCGATAAGGGTGGATACCCGGGGCACTTTCATAAGGTCCCCCCCTCTTCCTCTTTGGCGTTGATCTGTCATGCTGTGTCTGATATGAAGGATATTCATCGTTCACAGGGTGAAAGGTGGCAGAGCTGTTCACTTGAGACCTTCTTGGGTTTCCCAACGTCATCAGATCAGATTCCGAGAGATCTGGGGGGCTATCTTGCTCAGAATACTGGGATATGCCTGCCTTTCTGGGTATTGTCATGTTCGGTCGTGGTTGATCTCGTTGCAGTTTGCCTGCCGCATCTTGCGACAGCGAAGGCTTTTGGAAGTGCTGGGCACTCACGAGGTTTTTCGTACCAAATATAGAGACAGTCGTGGGCCCGGCATGTGGGAACAATGAATTTATTGGTGAACTGGAATCCTCGGTTTCTGAAACAGATTCACCTAATCCAGAGTCGGCGGCATTGGGGTGTGGCTTTGGGAGACCAGTATCACCAACATGCGAAGATATACCCTGGGGCACGTCGTTGTGGCTGTTCTGTTTGTACACTGAGTTTGACGATAGGATCTCCGGGGCGAAAAAGGCTCTCGTGGCAGCTTTTGCTGGACCCGACATCCCCCTACCCAAGTCGATATCATCCTGCTTCAACTGTGACGACAAGCTGCCCTGGTGACCCTGTACTGAGTGGACTGACTCTAGACCGAACGCTTGCTCTAGGTATCGGGACGCAGCATGCTGGGCTCTCGACGCCGCTAACCTTAAATTCTCAATGTCGGGGTCAACGCCCTGTTCAGTTCCAGCTGTGAGGTCCACAATATCCCAGAAAGCACTGGTATTTGCCATACTGAGTTGGGTATGCAACTTATTGGCTCCAAAGCCTCGTGCAAAAGTGGTTTTCAAGTAGTTGGTACTAGGATCAAACAAGCCATGACTGTTGGGAGAGGAGAAAACTTCCGTGTGTGGTATTGGCTTCACAAGCCACTAGGCAGCGTCAGTAGTGAACTTCATAATGGAATGTTGGTGAATGGGAGCTCACACAGTGACAGTATTGTTTGAATCTGCAAATTGCTTGCTTCCCCACGATATGGCAAGGGAAGGGCTTCCATTCTTGTGATATTATGAAGAGTTACTGAGCCTTTGAGAAAGACTACGCGTGATTTAGATATCAATTCCTACCTCAACGATATTATCATCACAAGTCTAGAATTAAGAAGCTATTTCGCGTTGATCTGAAGTCTGAAATCAGTAGAACGGAATAATGATTAACCGAAAGCGACACCCAAATATTTGGATAGAGCCTCAAAGTTAAGGCCAATAACGTTTAAGTACATGATTTCCGAGACGACCTCAGGGTGGATCGTGGTGGTAAAGGCTGAAGATTCTCCATTGCTACGAAGTAGGTTCAGCCAGGAAACGTTCTCTCTCACAACCTTGCACTGTCACTAGCTCCTGTCTGGATTCTGCAGTCTGTACATGAACGTGATGCTTGAGCTTGCAGATCAGCTCTTGCTGCTGAACCATCCCGACACTGTTTAGACGCCATTCTCTCTGCGGATCCTCATTGAGACTTCGAATTGAGGAAGCAACTATCAGCATTTTCAATCTCAGCCCAGGAGATGCTTCGGCATACATGCATGGGGTCCAGAGCCGAAAGCGAAGAACAACAGGTCCATCTAGGCTTTCCGCTCGCTGAAAACCACGACTTACCGCTCGGGAATAGATTTTGGGGGCCTCGAAAAGACCTCTGAGTTGAAGCGTTGGGCCCGAGCATTTATATCCTGACTCTAGATGCGAGGCTGTAGGCGTTGCCGACCTTTTCTTTGCCCATTATGGTAGGTCTCATCCTGAACGAAAAGAGATTCATCTGCGTGCTCTTTCGTCCAGGAACTCAATTGAGACGGGCAAAGGAGAGACTATGGACAAAGTTCAGTTGGAAGTCTTTTGACTGATATCTCGAACCTACCTTTCGAAAAAGGGAACTGATGCCGTAAATGATATCTACAGCCTCAGGGGTCTTGGATAGGAACATTGTTCGGTCCTAGGCCAATGGCCCCAGCTCTTCATGATGACGGTTACGGTCCAGTGGGCTGTGACCCCCCCCAGTATTGAAGAGACGCCAACACAAACGGCCGGGTATATCTTCTCTGTCCATAGTTGAGCAAGGAGAGGTAGTCTATCATAGCTCCTTAAATGACAGAATGCGACCAGCTATGACTGGTTGACAAGAGGGGATAAATGTATGGCCTGCGGCTATCATAATTCGAATAGATTGATAATGAGATATCTCTATCTCTATCGACTCAGAACGCGGATTTGCGACCCATCTTTCAGTCGTATATGAAACCATCAACTACCATCGCGCTACCCTGGGCACCAAAAACAGATGCAGGTCCATGTGGTATTGAGCCTTGTTCCACTTGAGGATGTTCTCACGAGCTATCTTAGCAAGACGGCTAAGGTACGACTACTGAATATTCAACCAACCTGGACCCACTCGAATATTCCATTTTCAGTTGGCCGTCCTTGTCGCTGAGGCCAGGGCACGTCTCTTCCTCCTCGATGATTTATCTCATGATATTGACCGTCTGTGAAGCTACAGTGTTTAAAGACGAGACATGACAAGGATCCCATAGCGCTAGCCATATTGTATTCTCTTCTCGTGCCGTGTCAGTGACGTGCTTTTAAATACCTCACCGTTTCGTCTTGCCCTCTTTCACTTCTACATTCCCACTATCCGTTTCTCCTTCTATAAATCGTCCAGCTTTCAGCTGCGGGGTTTATGATCTATATCTAGGTATACCCATCTCAGTATTTCAAGCTCTCCAATCCCCTTTGAGCTTGTTAGAGTATATTCAAGGTGTCTGCTTCCCTTATCAAAGCGATGGTCTCTTTCATCGTCCTCAGCCCTAAGATGTCTTGCGTTCTTTGATCATAGCGCTTTTGCTTTCGTTTTACTTCTTTTACCAATCCATCTACCCTGTGACCAAAAATCCTCTGGCCGAGTACCCTGGACTATTCTTTGCCAAGTTCATCAATTCGTATGACCTCTACCATGCTTTTGAAAGGTGCACCCAGACGTCTTCCGTTGCCATGAGAAGTAACGTAAGCCTTTTGCTCTATCAATATGGACCCGTTCGACACCGGCAACATCTAGGTAACTTTTTCCGCTATGCTCCAAATCGTCTACTCGAAAATACAAATCTGGGAATGAGAGGAATCTCCATCAGATCTGACCAGCATTTACTTAGCCATTTTGACGTTACAAGACATATCTACAGGGTAAGAAACTCGGGAATTCTGAATCTGACGGACCGTTGCCAGTGCCTGGGTGGTGGGTGGTGGCTTTGGTTGCTTCGTGACGTTGACGACGCTTTAGCAATTGCTTACACCGACGTTGCACCTTTTGATTTTTGATTTTTTTTACCAGATCGGATTGGTTCTGGGTTGCTTTGGTAGCAGAAGAATCTTCTCGGGGGAGGTAATCGAATTCACATACCCAAATAATTTTTATCCAAATGGAAGCATATGCCTTCAGTCTGTTCTTTGCCCGAGTAAGAATATGCGATATATCTTCTACTTGAAGCTCTACTTTTCAGTAAAACAACCTTGACATGCAGCATATCGTCCAAGCTAGGGTTGCTACTCAATTTTAATGACTGCGATAGAACGAGGCAACTTTGGCTCTAAGAGGTCTGGTCACTGAATGGGTTGCACCATGTACCCATAAAGAAAGGCCTCATTTAATTTTCAATCCATATGAAGGAATATGGTTTCAGTCGACTTATCGCTAGGGTAAAACACTGAGAGCATGCAATCGTTTATCAAATAGGGTTCTCTCACATCGAGGTCTTTCGGTTGCAAATGTGAATTGTAATGAAAGCCGTTTATATACATGTGTACTACTAGAAAATCTGTTAAGGTAGTTGTGATTGTGCTTATGTCCGTCCGTCCTTCATGCAGACGCGCGTCGATAGTAAAGCTGTTCTTTGTGCACCAGATCGGATTGTGATTTCTTTTCTTCGAATTTTTCACCCGCTGGTGGAAATCTTGTGCTTCGATAGTAGCTTGGTCTCCTTCCACTTGGCCGGATCTTCTATCGCTCGGCCGGCCTTCAGTAAGATTACTCTACCTCTGCCTATTGTTCAGTTTTCTATATTTCGACTCTTGCCGGTTAGTACATCTTACACTGTCGGACCAGTTCTCGACCTCCATCTTTCTCTTCCGCCGGCGTCTACGTTCCAACCCTACCACAGCTTCAAACATCTGATGGAACGTATCTAAGTCATTTGTAGCCCATTTCTCCATTAGTTGTAACTTAGCAGTGAAGTCACGAAGATGATACCCCTCTGGCCAGATGTTTTGCGAGCTCTGGAACTTTCGGATCTGCCCCATATTCCAGTAGCACATTTACTACTGGTGCTGATGAATTCGAAAAGGCTGCTGCAAAAGAAGAAGTTCCATCGAAATCCAAATTCGCTCCGGCTTTTAGAAGCAAAGAAACTAGAGCCGCATCATCAAGTAGAATCGCTCGCCCTAGCATCTTGCCCAAGGTACTGGGATGAAAACATGACCTGTAAATCAGAAATACTTGAACGAGTTCAAGGGGGAGGGGGTCCATCGAGTCGTTGCTCGGTACGACCGGAGGCATAAGGACGTCCAAACCGCTCAATGGTTTACTTGGAGTGGTCCACTCATGGCCGCTTATTAGATGTTCAAGCGCTAAGTCCGCTGAGTACGCCCCTCTTGAACGTAGCAAACTTATCATCACGAGGTCCTGCGTGGCTAAGGCAATCCGAAGTGGTGCGCTCAAGGTAACCCCCTCCTGCTCTTCTCTAAAGAAGTCTTTTACTCCTTTATTTTCGTTTTTCTCTTTCTCGTCGTCTTGTGCATGCAGAATATCGCCAGTGTTCACATCTGTGCCTGAATCTAACAGAGTGTAAACAACACGTGTAAGTCCAACGCGGGTAGCGAAGACTAAGGCGAAGCGATTGGCAATCCATGGACTTTCTTTCAATCGCTGGTGCCAGGTCAGCCGGTGTCTTGATATTCCAGAGCACTCAGGGATGTCTATCAAATTCCCTAGCCCAGTTCTAAGAAAACTGATGATGTTTTGAAGCAATTTATCCGTTTGGTCAGCACGAATCGCATGCTTTATACGAGCAATCCCTGGCATATGCAAAGAAAGGATGCGGCTTTTGAGCCATCCCTTTCCTTTTCTACCCGCAAAATTGTAAGTCTGTTTGAAAACAGACTGTCTTGGTCTCAGTCCGACTGTTGTTCCAGAAAATTCGATTACCATGTCAAAGGAGCCTCCGTAACCCAAACACCAGAAGTAAGTGAGACATGTCGCTGTCAAGTAAGCATGTGATTCACGTTCCTGAAAACCAAACATCTGGAACTCTGGTTTCAACATGTCGGATATCAGATAGTCCTTCACAGTCTTATGCGCGAGACGTAGCTCTTGTGTGCCCGCGGAAAAATAATCAAGGCTTGAACAGATGCCTAGCAGGTCATCCTCAAATAACGTTTCCATTTCGTTAAGCCGCTGATCTCCAGGTTCAATAATGATCGCTTCACCAATCTCAGCCAATAGCACAGGACGCTCTGAAAAGGCCAGCCACCGAAGGGCACGGCACGCTTTCTCGGCCTCGGGATCCTTGTGAACATTGGCTAAGATCCTTTCGTTCGTCTCGTCTAACCCCTGATGCATAGAGGTGAGGGCTCGTTTAATGGTAGCCACGCTGGAACACTTGCAGAGAATAGTCAGTTGACAGTCAAACCTAGGTATTGTGAGCGCGGTTCATATCGCTTTGGGCAGCATTCGCGGAGACGTACAGTCCTTGCGAACCTTTGATCAAACAGTCCTCAATTTCTCCTTTTAATTTAGCATTTTTGGAAAACTTCCAAAGCTTTCCCCCACTATCAAGTCTATGTAGTACAAGACGCTTGACATCTGGATCCACCTGAAGCAGGTCGGTCTGGAGTTCCCTTAAAGCATCGTTATAGCATTTCTTCAAGACTTGTTCGATACCGATCTCCTTACGGCTTGTAATAAGCAGATATAGATCCGCTATATCGTTGAGACATAGTTCCTGGATCCCATCAACATCTTCACACTCGTCAAAGGCGTCTATGATTATATAAACAGTCCCAGCGCACTTCAAAGTTTCTGAGAGGGCAACCATTATCTCATCTTCATCCGCTTCACGGGATCCTTGTTGGCAGCTTTTATAGGGAACCTCGACGCTTTCCAATATTATCTTCTCGCAAAGTTGTGCAAGTAGTGACAGCAGGATGTCACGTATGCCCCGCTTCTTTTGATCTACGAAGTTGAAGTAGAAGTAGAGAATATGCCTGCTTGGGAAGGCTATACGAAGATCCTCAATGATGGTAGAAGCCAAAATCGTCTTACCACAGCTAGGGATACCATGGAGCCATAAGACCTCCCCAGAGCTCAATTTCTATTGCCCGTACCGGGGATATTCTAGCAGCCAGCTCCCAGTCGAGGGTTCGTGCTTCTTCCGAGCTAGTTTATGGTCAATTGGCAGGTCTGTTCCGCGCAACTACAGGAGTATTTTGGCATTATTACTCTGGCACGTAGCGGATGCTGTTGATTCGGTAAGGTCTACAAGACGCTATCTGATGTTGTCTGTCAAGGCACTGATTCAGGTTAGCGTTTTTCAAGTTTGTGAATCTACCATAGTCCTGGATTCTATAGTCGACATGTACGGGGATGTGATCTCGTGATTCTGCACTGGATAGCAACACACCACCAAGACTTGTATTTTGCAGGATAGTTGTTGATAATGACGAGGGAGAGAGAGATTAGAATGTCCTTCTAGAATAGTCACCCATTCACATCGATTGATGTCTGAGAATAAACCCTCAACCCCTAGAGCCTGAATTTGAGGAACGGGGCTTGTAGAAATTTAGAACAATTGCAAACTGTTCGGACCTACTGAGTATCAAGCATAGTCGCAAAGCTGAAGGCGGACTTGTGCCGCTCGAGTTCGAGCAGTGTTTCACGCATCTCCTTCTCCTGAAACGGCCATACGATCTTCCCAGCAATCTTGTTCAAACCCTTGCCAAATGTAGCCCTTTTCAAGGCATGGTTCAAGCCCTCCAAGAGGGTCCCGCACTGGTGAAGCTATCCGTTGGGGGAGCTGAGCGCACTTATTGCCGAACCAGCAGGGTTTTTGATACTGATGCCTTCGACTCGCTAGAGAATGTCTTTAAGGCCTTCAAGCTCAGTGGTCACTCGCTCCACGGTAGCACTTCTCTCCTTCGAGCTTCGCGCGTAATCGTAGCGAAAGGTGAGGACAGAGCCCGTTATCTGGAGAATGGCAATGATACTAGCGGCTTCTCCAAGACCCGCCATAGCTTCCAAATCGAAGTGCTCGAGGATTCAATCGTCGGGCTTGTTAGTGGCTGCAGCCACGTGCGACATGAAGCTGGTACGGAATCTTCCATATTACACTACGAGCGACTGTAGGACGATACTTGTGTGACCCGAACTTCGAGGGACTCAAGTTTCGCAGGGAGTCTGCAGCGGGTGAGAAGCATCACCGCAAACGCTCCTTCTCAACTGACACAATAAACGTTGTATTTCTTGACGATCACATAGCTGTACTTCCAAATTAGCAATGCTGCTAAGATGCTCATTGTTTTGCCTCGATCAAAACCACTGCAAGTGAATAGGTACAGAGGGACTCTGACCATAGCTCTAGCCATCATTCAAAGAAAGATAAAATATCCTACTTACCTAGCCGCTTGTGGATCTGATTGTTCAGCCTGATTATTTTATCTCCAGTTCCTCTATGTCAAATAATTCTGAATGGAAATCTTGTAACGATCTGATGCAGTCTCCTGTCTAGGGATTATTTACGAAGATTAACTCGACCAAGATGGATTTCCCCGTACACAACGTTGCTTTTCAACTACAATCTTAATTGCAGTGATGTAATTTCCGTCTGAGCTTTCTTGCTAGATTTATTAGACTTTAATTCAAGCCTCTAATATCCAAGTATTTCTTTTCTATAATTTTGTCTTCGACGGTGATACCGCCTCAAACTCCTTGCTAAAAGGATAATCGATATAGCCCTCTGGGCCCTTGGTGTAGAAGGTATCACGATTGTACTTCGTAAACTCAATCCCGCGCTGTACCCTGAACGGCAGGTCCGGAGTGCTGATGAAGTACCTCCCAAACACTACCAGAACATCATAGCCTTTATAGTCCTCATCGACCGCCCTCTTTGCTGTTTCCGCTGTATAACCACCGCATACCAAAACTGGACTCATATTGTTCCAGATTTTCAGCGCAAAATGTAGCTTTTCGACGCCTTCGATATCGACAGGTCCACTTATACGGGACTCCACCAAGTGGAGGTAACAGAGCTTCAATTGTTTCAGTCCTTCGATTAGGTAGCTGAATTGTGGGCCAGGGTCTTCCATTTTCATGGCCTGGAATGGGCTAAAGGGACTCAAACGAATTCCAACTCGGTCTGCGCCAACGGCAGCGATGCAGGCCTTAGCTACTTCAAGGCCAAAACGAGCGCGCTTTTCGATGCTACCACCCCAGGCGTCTGCTCCATGTAAGTAAAAGAGCACAACTACCGTCAATCTTTTCGGAGCGAAGATAGAAGTAGTGTCATACCTGTTCGCTTATTGCAAGTATCTTGCGTAAATTGATCGATTAGGTATCCCTAGAACACTGTTAAGTACTTTGCTCTACTCATCAGTAAGGCAAAAATGTCATGGATGTACGAACATTTGCCCCATGAATTTCCACCCCATCGAATCCAGCCTCGACGGCGTTCCTCGCAGCCTGCACATAATCCCCGATATAACTCCAGATATCCTCCTCACTCAATGCCCGCGGTACAAGTCGACCCTCCTCAATCGGCACGGCACTACTGCTCACAATCCCATCCCGCCCCGCTCCTTCAGCCATAACCTCTGGAAGAGCTGCCCTGCCCAAGGCCCATAGCTGCAAGAAAATGTAACTGCCTTTCTCATGCACTGCGTCCGTCACTTTCTTCCAGGCATCGATTTGCGCTTTTTTCCAGATGCCAGGGACATTCGGATAACCAGAGCAGCGAGGCGAGATGAAGGTGGCTTCGGTGATGATCAGAGTACCGGAAACAGCACCACGTTGAGCGTAATGCTCGGTGGCAAGGGGACCATGGACGTGATCATCAGATGCGCGGAAACGGGTCATGGGACCGTAGACAAGCCGATGGGCAAGTTGACATTTGCCTACTTGGATAGGAGAAAATAGTGATGCCATTGTTCGTCAAGACTGATTTTCGAGCACACAACGCTCAGGCTTCGAGATGGCTCGATTAGGCCTTGTGGGTTGTCACGGCGTATTGAGTAGACTCGGTTGATAGCGAATGTCAATTATGATAATCTATCCACATGAACTTAACCGCTGTGCTGACCGACTTACATTAACGCAGCTCCCATGGGCCTTGAAGCTTTGTAAGAGGGGTAAATAAATCAGACAGCACTACCCAGTGCCGACAGAGGAGGTTGAAGTAAAGTAGGACATTGAAGCAAAGTAGGACCTTAAAGTAAGGTAGGATCTTAAAGTAAGGTTTACTACTACTACCTAAAAAGATCTGCTTTGCCGCCATCCATGGTGAATCAGTCACTGCAAGTAAGGTATATCCTCTGCAGTAGGGCGGGCTTGGTGGACGGCCTAACAGCCGTGTATACCCCCACATTCACACTATCGAATGCAGTGAAAGAGCTGGCGTGGATATAAGTTGCTATCTAATTGGTGTAACGAGTAAAGTAGTGACAGACCGGCAGTGCTTGGATGCATATCCGACATGGTGGCGCTTTTGGCGGTTACTTTTAGGCTTGCGGCAGCGTCTCCCAACTTTGTGTACCCGGCGTGCCCGGGCAGCCTCGGCTTCACTGACAATACATGGCTGTCATCGAGTCTCTCAATCAGGTACCTGAAGGAAAGATACATACTGGTTCCGTACAATGACCTTTCGCTCACTACTACGTCCGCTGTCACGTCGCTACTTATAATTCTGCTCGCATCAGACGCTCTTCCGTAAAAAGAACGAAACTAGGGTGGGAAAGAGTATATCTACGTGGCCGTCGTGCCTCGTAAGCTCGCGCAATGTCCGCTGCGCCGGTACCACAAGCTAAACGAAACCAAATTCTGAGAGTTATATTCATATCCTTATTACTGGATCTAGTGAGTTAGTCCTTGTTGCCGGAGCTCACAACGCTAATAATTCCAGATCTCCTTCACCTTCATCCTACCACTGTTCCCTAAGCTCCTCGAATTCTACCGCAACTCAGAGGCTCCTGCACAGTCATCAGATTCAGTCCTCAGTCGCATTTTTGCTGGGCTCAATACCTATAAGCAGTCTTTTTCACGTCCAATAAGCGATCGCTATGATATAGTCCTTCTGGGTGGCGCCCTTGGCTCTCTATTTTCATTCCTCCAAGCAATTGCTTCACCATTCATTGGCTCCCTGTCTGACAAGTACGGACGTCGAACTGCGTTGCTGTGGTCTATGGCTGGCAATATTCTCTCGGTCGCGCTTTGGGTCGCAGCCACCGACTTTCGGACCTTCCTAGCCAGTAGGGTAGTGGGAGGCCTGAGCGAAGGAAATGTACAACTAGCAACAGCCATGGCAGCAGATATCAGTGATGATAAGCAGCGCGGCGCAACAATGGCTCTCGTAGGGGCATGTTTCTCAATTGCCTTCACATTCGGACCCGCACTGGGAGCGGCATTAGCGAATATTGAAACGGTAGCTGCGAACCCCTTTGCCACGGCCGCTGGATTCTCCCTACTTCTGATCGTTATCGAGACCGTTTATCTATATTCGTGTCTTCCCGAAACCCTACCATCCTCACGAACAACAATCTCAGCGAACGGATCGTCAAGAAAGACCCAAAACATGACACCGCAAAGACATGTTCGCACGAACTCGCATTTACTATTGAATTTCACGCATTTTGTCTTCATCCTATTTTTCAGCGGCATGGAATTTTCATTTCCATTTATGACGTACGATCTCTTTGGCTACACATCCACACAGTCTGGCAAGCTCCTTGGCTTCATCGGCCTCATCGCCTCCATCTTACAAGGTACCGTCACGAGGAGGCTGCATCCTCTACGCGTTGTACAACTAGGGGTGCTGGCTTGTGCCGTCAGCTTCTTCCTCCTTGGTAGACTCACCACCGAAGCTGGTCTTTACGGTGCTGCTAGCCTCCTGGCCGTTACGACCGCGACGGTTGTGACTGGCTTGAACAGCCTCAGTAGTTTTGAAGCTGCAGAATCGGAGAGAGGGGGAAAGCTCGGGAATCATCGGAGTTGGGGTGAGTTGTACTCGCTTCAATCTTGCAAGCAGAACTCAACTAATCAATTCCCCAGGTCAAGTAGGTAGATCTTGCGGTCCGTTGCTATTTTGCACTTTGTATTGGTGGGCTGGTCGAGATGCTGCATATGCCATCGGCGGAGTTGGCATGTTGGGTGTTTGTGCTTTGGTATTTGGCAGCTTGACGGCCCCGCCCAGCTCGTTGAAGCAGAATTAGCTTC
>JAABUR0100003190.1_pt1 | contig 23321 bp, 23 predicted proteins | sample 5560091 | NCBI WGS metagenome assembly JAABUR01 (sample SAMN10711879, study PRJNA513375) | rock metagenome | isolation source: Antarctica rocks | place: Antarctica: Victoria Land, University Valley sud
GACTCTACGCGGACTGGTTCGCCCGGTTGCCGGAGGAATTGAGGGAGAGCGTCGAGGGGCACTGGGGACCGCCGCCTGGCGGGTTGTACGTATACGGAGAAGACTTCATCGTGGCCGGACTCGCCTTCGGGAACGTGTTCGTCGGCATCCAGCCTCCGAGGGGTTTCGGGGAGAACCCGATCGCCGTCTACCACGACCCTGACCTGCCGCCGACGCACCATTATCTTGCGGCGTACTGGTGGCTGACCGAAGAGTTCGGGGCCGACGCCATAGTTCATCTCGGCAAGCACGGGACGCTGGAATGGCTGCCTGGGAAGTCGCTAGGGCTCTCCGGATCATGCGCCCCAGATGCGGCGCTGCGCGACGTGCCGCTTTTCTATCCTTTCGTGGTCAACGATCCAGGCGAGGGGACGCAGGCAAAACGGCGGGCGCACGCGACCGTTGTGGACCACCTGATCCCCCCGATGACCCGCGCCGACACCTACGACGATCTGGCGAAGCTGGAGCAACTTCTCGACGAGTACTATCAGGTGGAGACCCTCGATCCGTCGAAACTCCCCACCATAACCTCCCGCATCTGGGAGACCCTGCGTGACGCGGAACTGCACCGTGACCTCGGCGTCGAAGAGCGTCCCGAGGAATTCTCGGATTTCCTGATACACGTAGACGGCTATCTCTGTGAGATAAAAGACCTCCCGATCCGCGGCGGCCTCCACGTACTCGGCGAACCGCCCACCGGTGAACCTCTGCGCCATCTCATCGCCCAGATAGCCCGCCTCGGGACGGGTGAGACGCCGGGATTGCGCCACTCCATCGGGGCCGCATTCGGCCTGGATGAGAGATCCCTCGCCGAGAACGGCGGCACGAGGGTAGAAACGCCACCTGAACTCACCGCCCGCTTCCCCGGAACCGTCGTGACGGCATCGGATCTCCTCGACCGGCTGGAGGAGGCGCAACAGGCGTTGCTCCTCGCGATAGAAGAACACGGCTGGGATGCGGACGCATCGGCGACGGTGTGTGAGGGAGTGCTCGGCGTCGCTGACGCGGGCGTGGAGCGTTCATTGCGCTTCGTTTGCGGTGAGGTAGTGCCGCGACTGATGCGGACGCCGGAGGAGATGGGAAATCTGATCTCCGGTCTCGGCGGTGGATACGTCCCGGCTGGACCGAGCGGCTCCCCAACGCGCGGGCTTGTCAACGTGCTCCCGACTGGCCGAAACTTCTACTCCGTAGACCCGAAGGCGCTCCCGAGCGCGCTCTCGTGGGAGGTTGGAGGGAGGCTTGCCGACGACATGCTCAGGCGTTACCTGGAAGAAGAGGATCGTTATCCCGAAACCGTCGGCATCGTGGTGTGGGGGACGGCGGCGATGCGAACTCAGGGCGACGACGTATCCGAGATACTGGCGCTTCTCGGGATGAAGCCCGTCTGGAACGAGGAGTCGCGGCGGGTGACGGGCCTCGACGTGATTCCGCCCGAAGAGCTCGGGCGTCCCCGCATAGACGTTACGGTGCGCATCAGCGGCTTCTTCCGGGATGCTTTTCCGAACCTGATCTCGCTCCTCGACCAGGCTTTCACCACCGTCGCCAGCCTCGGCGAACCACACGACCAGAATTTCATCAAAAAACACGCAGACGAAGAGAAGGCCAACGGCGCAGACGAACGCCGTGCCACCACGCGCATCTTCGGCTCCAAACCTGGCGCATACGGAGCAGGGCTCCTTCCGCTCATGGACGCCCGAAACTGGCGCTCGGATGAGGATCTCGCCGAGGTCTACGCCGTCTGGGGAGGCTACGCCTACGGTCGAGGGTTAGACGGCATCGAGGCTCGGGAGGCGATGGAGGATAACCTGCGGCGCACGGAGATAGCCGTGAAGAACGTGGACAATCGGGAGCACGACCTCTTCGACTCGGACGACTACTTCCAGTACCACGGGGGTATGATCGCCGCCGTCCGCGCCCTGACGGGGAGGAACCCGAAGTCGTACATCGGAGACTCCGCGGATCCCTCGCGCCCGAAGACGCGGGGGCTGGACGAGGAGGCGCGCCGCGTGTTCCGCAGCCGTGTTGCGAACCCCAAGTGGATAGAAGCCATGCAGCGCCACGGCTACAAGGGCGCCTTCGAACTTTCAGCCACCGTGGACTACCTCTTCGGCTATGACGCCACGGCAGGCGTCGTCGAGGACTGGATGTACAGCGACGTAACCCGTAAGTACGTCCTCGACGAATCCGTGCGGACCTTCATGCAGGAGTCAAATCCCTGGGCGCTGCGCGCCATCTCCGAGCGGCTGCTAGAAGCCGCAGACCGTGGCCTGTGGGCGGAGCCGGACGAAGAAGACCTTGAAGCTCTGAAACAGGCTTACCTGGAGAACGAAGGGATGCTGGAGGAGCGAACGTGAGGAGCCTGGGCCGCACATTACGGGCGAGACCTGCTCTTCTTTACGCGATGATCGCCGTGCTTGTCGTTCCCCTTCTGCTGGCGGTGGTCTCCGGGGCAAGCCCTTCGTCCCAGACCGGCGCTGTGATCTTCCTTGCAGTCGGTGCTTCTGTCCTGGTTCGGGCCTACAGGGGGGGAGATGGTCAATGAACGTTCAATACCCGTTCTCAGCCATCGTCGGACAGGAAGATCTGAAGCTGGCCCTGCTCCTGAACGCCGTCTCGCCAGAGGTCGGGGGCGTGCTGGTGCGGGGTGAGAAGGGCACTGCGAAATCCACGGCGGTGCGGGCTCTGGCGAGGTTGCTGCCCCGTATCCGGGTCGTGGCCGGGTGCCCTTATTCCTGTGATCCCGAATCGCCGAACCCTGAATGTCCGGCAGGGCCGCATTTGTCTGATGCGCATTCGGAGGAGCGACCCGTGCGGCTGGTTGAGCTTCCGGTGGGGGCGAGCACGGATCGCCTGGCCGGGACGCTGGATATCGAGAAGGTGCTCTCGGAAGGGAAGAGGGCTTTCGAGCCTGGGCTTCTGGCTGCGGCCCACCGGGGGATTCTGTATGTGGACGAGGTGAATCTGCTCTCGGATCATCTGGTTGACCTTCTGCTGGATGTGGCGGCGATGGGCGTGAACCACGTGGAGCGCGAGGGCGTGGGCGTGCGCCATCCGTCGCGCTTCATCCTGGTCGGGACCATGAACCCTGAGGAAGGCGAGTTGCGGCCCCAGCTCCTGGATCGCTTCGGTATAACCGTCGAGGTTGCGGGTAGCCCGGACCCGGCGGAGCGAGCCGAGGTCGTGCGTCGCCGCCTCCACTATGAGGCAGATCCCAAAGATTTCGCGGATAAGTGGGCTTCCTCCGACGAAGGTCTGGCGCGTTCTGTTGTGACGGCGCGGGAACGTTTGCCCGATGCCAGCGTTTCCGAGGACATTCTGTTCAGGGTCTCGTCCCTTTGCGCCGAACTCGGGGTGGACGGGTTGAGGGGGGATCTCGTTACCGCCAAGACAGCCCGCGCCCTGGCCGCCTGGGATGCCCGAAACGAGGTTGTCCTGGACGACGTTCGCCGCGCCGCGCCGCTCGCCCTCTCCCACCGCAGGAGGCGCAACCCTTTCGAGCCGGCGGGCATAGACCCTGAAGAAACGGAGAACGCGCTCGGAGACCCGGAAGAAGATCCGGAGCCACCGGAAGATCCCGGCGGTGTAGACACTAAGCCACAGAACAGGGATGGGAACGCCGCAACTCCGCAGCCGAATCATGAACCATCCGAGACGAAGGCTGGCGCGGGGGAAAGGAGCCATGCGGCTTCGGAGCAGTTTCGCCCCGTCCGTCTCGAAGCACCGACTCGGGGGAATGGCGGCCCGCTCGGACGCCGGAGCCGGGTTCTCGGGGGCGCGGGACATCCCGTCGGGGACCGCGAGGCCGGGGGAAGCCTGCGCGACGTGGCGCTCGCCGCGACGGTGCGAACCGCCGCGCTTCGTCAGGGTGCTCGGCAAGCATCTCGTCCCGGCGTGGCGGTGCGGAGGGAGGATCTGCGCGAGAACGTGCGCGAGGGGCGGGAAGGAAACCTGATCCTGTTTGTCGTGGACGCCAGCGGCTCGATGGCCGCCCGCAGCCGGATGTCCGCCGTGAAGGGCGCTGTCCTCTCGTTACTCACCGACGCCTACCAGCGGCGGGACAAGGTGGGGATGATCTCCTTCCGGGGCGAGGAAGCGAGAACCCTGATCCCGCCGACATCCAGCGTCGAACTGGCCGCTGCCAGGCTGGAAGAACTGCCGACCGGCGGTCGTACCCCGCTCTCAGCCGGATTGGAGATGACTGCCGAAGTCCTCCGGCGTGAGCGGCTGAAAGATGGAGAGCGCCGTCCCCTGATCGTGCTCCTCACCGATGGCCGGGCCACGGCAGGGCCGGACCCGCTGCGGTCGGCGGCCATGCTGGGAAGGCTCGGGGCGGCCTCTGTCGTGGTAGACACTGAGGAAGGCTACGTGCGGCTCGGGATGGCAGGGAAGATAGCTGAGGCGTTGGGCGGACGATGCCTGCGGCTTGAAGAATTGCGGGCTGACGCGCTGGTCGGGGTCGTCGAGAGGAGAAGGGTGGCGTGAGCGAGATGGGCGAGATCAGGCAGTCGCGGGAGGAACGTCTGAAGCGCGGATCCACGAGGCGGGACCGTCCGCTCCTGATCGTCAACACCGGCCACGGCAAGGGTAAGAGCACGGCCTCCTTCGGCGTCATGCTGCGCGGCTGGGCGAGAGGCTACAGGATCGGGGTCTACCAGTTCGTGAAGAGCGGCAAATGGAACGTCGGGGAACAGAAGGCCGCCGAGGCTTTAGGCAGCATAGACTGGTTCAAGCAGGGCGACGGCTGGACTTGGACCGTGAAGGACCTCGAACACTCCGCCGACCTCGCCCGCGAAGGATGGGAAGAAGTCAAGCGCCGCCTGGCCGACGAGACGTACGACATGCTGCTCCTGGACGAGTTCACATACCCCATGAAGTTCGGCTGGGTGGATACTGCGGAAGTCGTGGAGACGCTCAGGAATCGGCCCGGTTTTCAGCACGTCATCATCACGGGCAGGGATGCGCCGCCCGAGTTGATCGAGGCCGCAGATCTCGTGAGCGAGGTCAGCAAAGTGAAGCATCCGATGGACGAAGGCTATCGGGGCCAGAAGGGGATCGAATGGTAGGTCGCTTCGCTCCCGTGAGTCGTGAGTCGAGAAAACCACGGTTCGCGACGATCTCGGCGCCACGCATCGTTGTCGCCGGGACTCATTCCGGCGTCGGCAAAACCACAATCGCCTCCGGCCTGATGGCCGCGCTCTCCGCATGCGGTCACAGGGTCGCGCCTTTCAAGGTCGGCCCTGACTTCATAGATCCCTCGTACCACGCCCTGGCGACTGGCCGTCCGGGACGCAACCTTGACGCTTTCCTTTCGGGGCCGGAACTCATCGCGCCACTCTTCGCCAATGGCTCGAAGGGTGCGGACATCGCGGTGATCGAAGGCGTAATGGGCCTCTTCGACGGCAAGAGCGGGGGCGGAGACCTCGCCTCGACGGCGCACGTTGCGAAACTTCTCCGCGCGCCAGTGGTGCTCGTGGTGGACGCACGGGCGATGGCCCGTTCGGCGGCGGCGATGGTCCACGGATATATGACCTTCGACGACAACGTTAATGTTGCCGGTGTGATCCTGAACCGCGTTGGCTCCGCCATCCACGAGCGGATGCTGCAGGAAGCCATCGAGCCACTCGGCGTGCCTGTGCTCGGCGTCGTGCGCCGAGACGAGGAGATCGAGACGCCAGGACGGCATCTTGGCCTGATACCGGCCTCTGAGCGGGATCCCGAGGCCCGCTCCGCCATCCGGCGCACGGGTGAAATTATCACCAGATCCGTAGACCTCGACGCCGTGGTGCGCCTGGCTCGTACCGCAGAACCCCTGCACGTGGAGCCGTGGAGCCCCTTATCGCCGGAAGAAAATCGTGTGTCCGGGGTTCGTGTCGCCGTTGCCGCCGGGTCCTCATTCAGCTTCCTGTACCGTGAGAACCTGGAACTTTTGGAGAGCGTGGGAGCCGAAGTCGCCTTCTTCGATCCCACGATGGATGAGCGTCTCCCGCCGGATACTGATGCCCTCTATCTCGGCGGCGGTTTCCCAGAAACATATGCGGAAGCCATCTCTGCGAACGTGCCGCTCAGGGAGCAGGTTCGCGCTTTCGCGGCGGAAGGAAAGCCCGTGATCGCCGAGTGCGGCGGTCTTCTGTACCTCTGCCGCGAACTGAACGAACTCCCGATGTGCGGCGTCCTCGACGCGGAGGCACGGATGACCGACCGGCTCAAACTCGGCTACCGGGAGGCAGAGGCCGTCTCTGAATCACCGCTCACGAAGGCTGGAACAACCGTGCGGGGCCACGAATTTCACTACTCGTCGGTCGAACCGAATGCGGGAGAGAGTCCGGCCTGGGATCTCGCCGGGCGTGGACCCGAGGGTTTCGTTTCCGGTGGCGTCCATGCCAGCTACCTGCATCTCCACTGGGCCGCCACGCCCAAGATACCGCGCTATTTCGTGCTGCACGCCGCTCGAATAAAGGAGAAATCGTTGGGAGCACGGGCATGAGCGGGCGTCTCGTCGGGGTGGGCGTGGGGCCGGGAGACCCGGAACTTCTGACGATCAAGGGCCTGCATGCGCTGCGTGAAGCCGACGAGGTTTTCGTCCCCGTGGCCGATACGGGCGAGGTCGGGAGGGCCGAGGCGACAGTACGGGAGTATGTGGATCAGAAACGCGTGATGCGGCTAGTCTTCGCGCTATCCGACGACGAAGAAGCCCGGATACGGAACTGGGAGAATGCAGCCCGGGAGGTATCCACGCCGCTCTCGGAAGGAAAAAGCTGCGCTTTCGCGACTATCGGAGACCCCAACGTGTATTCGACCTTCACTTACCTTGCGCGTACTGTCAGGCAGTATGTACCTGAAGTGCAGATCGAGACTGTTCCGGGAATCACGGCGATGCAGGATCTCGCCTCTCGTAGCGGTTCGGTACTTCTGGAAGGGGAAGAGCGGCTGGCCCTCCTGCCCTTCACGGCGGGGGAGGAAAGGTTGCGGGAAGCGCTCGATAGCTTCGAGACCGTCGCGTGCTACAAGGGTGGGAGCCGGATGGACGCTGTGATCTCAGCCGCCGAGGAAGCCGGGAGGTTGGAGGGGGCCATCTACGGGGCGCGGATGGGGCTGGACGGCGAAACCATCGCCCCGGCACGGGAGATGTCGGGGCGTGAGGCGCCGTACCTCTCGACCGTGATCTTCACCCGCAAAGGAGCCGAGTTTGGGTAAGGTGTGGTTCGTCGGGGCTGGGCCTGGGGCCGAAGACCTGCTGACGCTACGGGGTGCGCGTCTCATCGGCGAGGCTGACGTGGTGATCTGGGCGAGGAGCCTGGTCAACGAAGAGGTGCTTCGGCACGTCCGGCCGGAGGCGGAGATCGTGGAGTCAACGACCATCCCGCTCGAAGGGGTAAGGGATCTGTACGAGTGGGCGGTGCGGGAAGACCTGAAGGTCGCGCGCGTTCATTCCGGCGATCCCAGCCTGTACGGGGCCGTGATGGAGCAGATCGAACTGTGCGAAGAGCTGGGGCTCGAATGGGAGATCGTGCCCGGCGTCTCATCGCTCGGGGCGGCTGCTGCGGCCATCGGGCGGGAGCTGACGGTACCTGAAGTCTCGCAGTCCGTGATCCTCACGCGCCGCGCAAGCCGCACCCCGATGCCGGATGGCGAGGACATAGCGTCCTTCGCCGCGCATGGTACGACCATGGCGATCTTCCTGTCCGCGGCGAAGCCCCGCGCCTTGCAGGAAGATTTGATCTCCGGCGGCTACGCGCCCGAGACCCCGTGCGCGGTCGTCTACCGGGCGACGTGGCCTGACGAAGAGGTAATCGAGTGTCCGCTCCACGAACTCGCAGATCGCATTCGGGACGCGGGTTTTACGCGGCAGGCGCTCATCCTCGTCGGTCCGGGGCTGGCAGCGGGTGGCACGCGCTCCCATCTGTACAGCCCCGCTTTCTCCCATATGTTCCGCAAAGCTGAGGGAGAGGATCATGCCTCCCCGTAAGCTGCGCGAACCGGCCATGCCGCCGAGCATGGCGCGGGCGAAAGACGAGAAGCTCAGGCCCGGCTGGACCACCGGCTCCTGCGCCGCCGCAGCAGCCAAAGCCGCCGCGAAGGCTTTGTCGAGCGGCGAATCGCAAGAGCGCGTCACCATCAGGCTGCCAAAGAAGGGTGAGGAACGCAGGGTCGAGTTTGCTGTGGAGCGGTGCGAGATTGGGGAAGGTTGGGCCGAGGCCGTCGTTGTCAAAGATGCGGGCGACGACCCTGACGTGACCGACGGGGCGCATCTGACGGCTCGTGTTTCGTGGCGGGATGAGCCTGGGTTGGAATTGGACCGGGGCGAAGGTGTTGGAACTGTGACGAAACCGGGGCTCGGGCTCGCGGTTGGCGGGCCTGCGATAAACGACGTGCCCAGGCGTATGATCCAGTATTCCGTGCAAGAAGTCCTCGACTCGGGGGAACGTGGCGTTCGCGTGGAGATCAGCGTCCCCGGCGGGGGGGAGATAGCGGAGAAGACGACGAACGCCCGCCTCGGTATCGTGGGCGGCATCTCCATCCTCGGCACGACAGGCATCGTGCGACCGTTCTCGACAGCCGCGTGGGCCGCGAGCGTGGTGCAGGCGATCAACGTCATGGGCGCGCAGCAGCACGACACCTTCGTACTCTCGACCGGCGGCCTCACCGAGCGGGCGGCGATGCGCCTGCTCCCGGATCTTGAGGAAGTCTGCTTCATCGAAGTGGGAGATTTCACCGGGCAGGCCATCAAACAGGCAGTCTCGAAGGGGCTGAAGCGGGGCTTCTTCGTCGGGATGGCGGGGAAACTGGCAAAGCTCGCCGCGGGCGTAATGATGACCCACTGGACCCGCTCGAAGGTGGACAACAGCCTGCTCGCGGAGATCACACGCGAAGCTGGCGGCTCACCTGACCTTGTGCGCGAGGTTGAGGGTGCCAACACCGCCCGCCACGCCTACGAGCTATGGCGTGGCGCGGGGCTGGAACGTGCTCCACACCTGCTATGTTCTCGCGTAGCGGAGAACTTGCGCGAGTATGCTGGCGGTGAATTGGAGATCCACGCCATCATGGTGGACTTCGACACCCTGGAGCCCGTCGGTGCGAGCCCCGGCGCCCTGGCTGAAACCGCCTGGAAGGGCCGTTGAACGATATCGCCGTGATCGGGCTCGACGGCAGCCCGCTCTCGCCGGAGGCCGAAGGGCTCATTCGCGAGGCCGTGCTCGTGGTCGGTGGAGAACGTCATCTCCGGGAACTCGCGGTGGAGCCCGGACGCGCCGCCGTGCTGAAAGGAGATCTTTCAGAAGCGATGGGGGAGATCGAAGATGCCGAAGGTCAGGTCGTCGTACTCGCGTCTGGAGATCCCGGCTTCTTCGGCATCGTGCGGCTGCTCGGCGAGCGGTTCGGCCCGGAGAAATTGCGCGTCCTGCCCGCCGTCTCATCCGTCACCCTCGCGTTTGCCAGCGCCGGGCTCTCCTGGGATGACGCGGTGGTTGTCAGCGCGCACGGTCGCGACCCGCGCCGGGCTGTGAACGTCTGCCGCGCCCACCCGAAGGCCGCCGTTCTCACGGCGCCGGGCTTCGGCCCGGCGGAGCTTGCCAGGGAGATAGAAGGATGGAACCGTTCCTTCATTGTCGCGGAAGACCTTGGCGGGCCGAACGAGCGCGTGTCTCGTGCTAGCGGGGATGAGTTGATCGGCAAGGAGTGGCGAGACCCGAACGTGGTCCTGGTGTTCGACGAAGATCGAATATCGAACGATAAAGGTTGGATCTCGACCCGCATCGGGAGCCCACGGCGGTGGGCGCTCCCCACGGCAGCTTTCGAGCACAGATCCGCAATGATTACCAAACCCGAAGTTCGCGCCCAGGTTCTCGCCCGACTCGGTCCCGGCCCAGGCGATCTCGTCTGGGATGTCGGCGCTGGCAGCGGCTCTGTAGCCATCGAGTGCGCCCGTCTGGGCGCCGCCGCGATAGCCATAGAGCGCGATCCGGAAAGCTGCGCCCGCATCCATCGAAACGCCGCCCGCCACGGCGTAAGCGTGCGGGTGATAGAAGGCGCGGCCCCCGATGCGCTCGACGCACTTCCCGAACCCGACGCCGTGTTCGTCGGGGGCTCCGGCGAGAAGTTCGAGGAGATCATAAGGCTCTGTGCATCTCGGGCGTTGCGTTCGGTCGTCCTTACGCTCGTCGGGCTGGAGCGCGTCGTCCCGGCTGGGGAAATTCTCGAAAGTCGCGGTATGGAAATAGAGACGATCTGCCTTCAAACGTCGCGGGTGAAGGGCGTTGGGAGCCTGCATCGTCTCGTCCCCGAATCGCCAGTCTTCGTCGTTTCGGGCGTGCGTGAGGAGGGGCAGTGATCGGCCTGGTCGCCGCCACCGCGAACGGCCGCCGCAACGCCACCCATCTTGCCGAAGCGTGGCCCGACGTCCGACTCTACGAAGGTGGACCGAAAGAAGCGCTCCGGCAGGCATGGATGGAGTGCGATGGGATCGTGGCTTTCCTCGCGGTCGGGGCAGCCGTGCGACTCGTCGCGCCGCTGCTCGTGGACAAGCGTAGTGACCCTGGCGTGGTCTGTGTGGATGACGCTGGTCGCTTCGCCGTCGCGCTCACTGGTGGTCACCGTGAAACGGGCGGGGCAAATACACTCGCCGGACGGGTGGCAGATGCCCTGGGCGCGGAGCCCATCATCACCACCGCGAGCGACACCCTGAATGTACCGGCGCTGGATTCTCTGGGCGCAGATCTCGGTTTCGATATCGAGGAAGGCTCGGATCTGGCGTCGGTAGGGGCGGCGATGGTATCCGGCGAACGGGTGAACCTGGTTTCGGATTATCGCTGGCCCATCGGTCCTTTGCCGGAGAACGTGGGAAGCACGGACGAGATGGCCGCGCCCATGATCTTGATCTCCGACCGAACCACGAACGTTCCACATCCATCGGTCGTCTACCGACCTTCATCCCTCATCGTCGGCGTCGGTTGCAGCCGGGGGGCGGAATGTAGAGAGATTCTGAAGTTCGTCCGTTCTTCCCTGAGCGAAGCGGGGCTCTCGGAAAAGAGCATCGCTGCTCTGGCGAGCGTGGATGCGAAGTCCGACGAAGCGGGGCTTCTGGAGGCGGCGCTAGCGCTCAATGTGCCGATGCGATTTCATCCGGCGGCGACGCTTGCGGAGATGGGAGTTCCGAACCCTTCAGAGGTGGTGGAGCGGGCCGTCGGCACCCCGAGCGTGGCCGAGGCGGCGGTGGTTGCGGAGGGCGCAGATCTCATCGCAGAGAAACGGAAGTCTGCGATGGCGACGGTGGCCGTCGGGCGGCTACCTGTGCGGGGCAGGCTCTTCGTTGTCGGGCTGGGACCGGGGGATGAAGCACTGATACCATCCCTCGCCCGCGACGCGCTGGCCCGCTCGGAATTGATAGTCGGCCTGGATCAGTACGTGGACCGCGTCCGTCATCTGCTGCGTCCTGGCACGCAGATCTCGACGCCTCCGCTCGGAGAGGAGATCAAACGCGCAAAACTGGCTCTGGATGAGGCCCGAGCCGGTGGAAGCGTGGCGCTGGTATCCAGTGGTGATGCTGGCGTGTACGCTATGGCTTCTCCCGCGCTCGAGCTGGCGGAGGATGACGTAGATGTGATCTCCATTCCCGGCATCACGGCGTCGCAGGCTTCGGCTTCGCTGCTCGGATCGCCATTGGGGCACGACCACGCTTCGATCAGCCTGTCGGATCTGCTCACACCATGGGCCGTGATCGAAGCCCGCCTGGAGGCTGCCGCTGCTGGCGATTTCGTACTCACCCTCTACAATCCCCGCTCGAAAGGCCGCGACTGGCAACTCGGGAAGGCGCAGGAGATCCTGCTTCGCCATCGCCCGCCCGAAACTCCAGTCGGCGTTGTACGAGAAGCGTACCGTCCGAAGCAGAGCGTTTCGATCACGTACCTCGCATCCATGAATCCTGATGATGTGGACATGCTGACCACCGTGATCGTGGGCAGCTCCCGCACTGTGGTCCGCGCAGGCAGGATGGTCACGCCCCGGGGATACGAAGTTTGAACGTCTTCGCCGTCACGGATGCGTGTGCGGGCTGCGGGAACTGCATCCGAACCTGCCCGGAACGGGCGATCCTACCCGCTCCCCGAGACTATCCATCTCCCCTCATCGTCCTCGAAGACCGCTGCACGGGCTGCGCCGAGTGCGCCGAAGTTTGCCCGGTCGCGGCCTGTATCGAGGTCGTGAAGATGGCGGAGTCTGGATGAGGCGCGTGCATCCCATAGAGGCCGAGAGCTATCGCATATTGCGTGAGATTGTGGATCTGTCGAGTATGGGACCAATCTCGCGGGCCGTGGCGGAACGGGTGATCCACGCTTCCGCCGACACAGACTACGCTGATACCTTGTTTCTGGACGAAACGTCGCTGGCAGTCGGGCTCGAAGCCCTTCGCAACGGCGCGCCCATCGTGACGGACGTGGGGATGGTGGCGGCCGGGATCACGGCCCGCGAAACCTTCTGCGTGGTCTCCGATCCGCGTTCGAAGAACCTATCGGAACGGTTCGGCATCACGCGCTCCGCCGCCGGGTTTCGGCTCGCTGCGGAGGAGGTTGGTGAAGGTGCAGTCTGGGTAGTTGGGAACGCCCCGACGGCGCTCTTCGGGTTGATGGAGATGGATGTTCGTCCGGCGCTCGTGGTCGGGCTTCCGGTCGGGTTTGTGGGGGCGGGGGAATCTAAAGAGAAGTTGATCTCCAGTGGTCTCCCGGCCGTGGCGAACCACGGGCCGAAAGGCGGTTCGGCGGTCGCTGCCGCCGCCGTCAACGCCCTGTTGTATTTCGAGGAGGGATAACGTGAGTGAGCTTCGATTGGTAAATGGTACAGGAAAGGATGCCCGGAAGAACGTCATAGAACCGGCGCTCCTGATCGTTGGTCATGGGAGCCGCGACCCGCGCGGGGCCGAAGAGTTCCACCGACTCGTCGAGCTTGTGCGAGAACGCAGCCCATCGCTTGCAGTTGAGGGCGGATTCATCGAGCTTGCGCGGCCCCCTATCTCCGAGTGCGTGGACCGTCTCGTGGGCGATGGGGCGCGTGAGATCTCCGCCGTGCCCCTGATGCTCCTCGCCGCCGGGCACGCCAAGAACGACATCCCCGCGACCCTGGTGCGCGAGGGGGTGGGCCACCCTGAAATACGCTTTCGCTACGGACGCGCCCTCGGGGCAAGGCCCGAACTGCTGGATCTCATGGACCGCTGCATCTCCGCCGTCGTCCCCGAGGAAGAGAAAGGGGATACGGCCGTGCTCGTCGTGGGACGCGGTTCCTCAGACCCTGACGCCAACTCGGATATGTACAAGATCTCACGCCTCTTCTTCGAGGGCCGCCCCTATCTGATGGTGGAGACCGCTTTCGTCAGCCTCGCCTCCCCGAAAGTCCCTGATGCGCTGGAACGGCTCCGAAAGCTCGGCGCCCGGCGCATCGTGGTTTTCTCGTACTTTCTGTTCACCGGGGTTCTGGAAGGACGCATTCGGGAGCAGGGTGAGGCTTTCGCCGCCGCGAACCCCGAGGTCGAGGTGAGATACGCGGGCTATTTTGGGCCATCGGAGGAGGTTGCGGATCTCGTGCTTTCCAGGCATCGAGAGGCTATCGAGGGTGACATTCGTATGAACTGCGACGTGTGTGTCCACCGCGTCGCACTGCCAGGCTTCGAGGAGAAGGTCGGCGCCGCCGCAACGCCCCACTATCATCCAGACGAACCCGGCCACGAACACGGTCATCACCATCACTGAGGCGCGGGGATGAGCCTGGAGGACCGCGTACACGAACTGGCCGCCGACGTTGAGCCGGCCGATGCCTCGGCTGCGGAGGCGGCCCGCGAGCGGCATCTCTCGCTCGCCAAACCGCCAGGTAGCCTGGGCCGTTTGGAGGAGGTTGGGGCGAGGCTTGCCGGGATGGCTGGTGAATGCCCGCCGCCAGTGCCGGAGAATCCGGCTGTCGTGGTGTGCGCCGGGGATCACGGAGTTCTCGCGCGCGGCGTCTCGCCATGGCCGCGGGAAGTCACGGCTGCGATGGTCGGGAATTTCTGCGTCGGGGGGGCTGCTGTCAACGCGCTCGCCCGCACCGTCGGGGCGCGTGTCAGCGTGCTCGATGTGGGGGTGGCCTCGAATCTGGATCGCCACCCGATACTGCGGGCCGCGAAGGTCAGGCCCGGCACGGACGATTTGAGTCGGGGACCGGCGATGAGCCGGGAAGAGGCCGCGCGGGCCGTGCTGGCCGGAGCCGGGGTGGCTGAAGAGTTGATCTCCAGCGGTGGCGTCGATCTCCTCGTTACCGGCGACATGGGCATCGGCAACACCACCCCTGCGTCATGCCTGATATCCGCCTTCACCGGACACTCTGCTAGAAAAGTAACGGGTCGGGGCGCCGGAATAGACGACGATATGCTGGAACTCAAGGTCAGGGTGATAGAGGAAGCCCTCGAACTGCACGCACCGGGCACGGGAGATCCGCTGGGAACTCTCGCCGCCCTGGGTGGACTGGAGCACGCGGCGCTCGTTGGTGTAATTCTGACAGGGGCCGTCTACGGCGTCCCCGTCGTCCTCGACGGCATCGTCTCGAACTCGGCGGCGCTAGTCGCGCGCGCGCTCTCGCCAGCCCGTTTGGACTTTATGATCGCAGGCCATCTCTCCACGGAGCCGGGAGCCCGTATCGCGCTGGAGAGCCTCGGCCTCGTTCCTCTCCTCGACCTGGATATACGTCTGGGTGAGGGCACCGGTGGCCTGCTGGCCGTCCCGCTTGTACAGTCCGCCGCCCGCGTACTCCACGAGATGGCGACGCTGGAGGATCTGGGGTTCTGATGTATACGCCGGACGGAGACTATTTTCTTGAAGTTCGAGCTGTTTCCGGGTGCGCCCGATGATAGAGGTCATCGAACACAGGGGCCGCCTGATCGAGATAAGCGCGCAACCCGAGGACATAGAAGGCGACCCTGACGACGCATGGACCTACCTTCTCGAATGCTGGGATATTACGAGCCCCGACGGTGAGGGCGAACTCTTCACGATGCGGCGCGACGGACAGGGCCGCTTGCTCCTGGAAACGATAGCGCCAGCCGTAGACGTGTCGGTGATGGAAGCGGTCGCCAGGGTTGCCGAAAGAGACCTGCCAGAAAGACACAGATGGACGGGCTGAACCGCCTTTCCATGGAAAGCATCGGAAGCCCGCTGGCGGTTCGGGTGGACTTCCACGAGGAGATCGGCTCGACTCAACAGCGCGCCCGCGAACTTGCCCGCGAAAACGCCCCTCACGGTACGCTGGTGATCTCCAGGGTCCAGCGGAGCGGACGGGGGAGGCTCGGCAGGAACTGGGGTTCACCGCCGGGCGGGCTCTGGATGTCGGTTGTTTTGAGGTTGGATCTCGCGCCCCATCTCACCCCCCGCGTCACGCCCGCCGCCGCGGTAGGCGTGGCAAAGGCTTTGCGCGGATTTGGGGTGGAAGCCCGCATCAAATGGCCTAACGATCTACTCGTCAAGGAGAGAAAGGTCTGCGGCATCCTCGCCGAGTCCGGTGGCCGTGATCCGGATCGCTTCGTCGTCCTCGGCATCGGCATAAACGCCAACGTGGACCCGCAAGACCTGGGAGCGTCATCCGGCCACGCCACCACCCTGCGCTCCGAACTCGGCCGCGACGTTGATCTCCTGGAACTGCTCGGGGCCGTGCTGCGGAACCTGGACTTCGAGATCGGACGTCTCCGCGATTTCGGGGCCATCATGGACGACTGGCGTGCCCTCGACTGCACGCTCGGCAGGCGTGTCCGCGTCAGGCGCTTGGGGGAAGCAGTGGAGGGGAAGGCACTGGATCTCGGTCCCGAAGGACAACTCATAATTCAGACAGACAGCGGCCCCGTAGAAGTGTTCGAGGGTGACGTCGAGCACCTCCGCCAAGAAGGTTTGTGAAGGCCGGAATCGGCCGATGAAGAGGCGGGATCAGGGACTGAACTCTTCGGCGAGCATGTCCATCAGCAGCCCGTCGTGCCACGTGCCATCGGTGCCGCGTTCGTATTTACGCATGATCCCGACTCTTCGGAAGCCCACCTTTTCGTAGGTCCGGATAGCGGCAACGTTGTCCGCCGCCGGGTCTATGGTGAGGCGGTGGTGGCCGCGTTCTTCGATCAGGTAGCGGGCGAGAACTCGGGTAGCCTCAGTGCCAAGCCCCTTCCCGTGGTGTGACGTGGAGAGAAAGATGTCCATGCCAGCGTGACGGTACATCGGTTCTTCCTCTTCGTGGTACTGGATCGCCCCTACCACCCCACCGCCAACCTCGATGACTAGGCCGTCTTCCACTCCTATGAACTGCTCTCCGACTTCTTCCTCTATGTCTTCGAAACCCCACCGCCAGGCGACCTCCGGCTCGTTTCGGATGCGGATCAGCGCATCAGTGTCCTCGGGACGGCCTGGTCGCAGCAAAACACGCTCTCCCCGCAGGATGGTCACCCTGACTCCTCCAGAATCTCAACGGGCAGCGAGCGGGCAAAGATCATGCCGCAAACGGTAGCAGGGATGTGAACGTGGCACATTCCCGCAGTTTCGTGTCGGGATGACAGGGGTATCCATGACGACAATCCAGCAAGCGATTTAGATTCATGAAGGGGTCAAAATGACAGTAAGCACGATACCAGGCATCACGCTAAACGATGGCAATACCATTCCGCAGCTCGGCTTCGGGGTATTTCAGATCGACCCGGAGGATACTGTCGAGGCTGTGACCGAGGCGCTCCGCGTCGGCTACCGTCACATAGACACAGCCGAGATGTATGGCAACGAGAAAGAGGTTGGAGAGGCAATCCGGAACTCCGGCATCGACCGCTCCGACATCTTCGTGACCAGCAAGCTCAACAACAGCTTCCACGAGCCCGAGGACGCCCGCAAGGCGTTCGACACCACGCTCTCTGATCTCGGCTTCGACTACGTTGACCTGTTTCTGATCCACTGGCCGCTACCAACGCTCTACGACGGCGACTACGTCTCCACGTGGAAGACGATGGAAGAGTTCAAGGCTGACGGGCGCTCCCGCTCCATCGGCGTCTCCAACTTTCAGGTGGATCACCTGGAGAAGCTGGCCGCCGAGACGGATACTGTGCCAGCGGTCAACCAGATCGAAGTCCATCCCTACTTCACCAACGATACAGTGCGCGGTTACGGGCGGGATCATGGCATATTCACCGAAGCGTGGTCCCCGATCGCGCAGGGCGGTGTGCTGGAAGACCCGGCGATCACGGCTATCGCCGACAGGGTTGACAAAACCCCGGCGCAAGTCGTCCTGCGGTGGCACATCCAGCGCGGCGACATCGTGTTCCCCAAGTCCGTGACGCCGTCCCGGATGCAGGAGAACTTCGATCTGTTCGACTTCGATCTCACCTCCAACGATATGGGCGAGATCTCCGCGCTCGACAGGGGCGAAGACGGTCGCACCGGCCCGAACCCTGACACGATGGATAAGGTTCCGAGTTAACAAAGAAACACTTCATGCGGATTAAACGGAGCCCGGCGGAAGCAGCAAGAATTCCCGCCGGGCTTCGTTGCGCGCATGTTAGCTTCGGGGTGGAACGGATATTTTTTTGGCGGGGAAAGCCAGGGAAAGGCGCAAAGGAATGACAAAAGATGGTTACAATCCCGAAGCACTGCCGTCGCGTCCCAACGGAATGGCGCCCAATAGCCGTTTGCCGGTACCCATATATCGCAATGCGGCGGCGGCTGAGCCGGACACAGACCCAGCCGTTCCCATCGAGGTTATGTTCAGGCGGCACAACTGGCTGAACAACTGGCGCTACCCCGGCATCTACGACTACTATCATTTTCATTCCACGTCGCACGAGGTGCTGGGGGTCGCGCGCGGGCACATGACGCTGCGGCTGTTCGGCGAGGGTGGGTCCGAGGTGGACTTGAGGGCGGGCGACTTCTGGTGATGCCTGCTGGTGTTTCGCACACCTATCTCGACGGGTCGGACGACATTCTGGTGGTAGGCGGCTACCCTGATGGGCGGGATTGGGATCTCATGCGGGACGAGAACGTGTCCGAGGCCCAATGGCGCGACGCCATCAAACTCATAATGAGCCTGCCTATTCCGGATTTCGACCCGGTCACTGGCGGGGCCATGCAGCAGTGGCGGGAAGCGCCGTCTTCCGTCGAATGGGGGCAACCCCGCGAGGAATTGGACCCAGCCTAGCTGCGCGGCCAGGCTGCCTCACGCTCGGCCCACGATGGGGAGAGGATGATCCCTTACGCCAACTTCATGATGCTCCGTCGCGCCGAGCCTTGAACACAAGGCTCATCCTCGAAAAAATTGCCGAAAATGTGCAATAAACGTGTAATTTGGCACATGCCCCATGGATGCGAATGTGCCAACATTACGACATGGTTTCCTTGTGTGAGAAGTGTGGGCACAGGCTCTGGTTGGAGAAGCATCCTGTCGAGAGCATCCGTGCCACATTGTATTTCGACGATGACGAGACAAGAGACACCCACGCCGAGCACGTTACGCACTGCCCTGGATGCGGCGTCCTGCTCGGCGCGGAGGCCATGATCCCGGAGGAGATCCTGCGCCACGGACCCACTCATTCCTCCGAAATGTCCTGAATTTGCCGACGCCTGGGTGGAGTTAAATCTTCACCACTTCATCGGACGGACCTGATCGATCTCCCCCTCCTCGATCAGGGTTCCGTCCCCTGTGTGACTGAGCCGCCAGGCCCCATCTTCGTCGCGCAGGGTTCTGCCCATGTCGGGATAGTGAACCGTGTCGCATGCCATACGGGTGCCGGTGATGAGAAACGCGCATGGTTCCTCCGAACGGTTCACCACCTGATGGGCGTTTGGCGCGCCAGCGGGCCAGCACGCGGCGTCGCCGCGACGGAGAAGATGCTCGCCATCGTCCTCGATCACGGTCGTCTCTCCCGATAGCACGTACAGAAACTCGTCTTCCTCTTCGTGCCAGTGCCGGTTCGAAGACCTTGCCCCAGGCAAGAGCGTCTGCACGTAGGCACCGTACTGGGTCAACCCGCCAGCATCAGAATACCTCAGCAACTCGGACGCCCCTAAATCCTCAGCCCGTTCCACAGGTACCTGATCTCTCCGAACGATCATCCCAAACCTCCAGAAGCGTGATGTGCCAGCAAGCTACATACAGCATTTTAGCTGAACCCAGATTTGCGGGGTCATACATGGTTCTCTCGGTTCGAAAACAAAAGTGGGAGTGCGCCTGGCAGGATTCGAACCTGCGACACCCGGTTTAGGAATGCGGCGCGGCGTGTTGCACCGGATTGCGGAGGCTTGCGAATCCCGCGTATTTAAGCGGATTCTTCCCTCTCGCTTGCGGTGGATTGCACGGTATTGCGTTCGCGGTGGTGTCAGGGTGGTGTCAAATCAACGATGGTACCGGGCGTTGGAGCGGCAGGTGTCGTTGCAGAACCGCTTATGCTTCGGCTTGGCAGGAAGGGCTGTGCCACACGCTTCGCAGAAGCGCATAGGAGTGCTTCTTGTTACCAGCAGGGAGAGTTGAAGATAGATGGCGGAGAGCAAATCGGGGCAATGCCACGAGTAGCTTGGTCTATAGTGGAGATTTGCCCGCCTCATTGCCGCCTTACGGTCACCTTCGTGAAATTCCCGCGGAAGCTGAAACCCCGGAACTACTCGAAGGTGCACGCGGGCAAGTGATGCGGAGAGTTTGTCTGCCAAGAACTGGTCTGTGCGCGCGATCGCATGAAGCGGTGCAAGGCTATCCATAGCCTCCCAGTGCGCCAGAACACGGTCCCTTTCGGGATATTCATCAGTTAGCACGGGCATTACGTAATCGGCTAGGTGTCGGTCTGTGGCGGTCCCTGGTTCGCGGGCACGCGACATCACGGCAAAATAGTTCCTGTCCCGCATCTGTGTGTAAAGACTTAGCAGGTCTCGGACACGGAAAACTTCCCTTACAAACTCCGATACTATCATCGGCTCCTGGTTGACTCGACCGTCTTTCAAGAGTTGGTTGCCGGGAAGTTGTGTGTCTTTGCGCCGCAGTAGACCGTACTTACTTGCCCACTTTTCAATACTCTTTTTTGAAGGCTCCCCGCGAGCCCCCAGCCGGGCAAATGACAGCACGAGATCTCCATCCGCGAAGGGTGAAGGTGGCGGGAAGCTATTCAAATTGCTTCCTGGCTCAAAGTCAATCCAACCACCGACGACTCTGTAGCAAGGCGCCTGCGGCCAGATCATAATTTCACCCAGCCAAGCTTCTGCAAGATTGTAGCTGCTCTCAACTTCCGCTTTTCGGATCCGCGACATTTAGCACGCTTTCGCACGGTTTTTCGTCTATTTGGCGTGCAGTATGCCTTCCCCAGCAGTACCTTGCAAACATCAGCATCGCGAGAGGAGGATTAGTGGAAGCGACCATCACAGAGAGTCCGTACCTAACTTATGAAGAGACCGCTCGTTACTGCAACGTGGAACGGACCACGATCTGGCGCGCCGTGAAGGCAGGTCGTCTACGTGCGTCCGGTCCTGGGATGGCCGTCCGTTTCCATCGCGACGAGCTCGACCGCTGGATGGACTCCAGAAACCGGAAGTAATACGGGCCGCCCCGACAAGCGGCCCGAGTGAATACGAGGCGAAAGGATCTAATGGACGCCCCGCAGGAATCATTCTACACGAGAGAAGGCGCGGACTTGCTCCCCGACGTGCGGGACTTGCTGGCCCTGCATCGTGAGCGGGCCATGAGCCCGTCGGAGCTGGCGGCCCGGCTGCACCAGCAAGAGTATGCAGTCCTGGCCGCGCTGGAGGCTCTGGCGCTCGATGGCGAAATAGCCGCGTGAGGGGCCTAGAGATCTCCGTCATGTTTCGCATCATCTCGCGCTTGGACTGGGACCGGCTCCACGGCTGGCGCGAGGCTTGTCCTGGTAGCCGCGTAGAGCACCTGATGTATGGCCTCTACGTGCTGCATCTCCCGGCCGGTGCGGGGCTTGAGGAAGGTGAGGCGGCGTGAGCGCCGAGATCCTCCGAGCTGTCGAGGTTCTCTCCGAGCCCGGCGGCGTGGTGGAACTGCGGGCTATCAAGAGCGGCGCTACGGCAGCTGGCTACTTCGACAACTTCGATGCTCTCGGCAAGGAGGCTGCGAAGCTGGATGAACAGGGCTTCACCGTCTATGTGACCGCGAACCCCGTCAACCCGGCGTTGCTGTCCAGGGCCGCCAATAGGATCAAGCGCCCGCTGAAGGAGACGACCTCGGATAGGGATGTACTACGGCGGCGCTGGCTACTTTTTGACTTCGACCCGGTGCGGCCGGCTGGCGTGTCATCTACGGACGAAGAGAAGGAGGCGGCCCTCCGACGTGCGCGCGAAGTGTACAGCTATCTGAGAGAGCAGGGCTGGCCGGAGCCGGTAGCGGGAGACTCCGGCAACGGCGCTCACCTGCTCTACCCGGTAGACCTTCCAAACGGCGCGGAAAGCCTTGCGCTCGTGAAGGGAGTTCTTGAGGCGGTCTCTTTCAAGTTCTCGGATGGTGCGGTGAGCGTGGATACCACGCCCTCCAACGCCGCCCGGATCTGGAAGCTCTACGGTACTACGGCCCGGAAGGGTGACTCCACGCGGGACAGGCCGCACCGCGCCTCGAAGCTGCTGAAGGTCCCCGAAGAGCGTGTGGAGGTGGGCCGGGAGCTTCTCCGGGCCCTGGCGAGCTCGAAGCCGGAGCAGCCGCGCCCAGAGCGGGGACGGGCGCGCGGACCGGGAGAGTACCCGGAGTTCGACCTCGGCACGTGGATCACCGAGCACGGCGTCCCGGTGAGGCGTGAAGGTCCCTGGCCGCAGGGATACCGTTACGTGCTCGAAGAGTGTCCCTGGAACGGACACACCGACAACGCCTGCTATATCGTCCGGTTTCCAAGCGGTGCTATCTTCGCCGGCTGCCAGCATGACTCCTGCAGGACCGGAGAGAACCGCTGGAGGGAGCTGCGCAAACACTACGAGCCCGGAGCCTACGAGCACGGCCGCTACGAGCGAGGCGGACGCGCTGGAGGCTCTGAGGACGGCTCTACGCCGCCGGAAGGTGGCTATGGCATCCTGCTATCGGAAGTGAAGCCGGAGCGTGTCTCGTGGCTCTGGGAAGGCCGCATACCGCGCGGCAAGCTCACGGTCGTTGAGGGAGACCCGGGGCTCGGAAAGAGCGCCGTGACGCTCGACCTGGCCGCGCGCGTCACCGCCGGCGCGAAGTGGCCGGACGGCTCTACGTGCGAGGCCGGCGGCGTGGTGATCCTCTCCGCCGAAGACGGCCTGGCGGACACCATAAGACCGCGCTTCGACGCCGCCGGCGGAGATCCCTCGAAGGTCATCGCCCTCTCTACGGTCCCCGACGCCGAAGGCAACGAGCGACAGATAGCCATACCCGACGACCTGCACATCATTGAAGCTGAGGCGGAGCGCGTCGGGGCCGTGCTGCTCGTCTTTGACCCTCTGATGGCTTTCACCCCGCCGGAGGTCAACTCCCACCGTGACCAGGACGTAAGGAGGATGCTGGCTCCAACTGCTAGGATGGCGGAGAGGACTGGGGCGGCCGTGGTCGTGGTGCGGCATCTCAACAAGGCGAGCGGAGGGAACGCCATCTACCGGGGCGGCGGGAGCATAGGAATAGTCGGGGCGGCCCGCTCCGGGCTCCTGATAGCCAAGCATCCCGAAGATGACGACCGGAGGGTCATGGCTTCCATAAAGAGCAACCTCGCCGCGCCGGCGCCTTCGCTCGTCTTCGGCTTGTCGAGCACGGAGAACGGAGCGGTGCGGGTGGACTGGAAGGGAGAGAGCACGCTCGATGCTTCGGCGCTCCTCTCCGCGCCCACGGACCATGAGGAACGTTCGGCCGCCCAGGAAGCCCAGGACTTTCTCCGGGAGGCCCTCTCCGACGGCCCCGAAGCCGTCGCGGACCTCCGTAAGCAGGCCAACGAGGCGGGCCTCTCCTGGCGAACGGTGGAACGCGCGAAAGCCGCTCTGGGCGTCCGAGCCACGCGGGAAGGCGAGGCCGGGAAGCGCGGCGGCGGAGCATGGGTTTGGACTCTCCCGAGTATTAAGGCCGCCACACCCGGAGGTTGGCGGCCTAAACCCGCCGCAGACCGTACCGATGGTGAAAATACCGCTTATATAAGCCGAATACAGGAAGGCGGATTAAGGCCGCCAAGTGCCAACGGTGTTAAGACCGCCAATGGTGTTGGCGGTCTTAATCGGGGAGGTCCCGAAGACGTGCGCGGCCTCCTCTCCCGGCCTCCGGATTGGCTCGCGGATCAGATGGCGCACGTCCGCCGTGAGGGGGCGTCCCCGGCG
>JAABUR0100003192.1_pt1 | contig 23315 bp, 31 predicted proteins | sample 5560091 | NCBI WGS metagenome assembly JAABUR01 (sample SAMN10711879, study PRJNA513375) | rock metagenome | isolation source: Antarctica rocks | place: Antarctica: Victoria Land, University Valley sud
AAACTGCATTAGTTCCCATCTGATGCTTTTGTTCGGTCAAGAGCCGAAGGTCGCCCTGTAGTTGAAGTGAATTGGTTTGTTCGTGCTGCACTGGCGTATCGTCCAAGGGCATCTTCTTCCTGGCCACGAGTGGAGTTTGCTGCTATTCTATTGGCTGTTGGAGCGACTACAACACTTGAGCGAGTGGACTTTGGTGGCATGGTAATGGAGCTGGAGTAAGTGGAGCTTTTCCCACAGGGCCACAGGGCAAGTATGGATGGGAGTAAGGTATTGTTCACTCATTCATTTGAATATGATTTGGAGGTCCTACGTATCCACACTCTGCGAATGCGGCTCCCTCGTTACATGTCCAAAGCCAACGCGCTATAAATTAATAGCTAGAATACAAGAAAGAATAGTATCGCATGGCTCATTGAAGGCCGGGTGATCATTCGCATGAAGGACAGCGTGCACCTCATAAAGCATACTTCCCATGCCTACCTTATCCGTGTGCATTTCATGGAGTCCAGTCTCCAAGTTGTGCGCCATAACCAGTAATCCAATGCTCCCCGTGTTCATATCAAAAAGCTCCATATCAAGTTATCAGATTGCCGCCAATCATTCAGAGGCCTATCTTTCCCTCCCATTTCGCACCTTGCTTCGCGCTCCATTCGCCTAGGAGACTCCATCCCATTCGCACGGCCTGGATGCCACTGTTTGTTTCTCTTAAAGGTAGATGGTATCCGCCATCACCATACGCCTTTGGAACGAGCTTCTCTTCGCCCTTGGCTACCACAGCGGTTTGAGCACGCTTGGACCATGTTTTAGGATAAGACTGCTGCAGGTCTTGTAAGGAGAGATTGTTGATGCCCTGCACCCATGCTTGCTGCGCTAGCCGTGCATTTTCAACAAGTCCATTCTTGAATTTTGTAAATTCTTTCTTCGCTTGATCAACGGAATCTATATCGGTTGGATCTCCGGCTTCTTCTAAGGCCGATAAAGGAGGCCAGTCATGCTCAAGGCGTTCTAGGTCGTAAAGGTGGATGGTGTCACGGCAAATGGCTTCGAGCTGGTGAATAAGACCATGAAATGGGGGAATATGTTGTGTGACCTTTTTAACGAAGGTCAGATATGGCAAGAGAGATTGCCAACGGGCAACATCTGGAGGTTTGCGGGTCCAGCGCGACACTTGGTCGCCAAGACTAAATCCTAGTATAAAGCAAAGAGCAGTCTCGATTGTAATTGCAGCTCCCTGCTTTAGGTCTTCATCGATTATGGTGTAGTCTGATTTTGAGTTCAGGAAGGGATCCGCATCGTGCTTCAGTTTTCGACCGAGATCCAGATACTTTTGCTGCTCGGCGTACCAAAACGCAATCTCTTCATTCTTCCCAGGAAGTAGATTAGTGTTGGCGGATGCATTTGACCCAGATCTGTCATGCCGACTCACACGCTCGGTGCTGCCAGGCACATTGGGTGTACTGCTCCGCGTGCCTCCCAATGGGGTCTTCACGTCCCCTTCTGTAGATCCAATGCGACGCATAGTGGCACTCTTCAGGTCTCGTTTGGGAGTGGATAGGTGCGACTTCTGTGCACTGCCGTGATGTGATAATACTGGTGACTTGATCGCCGGACGTACCGGCGTAGAAGGCTTTGGCGTCGACTCGCCTGCGCCGGGTGCTTTCTGGCGTTTGCTAGAAGGCGGTACTAGAGCGTCTTGCTCGTCCTCTGGCCTCCGGCGTTTATCGCCTGCCTTAATTGCGTCCCGCTCATTTTGACCCTGATTCATATTTCTTCCAATGACACTTTTGGTAGTGCTATGAGTGTTGTGAGGGTGCTGCTCTTGCTGACGTCGACTTTCGTTGCTCTTAACCCCATTTACTTGAGCTTTTTCTCCAGGTCTACCACTCGAGGTATCTTTGACATTGATGTGGGGAAGCTTCGTTGGTTCCGGCTTCTTTGGGCGGGGGGTCATCTTTATAATTCTTCCCCATGCCTTCCTGGAAGATTTTGGAATCTTCAAGACTAACTGAAGGCGCTTCTGGTCCGACTTCCCTTGTGAGACGATTGACGAAACCGCTCGCTCTTTCCCGATCTTGCTCAGCCCCGGCAAAAGAGGCTTTCCGGCTGTGACCTCGTTCATATCGGTAATACTTTCTTCAGGGGATGTGGGTCGGAATGAGTTAATGTTCTGGTTTAGGGTTTGTTGCAGAGAATTGGAAGCTTTTAAGGATTGGCTCGTCAACGAGCTCTTTACCGCTAAGGTAGTACTCTTTGGTGGAGTTGAAACTGTAACACCTTCTTTGGATTTTTTTTGGCCGATACTTGACACATGCGGTAAAGTAACAGCAGCGGGGCCCTTCTTATCCGATGATGTGGACACCGCAGGAGGTGTCTTTTCATGACCAAGCTTTTCCGAACTACCGCGTACATTCAAATTTGCCCTGTCAAGCTCCTCCTCAATATACGAGGGAAGTGTTGGCGACAGTAAGGGCGGAAGCCCGTGTAAAGTAGGTTTCTTTATTTCAGGCTCCTTTGGTGCTACTCGAGGTGGATCAGGGGAGGTACGGGCTTTCTTGGCCGGTGGGAGAACGCGGCCATGGTCAAGAGGCTTGTTCTCATTCACTTCGGAAATGGCGTCAATAGACCTGTCATGTTTTAGCTACGCATAGGCGACTGCGGAGGGCCACCGCTTCATACCTCTTGTGGCTTTGGTGGTTCTCTGCCTCCTCGGGTTTTGATGTTTTCAGGACTGGGGCAGTTGGCATACTACCCTTATCTGGTGCTTTGGTCTGGCCGTTCGCCTGCGGTACAGTCTTTGCGCCAATTTGCCCCGCAGCCTTATTCTTGTAATCTGCCAAGCTGATTTTCTTCTTTGGTGCCTGCCCGGGGAGCGGGGAATTCGTTCCACTTCTTACATGCGATGTCTTTTCTTTTATTGCCCCGTTTCCGTCGTCCCAATCTCCGATTGCATGCATTATGTTGTCTTCGTCGAAAGTGCGCGCCATGAAACTAAGGTACGATAATTGTTCCTCATGAGCTCCAAACGGGGAGCCTCTTCTCCAGTCGTTGATTTGGTGTGAACCCACACGGTAGTTGGTTGGTATGGTTAAAATGTAGGGTGATGATGGTAGAACCTTGTCGCTCAGTTTCTGGAGGCGCGCGTCGATTGAGGATTGCTCAACTGGGTTTTTGTGGTTAAGATCCTTTGCAAGAGCCGTCATTTTGGTGATTGAAGAGTCTTAGCGAGTGTTTTCATAGACTAGAGGTTGGTCGTTGCGGGAGGTACAGCTGTAGAGGGCGTCCTGTACGGGTTGGGTGGGAGAAGTACATCCACGGCTTTCAAGTGTTGGAAAGCAATGGTAAAGCGAGCGTAATGTGAATGTGCTATTCACAACACAACATCACCCAGCCAATCCAGGAGAGTGTCTCAACGCTATTGACGCTATTGAATGGCTGTCTGGTCAATAACCGCATTCACTATTGTTCACCCATTGATGGAGAGGAACAATAGGTATAAAACCACCATGCGCCGAAGAGCTCTGAATGCAACATCCAGGGTAGTGAGTAAATATTTCCAAGGCTCGCGTACGATCTGCCAGTAGGTGATACAAATGCGCGCGCCCTTAGGCTGATTTGCAGAAATGGCTTAGAGGTGTGTTTGGTGGCTGAGGATACTGATCTATTCCGCACCTCGGATTCTGGAATAATGTGGTTTTTGATGATATTCAGATCATTTCATGTCTTTGATGCATAGAAATATAATATGTCGCGACAAGATTCCCATACTGCAGCTGGGGGTGCAATTTGGATGAGTGGAGTTGAGGGAATGATGCAGACGGAGTTTAGGTACCTTACTGTACGATAAGGCTACTGTACCGGGTAACGGATTGAGGCCCGAACTTTAGCTTACGGCTAAGGAAACGCGAACTGTTCGTCAGTCATCGTCACGCCCAACGGCCTAAGGTAGCACGGTAGATATCTTCCTTACCTTAAGCGTGCTGTGGTTACAAGCCAGCAAAACAAAGTTGCAACACAGAGGAGCTGTTTACCCAGCGTCAGCATTTCGTTATATGATCATATCAGTACTGTTCATCACAAGTATGACATGCGTTGTAAATCGACTCTTCCAATGAATGGGAGGAGGACAAGATTTGTAGGGCGCATGCGATATGCCTATATCCCTGTAAGGCATCACCTGTCATTTGCGTACATGAACATGCGTCACTCTTGTTCAGAGGCTATATTATTGATTGAAATCATCACCGGTAAGCTCAGGATCTCTTGACCGCCGAAAAGAGTGCCAGAGATCCGAACCTCGACGCTTTCACCGCTACCTTCGCACTCCGCGATATCTTCGGCACGTACTGGAAATTCCAAACAGTAAGCCTTCCCCACTTCTCGTCTCTGCACGGAGATGGTGAAATGCGAGAAAGGACCTGTGGTCTTGCTCCAAGGTAGCCACTCTGGCCATTTATCATCTGCTCCTCGCCATCTCCATGCCAGCCTCCTCTCAGTATCCAGGCCTTTTCCACGCTGTATCGCATGTATGCCATAGATAGCGAAGTCGCGATCTAGTTGCCTATGATCAGGAGAGATGACAAGCCTTTCAATACGCAGCAACTGTAGGGGCTGGAAGACGTCGACCAGCCTTTCGCAGTAAACCCCTAACTCAACCAGGCAAATTCCGTCACCCTGATAGTCGAGGCTCATGCGATGCGAATCGCGCGATACATCATGTGGTATCTCAGAATATCTGTATACAAGATCTTGCTCGCCGGTCACAGTATAGGCCGCAAACAAGCCTACCTTGGCAGACCCAGCCACATGCGGCTTGCCAAAACGCAGCACAGCTTGAAGAGCGCCATCAGCAGGCATGCTTAGCTTGAAGAGACATAGTTGTAGGAAGGATGTTGGATGGTCAAAGCCCTCTGGACTGGTATCGCCTTTCATAATACCAACTGCTTGTGTAAGTACCATTAGACTTGGAGGATACTCGTCCTGGAGTACTCCGTAAAGGACTTGCGTTGGAGGCCTTTGTTGCAATTTTTCCCATTCTGAAGCTTGTACGGGTAACAGATTTGGAAGAATGGCCTGCGAACTCAAATCGGAGTGTATCCGAGGATGGACCTGGTATGATTAATCGGTCAACTTCTTTCCACCGTACAAGCGCTTACCCTACAAGAATGCAGTGAAAAGGAAAGAGATCTTTGGAAAGGTTGTGGCTCTAACAAAGGAAAAAGGCAGACACACGCTACCTCTTTCTGCTTTGACTGAAAATGCCCCGCTAAAGTTGGTCTCTAAAAACAAGACTGATCCTGCAGGGTACTCGCGTGCATATTTGATAATTGGTTCCGATCTGTAATCTTTGGTGTGATGAGGCCTGCCCTTACGACAGTCGCAACCAAGCTCGTCGGGCAAACAGAATCCTTTCCACATGGATCGGTCGACAGCTTTAGCGATAGAAATCGCGTTTGAGGCAGGTGCATCAATGAGAGAAGAGGTTGAGAAATGCTCATGTGTCCAGGCGGGACCAAAAACAGCTGTAGAAAATCCATGTTCGGCGAGAGTTTTCATTGCCTAGTCACGTCAATTCAGCGGATATCACACCCTCATGCAACTAAATGTATAAATTGATGAAAAGCGTACTAGACCAGTGTTCGTACCACCGCCTCCTTTCTCTGGAAAAGTGATCCGAGGTGGACCTGGCATATTTGTGTTCTGAGCCCAGACATCGATTCCGAAGAAGACACCGGATATAGCAATTTCAGACTCCCCAGCGACGGTCTGGGCCTCCTGTAATCCTGCTTTGGTCCATTTGTAGTTTGTAAAAAGTGCATCAGCAGACCTAGCATATTCAAAATTCTTGGCTGTTAAACCGTTCTGATACTCGACCTCGTTATCAATATTCAAAGCATCATACCAAATCACTTCGCCCTTCTCGCCAAGGTGACGCCGTAAATTAAGAATAAAGCCATTCAATTTCCGAGTGAGATCTGGGAAGTTCTTCGGAAATTCCTTTTCGACATTCAACAGCCAGCCATCAAAACCATATGCATGGGCCATTGACGCCAACTGCACCGCTACGCCATACTGTTCATCCTCAACAGCGAGCATGCGTTCAATTCCAGGGGTTTGGGGCTCAATGATGAAAGTACCGAAAACCTTGACACCATTGCGATGCATAGTGTTTACCCATGTTGGGGGTGGGACACAGACGAGCTTATGCGAAAAATATACAAATACATTGATGTATTGAAGACAATGACAGTTGTATGGCTCACTCTTCAAAAGAGTTGGACGGACGCTCTCGTAGTCATGGTAACCACCATTGTAGTCATGACACAAGAGAACCTCTGTGCATCGAACGGATCCATCGTGAACTCGAGCTGCTGGTCTTTCCAGAAGAGGAGTGTTGGCTTGTTGAATGGGATCAATATCTCCTAGTCGCCAAGCTGCCAACTCGTCAAAATCGTCAAAGTATGCAAATCCCTTGAGGACGTCACGGAGTCTTTGCGCCCTCCTTTCCTCCTTGGATGGTCCAGTATCTGTGGGAGGGTCCAATATATCTTTCAGTCTCTTTCCGACGCGCCAACCTATTTTCTTCCAGTCCGGGAAACCAAAGGACGACATGGTGACTTCAGGGTGCGAGCAAGAAGGTATATAGAGAACAGAGAGTCTTCAAACCATTGTGTGCAACAATTATTATATATCATAGCATCACACTGTTCACACATGGAAGTTTAACGGGAGCTGTCCCACTTTGCCGCAACATTGAATACGGGGAACTTCTCGACCCTGTCGCGTAATTCAAGGTGATCTTTCTGCAGCGTGTCAACAATTCCTTATGAATGCGATAAATGCCAAAAATGATACAACATTGAGGTTTTCAACAGTCTTCTTTTTTGTTCAGAACTGCTTTCCACTGGCGCAAACTGTCTAACACCTGCTGGGCCTATCCCCCGCCATCATGGTCGCAATGAACATCTTCAGGGTTACCGGTATGGTCTCATTGATAGCTCTTACGGACCTCTCATGCTACATGAAAGCTGACCATCTTTCCATGTAAAGCGGACTTGTCCCATTTAGTATCGATCCTGATTCTGCTCCAGAAAATGAGATCATCCAATGTTTGTGCCCTACCAAAATCCCTCCCTCAAGAGCTGCCTCACCGCTAAGCTTCTATAGAGTTGTTCGGGCATATCGTTCAAGTCGCAAGTCCTATATCTCATTGTCTACATTACAAGATACCTCGGTGCGCGTACACAGGTGCCTCAATAGGCTGCAATGGCACTAAAGGTTTTGGCGCAGACATCTTCTGGACATTTTACTCCGGCTCTCTCTGGAATACCACATTCAAAATCCTTTTCCTGGCGTCCTCTGCGTACACCGTGTACTTGATGCTCAACGACTACAAGCCAACCCATGATCCCAATATCGATACTTTCAAGGTCCAGTACCTGCTGGGTGGTGCAGCAGTCCTAGCGATCCTTTTCCCCTACAAATACCAGCCCACAGAGGTCAGTTTTTTCGCCGCTACGCCCGCAATTCTCACCTCTCAAGGATATATGAAGTTGACATATCTTGGCATAGATCCTATGGGCCTTCTCGATATGGCTTGAATCTGTAGCCATTTTACCCCAACTTTTCATGCTCCAACGCACTGGTGAAGCCGAGACAATAACAACCCACTATCTCTTCGCATTAGGCCTTTACCGTGCTCTGTATATACCCAATTGGCTGTATCGGTACTTTGCGGAGGGCTATGTGGATAAGATACCATGGGTGGCCGGCATAATACAGACGATTCTTTATTCGGACTTTTTCTGGATTTACTACACAAAGTGAGTCCTGACATTCCTGGCACTGCCAAGTCTTCGATTGGAATTGAAGATTTCACTGACGTTCCATTTCAGGGTACTGCAAGGCAAGAAGTTTAATCTGCCGGTATAGGGGAACAGGGGCAATGTTATTATCCATCATTTAGCGGACATTGCTTTGCGCTGTGAACCTTGTACCTGTACTGATAGCTATCGTTTACCAATGCGCCATGGTGTGTCCAGAACATCTCAGCTTCGTTGAGATAGGTCTGGGAGTTTCGAACAGAGGACGGTGTCAAAGAGGGCGGCTCGAGACGTGCAAACGAGCATTGTAGTGGAAAAAGATTTGAGATCGAAACCCTAAGAGTCGATTTCAAAATGCACAGCAAACAACTATCCTTTCCAGACAACTACCCCTTCGTCACTATCCCCACCTCCTTCCCATCCAACCCCCTTCCCCCCCTCCACACAAACAAACCACCCCAGCTCTCCCCCCCAGAAAGCATTCCCCTCCCTCCCACCAAGCAAGCTCCTTACAATAGCTCTGCCTCACCACCCCACATCCCCCCCCACAAAAAAGCACCTTATCCATATGTTTCTCAAAAGCCCAAGACATGCCTGCGGCCTTTGTTCCAATTATGGGTAAAAATCCAGCAAAAACGATCAAACTCGACGACGCTGTGTGTAGATGATAGCACCCAAAAAAGGGGGCTCATCACTCACAAATCCTTTTTGAAATCCATAGATATCGGTAGGTCATGAATGAGTAAAACCTGTATTCCTCTGGGGGGGGGGCCTACTGTAGTAAGAGTTGGGGGGGGGGGTTTACCAGCGCCGGCCTTTTTTTTGGAATAACTGTGTATGTTACCCTGATTAAATCATGTCGCGAGAAATAAAATGATACCGTGACCAGAAAGTCGTGACAGGTCTTGCGACGGGAAAAGGAAAGGAGAGGGGAGGTGGGAATGTGGAAATTGAAAGGATTAGAGTTGTTTGATCGACGGCGGAGTGTTTCAGGAGCTTGGTCTTGGTGGGGGGGGGGAGGGGTGCGTATTCGCTTTGGGGGGGTTATTCTACTGGGTATAGGTACACGGGGTTTGGTTTGGTTTGAGGGGGTCAGGTTCGGCCGGAGCGATTGACTGGGCTAGGGGGGGGGGGGTGGGGGGGTGCAATTTTGTTTCCTTTTGAGGAAATTCATGTATCTTCAAGGGGACCTGCAGGCTGCCGGGAGGGCAACCATGCAGCAGCAGGGGCCAGAGCTGCATGCAGCGGGGATGGAAGATATCAACGACATCTCGATCTGACATCCCCCAAGGCTTGCCACCAGACTCTAACGTTTTGGCTTTGTGCCCGTGTCAGAGCTTTCGTTTGATCTTGGATCTGCTGTTCTTAATTATATACTCCGTTACACTGGGGGGTATATATCAAACAAAGGCTATGCATGGGATGCTAGTCGATAGCAGGTAAAGCCAATGCCGACAAATTAAAAAAAATATAGGCCCAACATGTTGCTGTGGACAAAGGTCTTCCCCTTTCCAATAGAAAACGAATACGACGCCGGTGCTTGATGCTCGCAAGCAGAAAACGCCTGGAATGCTCAATCCGCAAGAGTAACCGAAAAAGCAAGGTGTCGCATCTGTACATGTTTCAAATCTCCAAATCTCCGTTCTACCACTTGCACGGGTCTTGAATTGTCGGGAAAGGGCAGTTCCCATTGATGAGAGGACTTATACAGGGAGTGAAGCACGCGATCTTCACCGGCAGCTGCGAGATACAAGCGATATCAAGTGTCCCGTCCCAGTTGAAGTTAATGGCCGCGCTCCCAGCTTTGCCTTCAGCTGTGCAGTTGTAGGCCCCATCGAACAGCACATCCAGTGCTGCCCATCCGTTCTTGACGATATCCTGCGTCAGCTGATTTGGGCTCTTCTCCTGGCCATCACGAGGCACCTGGTTGAGAGTGTATACGCGCTGAGTAGATTGACTCCAATAAACGGCATCTGTGCCAGCGGCCGAGCATACGTTATTAGGCCCCATTTGACAAGCAAAACCGGGAAATGTGGTAGACTCGACTGAAGCAGCGGTAGGATATGGTCCGAGGAACGGACAGGCGTACCACCCATTCTTGGACATGGTTTCGGAGAGCAAATACGTTGTGAGAGCATAGTCAAGACCGTCTGTCTTCGCAGGCAGCGACATTGATTGAGCGCCAGAAAATCGTCCACTTTCAGCAAAGGCGACAAATGTTGGCATGTCGGACATCAATAGCTCGACAGCAGTATTAATCATGCTTGCCATCTGCTGGCTTGCTTTGGTAAGCTCATCGTTCAACTGGCCGATTTGTACTATCTTGGAATTCGCGGTCCCTGCCGGCCAAAGCGCTTTACTAAACCCTGGGGCCTGTGATACACTGATCAAAAGACCCTGAGCAGCATATTTGACCGTCTGCTCCATGCTCAAGATCGATACTGCGATACTTGGTGCCCCCAGAAAAGCCAGTCCGAACGAAAGAGCAGTAAGAATATTGAGCCAAGGGAATCCGGCCTCTGCTGGTGGGTCGAGTTCGTTAACCATTGACTGTATCGCGAGGCCAGCTTGGCCAGCAGCGTAGTTAAGTGCAGACCAATAAGTTGTGAAGAAGTTGTTGATAGCTAACACTCGAATTAATAAAGCTATCGTTACTTGGCATACTATCAAGTACCGTAAATATTTTTCATAACGTAGTGGACTTGAGGGGTGATCCCAGGGGGAGTTTTTTGTGACAGGTCCAGTGAACAAGTTTGTACGTTGATCTGTGTGCAATCGGCTCCTCCGTACCTATGACCCAGACGTAAGAAGCATGTTGTCCACGCTTCACCCGGCATGCAACAATTCGCTGAGTCCTGTGTAGCGTTGCAGACCTGTGTCGTTTTGTTCCAGCCTGTGGTTGGATTATTGAGCTAATTGCTCAGATCAAGTTGGCCCCAGCATGAGACATCAAACGCAGCTTCGGGGTCGGTGCAGTTGATGATATACCTTTCGGCATAGTTTCTAGTGCTTATCTCGCGAGGAAGACTCATGAACGGGTTCGAAGTCACGGACGAGGCCGGATTCAAGGACGAGGCTAGGATTGAGAAAGGTGTAGCTGTAGTTGAAGAAAAAGCGATGAAGGCTACCATGGCCGAGCAAAGGAAGGAAGACCGCAGCATGATGCTACGAATCATCAAATACCGTGATGAGAAGTGATGGTGGGAACGACAATAGCGAATGCGATGAAAACACCAGGTAGGCAAAACGCCTGTAAGGTAGCAGGGAATCTAATACAACACGCACCACAAAGCAGCAGAGAAAGATTCATCGTGAGTAATATGAAACATTCCGATAGGGGCTCGTATGTAATTCGTAGTATGTAGGTATGTTAGTATGTTTTACCGGGCTGAGTTCGGAGCGACCACGCACGGCTTTTCCCTATGATCTGCGCCCAAGGGTGGAGTTGCTCGGTGCGCATACATTTGGGATGAAACATGTACAGGGAAGCAAGAAACGTGTGACGGTGGTACCAAGAAGTAGAAGAGAGCGCGGTATCTTCCATCTTAATCCGTCGAATGAGATCTGTCACTGAAGTGTTTCGGTATATCGGCTTGATCGATCAGCAGCGGTGCTACCTCCGTTATCTCTATTAAGGGGGTTCGAATCCTGATCCATGAACAAGACGGAATCGGACTGATCAAATGCTCTTGGTTGGAAGTTGTGTCATGACCGTTGCCACTGTTGGAGAGGATGATTTCATCCACCCCAACCCCCATATATCTATCCCTACAACAAGGTCTATCTTGGTTATATCCTTCGTTCCGGTGTAACAGACTTCACTCATGGCATTGAGCCAATCGAGTTCAATCGCCATTCGCCATTCGCCATTTGTTCTCTTGGAGCTTATGATCAAACACTATATATACGCATGGATTCAAAGTATCTCATCAGGCCATTTCTGTTGATGATAGAGATCATGATCAATTGGTCCTCTATTCCCGTTTCCGGTGTGCCTTGACCGGCGGTTAGGATTCTTCGCCAGGTCGTGCAGGACCTTCACCACGACCTTCTGCAATCTTGTTGTTTCTTACCCAACCAGTATGGCTGCGGCTTTTGCTTGCATTTGTGGAGGTGTTGGTGTTCTGGCTCTGATAAGACGTCACCATCTCATAGTATTTCTCTTATTTAGAGCTTATGGTTGTGCAATGAATATCGTGCAATGTGACTCCCGGCTGTTGCCCATTCATCAAAACGCTGAGGTTTCCATTTGAGCGCTTCCAAGTACCGACAGACAACGATTCACTATATCATCGGCGGTGAACTTACCAGCCATCACCAGCTATTTACCGACAGCGAGCCTCATAAAGTAAATGGTCTTACTTCGCATCTCTACGTCACGCCGGCAGTAATCCACCCGTGAGTGGTATCCATCCGCGCTGTTGCTAATACAAGGTTTGACGCCTCTTTGGTGCCCCTTGCGATGATTTTCGGGATGAAGCCCAGCATCAGTGCAGCAGCCAGCGAACGTTGGAGGTCATCTACGGTCACGAAACCCAGTCCAGGTTGAAAGTATTCGAGCCAGTCCATCATCGGGAACCGTCGAATCCTAGCGCGACGACTGTTAAGGTGCATGTCCGCTATCGTTTATACGCCTGTGACAGTCTTCGAAGCGCTTGGTCATAGGGCTGTATATAGCAAGTCGCAAATCACTATATAGCTCACCCAATTTTAAGCTGCTAGAGTTTGATTGGGTCTGTCGGTATCGAAGCTGCAGACATCGAGGCATCAAGGATGATCTATTTACGCAACTTGCAGAGCCCTATGACGGTACTAGCCGTCTCGTTTTAGGCATAGTCATCACCTCGATCGTCCTCCGAGAATTGTTCCTAGCTCTCCTACCTTTCTATGCGTATTATACCTACCTTACCTTACCCTTGCCTTGGACTTCTTTTTGATTCCTCAGAGAAAAGAGTATAAGACGCTATTAACTAATCGATAGAGTGAACGCACGCCAGTTCGAGAAAATCCGATAATGTTAATAGTCTGCAGATGTTCTTTGCAAATGCTCTTCGGTCCCTGCGCTTTGATTATACTTCTCAGTACAACAGCTCGTACCCAGACTTGTTTTCTTCCTTACTTGTCCTTCGTATTGGCGAATCTCTTTGACCTTGTTTTCGGCTTAACAAATCCAATATGCCTGCGAATACGAAAAAGAGGTGTGCGAACAAGTCGGCGTCCGTTGCGATGTACGAATTTCTTTTTTTGTTACTACATAGCTCGTTACCTCTTCGGTAGCTCTTTACCTTTGGCTCGGAAGTATGTTCTGACTAAATTACTTTAGCAGATTGTTAACCCAAATATCTGCTCCACGTATTCTCCGCATTTCCGAGACCAACGGTGGGTCCTCTCATATAACGCGAATCCGTCGTGTTCGCTGGAACTCTAATGCTTGTATCTGACAAGGTCGAGGAAACGTCCTGCGCAGCTCGAAGCAATTCCACCGGAGATTGTTGTTAAGAGATTAGTCGCTATTTGGTTTTGGTCCCCGTCGTACGATTATATCAGGCGAGTGAGAGAAAATGTTAAGCCGAAGACACAGCGAAAAGATCATGTACTTTGAATATCACTTTCGTCTTTTGTCCGCACCTCATTGATGAGAGTGGGCTTCTTGGCTGAGGTACAGTCTTCCGTTTGAAGAACTGAAAAACGGAAAATGATGCTAAGACAACAGTCGATTAACACCGAGCTCTTCCGCATCCTCATCAAGCTTTTTCAGTCGATTGAAGGAACGACTGCTACTGGCTACTGAAGATGATTGCTGCAGGCGACGTTGTCGTCATCTCTGAGGAAATCTTTCCGGCGACACTGCAAAGAACCGAGCTGGCATCCTTTAAATGAATTTCCTATCAATTCAACAAGCTCTCCACTGCATGGACAACCCTATGTCATCGAGGTGGCTGTATTGTTCTTTGCTCGATGAAAGAGTGTTCTCTTCTTTTCTTGATCGTTGCGTCAGCCCCGTTAGCGCAATGCATGGCCTTCGTATATAGGAGAGTATTTGTTGATGGATCAGGCCATGGTCGGTACATGTCTCCTGAGCGATATCAACCGAGCTCAAGCAATGGTACGATATGCAGTTGTTTTGCTACTGTATTAGGTTTTCGTCTTTTGAGCCTGTGGGTACCATGCGCATGATGTTGATTCTCCCACAACTTACCTAGGTAGTGATCTATAGACAGGTAGAATAAGGCAAGAAAGGCATGAAGAGGGACACTATGCCCCAGGCAGTGATGGGTGCCACATTCAGGTAGATTTTCGAGTCGTGTCGCCCAAAGGGTAGACCCGGGCGGCTGCAGATCTCTTTGTCACGTGCAAGAATCGAAACTCCAGGTTCAAATCCAATAAGAAACCTTAAGCCAACTATCCTCGCCCTCCTCAAACACCGTGTACTAATCATTGGCTCATAGCAATGCTATTCGGCCATATCGATGCTTCATGTTACTTCCCGCTGGCGATGAACATGTCACAAATCAAAAGACAGCAGGTGATTTGATCTTGTACGCATGATCTACGTCGGCGTTGCTCAGAGTAGCGGAACCCCGGTGGCGCCTGCAGCAACATCGCCGACTCGTTGGCATGACTAGAGAGAGTCTTGGTTTGCGCATTCCTTTTCAAGAACAATGCCCCGTGTAAGTGTAGCATGTAGCTATCATGTTGGCAGGTAGACTCACACGCCTTGGTCTTGTTCATTGATCGCGTGACAAAGGAGACGTGACTACCACAATGGCTCCTTTGTTGATTCGATTCACATATTTTCTATGACTTGCCGTGTTCCTAGTATCTTGTTAAATAGCATACTAGATTCGTCATCTCTTTCATCATTTTTAACCAGGATTGCAACACTCTCATATAGCCTACTATCATCATGCACTCTTTACTCAAGCCGGTCTTGCTTCTTGCTACATTCGTTACCACAGGAGCCTACGCAGAAACCCTATGTAACGGCTATGCAGATCTCTGCAGCCGAAGCTACTCCAATGTCTCGCAGATAGGTACCCACGACTCCGCCTTTGTGGGTTCCTCGGTTTCAGACAATCAGGCGAAATCCGTCACGGACCAACTGAACGCCGGCATCCGCTTCCTCCAAGCTCAGTCCCATCTAGATTCCTTCAAGCAGCTGAGCCTCTGTCACACCAGCTGCTTCCTGGAAGATGCTGGTAGCGTCCAAGGGTACTTGGCAACGATCAAAAGCTGGCTGGATGCGAACCCAAACGAAGTAGTTACCGTGCTCCTCACAAACGGCGATAACGTGGACATCAGCCTCTTCGACACTGCCTTCTCCAATAGCGGTATCAAATCGTACGCATATATACCCCCAACAAGTCCCTTGGCCATCACAGCCTGGCCGACCCTGGGCGACATGATTAAAGCAGGCGCCCGTCTCGTGGTGTTCTTGGGTCAGTCTATCCCTCCCCGTCAAAGCCTCTCTCCCCGGCTAACCCCTCAAACACAGACACCGGCGCCAACCCGTCAACCCCTTACATCCTCGACGAATTCTCCTACTTCTTCGAGACCCCCTACGACACTTTAGACCCCAACTTCCCCGAATGCACCCTCGACCGCCCCTCCAACGCCTCCCCCGCCGGCCGCATGTACATCGTGAATCACTTCCTCGACGTCTCTATCTTCGGCGTCGACATCCCCGACCGCGCCGCTGACCCGCAGACGAATGCGGCGACAGGAGCAGGCAGTATTGGCGCTCAGGTCGCCATCTGCGAGGGCATGTACGGGCAAGCGCCCAAGGGGGTGCTGGTGGATAATTTCGATGTCGGGGATGTGTTTACGGCGCAGAAGGCGTTGAATGGGTTGTGAGAATTCTTTTTTCTCAAAAGTTGGCGCTCGAGAGATTACATTGTCCATATGTTTTCTCCTCTTGAGCGGGTAAAAAAGTTCCATAAAAGTTTCAGCTGGGCTGATTGTGGGGGAAATATAGCGCATCTCCACGCTTCGCGTTTCAATGGTGCATGTTTGCTCTACCGGCTACGATTGCGCTTGTGCTTGTTCTCGGATGATGTCTATTCTCTGCCGCGTTCGCAACTCCCGATTGTTCCTTATTCTGAAACGTTCTCATACCCACCACAGCGCGTCTTCTGGTCCTGGGTCTTCTAATACCACTATATCCCAATAACCTTTCGCGAAGGATCGTTATTTTCAGTTTACGTTAATTTAATCCTCCGGTTCCCAGGGAGCGGGGGGGGGGGGGGGGGGGTGGGTATTTACGCCAAGAGAGTCGAGTTCTGTTTAAATCGATTGTCGAGGCCACTCTTTTCCTTTCCAACCCACTCCCACCAACAATAGCCGCACGCATCCTCTGAACAACCTTCGCTCCCCGCTCTCGTTCCTCGACAGTCCCACTCACAACTAACATCTCACACACTACGTCATTATTGGTAGAATGGACTACGATCATAGCGTATGCATTTTGAATTAATCCCTCCACCTATCCAAGCTATCTCAGCGCTATAGCTGTCAATCATCATATCTATGTCATTATCATCATATGCAATCCAACGCCCCTATATCCCCCCTTTCATATATGTGCTGCAGAAGCGAACCTTCCAAAGCAAAATCTTCATCCCCGTCGAAAAACCCCCTCGTTGTCAATTTCACGGCGATCTTTGCACCCTTCCGCCCATCTGGCCGCCCATTTGATTATCCCCCTTCTTGACTTCGTAGTGCATGACTTCCAGGCTTCGCGGGAAGTAGGTTTGCAGGCCGAGTTTTTCGCGGAGGAAGGCACCTGTTTTCTCGAGGCGCTTGACGTCTCTTATGACGTTCCACGGCGGGTTCTCTGCTCCCTGCAATCTCCCTCTGATTACGTCCACCATCACTTCGTCCAGCCTTCCGTAAAAGTCCGCTCGGCTGGCGGCATCGGCCTCGTTGTTCCAGCCCTCGTCTCCTCCGTGACTGTTCAGGTTCCCACCCAATTTTATCAACAGTTCGAATGCCAACGGGGGTCCGCCGGGCAGGGCAGAAAGTTGTTCGATGGAGGGGATGAGTGTGCTGAGGGTGGTGGCGAAGGTGCTGGTGGGGAGGTGTTGGGAGAGGGAGTCTTGGAGGCGGTGGAGATCGTGGTTGAGGACGGTCATTTTGCGGTCGAGATGATAGTTGAGGGTTTGGGCGGCAGAGGGGTCGGTGTTCATGGCGGCGGCGATAGAGGGTGGAACGTCTGTTGAGGGGTGGCGCGGTTAGTGAGTGGTCAATTGGATGAAAAGAGGGTGGAAGAAGGTCCATTGGAGATACGGAACGGGTAAAATCTTACCAGCTCGTAGACCACGCTTGTCGATCCATGCGTGCATGTCTGCGCGTTCGTCTTCGAGTTGTTGGACTTGGAGGGTGGTTTCATCGAGTTCGGCTCTGAGGAGGTCGATTTGTTCGACATAGGGTTTGATGGCGTCGTTGAAGGCCTTGGTCAGTGGGTCTGGAGTTGGCGCCATGTTGGAGGGTGCGGTGCGCATGGTCGCGTCGCTCGAGGCGCCTGCTGGTCGATTGATAGGGTTGTACTGGTGTTCTTGGGTGGAAGGTCGGTATGATTGAAGCTTGTCTTGCGAAGTGGGCGAGCTCGAGTATTGTGTATCTTTAAACGCTAGGCCTTGGCTGTCTGTGTTGTACGAAGAGGGGCGGATGGGCATTTTGAAATCTTGCTCTGTTTTGGATGATCGATCTCGAGACAGTCGTCGAAGCCAGGACATAATCTCCGAAAAGAATGTGTTGCACACTACAGAGAGTGCACGGCCTGTTTTATGCCGTTTGTGGGTTGTGTTTGTGTGGTTGGGGGTGGGCTGGTGTTTAGAGTAATTGGGGAGGTTGGCAGCCGTTGCCAAGTTTTTTGGTGTGTTGTGGTATTGGCAATTTGTTCACCGAATCACCGACGAACGACAGGGATCTCTCGGCACGGACCGAGGGTAGAACTAGTACCGAGCTTAATCGACCAGGGTCGCATGGAATTTCTTTAGGCCGATGTCCACGGAGTATTCCGTACTCCGTACATACCAAAATTTCTCTATGTCCGCGCATCGAGACCTTAAATTTTCTTGCTCACTCACTTCTCCCTTTCAATCTCCCGACCTTGACTTTTTAGAACTATAAGGGAGCTTCGCAGTGGTGTGAGCTAGAAACACTTATCATGGCGCCTGCCGTGGTAGACGCGGTTCCTGGTTCTGCAGCAATGGAGTTCAAGAAGGAATCCGGAGCAGCAAGAGTACTTGGTTCAGGTATGTCGTAGCACAGATTTCTCGCTACCACTGGCTAATTTTTTAGGATCTGCTGGTATTGCGGAGCTTGCTATATTTCATCCTGTGCGTCTTCCACCATAATATACTTGACTGAAACTCATCTTCTATACAGGTCGATACAATTGCAAAACGGTTGATGAGCAACCAAGGGAAAGTGAAGGATCCTGCACCAGATGAATAATTGTATGCTGATGTTATATATAGATCACATCCGCCTCCAGACTCAATACGGTTATTTTTAAGGATTATGCAAGCGCAGGCATTGGTCGCAAATTCACATCTCTTTTCCCTGGTCTAGGTTACGCCGCAGGATACAAGGTCCGTTTTATATCAATGATCGGCGAACTGCGAGCACTATGAACCCAACTGACTATGTGGAAAGATCCTGCAAAGAGTATACAAATATGGCGGACAGCCTTTCGCCAGAGATTACCTCGCACTACACCACGGAGATAGTTTCGATAGAACTTTTGGCAAGCGTACAGGTAAGGCTATGATGAACGCTTGCGCTGGAAGGTAAGGACAACGGATAAGAAGTCTGGATGGAAGAGAACTGACTCCGCATGTAGCTTAATTGGTATCGGCGAGATCATATTGCTACCTCTTGACGTCCTCAAGATCAAGCGGCAAACAAACCCAGAAGCTTTCAGAGGCAGAGGAGTCTTCAAAATCGTAGCGGATGAGGGAATGGGCCTGTATCGAGGGGCTGGCTGGACTGCTGCCAGGAATGCCCCTGGATCGTTCGCTGTAAGCGCTACTTGCGCGACTGTTTCTTTACAAGGGCTAACCCATCCACTAGCTCTTCGGCGGATCTGCTTTCGCAAAGGAATATATTTACAAACTTACGGACTACAACACGGCTAGTTGGCTTCAGAATTTTGTCGCCTCTATTGCTGGTGCCTCAGCTTCCCTTCTCGTATCCGCACCCTTAGATGTCATCAAGACACGGATACAGAATCGAAATTTCGAGAACCCAGAAAGTGGGTTCAGGATTCTCAGGAACATGGCAAAAAACGAAGGTTTCACAAGTTTTTTCAAGGGTTTGACGCCGAAGCTGTTAATGACGGGCCCGAAATTGGTGTTTAGTTTCTGGCTTGCACAGACGCTAATACCGGCATTCAACAAAGTTGTATAGATGTATAGACGGGATAGTATAAGATGGTGGGAAATGGTGACTCTCTATTGGCGATTTGGGTTCGGACTTGGGACTGATCCAGGATCTCTGTACAAACACTCCACTTCGTTAGACGTCCATTCGCATTCTAGATATATATATTATCGGGACGAAACAGACTACTTTTTAGCGATGTAATGGAAAATGATCTTGGATGGACGATTTCAAAAACTCGTCATGACGCCTTTAATGTACGGAGTACTTGAAATACAAGGTAAGGCAATTGTCGGAAAATTCACAATTAGACCTCATCTTTATCTCCAAACACTGAGAGAGCTATATATCTTTCTTTACGAAGAAGGCACAAGTACACGTAGCACCTGCCATTTCTCTACAAGTTCTCCAAGCTACGAGATGTTTCAGGAAAAGGTCGAGGCCTTCCTAGACATTGATCAACAGTCCTGGGTGTTGTGTACAATTCCAGACGCATATCTTTTATCCATTATTATAATAATCTCACTTGAACGCTGAACATTGGTCTTCATTGTTACACTCTTCTATCCGTCTAACTGTCTACTTAAACTGTTCCTGGCTTATGGATTTTCAAGTCTGGTAAGCTGTACGAGGCTTTAGCCATAACATGGCAAAGGATATACCAGGCTTTTACTTCGATGAGGAAAAGCAGAAATACTTCAAGATCCAGCCGAACCATGTGGCTCCCAAAGGTTCCAGATACGCCAAAGACGCAATCAATATTGAGAAAGAAGCCAGGCTGGTAGGTTTTTTAGTTCTTTGTTCTTCGTCAGATATACGCAGCGTCTCCTTGAACAATATAAGAGCTTCCAAGATGCGGAACGCTACTAACAATCATTCTTGCTCTTACTTGAATGAAAAGACTACCTAGTATACTTTCCTTGTTCCTGTCTGTGACCTCTAGACTTTGACTCACTTCGCTCCTAGAAACGCAAGAGGGATGTTTTTTACTTGGCCCAACATCAAACACGAATTCAACACTCCCGCATACTTGGACATCCCTGGGGAGGATCGTTTAGTTTGCAAAGGGAATTGGGTAACATTACATCTGCCAATGCTGCGGGCGGACAACAGTCTTGGGCAAGAGGTCTAGAAAAGTGGAACGTAATCGAAGAAGTGCAACCCTTGGAGATTTCGCAGTTTGTGGTAGACGAAGCGACTGGCCTTATAATTTATGAGAAGCATGGTGCCACGAATAAAGCGATCAGTCTTCAGTAAGTTCACGAGATATTCTATCATTCTGGCAGTCCACAGTTCAGGCATCATAGCTCAAGTATGTCATTCCATCGTCCATCTACACACGTCGCAATGCTACTATGCCATGGCTAAAGTCATTTTTGTTGTCCAATCTCTGATCTAGGTTCTTTCAGACATTTCGGTCCATGTCGTAATATCACTCTTTCCTTAGGCGATGATAGCTGACACTCTACAACCTAGTGCGTGGGTTCCTGGCGAAGTGAACAAATGGGTACCGAAATATACGCCTATAACATATGGATTAAGGGACAAGGCAAGCGTTCATCTTCTCACACGAATCCTTTCCTAATGCCGCACAGATAACTTCGTTTAGTATTTCCCCCTGCCGAACTGTCCTGTGAGTTCATTGCTTCTTGAAAATAAGCTTCAGGTCTTAACGAGATTACAGCGCTGCCACCCTCGGCGGCGGAATTACACTGATCAAGCTCGTCGCCCCTGAGATCTATGACTCTCTATTTCTTGGGCCCGAGTGCTATTCCCAGAATGATATCTCGCCAGTGGTAGATGATTCACCTCCGGTTGTGCTGGAATCGACAACAGACACCTCATACTGGGCATCTGCTGCTAGAAACTCTCCTACTGTTGGTTGTTTCGCGGTTGCTACAACACACGGTATCCTTCTGGTGGAACAAAACCCTGACACATGGGTCCAAAGCCGTCATGCCGATTTTAAGTCATCTGATACCTTAGCCGTTGACTGGCTGGATCAGAACGTTGTTATCAGCGGAGCTAGAAATGGACAGATCCGTCTATGGGATACAAGGAACAATGGCACGAGTACACGCATGCTTCATCCGAGTTGTACGACCCACGTTAGGAGGTTGAATGAACACATGATAGTAGTTGCTGGATTGATGCACCAGGTAACTTCACCACCTCCCTCTGACCTCAAATCTGTTCCGCAACTTCGCCATTCTTTCAATTCTCGTCTGGCTTCACCAGTAAAGATCAAGTTGACAATGGTTGAATCTCAGATCGTTGAGCATTCAGAAATTCTGCCGCCGTAAGGCAAATATAAGCTAACAGCAGCATGGAGCAGCTCCGCGTTTACGACCTTCGCTTCCCCGCAGAACGCACGCCCGGCGCCCTCACGACACCCTACATGACCTTTCCAACCTACAAGAACTGGGCGAACATCCCACCGCCCGGTTTGGACGTTTGCCAAAATCTCATCGCGGCGGGCACCAGTGATGCATGCATTCAGATTTTCGACTTCAAGAGCGGAGAAGAACTCAAGGTCGGTGAGGACCCCGTGGGCTTACGCTGTTATGGGATTCCGTATTGCTTGAGGTTTCAATCTGGTACCGGGACACCAGAAGGGCTGTTGTACTCGGATGGAAGATTGGTCAACAAATTGGGGTGGAGTTGATAGGGGTTGACGTGTCGGCACTTGTGGAGCTTAACGTCCTCAACCAGCATCTCAACTACTATCATTGATTTCTTATCACATAACAGACGCCCAACCACTTGGCAAGGAATTGACAAGGTCAAGGCATCAGCAGGCTCAAGTCCAACCGTAGGTTCCTCACCTGAAAGAAGGGCGGGGCAATGAGCAGGGCGTGCATTCAATCCCGTTGACTCATCAAACGCGCAACAAAGTGCAACCATCATGTCTGTCTGTCTCCTAGTTCTCATAAGCAATCTCATCCACCCCTCTAAAAACACACTTTCTCAACCCTCTTCCTCCAACACCGACTCCCTTCAAGCCCCACCCCCCCCCACCCCCCATCACACTCTTCAACCCCCCCGTCCAGGAAATCAAGACCTCCTAGTTCTCATAAAGCAATCTCATCCACCCCTCTAAAAACACACCTCCTCAACCCTCTTCCTCCAACACCGACTCCCTTCAAGCCCCCCCCATCAAACTCCTCAAACCCCCCGTCCAGGAAATGAAAGATCTCCTCGTAGAAATCTAGACATGCTCTCCCCCATTCCAATCCTCAAACCAACAACACCTTCACTACCTGCGATAATCCTCGCTACTACCTCCCATCGAAAACACCACATCACTCAATCCTTTCAGAGTATCCAAAGCGATAAAAAGCCCTCCTGAATCGAAACTCTTGACGTGATATGTAACCCAGATAACGGATGATCCTCTGCCTTTTAATTTTTTTTTACATGGACAATACCTCCTTTTCACACGCTGGGAGAACGTAGTCACAAGTGTCAAGAACAAGTCGTTGGTTTGGTGTCGCCAGTGTCATAAGTGGTACGTCATGTAGAACTTTCGCAAGGTGAAAGAAATCGAATGCATAAGGTAGAAGATGAAAGTGATCAATTGTAACCACTCTAGAAATTCTAACGATTTCTTCCATTCTCCCCACAAACCTAGGCCGGAGTTTTCTGTTATCGACTTGACCAGAGTCTTACATAGAAGAGAAGAAACCAGCATCCCTAGATTGGTAGGAGAAACGAATGCTGGACGGAAAACAAAACTCCTAATTACAGCTGGAGTACTTCCTGACAGTCTAACAAACGCCAAGGGAAATCAAGCCCCATCCCCACACTCTAAACGCCATCCATCCGCCGCTTCCTGTACTTCTACATCCCCTTCAAGGAACCCACGCCGGTGCAATCATGATCGCTCAAGCGCTCTTCTCATGCTGCGTAGAAACCCGCTGCAACGAAACAACTGCGCCACAATGTCAGCCAAGGTCTCGAGCTTCAATAAGCCGACAAGAACAGGAACAACGTACCAAAATCCTCCAATGACCGTTGTTTCCGGTCCTTCTTGAGTGACTTTCCATGCATCATGTTATCGAAACCCGCAGAATCCGAGAGCAAATAGTAAAGGCCGCCAAGCACACAAAA
>JAABUR0100003193.1_pt1 | contig 23314 bp, 22 predicted proteins | sample 5560091 | NCBI WGS metagenome assembly JAABUR01 (sample SAMN10711879, study PRJNA513375) | rock metagenome | isolation source: Antarctica rocks | place: Antarctica: Victoria Land, University Valley sud
GGATCAGGCACGAGGAGTTCCCCTTCACCACGGTGGCCGGCATGGAGTACGACTCGGGCAACTACGAGGCCGCGACCGCCCGCGCCATCGAGCTCTTCGACTACAACGCGCTGCGGGTCGAGCAGGCACGCCGGCGCGCGGAGAAGGACCCGGTCCAGCTCGGGATCGGCGTCTCGACCTTCACTGAGATGTGCGGCCTGGCACCGTCGCGGGTCCTCGGCGCACTCTCGTACGCCGCCGGCGGCTGGGAGCACGCGGAGGTCCGGATGCTGCCGACGGGCAAGGTCGAGGTCGTGACCGGGGTGTCGTCCCACGGGCAGGGGCACGAGACTGCGTGGTCGCAGATCGTCGCCGACCGCCTCGGGGTCGCCTTCGACGACGTCGAGATCCTCCACGGCGACACGCAGATCGCCCCCCGGGGCCTGGACACCTACGGTTCGCGCTCACTCGTCGTCGGCGGTCAGGCCGTGGTCAACGCGGTCGACAAGGTCATCGACAAGGCCAGGCCGATGGCCGCGCACATGCTCGAGGCCTCGGTCGACGACCTCGAGTACAAGAACGGCAGCTTCACCGTCAAGGGCACCGACCAGGGCAAGACCATGGCCGAGGTGGTCTGGGCCGCCTTCACGAGCCACGACCTGCCCGAGGGGATGGAACCGACGCTCGACGCGTCGGCGACCTTCGACCCGGTGAACTTCTCGTTCCCGCACGGCACCCACCTGTGCGCGGTCGAGGTCGACACCGAGACCGGAGCCGTGAAGATGCGCAAGTACGTCGCCGTCGACGACCTCGGCAACGTCGTCAACCCGCTCATCGTGCACGGCCAGATCCACGGCGGACTGGTCCAGGGCATCGCCCAGGCGTTGTGGGAGGAGGCGGTCTACGACGACCACGGCACGCTCGTATCGGGCTCGTTCGTCGACTACACCCTGCCCACCGCGGCCGACACGATCAGCTTCGACCTCGACCAGACCGTCTCGCCAGCCACGTCCAACACCCTGGGGGTCAAGGGGGTGGGGGAGGCGGGATGCATCGCGTCGACCCCGGCGGTCGTCAACGCCGTCGTCGACGCGGTCCGCCACTTCGGTGTCCGGGACATCCGGATGCCCTGCACGCCCGAGAGGGTCTACCAGGCGATCCAGGCGGGCCGGGCGGCCACCACGGCCGAGGCGGGCACCGAGCCCACGACGCCCGTGGCCCAGCCCCACTTCGACGAGTCGGAAGGCGACGCGCAATGATCCCGTCCAAGTTCGACTATGTGGCACCGGAGTCGGTCGAGGACGCCCTCGCGGCCCTTGCTGCCGCCGGGGACGACGGCAAGGTCATCGCCGGCGGGCAGAGCCTGCTGCCGGTGCTCCGGCTCCGGCTCAACACCCCGGAGGTGGTCATGGACCTCGGCCGGATCTCCGCGCTCCGCCAGATCACCGAGGACGCCGAGCACATCGTCATCGGCTCGATGGTGACCCACGCCGACGTCCTCGCGAGCCCCCTGGTCAGCCAGCACGCGCTGCTCCTGCACGAGGCCCTCAGCGAGGTCGGCGACCCGCAGATCCGGCACCGGGGCACCTTGGGTGGGGCGCTCGTCCACGCCGACCCGGCCGGCGATGTCGGCGCCGCGGTACTCGCACTCGACGCGGAGCTCGTCATCGTCGGGCCCGGCGCAGCGACCCGGACCGTCCCCGCCCGGGAGTTCTTCGTCGACATCTTCGAGACGGCAGTCGGGGAGGGGGAGCTGCTCACCCAGGTGCGGGTCCCGAAGCACACCGGTTGGGGGGCTCATTACGAGAAGTTCGTCCGGGTCGTCCACCAGTGGGCCATCGTCGCGGTCGCCGCGACCGTGCGCACCGAGGGTGACACCATCGCGGAGGTGAAGATCGGCCTGACCAACATGGGGTCCACCCCCCTGCGGGCCACCGCGGTGGAACAGGCGCTCGCCGGGAGGCCGGCCACCGAGGAGGCTGTTCGCGAGGCCGCCACGGCGGCGGCCCAGGGCACCGACCCGCCCACCGACCTCAACGGCGACGCCGACTACCGCAGGCATCTCGCCACGGTCCTCACCCGTCGCGCGGTGCTCGCCGCGGCGGCCGGCTGAGCGATGGAGCTGCACCACGCGTTCACCGTCCCGGCGCCCGTCGATCGCACCTGGGAAGCCTTCATGGACCTCGAGGGGGTCGCGGGGTGCTTCCCCGGAGCGACGGTCACCCGGGTGGACGGCGACTCCTTCGAGGGCACCTGCAAGGTCAAGCTGGGCCCGATCGCGCTCGTGTATGCCGGGTCGGGCACCTTCGTCGAGCGCGACAACGACGGTCACCGGGTCGTCATCCAGGCAACGGGCAAGGACAAGCGCGGCAACGGGACGGCGGGGGCGACGGTCATCGCCGTCCTCGCCGCCGCCGCCGACGGCGGCACCTCCGTCGACGTGACCACCGACCTCACGGTCACCGGCAAGCCGGCCCAGTTCGGACGCGGAGTGATGCAGGACGTGTCCGACAAGCTGCTCGGGCGCTTCGTGGCCTGCCTGGAGCAGCGTCTCACCGAGCCGGACACCGAGGACGCAGCGAGCCCGACCACTTCCGCGGAGGCCCCGCCCGACCGCGCGGCTGCGCCGCCCTCCGTCGAGCCGCCGGACGAAGACGCTCCCACCCCGAAGGGGGAGGCGGCGCCGAAGCCCGCCGCGACGGCTGCCGAGAACGCGGATGGCGTGAGCTCACGCGCCCTCCGGCCCCCGCGCGGGCCGCTGGCCGGGCCCGACGACGCGCTCGACCTCGGTGCGGCGGTGCTGCCGGTGCTGGTCAGGACCTACGGTCCATACCTTCTCGGTGCCTTTGTCGGCACGCTCGTCGGCGTCCGCATCGGGAGGCGCCGCCGCTGACAGCGGCCCGCGCGAACGGCGTACCGGAGGACGACCGAGCAGCTCCCTGCCCGGGAGCAGCCGGGCCGCTTTCGAGGCGCGGTAGCCACCGGCATACCCCATCTGGTGCTTCCACGGCTCGTGCGCCGCGGTTCCGGGCAGTTGCGCAGCTCCGGCTGGACCGGCCGCTTGGTGGTCCGGGCGGGCGTCACCTCCACCTATGCTGGGTGGGTTCTCCCTTTCGACCGTGTGGTCCTGATATTCAACCCGAACAGCAGCGGTCAGGCCCGGGAGCGGGCTGAGGAACTGCGTCGGGACCTGGGCCAGCGGGTGCCGACGCTGACGGTGGACCTGGTGCCGACCGAGCACGCCGGCCACGCGACGGAACTCGCTCGCACCGCAGCCGGCGCGGGGAGCCCGCTGGTGGTCTCCGTCAGCGGCGACGGCGGTTACAACGAGGTCGTCAACGGCGTGATGGAGGCCGCCAACGACCGCGCCGCGAGCGCCGTGCTGGCAGCGGGCAACGCCAACGACCACCGGCGCACCACGAAGGAGCGGCCGATTGCCGCGGCGATCGCCCAGGGCGCCGTCAGCCGCCTAGACCTGCTCCGCCTCACCGCAGGTGGCGCGGCCGGCGACGTCGTCCGATACGCCCACTCGTACATCGGGCTGGGGCTGACCCCCGTGGTCGCCGTCGACCTCGAAAAGGGAGACAAGGGCTCATTGCGCGAGATGGTGACGGTCGTCCGCTCGTTCGCCCGGTTCCGTCCCTTCGAGATCGAGCTGGAGGACGGTTCCCACGAACGCTTCGACAGCCTCGTCTTCGCCAACATCGCACAGATGGCGAAGGTCGCGACGCTGGCGGAGGAGGGCAGGCCAGACGACGGCATGTTCGAGGTGATCACGCTCCGGCACACTGCCAAATGGCGGATCCTCGCGACCGCCGTCAAGGCCAGCATCACCGGGCTCGGCAAGCAGCCCAGCGTGCGCAGCTACGGGTTCACGACGTTGACCCCGTTGCCGCTGCAGATCGACGGCGAGGTGATGGACCTGCCGGCTGGCGCCACGGTGCGCGTGGAGATCGCCTCGCAGGCGCTGCGAACCGTGCTCTGACCTGGCACTCCGGCTTCGGCGCCTTCCGCGCCGTCACGGCGACCATCACCCCACCCACTTCACCGAGAGTCTCATGTCTGCTGCGCCGATGAACGGTGAGCCCACAGCTGCGACACCGGTCCAGCAGGTCTCAGGTGCCGCCGCCGTGGCGGACACTCCGCTTGTCGTGTTCGTTCCCGGGCTGGGCCTGGACGGCAGGTCGTGGCAAGCGGTCCGCCACAGACTGAGCGGGCGGAGCCTCGTCGTGTTGCTGCCGTCGATGGGTCGCCCGGCGCCTCGCGGGACGAACCTTCGGACCGAGCGGCAAGCCGAGCGGCTGCTGCAGACGCTCCCGGGTGGCGAGCCGATGATCCTGGTCGGTCACTCGGCGAGCTGTCCCGTGGTGGTCGAGGCGGCTTCCCGTTCGCGCGACGTGGCGGGGCTCGTCCTCGTGGGTCCGGTCACCGATCCGGCGGCGCGGACGTGGCCGCGGATGCTCAGCCAGTGGGTCCGCGCCGCCACCCATGAGCGGCCGGCAAGGGCGACCGTCCTGTTCCCCCAGTACTGGCGCACCGGCGCGGGGAGCATGCTGCGGGGCATGGACGCAGTGCGACACTTCCGTACCGACCTGGCGCTGGTCCGGCTGACGCTGCCGGTCGAGATCGTGCGCGGGGAGAAGGACCGGATTGCCTCACAGGAGTGGTGCTCGCAGCTGCGCGGGAGGTCCAACGGCCGTCTGACGTCAGTCGGCGGGGCTGCGCACATGGTTCCGGTGACCCACCCGGCGGCGGTGGTGGCGGCGGTGGAACGGGTCCGTGTCCTCCGCGGGCGCCAGCCCCACCGGCGGCCACGCTGACGTCCGGGATGGAACCTCACCTGGCCACTGGGCTCGGCCGTCCTCAGCCGCGGCAGGACCACGTGGGAGATCCGGGATGGGGACGCGTTCAGGCGACGAAGATGCAGAACGGATGGCCCGACGGGTCAGCAAGGACGTAGAGCGGCTCGCCCGGCTCATCTGTCCGGTCGAGCAACAGACCCGCTCCGAGCGCCTCAGCTCGCTCGCGCTGCCGCCGCAGTTCCTCGATACTTGAAACGGTGAAGTCGACGTGCATCTGCATCGGTACGTCATGGTCCGGCCACGTGGTCGGCTTCAGACTCTCGACCTGCTGGAATGCCAGCTTTCGGGATCCGTTGGCATCTACCAGGACGAGCCAGTCCGCATCGTCGTCATCACCATCCGCGGGAGGCTCATCGCCGAGCCGGTACTGCAGTCCCAAGAGTTGTCGGTAGAACTCGGCGAGTCCACGGGCATCGGTGGTGTCGATGGCCGTGTGCAGCAGCTGAGGGTACTCAGTCACGCTCGCCTCCAGTCGACGCCCATCCTGCCAGACACGGGGCGCGTCAGCTCCTCGGCGAGATCGAACCCTGCCCTCCGCAGGGTCCCGCTACGCTCACGCAGTGAGCGACGTGTACTACAACCTCGGTGACTACAGCCGCCCGCTGCGCACGAGCTCGGCCCCGGCGCAGGTGTGGTTCGACCGTGGGCTGGTCTGGGCTTACGCCTTCAACCACGAGGAGGCGGTCGCCTGTTTCGAGAAGGCGCTCCGGGACGACCCGGACCTGTGGGCTGCGCGGTGGGGCATCGCTTACGCGGTTGGGCCCAACTACAACAAGGGCTGGGACGCGTTCGACCCCGTCGACCTGCCAGCCAGCCTGGATCGAGCCCGGTCTGAGCTGGAGCTGGCGCGCGAGGGGATAGCCAGCGAGGGACCCGCCGGCGAGCCGGAGGCCAGCCTGGTGGCTGCGCTGACCCGCCGGTATGCCGGGGTGGCGGCGGACGATCCGCAGAGCTGGCGAGCCGGGCACGCGGCATACGCCGACGCGATGGCCGAGGTGGCCGCCGCCTTTCCAAGGGACCTCGACGTCCTCGCGCTCGCCGCCGACGCTCTCCTCAACGTCACCGCCTGGGCCCTGTGGGATCCGCTCACCGGCGAGCCGGCCCCGGGCTCGCGGGCTCGCGAGGCCGAGCGTCTCCTCGACGCTGCGCTGGCGCTGCCCGGCGGCCGCCGGCACCCGTTCGTGCTGCACCTGCACATCCACCTGTTGGAGATGTCCGAGCGACCCGAGGCGGCGCTGACCAGCGCTGACGAGCTGCGCGGCCTGGTCCCGGACGCGGGCCACCTGCAGCACATGCCGAGCCATCTCGACGTCCTGTGCGGCGACTACCACGCAGCCATCGCGGCGAACCGACGAGCCGTGCAAGCAGATCGGCTCTTCGTCGAGCGAGCGGGCCCGCTGAACTTCTACTCCCTCTACCGAGCCCACGACCTGCACTTCATCGTCTACGCGGCGATGTTCCTCGCCCGCTACCAGGACGCCATCGAGGCAGCGGACGAGCTGAGCTCACAGCTGACCCCGCAGCTGCTTGGGCTCGAGAGCCCACCCATGGCCGACTGGCTCGAGGCCTTCGTCCCCTTGCGGACCCACGTGCTGGTCCGCTTCGGCCGCTGGGCGGAGCTTGTCGCCGCGCCGCTTCCCCAGGATCCGAATCTCTACTGCACGACGACAGCGATGGTGCTCTACGGGCGAGGGGTCGGCCATGCGGTGCTGGGGGACGTCGCGGCCGCCGGCGCCGCGCGCGAGGAGTTCGTCCAGGCGGTGGCGCTCGTGCCCGACTCGCGCTACCTGTTCAACAACACGGCGCTGGACATCCTGGCGGTCGCCGGGGCGATGCTGGACGGCGAGATCGCCTACCGGCAGGGACACGTCGAGGAGGGTTTCACCCGCTTGAGAGAGGCCATCGCCCTGGACGACGCGCTGCCCTACGACGAGCCCTGGGGATGGATGCAGCCCACCCGCCACGCATACGGCGCCCTGCTGCTCGAGCAAGGTCAGGTGGCCGAGGCTGCCGCCGTCTACGCCGCCGATCTCGGCCTGGACCCGGCGGTTAGCCGATCCGTCCACCATCCCGGCAATGTGTGGAGCCTGCACGGGTACCACGAGTGTCTCGCACGCCTCGGCCGCCACGACGAGGCTCGGATCATCGCCCAGCAGCTGGCCGTCGCCTCGGCGCGCGCCGACGTGCCGGTCCTCGCCTCCTGCGCCTGCCGGTTGGACGTCCTCGCCTCGACTGGTGGGGAGGACATGACGATGCCTGCGGGAGGTTGTGGCCCCGGCTGCGGCTGCGAGCACTGCGGGTCATCGCCCTGACGGTAACCCGCTTGCGCCGGCTGCAGCTGTAGGGGAGGGTCGTCGGCTATGAGCGACATGTGGGTAGAGGGCGCCGACGACCCGCGGACCTACGGCAACCCGATGAGCGAGAAGGCAACGCTGCGCGAGTATCTCGGCAACTACCGGTTGACTCTGGAGATGAAGTGCGGAGGCCTCGACGCCGAGCAGCTGGCCCGCCGCTCCGTTCCGCCGAGCACCCTGAGCCTGCTCGGGCTGATCCGGCACCTGGCTCAGGTGGAGAACCATTGGTTCCAGCGGGTGTTGCAAGGCAGGACCGATCGCCCCCGCCAGTTCAAGCGCGAGGACGACAAGGACGCGGACTTCAACGGCGCGGTCGCCGACCCTGCCGTCGTCGAGGAGGCGTTCGCTGTATGGAAGGCAGAGATCGGCGCGGCCGATGAGTGGCTCGACGCGCTGGACGAGGATCACCTCGGGCGGCGGGTATCGCTGGACGATGACGCCGGAAGCATCCGGGACGTCCTCGTCCACGTGATCGAGGAGTACGCCCGGCACGCCGGCCACGCCGACCTGTTGCGCGAGTGCATCGACGGCCGCACCGGTCAGTGATCCGTCGTGGCAGCCGAGTAGCCGCCGGCGTGATGCCACGCAGCGTTGAGGAGATCCTGCAGCACGCCGACCAGCTGGCGGCACGGTTCGAGAGCTATGAACCAGACCCCAGCGACGAGCTCGACCCCTCGGCGGCCTCTGCGCTGCGCGCGGCTGTTATGGAGCGCTCGGAGGCCGAACGCCACCTCATCGAGGCCGTGCGTCAGGCGCGCGCCGCCCAGCTCTCTTGGTCGGCGATCGGCGCGTTGGTCGGTACCAGCGGAGAGGCCGCACCCCAGCGGTACTCCGGCAAGGTCGCCTGACCGGCACGCGGAGAAAGGTCACGAGGCAGCGCCGCGCGCATGCCGGCATACCGCACTAGTCCTCGATGACGTCGAGACCCTGCTCGCGGAGTTGCGCGAGGTGGTCCAGCATGCCTTTCACCACCTCGGGGGCGTGGCCTTGCCAGCTGTCTAGCTCGGCGACGATGCGCAACGGGTGGCGGGTCCGGTAGGACTGCGTGGGGTTGCCGGGGAACCGCTTGTTGGTCACGTTCGGATCGTCCTCGAACGGACCCGTGGGTTCGACGACGTAGATGCGACCCCGATCCCCGCTTCCGGCCAGCGCCGTGGCCAGCTCGGCCCCCCAGGCGGCTGTCTCCACGAGCGCGGTGAAGTAGATGTTGTTCGACACCCGGCCGTCTTGGAAGTTGGAGCCATAGCCGGGAACGAGCTCGGCGCCCATCTCGAGCGCGGACTTCGTGCCGTGGTAGAACGGGCTCCCGATGTGGGCGCAGCTGTCGTAGGTGACCGGCGTGTGGGTGCCAGGGCCCTCGCCCATTGGTGTCCCTCCTCGCTCATCGTGGACCGTGGCGGCTCGCGCGCCGGATCGGGGCGGACCATCTCACCTCGAACAGCCCTCAGGGGTTGCCACGGGGCGGCGGAACCCAGCCGCGGCCCACCCCGGAGGGAGAGCCGCCCAGCCGACCGACCTCGAGCTCGGTGGCCGGTCGCCGGCGGTAGTGCTGGCTCAGGATGGACTCGACGTCGCATCCCTCATTGGCCGCCAGGCACGGCGTCACGAACGCGCACTCGGCGCAGTGTTCCGCGACCGGGTTCGGATACGGGCGGATGTCCTCCCTGACCATGTCGATGGCCTCATCGGCGATGCGCCCACCTGCCTCGCCGACCTCACGCCTGCTCCTCCTGATGATCGTTCGCCGGAAGCCGTCCCCCTGCGTCTGGCGTACCCGATCGACGCTCTCCTCCTCGCGACCCTTCACATAGGTCCGGCGAAGCGAGGAGACGCCGCGCCCGCCGCCGCTGGGCTCGTTCTGCGGTATGCCCCCCCGAGGATGGTCGACCAGCGGCCTCGGAACGGGGCGGCGAGGCGAACCAGCATGGGGATCCGATGTCGACAGCTCGTTGTAGATCGTCCCGGCAACCTCCATACCCTCGTAGAAGCGTTCCCACGCCCAGCAGGCAGCCACCTCCTCCTCGTCCAGCAGCAGCTGCTCGGTCCTCGGGAAGGGCCGGTCGCTCACCCGGTGACGTACGATCCAGTACCGGTCGTGCTCGTCGATGGCCAGCAGGTCGATCCGCCCGGTGTAGTGGATCGCCGCGCCATGTGGGCCGACGAGACCGCACTCGGGCTCGGCAGGATCTGCCACGAGAGCATCGAAGTCGGTCGCCACCCGGATCGGCGAGAACCGGTCGACGGTCGGCGCCCAGTCCACGTAACGATCCAGCAGGGCGCGGCCCTGCTCGCGAAGGGCTTCCCAGACGGTCTCGTCAGCGCTTGACGGCACTGCGCCGTCGTGCTCAGCGCGCTGGCGAGCCACGGCATTGTCCAGGCCCTTCGCGACGAGTGGCAGGACGATCGCCGAGTCCCAGTCCCACATACCCGGGAAGTAGTAGACCGCCAGCGCGTCCCGCATGGCCCGGTCGAGGTCGGGAGCCGGAGCACGGACGGGACGCAGGCTCCGACGGGTCGCGGCGGTGAAGTCCCACTGGCGCCGGCAACGCTTGAAGGCGGCTCGGTCGGAGGAGCTGACGAGATACTCCACAGCGGCAACCTCAGTGGGCCCGGGGCCAGGGCTCGTCGAGGGGCCATCGACAACGGTCACCGGTGCAACCGGTCATCGACTCCATCTCGTCCAGCAGGTCGCTGAACATCGCCCGCGCGGTCTCGGGATCGCCGAGCGTGCGCTGCCAGGAGTAGAAGATCCAGGCATCAGCACCATTGTCGCCACCCAGCGACGCGCCCTCGTCTGCGCGGTCCCAGCAGTAGTCGCCTCCCCGCCGCGCCACGTAGACGAGCTCACCCGGCTGCGGATCAGCGGCGAGGAGGTCGTTGAGCAGCTGCTCCCGGTCCACGACGCTCCCACGAGACTTGTCCGACACGGTGGATCCTACTCAAGACGGGGGCCGTGGGGAGGTCGACGCCGGCGCCAGCCCTCCGGCATGAGCAGGGCGGAGCCGGACGGCGTGCTGGCAGGAGGGCCGCCGTCGGGGGCCGCCGGGACCTCTCCGACGCCAGGGGCGGCGCTGAGCGGCCGGCTACGTCGGCCCGCGCGATGCTGAGCTCGCTGGTGCCCTCGTTGGGCATCAACGCGGGTATGCCGTTCGTCACCTACCTGTTCCTCACCGGACGGGGCATGGGGACGGTGCCGGCGCTGGCGCTCGGCGGCCTGCGGAACGTGCTGGAGATCTGACTACGCCCGTCACCGCCGCCTCGACTCCACACCGCGTCACCCCCGGGCGGCATCAGTGCATGGGCGTGGCGGGATCGTCGGCGAGCCGCTTCGTCGACTCGAGCAGCACTGCGTGCACGAACGCCTGGGGGAGGTTGCCGCGCAGCTGGCGCTGCTCGATGTCGAACTCCTCGGTGAACAGCCCCGGGGGCCCGCAGGCGGCCCGGTTGCGCTCGAAGCGGCGCATCGCCTCGGTCTGCTCGCCCTGCTGGTGGGTGGCCATGGCCAGGTGGAAACCGCACAGGGTGAAGGCCCCCTCCGCGTCGGCGAGCGGCCGCCCGTCGTGGCGGAACCGGTAGACGTACCCCTTCCGGCCCAGCTCAGCGTGGACCGCCTCCACGGTGGCGACGCTGCGCGGGTCGCCCGGTGGGAGGGCCCCGCGCAGGGCGGGGAGCAGCAGCGAGGCGTCGACGCGCTCGTCGCTGGGGCTGCGCTGCCAGCGGCCGGACGGGTGCAGGCTGTCCGCCGCCGTATCGGAGACGATCCGGTCGGCGAGGGCGCTCCACGCCGCGCCCTGGGCAGCGGGGGCGACGGACCCGGCGGCACGCAGCCCGGCGGCGCAGATCAGCCGGGAGTGGGTCCAGTGCTCCGGCTCGAGCTCCCAGATGCCCGCGTCCGGTTCGGTCCAGCGGCTCTCGATGGCAGCGACGCAGGTCTCCACGGCGTTCCAGTCGCCCACGTCCAGCCGGTCCAGTCTCGCGCCGGCAGCGAACAGCAGCAGCGCCTCCCCGAAGTTGTCGAGCTGGAACTGCTTGTTGACCCAGTTCCCGAGGACGTCGGAGCCGCCGGGGTAGCCCGGAAGGTCCAGGTGCCGCTCGTCGGGCACCGGGCCGCCGGTGACCGTGTATGCCGGCTTGAGGTCCGGTCCGTGCTCGTGGAGACGCCCGGACACGAACCGGATGGCGCTGTCGAGCAGGGGGTGCGCCCCGCACGCGGCGACGGCCTCGCCGACGTAGCACTGGTCGCGGATCCACGCGTAGCGGTAGTCGTAGTTGCGGCCCTCCCGCGCCCGCTCGGGCAGTGACATGGTGGCGGCCGCGACCATGGCGCCGGTGTGGCTCGTCATCCCCAACAGCACCGCGTAGGACTGGCGGGCGTCGTCCGGGGCGATGGTGACCTCCAGGTCCGGGACCGCCCTGCGCCAGGCGTTCTGGGTCGCGTCCCACAGGCGGGACGGGTCGGGGGGCGAGCCCCCGAGCGCCTGCCGCGAGATCTCCAGGACGAGGTCATGGTGCCCGCCCTGCTCGACCTCGATCTGCGCCGCGAGCCACCCGTCGTCCTCGTCGTGCTTCGCGTGCTCCGCCCCGGACCAGCGCAGGGACAACGGTCCCGCGGTGGCGGTCCAGACCCCGTCCTCGCGGTGAACCTCGCTCATCGAGTGCTCGCCGAAGCCCGGCCGGACGGACAGCAGCGCCCGCACCCGGGCCGTCCCGTGGGTCGCGATGATGCGCCGCAGGATGACGACCGTGTCCGGGTCGCCGGGGTAGGCCAGTGCCTCCCGGCACTCGGCGACCCCGTCCGTGCACGTCCACCGGCTGCGCCAGATGAGGGTGCCGTCCTCGTAGGACCCGCCCCACACGTACCGGTCGGCGGCCGGGCTCACCGCGTAGAGGCCGGGGCCGCCGATGAGCGAGGAGAACACGGCGTCGTCCTGCCAGCGGGGCGCGCACATCCAGGCGACCTCGCCGCGGGGGCCGAGCAGGGCGCCGCGCTCCCCGTCCGCGAGCAGCGCGTAGTCCCGCAGGACCTGCGGGGGGTATGGGGAGGAGGATGCCGCCGTCACTGGTCTCCTTTGCCGTGGTTGCGCTCAGCCGACCCGGAACGGCTCGGCGTCGCTCATGCGCAGGGTCAGCCCGAGTCCCGGGGCGTCGTCCCGGGGACGCACGGTACCGCCCGACGGCGAGAGCGTGCCGTCGAAGAACATCTCCTCGATCCGCACGTGGTCGTGGAACCACTCGAGGTGCCGCAGGTTGGGGATGGTGGCGCCGACGTGGGCGTGCAGGTGCGGCCCGCAGTGGGCGGACAGCGCCAGACCGAAGGACGCCGCCACCGCAGCAGCCCGCAGCCACTCGCTGATGCCGCCGCACCGGGACACGTCGGCCCGCAGGCAGTCCACCGCTCCGGCCTCGCACATCCGGCGGAAGTAGGTGAGGTCGTAGCCGTACTCTCCCGCCGCGACGTCGGGCAGCACCGCGTCCCGGACCTCGCGCAGGCCGGCGAGGTCGTCCGAGGAGACCGGTTCCTCGAACCAGCGCACGTCGAGGTCGCGGGCCTGCTCCATGACCCGGATCGCCTGCTTGCGCTGGTACCCGCCGTTCGCGTCGACGAACAGCTCCACCTCCGGGCCCGACCGGGTGCGGACCTGGCGCATCCGGTCGAGGTCGCGGGGCACGTCATGGCCCCACGACTGCCCGATCTTGATCTTGACCCGGGGGATGCCCTGCTCCAGCCAGCCGTCGAGCTGCCGGTCGAGCTGAGCGGCGTCGTACGTCGTGAACCCGCCGCTGCCGTAGACGGGGACCTCGGCGCGCACCGCCCCGATGAGGTGGTGCAGCGGCAGTCCGAGCAGCCGGGCCTTGAGGTCCCACAGGGCCACGTCGACCGCCGAGACCGCGTAGCCGACCAGACCCACCCGACCGGCGTTGCGCACCAGACGCACCATGGTGTCCAGTGCCCCGGCGACGTCGAGGGCACTTCGCCCGGTGACCGCACCGGCAAGCGTGTCCCGGACGACCTGGGCAGCGGCGGCCGGGGCGTACGTCCAGCCCAGCCCGGTCACCGGCCCGGACCGGGCGAGGACCAGCACCATCGTCGTCGAGTCCCACGTCAGCGTGCCGTCGCCCTCCGGGGCGTCCGTCGGCACGGTGTAGGCCCGGACCTCGACCGAGTCGACGCACGGTGCGTCATGGTCCGCCGGCGACATCAGCCATCCCGGCCGGGGAGGATCTCCGCCGCCTTGGTCTTCAGCCCCTCCTTGATGACGCCCCAGCGGTTCTCGTCGCCCTTGAGCAGTGCCTTCGCGGTGTCCTTCATCTGCGCGAGCGTCGCGTGCGGCGGGATCGGCGGGACGTCGGGGTCCACGTGGACGTCGAGCACCGTGGGCCGGTCCGCGGCGAACGCGCGTTCCCATGCCGAGGGCAGCTGCTCCGGGTCGGTGACCGTGATCGCCTGCAGCCCGAGGCTCTGCGCGAACGCCGCGTAGTCGACGTCCGGCAGGCGCTGCGACTCCTCGAACGCCGGCGAACCCTCCATGGCCCGCATCTCCCAGGTGACCTGGTTGAGGTCGTTGTTGTGCAGGACGGCGATGACGAGTCGCGGGTCGCTCCACTGCTGCCAGTAGTGCTTGACCGTGATCAGCTCGGCCATGCCGTTCATCTGCATCGCGCCGTCCCCGGCGAAGACGACGGCCGGCCGGTCCGGGTGGGCGAACTTCGCCCCGATCCGTACGGCACACCCGGGCCCATGGTGGCCAGGGTCCCCGAGAGGGACCCGCGCATGTCGCCGGTGAACCGCAGCTGCCGGGCGTACCAGTTGGCCGAGGACCCGGAGTCGGCCGCGAGCATGGCATTGGACGGCAGCTGCTTCGAGGCCTCGTGGAAGAGCAGCTGGGGGTTGACGGGGTCCGCGGCCACCTTCGCCTCCCGCTCCATCGCCGCCCACCAGTCCGTCACGTTGGACTCCACCCGCTCCCGCCAGCCGCGGTCCTCGTTGCGCCTCAGGTGCGGGATGAGCGCCCGGAGCGTCTGCGCCGCGTCGCCGACGAGGTTGACCTCGTACGGGTAGCGCATGCCGATGAACTTGCCGTCGATGTCGATCTGCACGGCCCGGGCCTGGCCGAAGTCGGGCATGAACTGGGTGTAGGGGAAGTTCGAGCCCACCGTCAGCAGGGTGTCGCAGTCCATCATCAGCTCGTAGCTGGGCCTGGTGCCGAGCAGGCCGATCGAGCCGGTCACCCACGGCAGGTCGTCGGGCAGGACGTCCTTGCCCAGCAGCGCCTTCGCGGCCCCCGCCCCGAGGATCTCGGCGACCTCCTCGACCTCGCGCCGGGCTCCCCGCGCGCCCTGTCCGACGAGGATCGCCGGCTTCGAGCCGCTGTTGAGCGCGGCGGCGGCGCGGCGGACCGCCTCGTCACCGGGCGACACCTGCGGCCACTCGATGCCGAGGCTCGAGGGCACCATCTTGAACGCGTGGGTGGGAGCCGAGTACTCCAGCTCCTGCACGTCCGACGGGATGATGATCGCGGTCGGGGCCCGTTCGGACAGGGCGATACGGATCGCCCGGTCCAGCACGTTCGGCAGCTGCTCCGGGACGGTCACCATCTGGACGTAGTCCCCGGCGACGTCCTTGAAGAGGCTGAGCAGGTCGATCTCCTGCTGGTAGGAGCCGCCCATCGCGCTCTGCGCGGTCTGCCCCACGATGGCGACGACGGGCACGTGGTCCAGCTTCGCGTCATACAGGCCGTTGAGCAGGTGCACCGCCCCCGGCCCGGACGTCGCCATGCACACCGCGAAGCCGCCCCCGAACTTGGCGTAGCCGACCGCCTCGAAGGCCGACATCTCCTCGTGTCGGGACTGGACGAACATCGGGCGGTTCTCGGCGCGGCCGAACGCGGCGAGGATCGCGTTGATGCCGTCTCCCGGGAAGGCGAAGACGTGCTCCACCCCCCAGTCCCGCAGTCGTTCGAGCAGGTGGTCGGCAACGTTCGGGGCGGCCATGGCAGTCTCCATTCGTTCGGTCGGTGCGCCTCAGCGCGGGGGGATGCGGTCTGCGCCCTCGGCGCGGCCAGGTATGCCGGTCAGCCGCCTCCGGAGCGCGCGCCGGCGAGCAGGTGGTCGGCTGCCCGGGCAGCGACCGCCATGATCGTCAGGGCGGGGTTGGCGCTGCCCTGCGTGGGCAGCACGCTGCCGTCCGTGATGTAGAGGTTGGGCACGGCGAAGGTGCGGCACCGCTGGTCGACGATCCCGCTGGCTGCGTCCTGCGCCATCCGCGCACCCCCGACGAGGTGGGCGAACCGCTGGATCGTCATCACCTCGTCCGCCCCCGCCGCCTTGAGGATGTCCTCCATGACGGTGGTGGCCGCCGTCATCAGCGCGCGGTCGTTGTCGCCCATCGTGTACGAGAAGTTGGCGACGGGCAGCCCGTGGCTGTCCTTCTCGGCGGCCAGGGTGACCCGGTTGTGGGGGAGGGGCAGGAACTCGCACAGCGCCCCCAGGCACGCCCAGTGCACGTAGTCGCTCATGTAGCGCCGCAGGTCGGCGCCGAAGTGGCCCTGCGCCGACACGTGCTCCGCCCACGTGATCGGCAGGGGGGAGACCGTCTGCACCGAGAACCCGCGCTTGTAGGGCTTGCCCGGGTCGGTCTCGTAGAAGTCCTCGGTGCTCACCTCCGGGGGCGGACCCTTCCACATCCGCACCTCGGCGTCGAAACGCCCGCCCGTCTGCGGGGCACCCTGGACCATGAGGTAGCGCCCCACCTGGTCGAAGTCGTTGCACAGCCCGTCCGGGAAGCGGCTGGACGCGGAGTTGAGCAGCAGCCGCGGCGTCTCGATGGAGTAGCCCGCGACGGCGACCATCCTGGCGTGCTGGAACCGTTCCCGGCCGCGGTGCAGGTAGTGGACGCCGGTGGCTCGTCCGGTGCGCTCGTCCACCGCGATGCGGGTGACCATCGAGTCGGCACGGACCTCCGCCCCGTGCGCGAGCGCATCCGGCACGTGGGTGATCAACGGGGACGCCTTCGCGTTGACCTTGCAGCCCTGCAGGCAGAAGCCCCGGTAGATGCAGTGCGCCCGGTGGCCGAAGCGGCCGTTCGCGATCGCGACGGGGCCCACCTTGGCGGTGATGCCCATGGCGAGCGCGCCGCGCTGGAAGACCTCGCCGTTGCCCGAGACCGGGTGCGCGGAGTGCGGGTAGGAGTGCGGGTCCCCCACGGCCAGTGCTCGCCCGCCACCGGCAGCTCGGCCTCGATGTCCTCGTAGTAGGGCTTCAGGTCCGCGTACCGGATGGGCCAGTCCGCGCCGACGCCGTCCTCGGTCAGCGTCCGGAAATCGCTGGGGTGGAAGCGCGGCGTGTAACCGGCGTAGTGGACCATCGAGCCACCCACGCCACGGCCCGAGTTGTTGGAGCCGAGGGGGACGGGGTCGTCGCCGGAGATGACGCGCGGCTCGGTCCAGTAGAGGTGGTGCGACCCGGCTTCGTCGCTGACCCAGTCCTTCTCGGGGTCCCAGAAGGGTCCCGCGTCGAGGGCCACCACCCGCCAGCCCTCACGGGCCAGGCGTTGCATGAGGGTGGAACCGCCAGCGCCGCAGCCGACGATCGCCAGGTCGACCTCGTCGTCGTCGGCGAAGCGGCGCATGTCGCGCCGCAGGGCGTGGTTGACGTCGTGGCCGTCGGCCGGCACCAGCCAGGCGGACTCGTTGCGGGAGCGGACCTTGCGGGTGCTGAGGCCCTTCACCGCGGTGCCCCCGACGCGGGGTCCAGCCCGGGTTGGTGGTCGGCGACCTCGAACGGGTCGCGGGCATCGACCCCGATGTTCTTGTACCCGCGGGGGTAGGCGGGCCCGGCGAAGCCGATCTCCTCCCAGGCCCAGGGGTGGGAGTAGAAGGCGGTGCAGGCATACCGGGTCCACAGGCTCCAGACCCGCACTGCCGGCATACCGTGCCAGTCGCGTGGACCGGCCTGCTGGACCGCCCGCACCAAGGCGGTCTGCTCGTCCCACCCGGCCCCGGCGAAGCCCGGGCCGACGACCGAGCGGGCGTCGGCGTCGAGGCCTGCGAGGGAGTCGCGCCAGGCCTGCTGGTCCTCGGGCATCGTCTCGTAGTGCCAGCCGTCGGTCTGGTCCTCGGCGAGGCGCCCGTCGACCATGGCCAGGACGGGCACCCGTGGCTCCGCGCGCTGGCCCAGCAGCTGGTCGAAGAGCGCCCCGGCGACGGCCCCCTCGTCGGGGGTGAAGAAGCGCAGCGCCGCGGGGGCCTGCAGCCGACCCGCGACGAGCCGGGCCGTCGGCGTGTCCCAGTGCGGCGCGAGGCCCATGACGTCCAGGCCGGGGAAGCGCCCGCCGCCGTCCTCCCGGGGGAGGGGGAGGCGGCTCACTTCTCGCGCCGCAGGACCGCGGCGAGCAGACCCATGCCCCCGACCATGGTCATCAGCAGGGGCGCGAGCAGGGGAGGCCCCATCTCGATGTTGTACCTGGCGTTGGACCAACCGCCCGGCTTCTGGGCCACCCCGCGGGCGTGCAGGTAGGTGCCCTGCAGGCCGTTGGCGACGATCGTCGCCGAGGCGAGCGGCAGGAGGGTCTTGGCCATCCGTTGGCTGAAGACCCCCGCGACGCCGGCAACCGCGCCGACGGGGCCGAGCACCACCGGCGCCCACATCCACGGGTCACCGAAGCTGGCCTTGTCGTGCTCGAAGTAGATCTCCGCTGCGGTGATGACGGAACCGATCGCCGTGAGGGCCGACAGGCTGCGTTCGAAGTGCCCGGTCTCGACGTTGCCGAGCACCCGGTCGATGCCGTGAACCGGGCCCGACAAGGGCCCGTCCGAGAGTGCGAGGTCGTTCCGGCTCAGGCTCTTGAACACCGTGGCTGGCTCCTGTCGCTGCGGCTGAGGTCATGGCGTCCACCAAGTAAACCCCGCTTAGTTGCACACGCGCAACATTTGCGGTCCCACACGGGCAGCCGTTCACCGGCAGGCGGCGGTGTGCTCGTCCGGGGCCTCTCCGGGCTGACCCACTCGCTGTCAGGCTAGCTCAGGGAGGACAGGCAGTCGAGGGCACGACGGTCGGTATCATCAGCAGAGGCACTTCTCCAGAAGCGGGGTCGCGTGAGCTCTCGGTTCCAGGAGCTTGACTGGAGCCGCACACCGATCGGTGAGGTCAGCCTCCGCAGGCGCCGCGACCCGGTCACCGGCGCGGACATCTTCGAGGTCAAGCTCGGCGACGAGTTCCTCATGTCGAGCCTGTTCACCGTCGCCGAGGTCGAGGTGGCACGGCTCGCGCTGGCCCGGGTGCATGGGTCCGGGCTGGCCGTCGCGGTGGGCGGGCTGGGGCTCGGCTACAGCGCCGCGGCCGTGCTGGCCGACGAGCGCGTCCACGAGCTGGTGGTCGTCGACGCCCTCGAGCCGGTCATCCGTTGGCACCGGCGCGGTCTGGTACCGGTCGGGCCGGTACTCACCGCAGATCCCCGTTGCCGGCTGGTCCACGGGGACTTCTTCGCGATGGCCGCCGGGTCCGGGTTCGACCCCGAGGCCCCGCACCGGGTCTTCGACGCCGTCGTCGTGGACATCGACCACTCGCCGCGGCACCGGCTGGCAGAGGGGAGTCTCGGCTTCTACGGCGTGGCGGGGACGCGAGCGCTGGCCAGGCACCTGAGACCGGGCGGCGTCTACTCGTTGTGGTCCAACGACTCGCCCGACGACGCCTACCTGGCGGTCCTGTCCGAGGTGTTCGTCGACGTCGCGGCGCAGGTCGTCAGCTTCCCCAACCCGCTCCAGGACAGTGCGGCCACCAACACCGTCTACCTGGCCACCCGGCCGGCCTGACCCGTCGTCTCGCGGCCTGGACCGGGAGTGCCGCTGCTCGAGGAGCTCGCCGGCCTGAGAGCCGCCACCGCGACTGAGGGCCGGGAGGTCCTGCTCAGGGGCCGTCGTCGTCCAGCTCGGCGAGCTCTCGGTAGTCTGCCGACAGGGGGACGACGTCGGTGACCGGCTGATAGCCCGGATCGAGACGGACGAGGTCCCATTCGTTGATCCAGGCGCGCACGTACTGCCGCATCCTCGTCGCGCCGAGCTTCTCGAGGCCCGCGACGTCCGGCGGCTCCCATCCGTAGGCGTCCCCGTGCAACCGGCGCAGGGTGTGGTACGCCCGGTCCAGCTCCGCCTCGTCGGGTGCCACCAACGGCAGGAGATCGCGCTCGATGTGCCCCATCCCCACGTCTGCTAGGGCGGCCAGCTCCTCATACTCCTCGGTCTGTCTGTCCCGCAGCCGACGGGGCGCGGTCTCGCGGTCGTTCATGCCCGACAGCACCGCGGCCTCGAAGTCGTCTGTCATGGCGGCGACGACGACGAGGGGTTCTCCTTCGCCGCCCGGGTCCCCGTCGAGCCAGCGTGCCAGCTCGGCGTAGGACCGACCCCGTTGCAGCACCGGGTAGCGCCCGACCAGCTCCACCTCGTCGAAGAGCACCACCCAACCGGTGCGGCCCGCTGCGCGCAGGAGCCGAGGCAGGAACCGCAACCGCTGGCGGGCCAGGTCCCGCGCCTTGACGGGGGAGAACGTGAACGTCCTCGCCTCCCCGACGGCCTTCAGGTGGCGGCGCAGGTCCGGCATCTGCAGCGGGTCACCGGACCAGAAACGGACGATGGTGTCGAGGAACTCCTCGTCGGCGCCCGGCGTGTCGCTGCCGAGCCGCTGGTGGAGCAGGAGAGTGGCGTCGAACCGTTCGTTGACGTCCCGGCCCGGGCCGCGCAGCCACCGCAGCAGCTCGGCGTAGCCGGCGCTGTCCGCGTCCAACGCTGCCGCAGCCTCGGCCACGACGTCGCGCGCCCCGTCAGGGGCAACCGCGGACCCCACGGCAGCCCGCAACACCTTTGCGGGGTCGTGCAGGGGGGTCTCCTTGCTGATCACCACGGTGCTGACGACGAAGCCGGCGGACATCGCGAGGTGGCCGAGGTGGGTGAGCAGATGGCTCTTGCCCTGCCCGAACCCGGCGCCGAGCAGCATCGAGCCACGTCCGCGCCGACCGTTCCCAGGCTGGGTGACGACCTCGAGCAGGCTGGCGAACCGGTCCTCGAGGTCGCTCTGGCCCGAACCGAGGGCGATGACCGCGTCGGCGTTGGGTACTCCGCTGCGCAGCGCCTCGATGGCGCGACGACGGGCAAGACGGTCATCGTCCCACTGCCGTTCCGCACTCACCGCACAGCCTCCAGCCGGACGTCCAGACGGAGCAGGGACGCGAAGGGGTTGGCGCGACGCCTGTCCCGCACCTCGTCGGCAACCCTGAGCTGAAGGGCGGCGTAGGAAGGCAGTCCACGCTTCTCATCGCTGACCAGGTCTGGCGGCACCACCGCCACAACCAGCATGCCCACGAGGTCGTCGGTCCCGTCGATGAGCTGACGCAGCAGCTCGTAGGCGTCCAGCACCGCCGCCTTGCTGTAGTAGATGCCGGTGCGCTCCGGCAGCGGCGGGCGCCGCGCCTCGGCCAGTCTCGTCAGGTCGATGTGCACGACCAGCCCACGATGCCCGGCCCGCCGCAGCAGACGCCCGACCGAGGTGAGCATCGTCCTCGCGTTGTGGCGACCGATCCGCGCGTAGATCATCGCCTCGCGCAGCTGCCGTAGCCCCACCGGTTCGCCGGTGAGCCAGCTCAGGACGACGCCGGCCTCAGCCTGATGGACATCCCCGCTGCCCAGGTGCGCCTGAGCCAGGCGAAGCAGTGCCCGGCGCAGCTCGCGGGGCAGGGTGGTGTCGGTCAGCAGGATGTGTTCGAGCTGGCGCCGGACGCTTCGGTAGAGCTCGCGCGGGTCGAGGTCGTGCTCCTGCGCCACCTCGGCCACGGAGAGCCGGCCTGGCGCTGCCGGGACCGCTATGTCGTCGTAGGCACTGGCCACGACGGCCCCCGCCACCTGGTCCCAGTCGATCTGTCGAGCCACGGCGAAGAACACCTGGTCGACCAGGTGCGCCTTGGTCGTCTCGGCGGACAGGCACACCATCACGCAGTGCTGCTGGTCCGCCGCCTCCCGAAGAGACCGCTCGAACCGGTCGGCGACTGCGGCGTCCCCCGCCACCACGAGCTTGACCGACCCTCCGCCGGCGGGCAGGTAGGAGGCCAGGTACTCCTCCCCGAGAAAAGCCGCGTAGGCCGTTGCGCTCATCACCCCGCCGCCGAGCACCGCGGCCGCCGGCCCGAGCCGGGGTGTCATGCGCGCTCCGTGAGCGAGATGCCCCAGTACAGCTGTTGCTGCCCCGTCTGCGCCACGGTGAGCAGGGTCCCCGAGCCTCGAGTCCCCGAGCTGGCATGCCAACGGAGCACCCGACCGGACCTCGTCGTCGCGACTGCGCTGGAGTCCAGCAGGTAGAGGTCGCGAGCGAACTCGGGGCGGGAGTAGTCGCGCTGCAGGCCCGGGAGCAGCGTCAACACACCCCACACGTCGACGAGCCGCACCACCGCCCCGTCGCGTTGCTGCCCCTGGGAGCGCACCAGGTCGTACCCCTGCGCAAGGCTCTCGAGGAACGGCTGCGGCTGGAACCGGGGTGGCCGCGCCTGCGTCGCCGCGAGCAGCCCCACAAGCACCGACGGACGCAGCCGCTTCTCGCGGCGTCTGTCGATCTCGACGGCGGCGTCCCCGGGAAGCACCTTGATCACCGACGGGTAGCACAGCAGCCGCTCGTCCGCCGCGACCATCGACACGTCCTGGGCGGCGGCGGCGGCGAGCAGCTCCTGGGCAAAGGAGCCCGACGCCAGGTGCGCCCGCTCGTCAATACCAAACGACGCCGAGGCGCCCTCGGCGGCCCGGGCGGCATCCGCAGCGAGAACGGCGGCCCCGCTCAGCGCGCGACGCAGGTCACGCAGCTGCCCGCGCGAGGCGCCGGTCTTGGCCTTCTTCAGCTCGCGAGCCGCCGCCGATGTCGCCCTGAGAGCGTCGTCAACCCGCTCCTCGGTCGCCGCAAGTGCCGCCTCGAGTCCAGTCTCCCCAGCCACCAGCATCCGCCCTCCTTCGCCCTGACGCCCGTGGGTGAGGCTACCCGAGCGATCGGCCGGTATGCCGGTACGGCGTCGGTTCCCGTTGCGCCCTACGGAGCGCCGCCGGCGGGTGGAGGTCCGTGGGCCGCTGCGGCGTGACGATCCACGAGGGACTCGCATGGGTCCCAGGAGTCAGCGAACGGCTTGTCGTGCGCAACCGAGGTGTGCCGGGTCCGAGCGCGTCCCGGGACCGGGGTCCGAGCGCGTCCCGCACTGTTAGGGTGGCCGCCACCATGACCAGCGGCCGCGTCGTCCTGCAGGGGTCCGACGGCCACGACCTCACCGTCACCTCGGTCGTCGCCGCCCTGGGCGGCACCTTCGGTGTCAGGACCAAAGCGAGGGGCCTCGTCCGGCGGGCTCGGCTGGACACCTTCGACCGGCGCCTGCGGGCAGCCGGTCTGGTGCTCGAGCACGAGCGCGGTCCGTCGCTGGACCGGCTGGTCCTGGACCGTCCGGAGGGGAGCTCAGCGCTGACGGCGCCCGTGGCGGAACGCCTGCGCTGGCCGGCGCTGGCCGGCCTGCTGCCCGCCGGTCCTGTGCGTGACGCGGTGGCGCCGGTGGCCGGCATACGCGCGTTGATGGTGCATTCGCAGGAGAGGCGGAACCGGAGCGCGGTGGAGCTGCGCAACGAGGACGAGAAGGTCGTCGTCCGGCTCGAGCTGGACGAGCCCACCGGCGCCACCGCCGCTCGGTCCGAGCTGAGGGTGCACGCGCTGCGCGGCTACGACAACGAGGCGCGGCGAGCGCTGCGGCTCCTGACCGGGCAGGGACTTCGGCCGGTCGAGGGTCCCGAGGAGCACGGACCCGGATGTGGACCCGCACCCGACACCGGCGCCCCGTCGACGGCCCGGCTGCTGCTCGCGCAGTCGCTGGGGGAGTTCCTCGCCGCGATGCTCGACAACCTCCCGGGCCTGCTCGGCGACGTGGACACGGAGTTCCTGCACGACTTCCGCGTGGCGGTCCGCCGGACGCGGTCGACGCTGAAGCTGGGCCGGGCGGCGCTGCCCGGGGTCTTCCGCGACCGGTGGGAGCCGGCCTTCAAGTGGCTCGGCGACCTGACCACCCCGGTGCGGGACCTCGACGTCTACGAGCTGGGACTGCCGGAGATGACC